>Ga0075021_10001470_pt1 | contig 12106 bp, 8 predicted proteins | sample ColStrG_CSR_2012_FD_72749 | JGI IMG/M metagenome (GOLD analysis project Ga0075021, IMG submission 72749) | Freshwater sediment microbial communities in response to fracking from Pennsylvania, USA - Cold Stream Run_MetaG_CSR_2012 | ecosystem: Environmental > Aquatic > Freshwater > Creek >...
GGCCTGTCCGCCGGTTTTGAATTAGACCTTCCACGCTTAAACCCCAGCTGCGACCAAACCGGGGGGATTCCTGAAAAACAAAGTAACTTCAAGAGCGGCGGACGAGGGCGTCCGCCCCACACGGCTACTGGAGTTACCTGGACACCAGCCTTACAATATCAAGGTTTGGAGGCCACATGGGTCCGCGCAGAATCCTGTTCATCCTGGTCGCAGTCGCGTTTTGTGGTCTGGCTGTGGGCGTCAGCCAGGAAAATCCCAGTTCTCCGAAGGAGGTTACCTTCAACCGGGATGTGGCCCCGATTCTGTTCAAGAATTGCGTGGTCTGCCACCGCCCCAACGACATCGCACCCATGTCGCTCATGACCTACAAGGATGCTCGCATGTGGGCCCGCCCGGTTCGTGATGCGGTGGTGCAGCGCAAGATGCCGCCCTGGCATGCTGATCCGAAAGTCGGTGACTTCAGCAACGATCCTCGGCTCACCGACGAAGAGATCGCGACCATTGACGCCTGGGTCAGGACCGGCGCCCGTGAGGGCGATGCCAAGGATCTACCTCCGAGCCCGGTGTTCCCCGAAGGCTGGCACATCAAGCCCGACGTGGTGCTGACCATTCCCGAGTTTACGGTGAAGGGCAGCAGCATGGACGATTACGAATACATCTACGTCCCCACCAACTTCACCGAAGACAGATGGGTGCAGTCCGCCGAAGTGATGCCCGGAGACCGCCGCGTGGTTCATCACGCCACTGTCTCCGTGATCGCGGCCGACAAGGTGGCGAAGAAGGAAGAAGAAAACGCCAAGTCTGACGCCGGAGTGGACAAATACCATTACCGCACCGGCAGAGTTCTGCACCTGAGGCGGGATGCGCCGGTAATCGACGATGGGTGCTCGTCGCCTGATGGCGGCGGGGTCCCGGGCGAGTCGTCCGGATATCTGAATATCGTGCCTGGAATCTATCTGCCCGGCCACCTGGCGGAAACGCGGCCTTCAGGTTTCGCGCTCAGAATTCCAGCGGGTTCGTATTTGCAGTTTCAGGTTCACTACAGCAATCACACTGGCGAAGACGTGAATGATCGAACCAGCATCGGTCTGGTTCTTGCCAAAGAACCGGTGAAGCATGAAATCGCGCAGTACGAAATCTGGAACAATCTTTTTCTTATTCCGCCCAACGACGACAACCACCGGGTAACTTCGTGTTTCACCCTGCCCAAAGATGTGACCGCCGTAGCCTATACTGCGCACATGCATTTTCGGGGAAAAAGCATGACCACCGAGGCGATTTATCCCGACGGCCGTCACGAAGTGATTCTGAACGTGCCCCACTATGATTTCCGCTGGCAGGAAATCTACTTCCTGAAACATCAGTTCGAGCTGCCGAAAGGGACGAAGCTGGTGACCACGGCCTACTTCGACAATTCGTTAAACAACCCACAGAATCCCGATCCTTCGAAAGCCATTCGGTGGGGCGAGCCCAGCGACGAGGAGATGATGGGCTTCTGGCTGCAATTTGCCGACCCCAAACTGGTGGACGAAAAAGCCGCGGTCGCACACAAGTGATATCGTCGGACTCCGAAGCCCTTTGATCCGCGTTTGATCGGGAGAGTGTGACCATGCAAGTCACTCGACGCAGTTTTCTCGCAACTGCCGCAGCCACGGCGGCCGCTCCCGCCTTCCTGGGCGCGACCGACAAGGCAGGCAGCAAGGCGCCCGTCCTCGGTGACGGAGATCACAAGTACGAAGCGATTCACGATTGGGGCGAACTGCCGCGGTCCATTAAATACGGCAACACGCACGGAGTTTGCGAGGATTCACAAGGCAACATCTACGTTCATCACACCGTGAACGCCGCCAGCGAAAGTCTGGACACGATGGTGGTCTTCGATCATCAGGGCAAATTTGTCAGGTCCTGGGGACGTCAGTTCAAAGGCGGGGCCCACGGTCTGACTATCCGCAAAGAGGGAAGCGACGAGTTCCTTTACCTTTGCGACTACCAGCACGGCATCGTGACCAAGCGGACGTTGAAGGGCGAGGAAGTCTTCACCCTGGGTTATCCGGCGGAGTCCTCGGCTTACAAACCTAAAGATCAAATCTCCGCGGTAGTTTACCGGCCGACCAACGTGGCCATCGCGCCCAATGGCGACATTTACGTTGGCGATGGATATGGATCGAGCTTCATCAACCAGTACAACCAGAAGGCTGAGTTCATCCGCACTTTTGGTGGACTGGGAAAAGGCGACGATCAGATCGATTGTCCGCATGGACTCTGGGTGGATACGCGCGGAGCGACGCCGCTGCTGGTCGTAACCGACCGCGGCAATAGCCGCTTGCAGCGGTTTACGCTTGACGGCAAACACGTCGACTCGATCCTGGGCACCTCGAAGATGCCATGCTATTTGCACGAGCGGAATGGCGACGTGGTGATCGCGGACCTGCTTAGCAAGGTCACGATTCTCGATCGCTCGAACAAAGTGGTTGCTGTCCTGGGCGAGGGCGAATATACGAATAAAGACTGGAGCACAGTACGTAACCAGGCTCCTGGAGCATTTGTGCCTGGCAGATTTGTCTGCCCTCACGGCACCTGCTTTGACCACGAAGGCAATATCTTCGTCGTGGAGTGGGTGGAGGCGGGTAGGGTGACGAAACTGCGCAAAGTGGCATAGTTGATTTTCGTAGCGCCGCCGTCCCGGCGACTGTCCGGTGGGCGTCCCGCCCACCGCCGAGGGCGAGACGCCCTCGAGACAGCCGGCGAAACGCCGGCGCTACGAAAACCGGGAACTTATGATGCTTCGCGTTGAAGGCTTTTCTGGCGGGATCCCGTGATCGTAATTGTCATGGGCGTAACCGGGGCGGGAAAGACTACCGTTGGCACTCTGCTGGCCCAGCAGCTCGGCTGGGAGTTTGCAGATGCCGACAGCTTCCATTCACCGGCAAACGTAGAGAAAATCAGGCAGGGGATTGCGCTGGACGATGCCGACCGCGCACCGTGGCTCAAGTCCCTGCGCCAGGCCATGGAACAGTGGATGGGTGAAAACAGGAACGTGGTGCTGGCCTGTTCGGCGCTGAAGAAAAGTTATCGCGATGAGCTTTTTCTGGGCAGCGAAGTCAGGTTTGTTTACCTGAAGGGAAGCTACGACCTGATTTACCAGCGTCTGCGGGCGCGGCACGGTCATTTTGCGTCGGAGACAATTCTGGCCAGCCAATTCGCCGATCTGGAAGAGCCGGACGATGCCCTCACCGTGGATATCGATCATCCGGCCGAGGAAATCGTTGCTGAGATCCGGCGCGGCCTCGGACTGGATCAGCGTGGTGCGAGGCGATGAATTTCTGACCACATGAGCGAAATAACAGACGATATCGATCTTGGGATTAAAGTCGTCTCCAAGGTTACCCGGCGGTTGCTGCCCTTTCTTTTCCTCCTCTACATCGTCAACTATCTCGATCGCATCAATGTCGGATTCGCCGCCCTGCAGATGCGCGGGCAGCTGGGATTCAGCGACAAGGTGTACGGCCTGGGCGCAGGCATTTTCTTCGCCGGATATTTCTTTTTCCAGGTGCCAAGCAATCTCGCGCTGTCGCGGGTCGGCATCCGAAAATGGATTGCCGTGATTATGGTGTTTTGGGGGGCTGTGTCGATTTCGATGATATTCGTCACCACCCCGCGAAGTTTTTATGCGTTGCGCTTTCTGCTGGGGGTGGCGGAAGCAGGATTTTTCCCCGGCATCATCCTTTACCTCAGGCGATGGTTTCCTTCCGCGGCGCGTGCACGAGCCGTCGCGTTGTTTGTGATGGCGTCACCGCTGGCCGGCGTGGTGGGAGGCCCGATTTCCGGTGCGCTTCTGGGAGTACACGTTGGCAATCTGGCCGGATGGCAATGGCTCTTCGTGATCGAGGGACTGCCAGCCGTGCTGCTGGGCGGCGTGGTTTTGGCCTTTCTTACCGACCGCCCCGAAGTGGCGCCCTGGCTGACGATGGAGGAGCGAACCTGGCTGACCGGGGAACTCGCGCGCGAACAGAACGCGCATCCTCATGCCTCCAGACGCGACGTGTTTGCCGCCTTTACTCAAGGGAAAGTCTGGCTGCTGGTGGTGGTCTACCTGGGCGACACCACTTGCACCTATGGGGTGGGTCTCTGGCTTCCCAGCATGATTCGCAGTGTTTCGGGCGTCAGCAATTTCCTCATCGGTGTGCTCTCGGCCGTTCCATATCTCGTGACCGCGATGGCCATGGTCCTGGTGGGGACGCACTCCGACCGAACCGGCGAAAGGCGATGGCACTTGGCCGGTTGCGCCTTCGCGGGGTCGTTCAGTATGGCCTGCGCCGCCTACTCGACTTCGACTACGGCGACCATCGTCTTTCTCAGCTTAACCCTGCTGGCGGCGTATTCACTGCTGGGCCCGTTTTGGGCGACTGCCACCGAACTCCTTAGCGAGACCTCGGCCATCGCTGGTATTGCCCTGATCAATTCATTCGGCAACCTGGGAGGCTTTCTCGGACCGTACACCATCGGGCAGATTCGTACCTGGACAGGCAGCTTCCGCGGGGGCCTGTTGGCGGTCGCCGCACTGTTTGGGATCAGCGGCGTGATGGCGCTGCTGGTGTTTGGAAAGAGGATCCGCAAAGTCCCCGTCCCGGTAACACCGTAACCTGTCGGGCAGTGCCCGCTTTTCCCCGCGGCGGGCGAGACGCCCGCCGGACAGCCGGCGGAACGCCGGCGCTACGAAGAGCGCTTAGGGGGTGACGTGGCGATGTCCTCTCGCTTCGTCCTTTTGGTTCGATTGTTTACAATAGGTTTCGACCTGAGTGGAAGGGAGGTTATTCCCTAAAGCCAGGGGCGAAAACAATTTGGAACAGCCCACTCACAATCCAAGATCCCCTGCCCGCGTGTACTGGCGAGTGGAAGGCAGCCTGGCGGACCTGACCACGGTCCGTCCCGTGGCGTTTTTCACCTGGAACGCGCAGACCTTCCTGGAACGCTGGGTACGCCGCGGGTTGGTGCTGATGATGGCGGTCCTGCGGCCATTCCTCTACGCGGCAAACCGTATTTTTGCAACTCGAATGGTGCACACGGTGCTGCGCGGGATCAGCCGGGACCGGCTCGATTTGCTGGGAGAGGAATACTTCAAGTATAAACTGCAGCCTTATCTAAAAGCTGATGGAATAGAACAGCTTAAGCTCCGCATCGACGCCGGAGACGAGATCGTCCTGGTGAGTCAGAGCCTGGAACATGTCATGCGCCCCCTGGCGCAGCATCTGGGGGTGAAGTGGCTGATCGCCAATCGGCTCGAGTTCCGGGATGGCATTGCCACGGGACGCCTGTTGGAACCGGTAGTGCGCCCTCGAGGCCTGTTCGCGGGCATCAGCGGCTCCGGACCCGATGGCCGTCGCGCCCCGGAACGTTTGGCTCGCGACCTCGGTCTACCCGACACCAAGGTTTTGGAGTCAGCGGTGATCTCGGCTGCACGTCACGTGACGGGGGGAGACAGGCCGATTGTTTATTTCGACGGAGTGCCCCGCCGGGGACGATTGTCGGTCCGGCAAGCAATGGCAGGGAAGCAGGTGTTGCTCATCGGAGTGACCGGATTTATCGGGAAGGTGTGGCTGGTCAATACGCTCATGGAACTTCCAGAGATCGGGCGTATTTATCTGCTCATCCGGCGGCAGAAATCCAATCCGGCAGTGCGGCGCTTCGAAAAATTGGTGGAAGAATCTCCTGTCTTCGATCCGCTCTATACGCGGTACGGGGCCGACCTTTCGCGATTTCTGCGGGAGCGGGTGGAAGTGGTTGAGGGAGACGTTTGCCAGCCGGACCTTGGTCTCGCACCGGAAATCAGCGAGTCCCTGCGAAAGAATCTCGATCTCATCATCAACAGTTCAGGTCTGACCGATTTCAATCCCGATCTGCGGGATGCGCTGGCCACCAACGTGGATGCCGCGGTGAACGTCACGGCCTTTGTGCGCAAGTCCGATCACGCCGGGCTTTTGCATCTTTCCACCTGCTACGTGGCCGGCGCGCGCGATGGCCGGGTGGGAGAAACCCTGCGCCCCGATTACACTCCGGCGGGAGTCGCCGGCTTTGACGCGGAAACCGAATGGCGCGCGTTGCATGACTTCGTCCGCCAGGCAGAAGAACTGGCGGAGAGCGCCGGGGTGACCGAACAACTTCGCCAGCAGGCTTTGAGTAAGGAACATGCCGCCAAAGACCTGGGCGGTGCGGCGCTGGAAAATCAGATCCGGAAGAATCGTTTCCGCTGGCTGCGTGAATATCTTACCGAGGCAGGGATGAAGCGCGCCGCCGAGTTAGGCTGGCCGAATACCTACACGCTGACCAAGAGTCTGGCCGAATCGCTGATCGCCAAGCATGGCGCCGGGCTGCCCATCGCAATGGTGCGTCCTGCAATTGTAGAGACCTCGATCGCAGAGCCGTTTGTGGGCTGGAATGAGGGCATCAATACTTCCGCGTCCCTCTCCTACCTGTTGGGAACTTCGTTCCGGCAACTGCCCACCAATGAGAGGAAGCGCCTCGACATTATTCCTGTGGATTCGGTATGCCGCGGCATGACCCTGATCGGCGCGGCGATTGTGGAAAGGCGTCACGACCCGCTCTATCAACTGGCCACGTCGGTCACCAATCCCTGCGACATGCGGCGTTCCATCGAACTGACATCGCTGGCCCACCGCAAACATTACCGTGCGCAGGAAGGCCTGGAATACTGGCTGCGGCTACGCCTGGACGCGATTCCCGTCTCCAAAGAGCGTTACAACCGCATGTCGGCGCCGGCGCAGAAGGCGATTGTGAAATCCATTCAGCGCATCATGTCGCCTTTGCCGCTGAAGAAAACTCCGTTGGCTCGGGCGGAACGAAATCTGGAGCGGGTGGAAAAACTGATCAAACTTTTCGAGCCGTTCATTTTGCAAAACGAACATGATTTTGCCGCGGACAACGTGGAAAAACTTTCGACTGCCCTGCCCAAGGACGAGAAGGCCACCTTCGGGTACGACACCCGATCGATTGACTGGTGGGCCTATTGGATTAATATTCACATCCCCGCGCTGCGCAAGTGGACCTATCCTCTAATCGAAGGCCGTCCTCTCGAAGCGCGCCCTGCCCGCAGCCTGCATTTTGAGGCCGTCCCGGAAAGCGCTGACATAGTCAAGACCGGCACCAACGGAGCAACGTGGCGATATTCCTGACTGGTTCCACTGGATACATCGGCGCACACGTCACCGCCAACCTGCTGGAGCAGCACGGCGCCTCGTTGAACCTGCTGGTTCGCGCACGCGACCCGCAGGAAGCCGCGGGCCGTCTGTGGCAGGCCCTGCAATTGCATCTCGATTTTGCGCGATTTTATGAGCATCTCCAGACTCGCATGCGGGTCTTTTGCGGCGATCTGACCGCGCCGCACTTTGGCCTCACCGATGACGATTACGATCGCCTGATCCACACCACCGATTCGGTGATCCACTGCGCCGCCTCGCTGAATCGCAAGTCCGAGAAAAGCTGCCTGAATGTGAACCTGCGGGGCACGCTCGAAGTGCTGCTGCTGGCACAGAAATCGAACTATTATCACGGGCTGCGCCGTTTCAGCCAGGTAAGCACCGTGGCGGTGGCTGGCAAGCGGCAGGACGAAGTTGTTACCGAGGACCGTTCGATCGATTGGGATCGTTCTGATTACGATCCTTACGGCCGCACCAAGAAGTTCACCGAGCATATGATGCGCCAGCTTCTGCCCGAGGTGCCGATTACGATTTTCCGGCCCAGCATCGTTCTCGGCGACAGCCGTCATCCCGAAACGACCCAGTTCGACATGGTAAAGGCGTTTGTGTTCCTGGCCGGCCTGCCAGTCCTGCCGTTTCCTTCAAAAGACAAGATTGACATTGTGAACGTCGATTTCGTGGCCGACGCGATCGCGACCCTCCACCAGAAGGAAAATCCGCAGTACGACACCTACCACCTTTCGTCCGGAGTAGACTCGCAGACTTTCCGCCAGCTCACCAGCGCGTTGGCTGCTGCGCAGAACAAGCGCGGGCCAATCTTTCTCCCGTTCCTGCAGAGTCCTTTCAGCGCCACAGTGAATGTGTTGTCCCACCGGAAGGGGCCGCTGGGATATGGGGCCTCGCTGATGAAAGTGTTCATGCCTTACCTGGTGTGGAACACGGTCTTCGACAACACGCGCGTGACGCAGGAACTCGGGTGCAAACCGGTACCGTTTTCGCAATACAGCTATCCGCTGCTCAAGTTCAGCCGCGAAACCAACTTCACCTATCCCTACCAGGTTTGGCCCTCCACCCGGGCCGGAGGGTCCGCCGCATGATGGATCTGGTCCTCGAAGCCTGGGTCAGCAGCAGCATTGAAGCTGCCAAGCTGAGCTGGATGATGGGCAAAGGCAAATCCTGGCAACCCGGCGAGAAGCTGAAGCTGTTATTTGCCGGCTACAACGGCACCCGCAACATGGGCTCGGACGTCCGCGTTTCGGAGATGTTGCGCCAGACCCGGCACATCCTGGGCGCGGACAACACCGCTTTCAGTGTAATGACTCAAAATTTCAAGTTCACCGAAGGCTACTTCGACGGCACGCGGCAAGTTCACCTGCCGGACATTTTCCCTCCGTTTCTTTCCGACGAAGTGCCCAGACATCACGGCGTGGTGGCCTGCGAAGGCTCGATGTTCAAAAGCAAGTTTGCCAACGCGCTCACCACCATGATGATCGGATCTCTGGGAATCGCCGCCGCGCAGAACAAGCTCTCCGTGGGTTACGGCGCCGAAGCCGGGCACATGGACCCGCTGATCGCGAAGATGTGCGCGCGTTACTGCCAGAATTCGTTCGTGATCACCCGCAATGAAGAATCGCGCGACGTGCTGCGCGAATTGGGCGTGCCGACCGAACTGGGCACCGACACGGCCTGGACGTTCGAGCCCGCTCCGCTCGAATATGGACAGGCGGTCTTGCGGAAAATTGGCTGGGACGGCAGCACGCCGGTGCTGGTAGTGTGCCCGATTAATCCCTTCGAGTGGCCGGTCAAGGCGTCAGTAGCCAAGTTTGCGGTGCGCAGTCTGACCGGCGTGTTCAAAGACAGCCATTACCGTTCGGTATACTTTCACAACTCAGGTCCGGCGGCGGACCGTGCCCTGGAGCTCTATCTCACCGCCATCGCCAACGCCGTCGCCGCTTTCCGCAAACAACGCAAAGTCTTCGTGGTGCTGGCCGCCACCGAACGCCTGGACGCGCGCCCCGCCGGCCGAATTTCGGACAAGCTGGGCGGCGTTCCGGTGCTCAGCTCTGAAGACTACAGGATGCATGAACTGGTGAGCATTCTGCGCGCTTGCCAGATGATGGTTTCGTCGCGCTATCACGGGATTGTGACTTCTATGCCGGGACTGGTGCCTTCGGCGGGAATCACCATGGACGAACGCATCCGCAACCTCATGCGCGAGCGCGGCCATCAGGACCTGCTGATGAATGTGGACGATCCGGATCTCGAGTCGAAATTGACGGCGGCCCTGGAGAAACTGGCTACTCAAGGCGAAGCCATTTCAGTCGGAATCGGACAGACTGTAGTGAAGAATTTGAAAGTCATGGCCCGCATGGGCGTCTATTTCGAAGAAGAAGTGCAGCGCCGCTATCCTGAATTTCCCACGCGCAAGGGAGAATGGGGCTGGGAAGACTATCTGCCGCCGATGAGCAACGGGCTAAAACGCCTGGTCGAAGCGTTCGGCTGACAAAAGAAGTCGTTCGCGTCCGCCACAGACCGCGTCGGCCCAGACGTCCTCGTCTGGGCAGGCGAGCGAAGCTCGCCAGAGTGCGTGGAAGGCTAGACTACGGAGCCTCGCTCCGTTGGGCAGGTGGGACATCTCTTCGACTGCGATCAGGACAGGCTCTGTCCCTACACAGGTGCGCGGAAACGCAAGCTTCAAGAATGCAAGAATGCAAGAATGAACGATGAGTTTTCTGGAAAACATCTTCGCCAAGCTCGAAGCCTCCGGCGACACCCCGGTACTCCAGGAGCTTCGTGAAGGCCAGGTGTTCGCCGTCACCGGTCGCGAGCTTCTGGCTCGGGTTGCTCAAGCTCGATTCTTTCTTGGATCGCGAGGTCTGAAGAAAGGCGACCGCTGCGCCCTGCTGGCCCACAATGGCATCGATTGGGTTGCGCTCGATCTGGCCGTGATGGCCGAAGGCTTGATCGTGGTTCCGCTCTACGCCCGGCAGGCGCCGGCGGAGCTGGTCGCCATGATGAACGACTGCTCTCCGGCGCTGATCTGTTGTGGTGACGAGACCCTGCGCGACGGCATTACGCAGAACTGGCCGGAGGCTCCTCCGCAATATCTGTTCAAGGAAATCTTCACGCCGACCGATGCCGGGGCAGTGCTGGAACCACAACTCGCCGAGTCTGACCCGGTCACCATCATCTACACTTCCGGGACTTCGGGGGAAGCCAAGGGTGTCGTGTTGACCGCCGGCAATGTGGGACACATGCTGGACTGCACTTCGGGACGGCTAGACCTCCTGATGGAGAACAAGCCCGGGCAAGACCGGGTGTTTCATTATCTGCCGTTTTGTTTTGCAGGTTCGTGGATCATGCTGTTGACCTGCCTGCTGCGTGGCAGCCTGCTCACTCTGAACACGGATCTGGGCAAAATAGCCAACGAAATGCGCACGGTCGCTCCGGACTATTTTCTTAACGTTCCGGCCTTGCTGGAGCGCATGCGCAAGGCGGTTGACGAACAGCTCTGGAAAACCGGAGGCCTTGCGCTCGCAATTTACCGTCGCGCCAAAGCTGCATGGATCAGCAAGCAGACAGCACCTTCCCGGCTCTCCGGCAGGATGTGGCTGGCGTTGGCCAACGCAGTAATTTTTCCGACCATCCGCAAGAAAATGATTGGCGGCAATCTGAAAGCGCTGATTTGCGGATCGGCGCCTTTGAACCTTGAAACCCAGCTGTACTTCAGCATGCTGGGCATTCCGGTGCTGCAAGTTTATGGGCTGACCGAGACCACCGCGATCTGCACCATGGATGATCCTCGCCGCGTCGCGCCCGGGCGCGTGGGGCCGGCGATCAGCGGCATCGAAATGAAGCTGGGTGAGAACGAAGAAATCGTGGTGCGCGGCCCGAATATTTTTCCGGGCTACTGGAATCGACCCCAGGAGACGGCCAAGGCACTGCGCGACGGATGGTTCCACACCGGCGACCAGGGAGATGTCGACGGGGCGGGGAACTGGCGTATCATCGGGCGCATCAAGAACCTGATTATTCTGGGCTCGGGCCACAACATCGCGCCCGAGCCGATCGAGGATGAGCTCCTGCGAAATCTGCCCGGGGCCCAGCAGGTCGTGCTGGTAGGCAACGGGCGAGGATATCTTTCGGCGATCGTTACCGGAGGTGTAAATCGGGCGCAAGTGCAGGCTGCGGTGGATGCGGTGAATCCGCAGCTCCCGCACTACAAGCAGGTGCGGGCGTTTCATCTTCACGCCGAGCCTTTTTCGATCGAGAACGGATTGCTGACTGCGAATGGCAAACTGAAGCGGGATGTGATCGCGTCACGCCTGCAGCCGGAGATTGAAGAAATGTACGCAGTGAAGCAGGCATCATGAAAGTAGCGCCGGCGTCCCGCCCTCGAACTGTGCGATTGTTGAACCAAAGATGAACCAATTCAAAGGCCGAGCCCTATCGTGGGAACTGAAGAACGGAGTCATCGAGCTGGCGCTCCACCGCGAGCCCTGCAATGAGATCGGTTCGTCCACGCTCGCCGAGCTGGAGAAGTTCGCCTCCGCTCTCGCGGATTTGGAACCTAATGCCCATGCACTGATTCTGTACAGTACTTTGAAATCAGGCTTCTGCGCCGGAGCCGATCTGCGCGAGCTTTATCACGGCGCTCAGGGCATGGACAAGCAATCCGCAGCGCGCGGCGTGAGGGAATTTCTGGAGCGCATCCACAAGGTGATGAATGCAATCGACGGTTCGCCGCTCACCACCATCGCCGCGGTCAATGGGGTCACCTTCGGCGGCGGGTTCGAGCTGGCCCTGGTGTGCGACCTGATCGTTGCGGACAAGATGGCGCGCTTCTGTTTTCCCGAATTGCGCTTGGGCCTGATTCCCGGATTCGGCGGGAT
>Ga0075021_10001471_pt1 | contig 12097 bp, 7 predicted proteins | sample ColStrG_CSR_2012_FD_72749 | JGI IMG/M metagenome (GOLD analysis project Ga0075021, IMG submission 72749) | Freshwater sediment microbial communities in response to fracking from Pennsylvania, USA - Cold Stream Run_MetaG_CSR_2012 | ecosystem: Environmental > Aquatic > Freshwater > Creek >...
GTGCGTGTGGATCATCCCGGGCAGAACCAGTACCAGTCCGATGGCGGAAAACAGCAAGGTCAGCAGGCGGCCCCAATTTTCCATTTGCAGGGTACCATAACCTGCCGCCATGTGCAGAACGGCAAAGACCACGACGCCTAGGCCAGCCACGTGTCCCATGCCATGCAGCAAACGCTCGACAGCGTTGCCTTCGGCGGCTAAGGAAGCGAGTTTGGCGGCCAATCCGGCAAAGGTCAGGATCGACAACCCGAAAAGTACTCCGATCACGCCGCGCAAAATCTGATAAAACCCAATCAAAGTGACGCCAAGTGGGCGCATAGAGCCTCCGGAATTTTGGGAGAAATATAACACAACAGAGGCAGGTTTCACTTTGTCAGCCTGTAGGCATGGGGTTCAGGTGCTTTCCCCAGGAACCCGATCCGGGTACGCAGTGCGCGGACAAGAGTGTCCGCGCTGCACTGGGCTATTCGTAGCGGAGGGCTTCGATGGGATCGAGGCGCGAGGCTTTGATGGCTGGCAGCATGCCGCTGACTACGCCTACGAAGCCGAGGATCACAGTACTGGCGATCAGCGTGGTGGAATCAATGGTCAGGTGGATATCGCCTTCGCTGGCGTTTTCCTGAAAGGCACTCCAGAGGGTAAGCGAACCCACGGACCAGGAGACGATGTAGGCCAGGACGACGCCGGCCAGGCCGCCCATCAGGGTGATAACCACTGCCTCGGCGAGAAACTGGAACAGGATGTGCCAGCCGCGGGCCCCCAGAGCCTTCTCCACGCCGATTTCGCGGGTGCGTTGGGTCACCGAGACCAGCATGATATTCATCAGGCCGACGCCGCCGATGCCAAGTGTCAGCAATCCGATGAAGCCGAGAAGAATCTTGATGCCGGTGGTAATCACGCGCAGGTCGAGCAGGTCGGCAAAGACGTCGAAGACGAAGATGGCGCGCTTGTCCTTGGGGTCGAACTCGTGGTGAAACGCCATGGAATGCCGCACGGCGTCGACGACCTTCTGGTGGTCACCCTCATATTCCATGGCAATGGCGTTCAAGTAGTAGGTATTCCTGAGGTCGCTCATGACGCTGAAGGGGACATAGACCGAACCGTTCAGATTGCTGTCCCCGTTCTGGATGACGTGCTTGAGCACGCCCACGACCTCATAGGAGATGCCATCGATCCGGACTTTCTCACCCAGGGCGTTCTGGCCGGAGAATAGCTTCTTCCTGACGTCGGCACCGAGGACGGCGACGCGACTGCGGGTGCTTTCGTCTTCATCCGTGAAAAAGGTTCCGGTTTCAACCTCCATGCGCCGCATGCGGGAATAGTAGGGATACACGCCGCTGACGCTGTAGTTGTTGCTTCGAATCCCCCAGGCCACGTTGCAGTCCTTCGAGCTTTCGGGCGAGAGACGCTTGAGCAGGGGAACTTCGGCCTGCAGGTAATCGAGGTCGTTGACGGTAAGTTTGATTTCGTTGCCGGCTTTGGTGCCGCCCGCCTGCATGGATGTGCGCCCCGGAAAGATGAACACCAGATTCGTACCCCAGGATCGAAAGGCGACCCAGAGGCCGCGCTCGAAACCGGCGCCGTAGGCCAACAACAGCACCACGGTGGCGATTCCCCAAGCCATGCCCAGCATCGTCAGGATGCTGCGACGCCGGTTGTGCTTGAGAGCGGCGTAGGCTTGGCGAGCGAGTTCGACGACCATATCTACTCCTGGCGCAAGGCCTCAACCGGAGGCAACAGCGCGGCCTGGCGCGCGGGGTAAAGGCCGGCGGCAATGCCTGCAACGGCGAGCGAGAGAATTGCGATGACAGCCGAGGATGGAACAATGCGGGGCGTGTCGAATCCTTCGGGCGCGGGCAACGCGGCCAGCAGCGTGACCAACGCAGTGGTAATAGTCAGCCCAATCCCCCCGCTCAGAGCCGTCAGGAACGCGCCTTCCACGAAGAACTGAGTCAGGATCACGCGATGAGTGGCGCCCAGAGCCTTGCGCAATCCGATTTCGCGGGTGCGCTCCGTAACCGACACCAGCATGATGTTAATGATGCCGATCGCGCCCAGGCCGAGCGTAACCAGTCCGACAACCCCCAGGAACCAGTCCATGGCATCGAAAATCCTGCTCACACGCTTGTTGTCTTCGATGGTGTCCCAATCTCCAAAAGCGTCTTCCAGCTTCGGATCAAAGCCGTGGTGCCGCGCGACCACGTCATGCACTTCCAGCTTGGCCTGAAGATGCTGTGCGGGCGTGAGGGGCCGGTAGTTCAAGAATGAGACAGCGTCCTCGCTGTTCTTCTCCTTCAGCGGAAACAGGTTGCGCATGGTTTCAATGGGAATGAAAATGCGAGCGTTGGTGCCATTGTTGCCGTCCTGCCCGACTTTGGGGACAACTCCGATCACATTGAAGCGGTAGCCGTTGAGCAGGATGGTGGAGCCCACAGCGGGAGTGTCGGGAAACATGTTCTTAAGCAGTTCCCATCCGACGATGGCGACGCGGCGCACCTCGCTGCTGTCTTCATCGTTGAACCAGCGGCCGGGACTAACGGGAACGTTGCGGATCTTGTTGTACTCCGGCGCCACGCCGAAAACCTGGCCGTTGGTGGAACCGTAGTCGCTGACAGCGCGAATGTCCTCGCGGTTCAGAACCGCGGAGACATACTTGATGAAATGGGCGTCGCGGCGTATGGCGAGATAGTCCTGGTAGGTGAAATGGTAGGTGCGTCCGGACTGCGTGCTGCCTTCGACGGCCGGAATCCGGCCGGGGAAAGTGAACATGATGTCCTGCCCGAGATTGGCAAGCTGCTTGTTCTGCCCGCTGCGGAAGCCTTCGCCCAGGCCGACGAGCAACAGCAGCGATCCGACACCCCAGGCAATGCCGAACATGGTCAGGAACGAGCGGAGTTTGTGGGCCCAGAGGGTCGCCAGCGATTGGCGCACGATATCAATCAGCATCCGCATAGAGTGCCTCGGGCCTCACCCCGAATCGCAGACCGCTGCCCTGCCATCCGATATGTAATACGGAGCAGAGCGAGGGCCGGTTCCCTGAAAAACACAATTTGCCTTGCAAGTTAGACTCACAAAATGGGTTGGGGGTTAGCAGGCGCCAGAATTTAGCTATGGCGGCGCCCGGCGAGGCACGGCGCGCTGCTCACCATCGGGTCTTGGAGGCGTCTAAACGCATCGTCCGTGCACGTCGGCTTCGAGCCTCATTTCAAAACAGAAGTGAACAGAAGGAGTTCTGCCATGGTTTTCTCTCGCTTGCTTCGAGGAGCTTTGTTCTGCCTGTTAGTGGCCGCATGGTCAGGCGTGGGCGCGGCGCAGTCGGTCGTACTCGACCTGCCCCGGCAGAGCCAGCGCGCACAAGTTTCACAAAGGATCGGCATCACCGACATTACGATTTCTTACCATCGGCCGCTGGTCAACAACCGCAAAGTCTGGGATGGGCTGGTTCCTTACGGCCAAGTGTGGCGCGCGGGAGCGAACGAAAATACTACCGTTTCGTTCGGCAATCCGGTCACCATCGAGGGCAAGGCGCTCGACAAGGGAACCTACGGGCTGTTCATGATCCCGACCGCCGAGCAGTGGACAATCATTTTTTCGAAGAACTCCACCTCCTGGGGGGCCTTTACTTACAACGAAGCCGAAGACGCTCTGCGAGTCACCGTGAAACCCACGGCCGCCGAGATGCACAATTCCCTGACTTACGATTTCGATGACGTGCAGCCGAACTCGGCAGTGGTCACCATGGCGTGGGAGAAGGTTGCGGTTCCCTTCAAGGTTGGGTTGGACGTGCATGAGGTCGTCGAATCAAGCCTGAAGAAACAATTGCGCGGCCTGGGACAGTACACATGGGAAGGCTGGGACGAGGCAGCCAACTATCTGCTCGGGGAAAAAGTAGCGTTAGAAGATGCCCTGGCGTACTCCGACAAATCGATCGGCGTGGAAGACCGCTACGACAATGAGTTGACCAAGTCGAAAGTGCTGGCGGCGCTGAATCGCAAGGACGAAGCGGCAGTGGCGGAGAAGAGGGCCCTCGATAGCGCTAACCCGCTGCAGGTCCACCTCTACGCTCGCGGGCTGCAGGGAGAGAAGCGCAACGAAGAAGCCTTTGCCATCTTCCGCGAGAATGCCCGGAAGCATCCGGACCAGTGGTTTGTGCACTCCGGCCTGGCGCGGATGTACTGCTCGCAGGGCAAATTCGAAGACGCCTCGAAAGAGATGCGGCTGGCGCTGGCGGGGGCTCCGGAAAACCAAAAGACCTATGTCGACGGGTTGGTGAAGAAACTGGAAACGCAACAGGACATCAATTAGCACTTGGTGGGCAGGGGGCTGGGCCGAGCGCAGACGGCCCGCCCTTTCTGGTCATCACCGCAATGCGCCGAAGCGTGCGTTTGGCTTGGCGATTGGCTCACCGTGTGAGCCAACAGTTCTCTCAATTGATTGCCTGAGCGACCGCAGACATGTCGCCGTCCGCCGACTGTCCCGCCCACGCGGGAGTGACGACTCCCCTTGAAGCACGCCCACTTTCTGTGGATTGGCGATTCGTGCCCCTCTCTCGCCCTCACTTGCAGTGACGGTTCAGGAGATCCCCACTTCACTAACGGTTCTGTACGGCTGCATGCGTCACACTCTCTGCACGGTTGGTGCGATTTGCCCAAGATTTCCGAACGGATCCTCGACAAGTCCGCGGAAGAAAATTGAGCTGGGAGAACTTCGGGAGAACTGTAAGGAAGCGTCGAAATGGGGTATATACTGACGCAGTTAGAAGTAGCCAAACGGGACATCCTGGACGGAAGCGGGTTCAAGAATGGCGTTTGTACCGGGCTACAAACACGACGTCTTTGTGAGTTATGCTCACGGGGACAACCGAGAATGGATCAGCCGCTTTGTGGGGCGTCTGGAATCCGCATTGAAGAACAAACTGGGCGATTCGGCTGACGTCTGGCTGGACGACAGCGATCTGCGAGAGACGCGAAACTTCCAGAAAGAGATTCCGGAGAGCGTGACAAGCGCGGCCGTTTTTTTGTTCCTTCCTTCGCCAGCCTACCTCCGCTCCCAGTACTGCGTGGAAATCGAGTGCCGGGCCTTCGCGGATACCCTGCCGTCGAAGAGGGCACGATTCACCGGGCAGGATTTCACGAATGAAGAGTATGCTGTGCGGTGCCCAATCGAGCAGGTCGATAACAACGAACACTGGCAACTGTTCCCCGGACTAACCGACATCCCGTTCTTCGACGCAACCGGCACCCACGCGGTCGGCAAGCCTAAGTTCGAAAGAAGCTTCAGCGAACTGACGCAAAGCTTACTTCCTCTGCTTAAGCGGATGAGGAACCACTGCACGCCGGTCTTTGTGTATCCGCCGAATCCCGAAGAAGATGAACTGAAGAAGGCGCGGGCAAGTCTGGTGAACGAATTAACCGACATGAGTTATCGAGTGCTGCCGGACCGGTATGTAAATCTGCCGGATCAACTGCGCGAGGCTTCCCTGGCCGTGTTCTTGCAGGGAGAGAAATACGACAGCACGGTGAAAGAGCTGGCGGAAGTGGCCCGGCAGCAAGGGAGACCCTGGGTCGTGTGGTGTTCTTCCTTGGGTGAGACTACCAAGGTGCCGGAACAAATGGTCCAGTTGGAATTCCTGGAGCAAATGGAGGCTCCGAAGAAAACATACTTAAACGCAGGCCAATCGCCCGACAAGCTCAAAGAGGAGGTACGCTCGCTGCTCAACCCCGACCCACGGGCTATCGCGGGAGCGGGAGGCAAGCGGCGGGTGTATCTGGTCTACAAGTCGGCGAACCGGGCGGAGAGGATGAATGCGGGGCGGATCGCAACGTCGTTTGAAAAGGAGTTCCGTTTTGATCACCCGGACGATCCAGCGCAGCATACAGCGCTGCTGACCGGGTCCGATGGAGTGCTGCTGCTGTGGGGCAACGCCGAAGAGGATTGGTGTGCGCACGAGTTCGAAGCGGTGGCGCGCAGCGCGCGCGCCAAGGGTCTGTGCGTTTTCGATCCGAAGGAAGCTAAGAACGCAGTGCTTGAGCAGATTCGAAAAAAAGCGGGCGACGTTTGTATTGCCGAGCAATTCGGGAATTTCGATCGGTCGCGCCTGGAGCAGTTCTTCAACTTGATCCGGCGGTCGGCCTAGCAAGGTTCAAAAATGAGTTTCGCGGCAGTTCTGGATCGAATCGAGAAAACCGAAAACCCTTATCCGGGGCTGCGTCCGTTCGAGACGCAAGAATTTCCTCTGTTCTTCGGGCGAGACCAGCAAGTCGCGGAGCTGGTGAGGCGGCTCGAGCGGAGCCGACTGGTCGCGGTGGTGGGGGTTTCCGGCGGCGGGAAGTCGTCGCTGGTGCGGGCCGGACTAATTCCAGCGCTGGAACGGACGCACGTCGGAGGGGCGGGTGCGCGGTGGCGCATTGTGGTAACCCGACCTGCGGGCGCGCCGTTTGAGAGTCTCGCCAGAGATCTGCAACAGAAGGGATTGGACGCATCGGACCTGCGGCGGAGCAGCCAGGGCCTGGTGCGCGTAGCACGGCAGCTGGATGGGGACGAGACGCTGCTGGTGGTGGTCGATCAGTTTGAAGAGTTGTTCCGATACAAGAGCCTGGAGGCGGTCGAGGAAGAAGCGAAGCAGCAGCGGGAAACGGCGGCCAGCGAGGCCGCGGAATTCGTGCGGCTGCTGCTGGGCGCAACCCAAGACCTTCCTCCGGTGTACATCGTTCTGACGATGCGGTCGGACTACCTGGGAGACTGCGCGGAATTTCCCAATCTTCCCGAAGCTCTGAACGAGTGCCAGTATCTGGTACCGCGTCTGACCCGGCAACAGCGGATGGAAGCCATTGAAGGGCCGCTGGGGCGGGCAAAAATTGCGCCGAGCCTGGTGCAAAGGATCCTCAATGACGCGGGGGATGAACCGGGCCGACTCCCGCTGTTGCAACACGCTCTGATGCGGACGTGGAGTCAGTGGCGGAAGTCAGACCCAGATGGGAAACGAAGGATCGAGCTGCAAGACTATGAGCACCCCTCGATCGGGGGAATGGAGCACGCCCTTGATCTGCACGCCGAAGAATTGCTGAAGGATGTCCCTCTGGAGATCGCAAGAATTATTTTCAAGAAACTGACCGCGAAGGATCGGGGCCGGAAGGAGCGCCGGAATCCTACGGTGCTAGAGGAATTGTGGGAGGCATGCGGGGCTGACCATGAGGAGGATCGCAAGCAAGTAGCGGTCGTAATTAACCGCTTCCGGCATGGCGAAGCTACTTTCCTGACGCCTCGCGACGGAGAGCTGACGCCGGACACCTACATCGACATCACGCATGAAAGCCTGATCCGCGAGTGGGGCAGGCTGCGAGGTTGGGTCGCGGAGGAAGCCGAGTCCCGCAAGACGTTTCTGCGTATCCACGACGACGCGCAGCTTTATGGACAGGGGAAGGCGGATCTGTGGCGTGACCCGAAGCTGCAGCTTGCTTTGGAGTGGTGGGAGACGGCGAAGCCGAATGGAGCATGGGCAAGGCGCTATGTCGGAGGCGGCACAACGGGCGATGCCACATTCTGGGCGACGTGGGCATTTCTGGAAAAGAGCCGCCAGGCGCGGCAAGAAGAAGTGGCGCGGGCCAGAAGGTTGCGTTGGACCATTCGGGCTGTCGTGGGCCTGGTCGTGTTGGCGATGGCCGGGCTGTTCGTGTGGGGCTTGATCGGCCAGGATCGCAGGCGGAAAGAGCATGAACGGGCCATGGCCCGGGCGTTGGCCTTCACGTCGCTCGACGATCAAAACGAGGATCCGGATCAGCTCGAACGGAGCACTCTGTATGCCATCGAATCGGTCAAGCGAGAGCCCACCTCCGCCAGCCTGCACACGTTGCAAGCCGGTGTCGGGCTGTTGCGGAAGCGCATCGCGCACATGGAACAGAAAGGATACGTATGGGGAGTGGCTTTCAGCCCGGACGGACGATACCTGGCAACGGTCGGAGACGATAAGCGCGCCACCGTGTATGACCTGAGCGGAAACAAAATCAGGGAACTCGACCCAGGCGACGAGGCCTGGGGGCTGGCCTTCAGCAAACATGGGAAGTACTTGGCCACTGGGGCCGGCAGCGGGGCGCGAGTGTTCGACACGGGCACCTGGCAGGAAGTCTGGCGAGGTGAGGCGTATCCGTTTGATGCTGTGGCATTCAGCCCCGACGTCAATTTGCTCGCCCTTGCGAGTCCTTTGGATGGCGCAACGGTGGTATTGGAATTTAATGGCAAGACGGCAGGGGAGGCTTGGCCCGTCCCTCATAACGGGCCTGTGCGAGCGGTGGCGTTCAGTCCGGACGGCCGTTACCTGGCCACCGGTGGTGACGACCGCAAATTACGGGTGACTGAAGTCCGCGACGCCAACAAACAGGCTTGGGAGATGGAACTGAAGGGAGGCATCCGCTCGGTAGCATTTAGCCCGAACAGTCGGTACGTGGCAGTCGGCGGCGGTGAGGCGGTTCGGGTATTTGAAGTCCAGCAAGACGGGACTGCAATGCCATCGCTGTTCAGTGAAGTAGGCCAGTTTCCCCACCGAGGATCCGTTGCCTCAGTTGCGTTCAGTCCGGACGGGCGCTACCTGGCAACTGGAAGCGGCGACGGAGTTGCCCATGTGTTTGATTGGGCAGACCAAAGGGAGGTGCTGCAGCAACCTCACCAGCGAGCGGTGCTATCGGTGGCGTTCAGTGCCGATGGGAGGTTGTTGGCATCCAGCAGCCTGGACGGCGCGGTGGACATTGTCGAAGTGAAGCCGCCTGACGAGACCGCTCGGCTGCAACTGCCGTCGAAGAGCTTGCCCAGATGGGTGGCCGCGACCTGGGACACGAAATACATGGCGGTTATCGACGAGGACGGAGACGCACACGTATTCGAGACGGCGGGCGGGAAATCGATTTCCCCAGTCATCCACATGAAGGGTGCTAACCAGGTCTCTTTGGTCGACGGAGGCCGATATATTGCGTTGGGAGGCGATTCGGGAGTGGGCATATTCGAGGCATCGAGCGGGAAACTGCACTTTAACCCGCGCGTACCGAGGGCCAGCGCTCTCGACGTGACTCCCGATGGGCATTATCTGGCTGTCAGCAGTGGCGAAGAGTTGCAGATGTTCGACGCTTCGCAGCGCAAGCTGAAATGGAGGAATCCGGATTTCAAGAAATCGATCTCCGCGGTCGCGTTTAGTAGGGATGGAAAGCAAGTCGCCATTGCCGGCGACAAGGAGCTGCGAGTGTTCAGCACGGACAAAGGAGACACGATAGCGAGTGTACAGTTTGAGTGGGACGGAGACTGCAAAGAGACCAGAGAGCCGTGCAAAATTGGGGGGATGGCAGTCAGCATGGACGGGAAGTACGTCGTCCTTTCGGGCAGCGACAAGACGGCGCGGGTGATGGATGTGGCGCAGAACCGGGAGTTCCTCGTTGTGAAACTTCCCGCCGCCGCGGTGTACGCCATTTTGAGCGCGGACGACAAGTTCCTAGCAACCTCTAGCGACGACAGCATGGGAAGGGTGTTCGAGGTAGCAACCTCCAAGGAAGTCTGGCATATGCCCCTGCACCAGGGGGACTTCTTTCCACTGGCGTTCGCTTCTAACGACGAGTACGTGGTGCGGGCGACGGGATCTCATGAGATGGTGGTGGAAAGCCTCCTGTGGCGAGCCCAGGATCTGATTGGTCGGGCGTGTAGCTTGCTGGACCACAATCTGGCACCGGAAGACTGGAAGCCGTTTTCGGACGGGGCGCCGCCGAAGACTTGTCCCAATCTGCCGTGAGGGCAGCGGTCGCTGGCCCTGGGCTCGATTTCTGGGGGACTGAACCGGATTGGACAATCGACTTGCTACGAACGATGTCTTGAAACGAAACCGACGTTCGGCTCACCGCCTCTAGACACGCGTGCGCCGCTCTGCTAATAAGGATTGGATTGCATGGGACTGAAGGTGCGTCACATATCGAGAGAGTGGGAGTGAACTATGCCGCCCGGACTGGACAACCTCAGACACATTGTTGTTCTGATGATGGAAAACCGCTCGTTTGATCACATGCTGGGATCTCTGAAGGCTGTGGATTCGCGGATCGACGGGATCACGGACCAACTGAGCAATCCCGACGCAACGGGTGCTTTGGTTAAGCCGCAGCCGTTGGCAGACTTTCAGGGGCAACTCGAGCCCGATCCCGACCATCATTTTCCGGCGGTGGATCTGCAGATTTTCGGCGGCGACACGAGTCCGGGGCGGGTGGCGAATATGCAGGGGTTCGTGAAGAGCTATTTCGACCAGCAGCGAGATGTAAAGCATTCGCAGAAGATCATGTATTACTTCGCCCAGAACCAGTTGCCTGTGTTGACCACGTTGGCGCTGGAGTTTGCGGTTTTCAACCGGTGGTTCGCTTCGATTCCGGGGCCGACGATCTGCAATCGCGCGTTTGCGCACTATGGCACCTCGTTTGGCAGGGTCGACATGAATCTGCTGTATGTGGGCGAGCCGTTCAAGAGCATTTACGACCGGCTGATCAATGCGCATCCCAAGCATACGGCCAAGCTGTATTACTACGACACGTCCAGTTCGACCATGGAGATCACGAACCTGCTCCAGAATCAGCCGCAGTTGTTCGGCACTTACGAGCAATTTCTTCGCGACTGCCGCAAGGGCACTCTGCCGGATTATTCTTTCGTCGAGCCGAACTATAGCGACCATGACAGCGACGTCGGCGCGGAATTGGCCAACGATCAGCATCCGGACCACAACGTGCAAGCGGGAGAGTTGTTCATTGCCTCGGTGTATAACGCGATCAAGCAGAACCCGAAACTGTGGGCAAGCACCGCGCTACTGGTTGTCTACGACGAGCACGGCGGGATTTACGACCATGTCGTGCCGCCGGCGTGCCCGCCAGACAAGTTTACGGCGCCGCCGAATGACACCGGCACTGGCGCGGAGTTCAAGTTTGACCGGCTCGGTGTGCGCGTGCCTGCGATCTTGATTTCGCCGTGGATCCCGAAGAACACAGTGGTGGATCGGACGTTCGACCACGCTTCGATCCCAGCGACTGTGACCAAGTTCTTTCTGGGAGACTACTCGCCGCGGTCTCCGAGGGAGACAAACGCGGATGTTTTTATCGAGGCAAACGTGGCGCCGGTTGATCCCACGCGGAATCTGCTTTCGCTCGACAATATGCGGACCGATTGCCCGGATTTCGGTGTTTAGGAACTTCGCGGCGATCATGCCGCGCTGAAGGAGGGACGAGATGACCATCATCCAAGTGCCCAGGCCGGACCCCAAGCAAAGCATGGATCCACACCGGCCCGTCAACGCACTGCTGAAAGCTCAGATTCAGCACCTGTACGACGCCGAGTTAAAGCTGCCCGCCGCGCGGCAGAGCGACATCTATATCAACGCCATCAAAACCGAAGGCGAAGCCGCAGACTATGTCCGCCGGGTGACGGAGGCGATCCATCAGGCGCATGATGCTGCGGCGGCGAAGCGGACAAAGCGCAAACGCAAGCCCGGAATCGCGATTGCGGCGGCGGCTGAACCGCGGCGCGGCCGCAAGCGCACGAGCCCCACCAAGGGAAAGAAAACGAGCAAGGCGAAGCCCAAACGGAAACGCTAGCTGGTTTTGTCGGCTTCATTCCTTCAACCACAATGAGTAGGAGGGTGTATGCGTTGGAATTTGATGCTGGTACTGTGGCTTGCCGCTACGTTCGCCGTCGGCCAGGAGGGCGCTCTGCGAGCGGAGTTCCGCCGCGAGGGCGAACGATTCCATGACGCCTGCACGACTTTCAACTTCAGCAACGGGGAGGAATGCGCGATTTTGTTTTTCACCGACCATCCGCTGCACATCGCGGTCGGCAGCATCGCGCCGCAGGACGGATTCGGCGTGGGCGGAGCGTTCGTCACGGAGAAGCACACAACGAATTGGCGACTGAGCTGGGACATCGATGCCGTCGTCTCCACCAACACCTCGTGGCGGGCCGGCGGGTATATGAAGATGATTCACACGCCCCGGGAGCAGGTCAAAGTTATCACGCCCGTGATCTCGCACCCAGGCGACACCACCGGCAACCAAAAACCCGCCCACAAGCCTCGAATCAATCTGGTTCACCC
>Ga0075021_10001472_pt1 | contig 12096 bp, 15 predicted proteins | sample ColStrG_CSR_2012_FD_72749 | JGI IMG/M metagenome (GOLD analysis project Ga0075021, IMG submission 72749) | Freshwater sediment microbial communities in response to fracking from Pennsylvania, USA - Cold Stream Run_MetaG_CSR_2012 | ecosystem: Environmental > Aquatic > Freshwater > Creek >...
GCCGCACACAAGAATCTTCGTCCGCCTGAGCTTTCCGATAAGAGAACTCGTGGAGTTGGTGAACGCTTACCGTCCATTTTCCCGGCCACGAGTTCGCCTTGTAGTACCGCATGATTCACCTGAAATTCCACAGTGGTTTCTATCAAGCACTAGTACGAGATTGTAGATGCAAATCGGAGAGCCAGAATCACAAAAAAGTGAGGAATCCCGTTTGAAGTTTTTAGTCAACTCTCCTTCCGTAACGACTGCACGGGCGGCAAAGATGTCGGCGTGACACGCACTGTCCCTTTTCGACAAATCGATTGTAACGTAAGCTAGGTCTTCCCCCGGCTGCCCCGGCTGAATACAGACCGTTTTCTTTAGCTTAGCTTTCCATTTCCCACTCATCTCAGGCGACTCGTGCATATGCCCGTGCAGCGAAAGACAAGGCTGCATCTTCTGAAGGAAGTCGTATGCAGCCTTAGAACCGAATTCTTCTCCACTATAGCATTTATCCAACCCAACTTATGAGGCGGCATGTGGATAATGTAAATGGTTTTTTGATGCGTCTTGCGGCTTCGGAAGACGACCCAACTCATCATCGAGCGTGGTTTCCAGCCCGAATTCAATTTTGAGATAGATTCTAGCACCCCTTAGGGGGGAACCATGGCTTCAGGAAGGAATCAACATCAAACGATTATATCGTAAAACCAGTATATTGGAGGTTTTTAACTATGGGTTGATTTCACGTACCCAACTCCCGAGGAAACGCCTTTTTCATTGAGGCTTCTTGATACGAGTGAATGTTAGGTTCATTCTCTTCTAAAAAATCTTTTTTGATAGACGGAATTTCTGTAGACTTGAGTTGAGATACGCCGGGAACTGCACCTTTCGAACGAGGGGTTGCATAGATTGCCTTGACAATACGCCAGTCGCCAGTGGTTTTAATCCATAAGTCGTCAATGCTTCGTACTCGTGAATCAAACCAAAACCTGAGCCAATCTTTCCTAAGCCACTTCCCTTTACTCTTGATGGGTGGAAAGTCTTTGAGAACCAAGAAAATGTACGGGATCTCATACTCCTGAAGATTTTTGTATTGCCACAGTTTTTGCTGATTTGCATATTGAATGAGGCCTATGAATTCTGAAATATCAGCAAATGGGACGTAGCTTCGAAGTAGTTTCCAGTGATATTTCCAGTGCAAAATAAATGAACTCTGAAGCTGTTGGGCTGCAACAAGATTCGGATTTGTCGGGGCCAAGAGTTGGTAGGGCTCAGCTGCCGATTGTTTAAGGGGGCAGTAAACAGTGGAATTGGGTTTGTGAGAAAAAATCCCCTCCACTTCTGAAGAGGCCTCCCCTTTAGTATGCATATCTTCATTGCATGCAGGACAACGAGCGAAAGGCCTGCGGTTGCCATTTCCATATTGATCCAGTCGGGGCCCAAAAAGCTTAATGTACTCGATAACAGTGATTGGACGATTTTGCGTGGGATGCAGGGCTTCTCTCATTTGCACATCTGTTCCTTTCGCCTAACAGTCAGAAGGTGTGCGGGACCGCATTTTTTGCGGCATCATGCACTACTCTGTTATTCGGTGATCGTGTAGAACCCTTGCGTAGCGGCTGCAGGTTGGGCGCCTATCTGATTCTGCTAAAGCTTATAATAGCTAAGCTTCATGCAATCTTTCCCAAAGCTGCCAGAGCCATGACTGTCTTATCGATCACTGAAGCTATTTTTTCTATAGCAGTGGCTGTATCAGAGAGGTTCTTTAACTTTTTCTCGGCCTCTGTTTTGGCTGCGTTGAGAGCTGCTTGAGCATCAAGATAGCCTTTGTGATTCTCATTCCACTCCTTGTCTTGGGCGTCCTCCATTAATTCTTCAAGTTTATTGTACTGTTCGACAAAAGTTTGATTGGTAGGCTCCTTCTGCTTGAGGAGCTTAACTTGATTAATAAGCTCTTGGATTTCAAATGATAACTGAGCCATAGATTACTCCTTTCTTTTTGCCGCAAGAACCTCAATCATTGTTACCAGCTCTTTTATTGCAGTGGCATGTGCCTTGATATCATCAGCGGTGAATTTATCATCTTCAAGAACTTTTGATAGTTGGCTGTTTGCCACGTGCATCTTTTGGATGAGTTCGGCTGCTTTTTTTGAAAATGAAGCAACATCATCCATGTCATGATTCATTTTCAGGTAGTCATTGAGCGCCCTCTCTCTGATCGCAGTAGTAACCGTTGCACAGTACGCCGAATTGTGACCTTTTTGGTATATTACGGGACAACGTAGCAACTCTAGTGAATGCTCTCGCAAAGAGTCAGCCTGTGTGCAAAAAATATCCAGGGTGCCGGATTTCTTTTTATCGTTTATAGGCTTAGTGCCTAAGGCAGCGCCACCCCTGAATTCCGGCCAACAGGGTGAATTCCCGATAAGCGATAGGTCTTGCTCAATGACTTCTGCCAACTTCGCGACAAGAGGAGAATATTTATCAACAATTGTTTTTATGGCTTCTTTTTTCTGCTTTTCGATATACCATCCGCCGATAGTAGCGGCAATTCCCGCAGCGGCTTTTTTCTGCTCGTCAGAGACGGTAATCATATTTGCTTCATTTTTATAAGCATTGGTTGCAGCCGCTGCACTGGTAGCCAAATGCGTGACAGATTTACTGATGGCTTCTGACTGATCGTTTGTGGCTAAGGCGTTTAGTGAATTTGCATAATCCTGGAGGAGCCTCATTGCCGCAACCTGTTTTGCGACCTTATCAGCTTCGAGCGTTTTATCCAGATCCGCTTTATCCGTAACCTGGAGGTCTCCCATAATGATCCGCTCCTTGTGTATCTCTATAACTTGGGCGCGGATACTGATCATTTGCTCTACACTGGCATCTACAGCGGTACTGGTTGATGTTGCGAATTCGCTTATTTGCGCTTTTTGCCCACGCGTCATGCCGCAACCGGCAAGCAGCAAACCCAATACGAGAAAAATAAGATTACGATTGATCATCATTATAACCCCTTTCCAACGTTTGCCCGTGCCATGTCTACGGTATAGTTGAAGCTATGCAATCCGAGTAATAATGGCGCTGCGGTTACTCGGCTAATCCTATCCCAAGCTCTTCGGTTGTTACCTGCCGCGTGGTCTTGAAGCCATATACTCCTCCATCAGGTTAGGTTTGAGGATATGCATCTATATAGTCAATAGTTTTTTCAATATCCGCACCTGGTAGCGGCGGTTTTAAACCGCTGTCGAATACTGTCGAATCGCTTATCTTGTTGCCACTGCTCAGCCTAACCTTATGTGACACAAACTGAAATTATGTGTATAAAATGTTTGATGCGGTTTTCGATGATTCCGGCCCATTAATCCCTTAAAGCGAGGAGGGTGGCTGGCTTCCAATGCCGTTTTTACTTGTAGGATTTTCAAAATAAATGGCAATATCTTCCTTTGTCAATTTTGCTATGTCAGACTTGCTCTTTAGATGAACGAGGGGGGATACCTCCTTTACATCCCGTTTATAGAACTCTTTGATTTTTGCAATATCTGAATCATTGAGATATCCACCGTATATCGACGTGGATAGCTTGGTCTTGCTGAAAAACGGAACAACATGATAAGCTATTACGTATTTACTTTCTGGGTGAGGCAAATGGAATCTGGCTTTGCCACATGATTTCCCTCTTTGATAGAGAGCAACAAACAAACTTTATCTTTCTTGTTGTCTTTACCGATTTTATATACTCAAAAACGATATAAGCATTAGGTTTACCCGCATATGCAAATTCCTTATCGATGGGCTCATTGATTTCAAATTTTCGCTGATCGTACGACTTATTCAGTTGCTGATTTCCCTTATCAATGTAGATCCCGCCCGCCCAAGTGTCCTTGGGTATAAAAACAATGCAGAAATACAGCAGTGTGACGAGTATCGCGTGAATTTTTATCTTTTCTAGATAGGTTGTAAAGTCATCATGCATTATTGAGTCTGCCTCTTATCAAAAATAATAAATAGGGGCAGGCGAATTTTTATTTTTACTTCTCCACTTGTTTTTTTCTATCTTTCACTCTTCCACCTTCATGGATCCCGGCTGGTCGCGGGCACGGACGTTGCGTTTAAACATAGACTCCGCAAAAGACGGACCTCCTCTTCCTCCCTTTTGAAAGGTCAGACCTCGTTTGTTATAAGATAAATTTGGCATCGCCCCTCCTGCTCTGTAATGCGCCGTTGCGGGTTACCGAGTTGCCTATTGCGTGCCAACGCTGGCTGTTTCTCCCTTGATCAGATTCGTCATGCTATCAAACAGGGCTTTGTTGTTGAGAATATAAAATGTGCCTCCTCTGCCGTTTTGGCTGCTGGCGCAATTTTGACCCGATAAAGTTCCCTGTTGATTCAAATCTCCGAAAATTGCGTACGTCTTGCTCGGATCAGTAGAAACGCCGATTTTCGCATGGTTGCTGTCAAGCTGTGGGCCGCCCTTTAGACTGAACGTTGTTCCGTCCCATGACCCTGTAGTTGCAATTTGTACCGGGCCTGATGTGCCAAGGTCCTCGTTCCAGCATGTAATAGTCGTGGATGCCGTCGACGTATTGATATAAGGCGTGGCCCACCAGGTGGCCGTTCTGAGCGGGACTCCGTTTAAAACAGCGGAAACTAACTGCCACGGCGGCATGTGCAGACCCGAGGGTTTGGAGATCAATTCCACTCCGGTTGATAGTGTTACTTTCATATGTGTCGTGTTTGTTGATTTTTTCCCGAGTTTTTTTACGATCCCCTGCACATCCGATGGTCCTCCGTTTCGAACTATCTGGCTGTTGGCAGGGTCCGTTACCACACTGGCATTTTGGAGGGACTGCAGGACCTTGATCACATCGTCCTTACTCAGTCTCAATGAGAAGAAATGCTGGCTGACTTTAACATCGTTATCATTTACGCACCCTAAGGTATTTCCGTCTGTTTTGCGCGGGGAAAAACTGCTTCCGGAAGCTGGCCAGGACGGGGTCGAGACCTGCATCACAAACCCTTCGCCCTTGTCGTTCCAGGCAAGCATGCCTTTTGAGTGCCCCCAGGGTGAACTGCAGCTCTTGGAGCATCCTGCAATCTGCGGGTCACCGTAAAACTGGTCGTTCCAGACGACATAGAAAAGAGAGCCGTTGTATACTTGATCGAATGTGGCACCGACAGGGTCTTGCAGGGTATCCCCTACGCAGCCGGCCCCCTTCTGAAGAGACGCATTCTCGCTGCTAGCATAGACAAACTGCTGGCTGTATTTGCCCTTGTAGTCTTGCACTGCGCCGCCAAATATGCAGTTTCGCTCAGCTCCGCTGCCGCACTCGGGGAAGGCAGCGGCATTGAGCTTGAAAACGAACCACCAATCGACCGGATGCCCCTTTGCCAACAGGGGCGCTGGACCTGAATATTCCGTTGTGAGAGGGGGTTTCGCCTCAGTAGGCGTGGTCGTTGTGCCGCCGGATGCCATGCTCCCGGCAACGGGATAAATGAATATCTTTTGCGGACAGGTGCCTTGCTCGGCATCGGCCGGGCTGGTCAAGAAGTCCTTCAATTGACCATCGGCGTCAAGGTCCGTTTTCAGGTACATTCGTACTTCCGTCAGCCTGGAAGTCCCGTCTACCTTCTCGCAGAACAGGTTGACGTAGCTTCTGCTGCCGTCACCGAAGACCTTCTCGAATTCCGTAAGAAGATCGTCTGTATTGATCGTATTGCCGATATTGCGGGAGATATACTTATTGAAGCCGGTGTCGTCTACTTTTGAAGTGAGCGTATAGGCCAGAGTGAAGTATTCATCGGCCTCCAGTCCGGAGCAGGTGCCGTGCTTGTACCACTCGTGGCGCTCAAGGCAGGAAGCGAATCCAGGCATGAACTGGGCGAGGTTTGTTTTCGTATCTTCGGACAGGCCGGGTGCCGGCATCTTGCACCACGTGCTGGCCTTGTCAAGCTTGCGGATGCTGTTCGATACGCCGCAAAAACCGTACTTATGCTGCTTGTCTCCTTGTTTGTTCGGCCAGAGTCCGTGCAAGACCAGGTTCTTGGCGTCATACCGGTCAGGCGTCTGTGAAACGCACTCCTGTTTATCCGGCTTGGTTTCGCAAAATGCCGGCTGCCAGCTGAGCGAGAAGACATAAGAATCAAACTCGCCAGCAACCGGAGCGCTGGCGCCCTGTGCCGCGCTGATAACAACTAAGATGATGGATAATAGACAAGATACCAGTATTGCACCTAATAATGTTTTCTTCGATCTCATAATGCCTCCTTTTAAGATTAAGCTTTCGCTTAATAAGCGCTGACAGAAGTCGTCTTTAATCTCCTCGCGGGTCGCAAGCTTGATTATACGAACTATAAGAGCAATGTGCTGATGCTGACTCAAAAGCTAGTCGTTAAGACCGCAGAACATCACTATTTATAAAAAAATGTACTGTCAGGGGAGCTTCTAGGTATGCAAGCAATTGCAAAGAGATGCGAATTTATCTTACTTCCTCAATGTCCAAAATCTGTTTCATGCGCCAGAGAGACTCAGATGTGCCACTACGTCTCTCGTCTTAGTTATCCCTCAGCTTCCTTCTTTTTGGCTCTCCGACGTGGCAGTAGCCACTTTACTAGCCCGACTGCGACGACGCTGACCCCACCACCACCAAGCAACTTGATCCACCAGTCTATCGCCTCAAAGATTTCTCTCAGGGACTGCTTACGAGCTTGGACGATCACCACCTCTCGAATGGTCTCCACAGGGGTCTTTCCCTCTCCGGGATCCGCCATGACTTTAATCTCGAGCGGAAGTCCCTCTTTACCGGCCCGCTTTGGCTTGACCCACCAGCTCCAGCGAAGTGATCTGCCTTCGATGTAAGTCTGTTCTTGAATCCCCGAGGGCTGGATTTCGAAATCCTGACCAATCAGCTCAGCATACATCTTCCTGCCGATCAACACATCCCGCCCCGTAATTTGTGTCGTCCCCATGGCCTTCGACTTTACTACGGATTGTCCCAAGCGTACAGCAGCGCTATTCGCGTTTTCGATGAGAAAGCTGTTTAGTTGCACCATCAAATCCTCAACCGATATGGAGGCATCTATCCAGAGGTCCACTGGAGACGATTGGTTCTCGACCATAGATAACGGGATCTGATACGCGGCACTGCCGGGCATGAGGCCATGCTGCTTTTCGCTTAGCGCACGACTTTGAGCCCCACGGGGACCTCTCCCGTGATCGCCTACGATGTCGGGTGACGACCTAGTCCCCGATGGCTGTAGATCGACGTCCGGTATAGATTTAGTCTTGTCTAGTCCTGGCTCTACCGCAATCGGCGTGGAACTTCCAAGCAGCGCAGGTCCACACCCTGACAGGGAGACGGCCAAGACTATTGCGAGCACCATTAGTCTCAGAGCCATTATTTACCTCCTTTTTCTCTACGGACCGCCGAGGACGTCTACTTATATTACAATGTCATTCTCTCGAAACTTGGTCGGTGCCGCTACAAGTGCACAATCAGTGATTATACTTGGAATAAACTGCAGATTATTGCGTGAACTTGTACATGAACGTTCTACATGAGCGGTCCGCTAAGGCCGTAGGCCAGAGCGGGTCTGCTCGGCGTAAGGGTTCACCCTGGTTGCGTAGGGGACGAGATATGATGACCGCGCCAAAAGCTCTAGGTTAGGACGTTCTTCGCAATAGAGTAGTATTTCTTTCTGTCATCCATTCCGTTGTAGCCGCCATTAATAGTGATGCTGATGAACTCTACTGGCGACACATTGATGGTGTTTCCTTTGTATTTTTTTTTCAATATATCGCTGTCTGCATGATTAGCAATGTCGTTTAAACCGCGTGTCTTCCAGTACTCACACGCACTCCACACCGCATATTCTGGCTGTTCAAGAAGTTCTGGAGTGTTGATGAAGAGATCTTGGATACCTTTCTTAATGCCAAGTTGCAGGTAGTTGCCTCGTCCTGTGGTTTGAAAAATCCCGCGACCCTTAAACTTGACTCCGTCGCCAGGCTGTGTGTTTCCCAAATCGACCCGGCCTTCGTATGCTTTGCCAGAGGCGTACTCGCGCAAAGTTTTGAAGCGATCGGTTTCATGGCAGGCTTGAGCCAGGAAGTGGCAGTACTCCTGCGGCGAATCAATCTCGTACGAAGAACAGGTGTTATTCATCCATTCGGCGAGGCCCGGCATTAAGGACGTCGATATCCCGGCTATGGCGGCGAGATGTTCAGGCTTAATGATGTATGGCATCACACGCTCCTTCTTACGTAGGAATCACTTCGATATGGGCTTCGGCAATCCTTTTATTTGGATGTATTCGGCAAACCAATCAGCTTTCAATATGTCCTGGGCCTGCTGCAGGGTTAACTTGCCTTTGCAGACCCGTCGATTTAAGTTCGCCTCTACTACGTCTTTCTCGCGAGCTCCAAAACAGGTCTTTCCCGCTTTTGTCTTATCGCAATACACTTGAGGCCAGCGATTGCCGCTGCAATCTGTATCATTTGCTTTGCCGTGCTTATCACAACAGTCGCAGCCGCCATCGGTTAAAGCTATGAAATGATCATCCTCGTAATTAGCTCTATCCGACCATGGTATGTCATATTGCGCCAATACGTCTTTTTTTATTGTTTACTTGTTTGATGCTTCCGCTTATCTTTTGTATATCCACTCACACATATAGTTTTTCCTATATTACCCTGAGTCACAGAAGGATCTGCTTTGCCCTCAGTAATTGTCTTGTCCGGGTAATAAACTATGACATCTGTACCGTCCAGACCATAGTGTTTCTCCACTATTCCCGCATAGGCGATACTACCGCTTAGATACAGCGCAACAAGAGAGATAATTGCTTTTCTCATTAATTTACCTCCTTGTTTAATCAGAATCGAGGCATCAAAGCAAGAGTGACTTTGCTAACAAAGCAAAATTCTGGATACAGACCCGTTATTGTGCGCTACCGCATATCGCCCAAGATAACGTCAAATCTGTTCCGAAGACCGCTTCGCGCCATGTGGGCTCATCAAGCTTCGGCGTGCATCGCAGGTCTTGAATGAGCTTGCGCTTAGTCTCGGGGTCCCATATCACGCAGCCGATCTGTGTACCATTAGACACAATGACCATGTCGTATTTGTCGAGGAGTTTTAATTCTTCAAAGTTCTTGTTCACCCTCGTCACGATCTCTTTGATCTGCGTTTTTGTAAGCGATTGTGGGACTGGTTTATCGATATATTCGCTGCTTACGATATCCATGACCACCCGGGCCAAAGTGGCGAGCCCGCCCATTTCTTTTTCATCATAAGACTTGGTGGTACACCTGCTAGGTGCTGCGGTCACAAAGAATAATAAGACGATTAAAAGGCTATACCCAAAGCGTCGCATCGCCCACCCCCTTTGGATCAACTGTTCCTTTGTCGAGGTTCCAATTGAGCATTTCCGGTAGTGCCGGATCGCCGGTCCCCTCAATGGCTGCTGTTATCATGGTCCAGAAGCGCGCAATGTTATCCGCTCCAAACTGGAATATGTCTCTATAATGCATTGTCTCCAACTTGAATCTGTTGTTCTTGGGAAGCAGGGCTTTTTCTATATATTTGGTCCTGTCGGCCGGAAGAATTTTTGTACTGAGTTCGTAGAACACTCCCTCCTCTGCAGCCGCATGGCGAAAGAAAATGGCGTTATGGTCTGCCAGGCCGAGTTTCTCTGCATATGCTTGCTGCCAAGCATCTATCTGGGGAGGATTTGTTGCGTAATCGGATGGGTGGACCTCTTTAAGCATGGCGTTCCAAAGAGTAGCAACAGAGGGATCCATGCCACCTGTATTCATATCCGTGAGGTCTTTCATATACTCCACCCACTCACCATTGTCGAGCTCTACCCCAAAAACTTCATTATAGATGAAGGAATCCATGAACATTTCGCAAGCCCTGTGTTCCGTCTTGTTCTGTTCATACTCTCCAACAATCGCCCTGACAACCGGGTGCACGCTTGAGTCGAACACAACGTGCGAAGCATACCCGTACAGCCAGGCCAGTGCTCGCTCAAATTCTTTTGAGCCTTTCTCCGTTGGATATCTCGATCTAAGAATCTTAACGCCTGCCCTTACGACGTCGCCGGTGTTCACGTAGTGGAGCAGGTCAGCCCATCTATCGGATGCATCATGGCTAGTCAGGATGTGGTGCAGATATGGATAGTCTGGACCTACTGTTCCCGCCTGCAGCCACTGAGGTTGGCTATTTAATACGAGTTGCGGGAGTTTAAGCTTCTGTTTTTCAAGCTGCCTCTTTGCATTATCTGCAGCAATCATGTGGGCAAATGCCGCTGGCATATTTGACCTCCTTCTTTTAGAATACTATTGTGCTTTTCTAAGATTTATTGTTTGCTGTTCTTTGGACCTTTTTATTTCCCCTACGATACTAAGGCACTGATTCCAAAATCCTGACCCGCCACTTGCAAGCAGACCGACAATAATGCAGCCTGAGATTCCTATAACACCTGGAGTCCTGAAGATATTGGATAAAAGAGGCTGAATCTGCTCTTGAGCTACGAAAGCTATTATTGCTCCGGCAATGGCTGCAATAAGGTGCAACGCGGCAATGCGGTAATTTTCCTTTTTAGGTTCTGTTTGTTCCTTTGAGAGCAAAGGCACTATGTTTTTTATAATTTCAACTATTCTTTCCACTGACAAGCTCATTGCACCCAAAAATGCTATGGTGTTTGTTATATCCATTTTCTCACCTCGTCATTATGAATAGATTCTCGATTTAAGCAGGTGCTTCGTCAAAATATTTACTATATGCATAGGTTTGCAAAGAGCGTATCAGATTATTGGGTGATTGTAAATACCCTGGGCCGGGTATTTTCGGGGTATGCAAAGGATTTCAGTAGATTGCAGAAAATATACTTAAGATGTGTATCTTTGATGATTGATCACCTACTGGCTTTAAACTTGCCGTTTTCAACCACACCACTCTCACGCTTTCCATTAAGCTCTCTTATAATATAGCCCCGTTTTTCTGAATCTGCACGGTACAGTGGCACACCGCTGGGCAGGTTTACGTTCACGCCCGGGGTGACAATTGCATTTAATGCCCTAGCCAACGCGCGCTGGCCGGCTTTAATATTTCGTTTTATTTCAGATTTCGTAGGTGGATCAGCTACTACCGTCACGCTTCCGAATTTTATAATAATTTTTTTGGAACTATTTGTTTTAGCATTCATGAATTTCATCAGAACCCTTTTCAATTTGTGTGCCCTCTGAACGGCCTTAAGCTTGTTTGCAGCATGCTCCGCAGTATACTGGAGCGTCACATTACGCTCATTTAACAAATAGGGCATTGCCCCCTTATTTGCACCCCAGCGAGTTTTTTCTGACATCCCAGTGAATACTTTGCCTTCTCGATAGAGCGCGCCACATAAACAATAAAATCACACAATTGAGAATTTCAGCTGATACGAGGCATTGGCCCGGTCGCGCGTTCCTTCTTCAAGGAGATGCGCCAGGCCGTGCAACTGCTGGATGACCTCCAAATCAGACATGCCAGTCCCGAGGGCTACGGAAGCAGCGCCGCCGGAAAGCTGCACTGACAGTTCAAAATTTATCCCACTTTCGTGTAATGATAAGGATTTTAGCGTTTCCATGATTTACCTCCGCCCTCATCAAGAGGCATCCTCAATCATAATATGGTATCTGCCTGATGTGCTTACCTTTCATATCGAAAAGAAGACGCTCAATTTTAGCGGCACCGCCCGGTGCGTCCCATATATCAAAAGGTTTCCTGCCCTCAAGCGCAGCATGCGGCGTATCAAGCCATTCCAGCGCAGCTTTAGCCCCCATCACTTCTGCGGCGAGCAATACTATTGTATCGCGGTGTTTCATTGTGATCTATCCTATCACTATTTTGCGTAAGCGTATCACAAACCACGGCATATGTATGAAGATTTTTTTGCATCATACGGCTCGTATGATCACAAAAAATAATTTGATCAGGCAATGAGTTTATATTTTAAAATTTTTTAATCGAAAACGTACCTCTTTATTCTCGTTATTCCTCAATCCTAGTCTCGTGCTTCTTTTCAAGATAAAGTCGGGAGGGCATGAAATTCTGCCCTCCCGCCATATAATCAATGTTGC
>Ga0075021_10001473_pt1 | contig 12092 bp, 12 predicted proteins | sample ColStrG_CSR_2012_FD_72749 | JGI IMG/M metagenome (GOLD analysis project Ga0075021, IMG submission 72749) | Freshwater sediment microbial communities in response to fracking from Pennsylvania, USA - Cold Stream Run_MetaG_CSR_2012 | ecosystem: Environmental > Aquatic > Freshwater > Creek >...
CCTGCACTCCTCCCCCTCGCCACTCACCTCGTGTCTTCGCCCAGCCCCTTGGCGGCCATGCACTGGGTGCGCAAGCCCAAGGTGTCCGAACGCCTCCAAGCTCTTGCCCGGGGAACGGTGCCGCTCACTCACGAGGGGATCGACACCATGGCGGCCGACCAGAGCCGGGAGCACCTCCGGGAGCTCCTGCAGGCGACCGGCATCCTCCCGATGCGGGACAAGTACTTGGCCGCCTTCGAGACCTGGATGCAACACCGGCTCGCCACTATCGACGACCCGGCAGCCCGAGGGGAGATCGAGCGCTACCTGTCCTGGCGACAAGCGCGGGTACTGCGCATCCGGGCCAATGCCGGTCCCCTCCCAGCCCAAGCCGCCAACACGGCCCGCGATCAGACAGATGCCGCTGTCCGGTTCCTCCACTACCTCCGCCTCGACCGTCGACGCTCCCTCACCGAGCTCACCCAGGCCGACGTCGACGACTGGTTCGCTTTCGCCTCGAACCCGGGAGGGGCGCGGGACTTCCTTGCCTTCGCCATCGGACGGCGCCGCTGTCCTCAGGTCAAGATCCCTGAGCATCCTCGCCGGTCATCTCCGGGCTGTGCACCAGAACGCCTGGCTACCATCTCCCAACGTCTCCTCACCGACGAGACCGTCGACCTCGTCGACCGGGTGGCCGGACTGCTCGTGGTGCTGCTGGCTCAACCGGTGACACGCATCGTCAGCATTGAGACTCGCCATGTCATCGAGGACGAAAACGGCCTTGTACTTCGCATCGGAGTCGACCCGTTCCCCGTTCCCGATGCTCTCGAAGTCCTTCTACGTCGGCTCATCGATGCCCGGCCGACCACCGACACCCCTTATCTGTTCCCAGGAAGACGGCCCGGCCAGCACCTCACGGCTGCCATGCTCACCATGCGGCTCAACAGACTCGGCATCACCCGACTCGAACGCCAAGGCGCCCTCAGCCGGCTCGTCGCGGAGGTTCCATCATCCATCGTCGCCCGGGCCACCGGGTACTCCCTCGAAGCCTCGGCCAGACGCTCGGCGCAGGGCGGATCCGAGTGGGCGACCTACGCCGCACTGAAGGTGGGAGATCACCGGTGAGCCCGGGCTCGAGTCGGTCAGCGCCCGATCGCCGAGGATTGCGAGTTCGCGATTACGAGGCCTCGGGATTACGAGTGGTTACCGATACTCACGATGATGAAACTGGACATGCTGTATGCGATCTTGTTCCACTTGGAGTGGCCGGGTGGAAAGTGACATGCCTAACGCATCGGCCCGGAGTTTGAGCCTCGATTCGCCTCAGTGATCGGGGAGAAAGTCACTTCACTCAACGAGCCTCGACAGGACTACGGATGCGCAGAAATTCCGCCAAATAGGTTTGACATCACGAATCACCCATGTCAGGCTTCCGACAGGCGAAGAGGTTAAGGAGATTGTGGTGGCGGCTGATTTTGGACAGAACATATCTTTGAGTCAGCTTCGAATCCACCGAAAAATCTATTTGGCCTGGTCACTCAGACCCATGCTTCGGAGCGGGAAACGTTTCATTGCAGTTTTGATCCTAATTGCCGTTACGGGGAGTGTGACGTCTGTTCTTGAATCCGAAGCTGCTTTCGGTGCGGGTCAAGCGCCGGTGAACTGGAGCTTCTACGAGTACGGGTCCAGTAACGCAAATATGCATACACTTGGTTGTAACCAAGCTCAGTATGATAACGGAGTAGGTCATAACAGCTTTGTCATTCTTGACTTCGGGGCCATGTACGACAGTGCGGGTGATCAGATCAACTTTAGTGGCCAGGTCCAAACTCCCGCTAAAGTCGGGCAGCTAGGAGAAAACTTTGCGCTCGGATATACCGATTGCGGACCCCGCTTTCGAGTGACAATTGCTATTGGTACCAATAACTCTCGCCAGCTGACATATGCCGAAGGTCAAGCATTTGCCAACACCGTAAACGTCATAAGAACATGGGTGAATGGCAATGCGTCCCACGTTGCGGTGTGGGGAGCGAACGATATTGAATCTTGGGGCGGTGGCGGTATATCGCCGACTCAAACCTATAATTGGTACAATGGCTACGCTGCCTCAAATGGACCGACTTACGTGAACTTTGGGAGCGCAGACGGTTGTCCCCAAAATACCAGTGGAAGTTGTTCGTACGGTTGGGGTCAAGGAGACTATTACAATTTGTCTTGGAGAGAGACTCTCGCATTCGCGGCGCCTGAGATTTATGTGTATCCAAACAATCCAGTTCAAGCGCTTCAGTGGGCCTATATTAGTTCATATGGGGCCCCGTTTGCTGGACAAATTAGTCCAATGGGGCCGCTAGACGAAAATGATCTAGACCCAAGCACCAACTCTCCAACAGCCGCTTGGAATCAGCTTCAGTTTTTCTTGAGCGGTTCTGTGTACTCGATGGAAATGCACACCACGACTTGAGGAGTTGTCCAGTGAATTCATTCACACATCATCGCAGAGCACGGCTGATGATCGCAACAGCCGGGATGTTGATTGCAACAATAGGGATTTCCGGATGGATTTTGTCTATGCCATCGAATGCATCTCCCGTTTCGACATCATCAGACGTTGGGCCATTCCCAGCGGCAGTTTTTAAGAACCTGCCTCCGGAGAAGCAAGCGCTTCTGACTGCTCCGCCCACGGCATACTCTGGGCCTCCACTGAGTAACTCCATTTCCGCCTGTGGTGGTGCCGCCACTTGTAGACCTGAAGGAATTTTTCCTGCTGGTCAGGCACCATGGAGCTTCGCCACAGATTTCGCAAGTCAGAACGAATATATTGGTACTCACCTGGGACAGAACCTAGAGGTTTATGCTGGTGAAGCTTTTGTGACGGGTTCCGGCAGTTCCCAGACAGTCTTGGGAGGTGGATTGCGAGTTGTTTCGGGGGACGGACTGTGGAAGCAATACTTGGCCCCTGTCACTCCCGGATGGCTGAAAATCACTTCGGTCAATGGTGACACAATCTCTTTGGTGAGTCAGTCGGGTGCGATTGTCGACTTCAGCCTTACGAGTCTCTCGTTCTTGCAGTAACATTTCATGACGTCGCCAGCCGATGCACAGATTTGGCCCTGCTGAACCATGCGTGAGTGCACAAGTGCCGGAGGGTGATATGCGCCATATGAAGAAACTCGCCGTAGCTGGTTTGATTTCAATGGCCGGAATTGTGGTACTAGGCTGCGGTTCACCCGTTGCTACGACAAAGTCGAGGGGCTCACCGTCTTCGACTACGTCTCCCGACACCTCTACGGCGGCTAAAAATCCGCCCACGTCTACCAGCTCGACTGTCGCCACCTCTCAAGTCAGTGGCCAATGCACCGCTGGCCAGTTGCATCCGTCTTGGTTCGGCCAAGTCAATGGAGCTTCTGGAAATCTCTTCTATGTGATTAACTTTCGGAATGCGTCCTCTTCTGTCTGCATCACGGGCGGATATGTCGGTGTCTCGGCATATGACCCTGCCGGTTTTCTGATCACTGCTTCAGAATCCCGAAACGCAATGGGTACGACTTCTCCGCCCACCCTCAAAGTCGCACCGTATTCCACCATCCACTTCGTAGTAGGCTTTTCCGATGTAAATAGGGGCGCCGGGGGGACAGCGTGTTCGACCGTGGTGGGAGCGCTCCATCTCATTCCACCAAACGAGAAGACGGAGGTCCAAATCGCCACTCCAATCAGCTCGGGATATCCCAATTTGTGCGGAAGCACTTTCCTGGTTGGCCCGTTATTGGTTGGGGCTGGTGGCGGCTGAAAGGATGCGCTGATCCAACCTGAGAAGACCGGATGGATCCTTGTGGCAGGAAGCCGAGTTTTATTGCCTTTTTGAGAGACTGGCGTGTCTGCAGACGAATTAGGTCGATGTTGCTTTCGGCCCGCAGCGACTGGTTCGCATCGAAGCAGGCGAGGGGCAACTCCGCCGCCGATCGAGTAGGACTGGTTTTGAGACCGATTTCGGAACGCAAGAAGACCTCAGCTATTCGGACAATGGCGGGTTCTGACGAACTAGCACGAACAATGAATCTACGCCTTTAAAAGGGTATCTTCTGATTCCGAGTACCTAGAGTTGAGGCTCTACTTCGTTACCAAAGCTGGATACGCGGGTTCGATTTCCGTCACGCGCTCACCGTCACGCGCTCACCGGCACCCGCCTGCCTACCGTAGCTTTTCAGTGACTTACGGCACGCCGACCGCGAACGGTTGGCACTTCATTCGGGGGTCAGCGCTCTTCCGAGGGTTGCAGCCGCGCCTCGATCCCGTTCTGGCAGCGCGTGGGAATAGACCTTTAACGTTACCGACGCATCCCTGTGGCCCAGCCTTCCGGCGACGGTACGCACATCGTGGCCCGCTCCGATGAGTTCGGTCGCAGCAAAGTGACGCAGCGCATGTAAGTGGATATCAACTCCGGCCTTGGTTGCGATTGACCTTACATAGTGGCTGACGGTGTCTGGAGGGATCGGGCTCTGAAGGTCGTAGCTAAAAATGGGGGAATCAGGTGTGATGGAGATTCCGAGGTCAGCGGCCCTGTCCTTGGCAGTCCTCAGATGACGCTTTAGGGTTTCCTCCCCGAAGGTGTCGAGTGCCAGACGCCTGGACGCGTGGGTCTTCGTATCCTTCGTGATGAGCTGCTTTCGCCCCATCGTGGCGACTGACCGCTCGATGGTCATGGTGTGGCCTGTCCAGTCCACGTCACCCCATCGAAGCCCGCATAACTCGCCTCGTCGGGCTCCGGTCACCGCAGCCAGGGCGATCAGCGTGGCCATGTCCGGATCGTCGGCGTCGGCGGCTTTGATCATGGCCTGCACTTCGGCCACCGTAGGAGCGCTAACAGTCTTCGAGACCAGCTTTGGCGGGCTGGCATCGGTGGCTGGGTTGGACGCGAGGTACTTCCATTTGACGGCTTGCCGGAATCCGGCCCGCAGGATGGCGTGCACCTGTCGTACCGATGCAGGAGCAAGTCCATCGTCGGAGAGGCTCTGGTAAAATTCGTCCAACTCGAGGGCGGTGACTTTTCGGGCTGGCATGTGCCCGAAGGCCGGGCTGATGCGTTTGTCAATGAGGCGCCGATACTCCCGAAGGGTGGTGGGGGAGCGACCCTCGCTGGTGATCTGCTTCAGCCACTTTATGAGCAATTGGTCCACAGTGATGCCGGCTCCGGCAGTCCTGCCGCTTCGGTTGTCCTCAAATTCTTTCACCAACTTCGCCAGGGCTTTGGCGGCGGTGGTGACCTCGGGATCGTCCGACGCGTACCCTGGCCACCGCCGACTTACCTGGCCGTACTTGCCAGTGGCCGGGTCACGTCCCGTCGCCACGCGCAGTTCGAAGACGGCGGACTTGCCGCGTCCACTGATCAGTCGCTTGGATCCCTGCATGTAGCCAGACTACCGTATTCTGGGTTTTTTGAGGGTTTCCCATTCGGGTCCCGCTCCAAAAAACCTGGTCTGACCTGGTGCGCCCCCTGGGATTCGAACCCAGAACCTGCGGATTAAGAGTCCGTTGCTCTGCCATTGAGCTAGAGGCGCGTGGAACTTCAACCTACGGTAGTTCCACGGGCGGAACAGGCGCAGGGCCCGTGTCCCGAGGGACTGCAGGGTGACCGACGGGGTTCGAACCCGCGGCCTCCGGGATCACAACCCGGCGCTCTGACCAACTGAGCTACGGCCACCAAGGAGCCTCTAGTGTGGCACAAGCCGACAGCGTTCCGGACACGGATCTGCTTCGGTCGATGGCCCCTGTAGCTCAAATGGATAGAGCAGGTGGTTTCTACCCATCAGGTTGCAGGTTCGACTCCTGCCGGGGGCGCCAACGCCGATAACCATGACTTCGCACCTGTCTCTGTACCTTCAACGGCCAGCCGCGAGCAGATACTCGATGATGTGACCGGCGTCACTCTTCGCCACCATGAACGGGTCCCACCAACACCTGCGAACGGCACAGTGGCCAAAGGTGACGCCCGACCACGGCGTCGAGGCTGAGGCGGCCGGCCCCGAGTCCTACGATCACAACGGCCATGGCGGCCAGCGCAAGGTTGAAATCGTAACCAGACGTGGCCGAATGCGAATTGAGTCCGTGTGCCCACGTGACGGTGATCATGGCCACCATCTGGTCCCCGAGCAGCGCAAGCGCGGCGAGTCGCGAGAGTATGCCGAACCCGAGCGCCATAGCGGCACCGAATTCGATGACGCCAGCCGTTGCTGCGAATAGTCCCCCTGGGTGCAGGTGGGCGGTGTTCGAAAAGAAGCTCGCCGCCCGGTGAATGCCTGGGCCGCCGAACCACCCGAAGAGCTTTCCGGCTCCGTAGTAGGTGAAGATCCAGACGAGTGCGACTCGCACAGCCACCGTGGCGACGTCCGTACCCAGTACGGAAGGATTGGTGCGAACCAGCCAGCCCACGACTGCCGAAACCCCCACTGGTCGACGAGTTCGAGCGTTGGATGCTGTCAATGCCGTACCGCTTCATCGTTCGCCGTGGTGTCACTGATCGCCTCCTGGTGACGAATCGCATCACCGAGATAGTCGAATGGACGGAACGGCCCCATCAACTGGGCGACGAGGACCGAAACGTGACGAGGGCGCTCGGTCGACTGCTCGACGACGAGAGGCCGACCCGGTAGCCCGGTATCGGTCCGGATCGTGTGCTCGGTGGGGAATACCGCACGGTGGAACAACTGGTCCCAGATCGTGAGTGCGAAACCGAGGTTTACGTCATGTGGCCCATCCAATTTGTGATGGATGCGATGGTAGTTCGGACTCACGACGATCCTCTCCAGAAGTCCGAATCCGAGGTTGATGTTCGAGTGTTCGAGTGCCACAAAGCCGGCGTAGGCAACAAGAAGTGCCGTGGGCACGATGCCATTGGCCACCAGCGCAATTCCGGGAATGAGCGCGATCAGATACGACACGTGAATCAACGGATGAGTGCGGAAGACCGTGAGCACACTCATGTCCTCTTGTGAATGGTGGAGTTCGTGGAATCGCCAAAGAACGCGGAATCGGTGGTTGGCAAGGTGCGCAAACCAATTGCATCCATCCATCAACACGAAGGTCAGGGTGATGGCTGCCCACCGGGGAACAAGTCCGAATCGGGGAAACACGATCCAAGGGAGGTATCGCCTGACGGTGTAGGTCAACGAGAGGGAGAGGGCCACCACAAGAGGAACGACCAAGCAGGCATGGAGAAGTGCGTAGAGCGCATCTTGTCGATATCCCCGGGCGAGGATCGGTCGAAGCTGTGCCGGCCGGAGTCGTTCGACAAGGAGGATGACGCAGAGAATGGAGATGGTCATCGGGCCGATCACCACCACGCGCATCTGGCTCATCGAGTCGGAGAATCGGACTCCGCCCCAGTTGTCCGACCAGCCGAGTCCTATGAGGCCGATGGGAATGACCGCGATCGAAAGAGCGGGCAGGTACATTCGCGAAGCTCGCACCTGGCTCGAGCTCGGTGGTTCGATGGCACTTCTGGGGCGTTCCAATTGCACTGGTACGTGCGTTCCGAACCGACTGTTCGCGGACAACTTCACGCACCGTCGTTCGACGACGTTGCTAGAACCCGACTCCACCTCCGCCTCCCCCCGGATGCGTCGTAGTCGTGGTTGCTGTCGGGGCGGTGCGCGAGCTGCTCACGACGAACCACGTACCGTCGACGCCTTGACCCTTGTCCTGGCCCGGGGCCGTATCGCCCTGGTAGTAGTAGAGAGGATGGTTCCGGTAGCTGACCTGGCGCAGGCCGTCGGGGCGAGTCACCAAAGACAGGGACCCAGTTGTCCCTGATGGAAGGACTGGCTCGGACCCTGCCGACACCACCAGTGGGGGCCAAACCACGGCACACGCACCTGTGCACATCGAGGTGCCGTTCTTGTCAGTGGCGAAATAGTAGAGGGTCATTCTGTTCGGCCCCGCCAGTACCGCGCCGACGTTGGGAAGCGTCGCCGTCCGTAGTTCCGTGGACGATGCTGTGGCGCCGGGTACTTTCGCCGTGGTTGTCGTGGTCGCCGGTGAACTCTCGGAGCCGCCGCACGCAGCCGTCAGGACGGCGAGCGATGCCACGATCGATGCCACGAGCCCTCGGGTGCGCAGGTGGGTCCGATCGCACTGAACGGTGCTTTCATGGGCAGATGTTCGGTTCAGATTTGTCATCACCATTGGGTACGGATGCCCATCCTTTTTCGTTCACACGTCTCGCAGATATCTCCTGAGTTCGGATGTCCGATCCGTCAATCGGCTGATCACCCGTGGAGGCCGGCCGCACGATTGCGCAGTCCGGACGGAATGCCGGCCATCTGGAGCCATCGGTGATTTTCGGCGGTGTGGATACCCCTCAGGGTGTTGTGGCATCCCGAGTTCATTTCCGGTGCCCGAACAAAGGGATTGATGCGCCCGGACACATCTTTGATTTCCGGGTATCCACCCATGACGGGGCGAGCGGTGCCTAGCCTCGTGATCGTCCCGTCCTACACACTGTGAGGTACAACCATGTCCGCACTACTTCTCGCCAGTTCCGGTGGAGCATTCATCTTCTTCATCGTCTACTTGGCATTCATCGCCTTCGAGATAGCTGGGTGGTGGCTGCTCTTCTCCAAGGCTGGGCGGCCCGGATGGGGTGTGATCATCCCCTTCTACAACATCTACCTGATGTGCAAGATCGCTGGTCGGCCAGGTTGGTGGTTGATCCTCTTCTTCATCCCGTTCGTGAACATCGTGATGGGGATCATCGTGGCAATCGACATCGCCAAGGCATTCGGCAAGGACGCCCTGTATGGGGTGGCTCTGGCGTTCCTAGGGTTCATCTTCGCCCCGATCCTGGGGTTTGGACAGGCTACGTACACGCAGCCCGCCGAGCACTGAACAGACACCGCTGGGTCCGGGGTAGAGCCCGGGCCCAGCGGCCGCGCCCAAAAAGGCGGCCACCCATCGGCATACACTCTGAGCTGTGACCGACGTCTTTGCCGTGGCAAATCAGAAAGGCGGCGTGGCGAAGACGACAACCGTCCACTCTCTGGGCGTGGCCTCGGCTGAAATGGGTCGGCGCACGTTGGTCGTCGACTTGGATCCTCAAGCCTGCCTTACTTTCTCGCTGGGCTTCGACCCTGATGGACTCCACAACTCGCTGCACGACGTGTTCGTGCGCCGGATGGGCGTCGCAGACGTTACCTTGCCCGTTCCCGGTGTTGCCGGTCTCGATCTGCTGCCGGCCACTATCGATCTGGCTGGATCTGAGGTCCATCTCCTGACCCGTACCGGCCGAGAGCACGTATTGGCCAGAGCGCTCGAGCCCGTTCTCGACCGCTACGACCTCATCCTCATCGACTGTCCGCCGTCACTCGGGGTGTTGACCATCAATGGACTCACGGCCGCTCGTTCCGTGCTCATCCCGCTCCAATGCGAAGCGCTTTCCCATCGTGGGGTCGGTCAATTGTTGGAAACCATTGAAGACGTCCGTGCCTTCGCCAACAGCGAGCTCAACGTCCGCGGCGTCATCGCCACCATGTACGACGACCGCACAAAGCACTCCCGACACATCTTCGACGAGGTACAGACCCGATACGGAATTCCCATCCTCCTGCCTCCCGTGCGCAAGTCGATCCGATTCGCCGAGGCTCCGGCACGAGGCAAGTCAATTCTCCAGCACGCCCCGAACTCGCCGGGGGCCGCGGCATATCGCGCCCTTGCCGCTGAGCTGCTCCGTCCAGGTGTCGCCGCCGGGATTCCGGAGTGAGGAACGACAGGCTGGACCCGTTGGGGAAGAGCGCGCTGTACTGGATGCCCGTCGAGCCCGAGGCCGACGGTGTCGCCGCGTCCAAATTTACGGATGACCAGGGCGTCCATAGCGAAGCGCCGACTTCGGCCCCTCGCCACGCCCGACCGGCGGGCCGGAACGCGCTGTTCTCCGATGCCACGCCGGCAGACGAGTCCAAGCGGGACCGCGCCGGTGTTACCGCCACCGATCCTGTCCACGATCGCGGGATCCTGACGGTGGTGTGCTCGCGGTGCGGCTCGGTCAAACGGGTTGGGTTGATCGAGTTCCTCATCTTGCAGTTCCCGGCCGGCATCTGGCTGCCCGGCCGGAGATTCGACCACAGAATGACCTGCCCTGCCTGCCGCCACCGTGCCTGGATCAGCGTGACGAGGACCCCATGAACGCCGCCCAACTACTGGTTGCCACGTCGAATTCGTCCAACCCCGGGGGCATCACCGGATGGCTGCTGCATTTCAACGGGACCTGGGCCTACGTGATAGTCGGCGCCCTGGCGTTTGCCGAGGCGGCGTTCATGGTCGGGTTCTTCTTTCCTGGCGAAACGGCCGTGGTCGTCGGAGGTGTGCTCGCTGGCCTCGGACGGGTGAACCTCGGGGTGATGATCGCGGTGGTGGTCCTGTCCGCTATTGCCGGCGACTCAGTCGGCTATGAGGTGGGCAAGAAGGCCGGACCCTGGCTCCTCAAACGCCGGCCACCGTTCTACTGGCGCAAGGAACGGCCGACCCTCGAGGAGTCGGCATCGGTCAAATACACGCTCGGCATGTTGGAGAAATACGGTGGCCCAGCCGTATTCCTTGGCCGATTCACCGCTTTCGCCCGAGTGGTGATCCCGGGACTGGCCGGTATGAGCGGTCTCCGCTACCGGACCTTCCTGTTCTGGAACGTGCTCGGTGGGATCTGCTGGGGCGTCGGTTTCACCCTTCTCGGGTACGTGGTCGGCGTGTCCTTCGCCCATGTATTGAGCACAATCGGACTCTGGGCCCTGGCGGTCGTGGCTTTGTTGGTCGCCGGAGTCGCCATATTCGAGGTGCGGCGCCGACGCAAGGAGCGGCAACGGCTCGAGACGGAGTTTGCTGACATCGGACACGTGGATGCTGGTGGCGAAATTGACACCGACGCTCCGTCGCCCGAAGCAGGTGAAAAGAGCGGCCCACCGCCAGCGAACGTCGAATCGGGCGCCTGAGCCGTCGGGGTCAGCGGACGATCAGCCGGTCTGGGTGTGGGTAGGGGTGGTGCCGTTGGCCAGCAGGTTGTCGAATCCGTCTGGGATCGAGAGCATTCCCGGAGTCGTGCCGGACTGGTCGGTGATCCCGTACTGCCAGACGATCGAGTTTGTCGCCGGATCGATGGCCACCACCCGGTGGCGGTAGTCGTCGTTCACCATGATCATTCCGCTCGGCAGGCGTTCGGCCAGCGACGGCTTCTTCAACATGGCGTCACCGGCCATCACGTCGTAGACCCATGGTGTCGACCCGGACCGGGTGAACGTGAGGATCTTGCCTTCACCCGGCGGGTTGTAGTCGGTCATCAGGTAGAGGTTCGAATCCAACTGCTGGGGGTCTGACGGGTAGTTGACTCCTGTCATGTGCACCGTCCAGACCAGTTTTCCGGCCAGGGTGTATTCGTCGATCCAGGATCCGTTGATCTCCGACACGAGGATGTTGCCGTTGGCGAGCGGGGTGTCGCCGTTCGGGTAGTTGATCGAGACCGGCGGACTGTGGGCGGCAGCTCCGTTCCCGATCTGCCCGGTGGGCTGGCCGGTGGGAGAGATGAAGAGGATCCGGTTGTTGGAGGCGTCAGCTACCGCAATTGACCCGTTCTTGAGCAGGTAGGCATCGTCGGGCTGATTCAGGTATCCGGCCGCCGAGCCTGATTTGAGTGGGTGGCCGTACTGCCACAGCACCTTGCCTGACGGATAGCCGATCTGGACGATGGTGTGGTTGTCCTCCTGATTGGAGATGATCCCGGTTCCCCCATGGGTGAAGAAGGCGTCGTCGGGAAAGTAGAAGCCGCCCGCCGGCGCCGGCATGGCGGTCGACGGATACTGCCAGGTCAGGTTGCGGCCAGTGTCCATGGCCAGCAGGCGGTTGTTGCCGCGGTCGGCGATCAGCAGCGTGCCCACGTAGGGTGCGCCGGCGCCCGGCACGCCGGCCGGACCTCCGTAGGGGCTGGGTCGTAGCGACATGACCGACTGGAGGGTGCCCGAGGCCATGCCGGCCTGATTGGGACCACTCTGGGCCGACACCTCGCCGCCGACGATGTAGCCGATGGCTGACTTACCGGTGCCGACGGTCGTGTAGCCGCCGAACGCTTCGGCCTGGGG
>Ga0075021_10001474_pt1 | contig 12089 bp, 9 predicted proteins | sample ColStrG_CSR_2012_FD_72749 | JGI IMG/M metagenome (GOLD analysis project Ga0075021, IMG submission 72749) | Freshwater sediment microbial communities in response to fracking from Pennsylvania, USA - Cold Stream Run_MetaG_CSR_2012 | ecosystem: Environmental > Aquatic > Freshwater > Creek >...
AATCAAGATTTTTTCGCGAAACGGCGGGCCTCCGCCGTTCGCCACGGAGACCACCGCTTCCGTCGAAACGCCCGCCAAATCGCAGTAGCGTTCGCGATCTTCCGGGCACAGCGTAAAAGGCACCAGCCCCGGCCGACACTCCACCACGGCGACCCCAAACTGCCGGGCAATCTCGTAGCCGAAAGGCGTCGCTCCCATCTTTGGAATGGAAATCCCTCCTGTGGCCACGACCAGCGACGCTGCGCGAAATTGCTGCTCCGGAGTTACAACCGAAAACCAGCCGGAATGCTGCACGCTTTGCACATCAACGCTCTGCACATCGACGCTCAGCCCTTCAACACTCAGCACTTCAACGCCCAGCGCCGTCTCGACGCCCGCCTCCTTGCACTCGCGTTCCAACATCGCCACGATCTCCCGCGCCGATCCGTCGCAGAAAAGTTGTCCAAGTGTTTTCTCGTGGTAGCGAATGCCATGCTTTTCCACCAGTGCAATGAAATCTGAGGGTGCGTACCGTGCCAGCGCCGACTTGCAAAAGTGGGGATTGGCGGAAAGAAAATTCTCCGGCTGGCAGTGAAGATTCGTAAAGTTACAACGCCCCCCGCCAGAAATCAGAATCTTCTTTCCAACGCGGTCCGCTCGCTCCAGTACGAGCACGCGTCGTCCGCGTCGCCCGGCTTCAAGAGCGCACATCAGGCCTGCGGCTCCGCCTCCTAGAACAATCACGTCAACGGTTTTGATCACGCTAGGTTGAGGACTCCTTCCTCATACTATCTCCATGCCGCACGCGCTCCAGCGCAACGGACTTGGCTTCGATTTGCTTCGGGGGAAAAACCCCTACCCAGACTGCCATCTCCCCCGTCCACTGATATATTGAATAGTTCTCAACACAACGTTCCCTTCAAGATTAGCGTTCCCATGGATCAGGCGGCCCAAAGCCAAAATCAGCGCGAAGCAGCACTCATCGCCCGCATCAAAGCAGGTGACCGCGGTCTCTTCTATGACCTCATCAAACCCTACCAGCGCACGGTTTACGCGGCAGCCTATTCCGTGCTGGGGAATCCGACTGATGCCGAGGATGCCGCGCAGGAGGCGTTTCTCAAGGCGCTGACGCACCTTGGGCAATTCCGCTCAGAGGCAAAGTTCAGCACATGGCTGGTGCAAATCGCGCTCAATGAGGCGCGACTGCGCATTCGCAAGGAGCGCAAGGGCTTATACACCTCCATCGATGAAGGCGCTCAGGATGACGACGGCGAATACTTCCCCATGGACTACGCCGATTGGCGCGAGATTCCTTCCGAGACGCTGCAACGTAAGGAGTTGAAAGAGGCCTTGCAGAGAGCTTTGGCAGCGCTCAAGCCCATCTACCGGGAAGTGCTGGTCCTCCGCGACGTCGAGCATCTCAGCATCGCCGAGACCTCGGCGGCACTCGATATTTCCGAGGCCTCTGTAAAGACGCGGCTTTTGCGGGCGCGCCTTATGATGCGTGATGCGCTGGCCCCAGGATTCGATGGCAGTTGGAGCATGGGTTCGCCTACTTACAAGAAAGTTCGCCCATTTTAAAGCTTCATACGTTTGAAGCCCGTATAACCTTGAATGGAGTAGCGCCGAGTTGACCGACCGTAACATCCTCGAGATTAGCTGCGAGCACGCGATCCAGCAGATTTCCGCCTACCTCGATGGCGACATCAGCCCCGAGCTGCGCGCCAGGATTGAGGCGCACGTCCGCAATTGCAGGCATTGCGCCGCTGTGCTGGATGGCACTTCCAACACTCTTCGCCTGCTGGCCGATGGAAGGGTTCTCGACCTGCCCGATGGGTTTAGCGAACGCTTACATGCGCGCTTGGCCGCCCACATCGCGGCCGAATAGCCGCCTATTGCAGGCCTGACTGCGTGAGCTTCACCGCGCAGTACAGATTAGCCCCGCAAGGGGATGCCGCCCCCGCTGCCAACGTACCGAAATAGATGCTCGCCGCCTGAGGGCTAGCACTGTTGTTGTCGATGGTAATGCCCGTCGTCCCGCCCAGCTCGTTCGTGGCTGTGGCTACGGGGGTTGTGGCGTTGGAAGTGATGCGGGCGCTCACGTTCCACATCGTCATCAGATTCGCCCCGGATGTAGCGCCGAATGCACCCACGCCGGCGAACAGCCGGTCATTCGTACCATCAAAAAACGATGTAAGTGGAGAGCAGATCCCGGCCGGATTTCCTGCACCGTCGATGTTCACGTCGTTCGACATCGCCGGAGTTGTGTTCATCGCACCCGCCGCGTTGAAGCTGATGGTGTAAAGGGCTGGCCGCGAACCCAGTCCAGTCTGCGTCCCGCAGGCATACAACGAGCCGGTACTGGGGGAGTTGAAGTACGCGTTGTCGAAATCGCCGACCCAAATGAAGCTGGATGTTATTTTGGGGCCAATTGGCGCATCCGTATGCGACGCAAGCGACAGAGGAAGCTGCGAAACGATGGCATTGGTGCTCGCGTTGTTGTTATTGGAGAAAACGTAGAGAACGCCGTTGGTCGAGTCCACCATCGGAGATAAGATGATAGCCCTATTGGTGGCGGAGATTTGGATTGATCCGGCTGCTGTAAACGAGGTCGCGCCCGGCGTGTAGGCATACACCGAGCGGCCATCGGAGACAAAGACCTTGTTCGAAATGGAATCGTAGACTGGCGAAGTGAGCTGCGCCCCGGCTGCGACGGTCACGCAATAATCCAGCGTCGGCGTTCCAGTGAACACACTCTTCACGTGATACAGCACACCGTTCCCCGCCGTTAGGTAAACGGCATCGCTGTTGTAATCGACAAAGGGGGAGCCATTGGGGTCCGTGGCTGGATTCGCTGCACAACCCGCCGTGGTGACGTTGGTGTAGTCGAGCGTCGTGGCAGATGAAGCGCCATTGGGGACGACCGCTCCCGTGGTTGCGTCTGTTCCCTGCCCCGCGCCGGTTGCCCAAGTCACTACATGCAGCAGAGCTCGTGAACCCGCCTCGATGAACACAACTTTCTTTCCGTCCAGGGAGAGTGAAGGCGATAGATCGCTGCCACCCGTGCCAACCGCGTACGACCACATTACAGTCGGCGTTGTGCGGTTGCACAGGGAGGTGCCTGGGCCAGAGTACAAGTTGTTGAAAGCGATGAGGTTCGCCTGCTTTCCCGCGCCAGCCCCTAGGGTTTCGTTCAAAGTAATGGTATAGACGACGAAGTCGTTGGCGCAGTCCGGCGGCTTGTTGATGTCGAAGGTGAACTTGGCAGGCGCCTCAGCCAGCGGCAGTCCGCCAATTGGACCCAGGGGCATGGCCCAATCGATCTTGGAATGGCGATTCCTAGTCTTCGGGCGCGCCACCCCAAAGGGCACATCCCCAGTTTCACGCCCCCGGCCGTCCAGGAAAGTTTCATCAGCAGCCTGTTGTGTCCGGCCCAGCCCCAGCAGCCCGGCGTTTCGATACAGCCAGTTGTTCAGGCTGCGCGGATTGCGCTGCGCCGCCGCCACAACTTCGGGGTTCCCGCCGTTCGTAAAAACGACGTGATGATTGCTCCAGTCGTGAACAACGCTGAGCCGCAGAGTGGAAGCGTTCGCGTCTTCCAGCGCGCTTTGCCCAAGAATCCGACTCGCGCCTAGAAGCAAAATTGTTGCAGCTCTGACGCCGAAAATAACGCGCACGTATCCTCCAAAAATCCGCTACCGCTAAGAGTGATTTTACGCGAAGGCTCGCCGGAACACCTTCACTCGGGAGTAACCTTGGGGTAGCACTACCGCAGCCGCTCCGCCACCGTACCGTTCGCGCTCATGGCCTGCCCGCGGGACCGAGAGCGTTGTTGACCATCTGCTGCGCTTCGCTGACGATCGTTTGCAGATGCGATTCGCTCTGGAAACTCTCGGCGTAGATTTTGTAGATGTTCTCGGTACCAGAGGGTCGAGCCGCGAACCAGCCGTTTTCCGCCACAACCTTCAAGCCGCCAATCGCAGCCTGATTGCCTGGAGCCTTGGTTAGCTTGGCGGTGATGGGTTCGCCCGCCAAATTTGACTCCTTAACCGCCTCGGGAGAGAGCTTCAGCAATTGCGATTTTTGATCTGGCGTCGCGGCCGCATCAATGCGGGTATAGTACGGCGTTCCAAATTCCGCAGTCAGTTCGCGGTAGTGCTCCCCGGGGTCTTTTCCCGTGCAGGCGGTAATTTCCGCAGCCAAAAGATTCATAATCGGCCCGTCTTTATCAGTCGTCCACACCGTGCCGTCGTGCCGCAGAAAGCTTGCTCCGGCGCTCTCTTCCCCGCCGAAACAGCACGATCCGTCGACCAGGCCCGAAACGAACCATTTGAAGCCGACAGGCACCTCGCGCAGTTCACGGCCCAGTTTGCGAACAACTCTGTCGATCATGCCGCTGCTGACCAGCGTTTTCCCGACCGCAACTTTGTGCGGCCACTGCGGGCGATGCGTCAGCAGGTATTGAATTGCCACGGCGAGATAGTGATTGGGATTCATCAAACCCGCAACCGGCGTAACGATGCCGTGCCGGTCCGAATCAGGGTCGTTGGCGAACGCCACCCGATACTTGTCTTTCAAAGCAACCAATCCCGCCATGGCGTAAGGACTGGAACAATCCATGCGAATCTTCCCGTCATGGTCGACGGTCATGAACGAGAAGGTCGGGTCGATGGTCGGATTGACGACAACAATTTCCAGTCCATAGATCGAATTGATCGGCTCCCAATAGGGTCCCGCAGCTCCGCCCAGCGGGTCCACGCCGAGCTTAAGTTGGGCGCCACGAATGGCGTCCATGTCCACGACATTCTTCAGATCGCGCACATAGGGCAAGACAAAATCTTCTTCGTGCGTGGTCGCGGATGCCATAGCTTTTTTCAACGGAACGCGCTTCACGTCCGCATTCCCCGCGCGCATCAATTCGTTCGCCCGGTCCTGCACCCAGCGTGTAACGTCCGTATCAGCGGGCCCCCCGTTCGGCGGGTTGTATTTGATGCCGCCGTCTTCTGGGGGATTGTGGCTTGGGGTGATGACGATGCCGTCAGCCAGATGCTGCTTGCGGTCGCGGTTATAGACAAGAATGGCGCGAGAAATTACCGGCGTCGGGGTCACACCATCGTTCTGCTGAATCACCGTTTCGACACTATTCGCCGCGAGCACCTCGAGCGCGGTGCGCTGCGCCGGCTCGGACAATGCGTGGGTGTCCTTCCCCATGTAAAGCGGGCCATCGATTCCCTGCTCGCGGCGGTAGTCGCAGATCGCCTGGGCAACCGCCAGTATGTGCGACTCGTTGAAGCTGCCATGCACGGAGGAGCCGCGGTGCCCGCTGGTGCCGAACGCTACAAGCTGGCTGCGATCGGAGAGGTCGGGCTGGCGCTCGAAGTACGCCTTTTCCAATTGCGCAACATCAATCAGCATTGCCTTCGGCGCAGGCTTCCCCGCAAGCGGGGATATCGTCGGCCCGCTCGCTGCCGGTGTCGTAGGTCGATTTTCCAGGGTATGGGACATAGGTCTGCCTTCCAGATTCCCGTAGCATACTCGCGAAATGGAGCGCTGGCGCGAATTTTTCCGAACTCTTCACGTCCAATACCTGCGCAGCCCAACTCGAGTATCATTTGCTCGGGCAACGGAGAAAAGCCCGCAAGATGGACACGACCGCCACCGCAGCAGAACTGAACCGGAACTTCGCGATCCCGGGAGTGGCCCGCGTTTGCGACGGCAACGGCGGGTTGCCGCGAGTGCAGGTCAGGGGCGCTTTCGGCGAGGGCGAAATGTATATGCACGGCGCCCAGGTGACATCATGGAAGCCTGCAGGTGGCGACGAAGTGCTTTTCGTTAGCTCAAAATCCAGCTTTCAGGATGGTCGAGCCATTCGCGGCGGAATTCCCATCTGCTTCCCGTGGTTTCGGGCCAAGCCCGATGACACGAAGGCTCCGGCGCACGGATTTGTCCGCACGAAAGCATGGCAGCTCGAATCCGTTACGGAAGCCGAAGGCGGCGTTTGCGTAACCATGTCCACTGAAAGCAACGCCGACACAAAGCGCTGGTGGCCCGCGGAATTTCGCCTGGTGCACCGCGTGACGTTCGCATCCCAACTGCGGCTGGAGCTTGTTTGCAGCAACACCGGCACAGCACCTTTTCGTTTTGAAGAAGCTCTGCACACCTACAACCGCGTGGCGAATGTTCGCGAGGCACGCGTACACGGCTTGGAGAACGCGCGCTTTCTCGACAACATTGACGGCAACCAAGAGAAGACCCAGGCTGGAGAAGTGGCAGTCGCCTCACAAACGGATAATGCATATCTGAACACCGCAGCTGCCGTCGATCTGCTGGACCCGAAAATGCCGCGCCGTCTTCGGCTGAAAAAGTCCAATTCCCTCACAACCGTAGTGTGGAATCCCTGGCAAGAAGGCGCCGCAACAATCAAGGACCTGGGGGACGGCGAATGGACGCAGTTTCTGTGCGTCGAGGCGAGCAACATCCTCGGTGCTGCCGTTAGTCTGGAACCCGGCGCGGAACACAAGATGACCGCGATTCTCAGCGTTGCAAAGCTCTGACTTAAGATTCTGCAATTTTTCTGTAAGACGATTCCCTATATATGGAGGCCCTGTTGGCACGTAACGCGAAAATCTCTCCCGCACTCAAAAAGCGCGCGGCGAAAATCGAGCTCCTGCTCATGGACGTGGACGGTACGATGACGGACGGTGGCGTTACGCTGCTTTCTCAGACCGACGGCACCGCCCTCGAAATCAAGACGTTCGATGCCCACGACGGGCAGGGCCTCACTCTGGCTCGCACAGCCGGGTTGCGCACTGGCTGCATCACCGGGCGCGAGAGTGCCGCCCTTCTCCGCCGAGCCAACGAGATGAAGATGGAATTCATCTACATGAAACAGGCGCTGAAGATGCCGGCCTACGAGGAAATCCTTCGGAAGGCGGGCGTGTCTGACTCCGCGGTTGCCTATGTCGGTGACGATCTCCCCGACATCCCCCTGATGCGACGCGTTGGCCTTGCCATTGCCGTGGGCGATGCCGTGCCAGAGGTGAAGCAGGCCGCCCACTACACCACGAAAGCCGTTGCCGGGCATGGCGCAATCCGCGAAGCCGTTGAGCTGGTTCTCAAATCCAAAGGCATCTGGGCGGAGATGATCGATAAAGCCCGTGCTTGAGCGTCGATTTTCAGAGAGGTGTGTTTCTTTCGATGTTCGGCTGCATCTAGTCACTGTGCTGCCTTATGTGCTGTCGGCGGGGCGGGCGAGGCAGGGCGAATCCATCGCAGGTCTAGCCTTTCGTTACTGACCAAGCAATCAACCGTCCGCCCATATTCAGGTACCATTTTCAAAGGCTTACAATGGGCCTAGGCGCTACCCTTCGCAAAGGTGGTTCGGCCGCCTGCGCGGAAACAAGGAGATGATGACGATGACGCTACTGGATTCTCTCAAGCAATACACAACCGTCGTAGCCGACACTGGTGACATTGACGCCATCCGCCAGCATCGGCCGCAGGACGCCACCACCAATCCCTCTCTCCTTTATTCCGCCGCCCAGATGCCGGCGTACCGCCATTTGGTGGATCAGGCCATCGAGCTTGCGTCGGAATCCGGGGGCAGCCAAAGCGAGATGGCCGAGGAATTCATCGACAACCTGTTCGTCCTCTTTGGGTGCGAAATTCTCAAAGTCGTTCCAGGGCGGGTCTCGACCGAGGTCGCCGCCAGCCTGAGTTTTGACGGCCCCGGCACGGTCGCCAAAGGCCGTAAGCTGATTTCCCTCTATGAAAAGAAAGGCGTGTCCCGCGACCGCATCCTGATCAAGGTCGCCAGCACCTGGGAAGGCATTCAGTCGGCAGCCATGTTGGAGGGCGAAGGCATCCACTGCAACCTGACGCTGCTTTTCAGCTTCGCCCAAGCCATCGCGTGCGCCGAGGCGGGAGTCACTCTAATCTCGCCATTTGTTGGCCGTATCTATGATTGGTACAAAAAAGAGGCTGGGGGCAAAGAGCCTGCTCCGGACCAGGACCCGGGCGTGGCCTCGGTTACACGCATTTACAACTATTACAAAAAGTACGGCTACAAGACTCAAGTCATGGGCGCGAGTTTCCGCAACGTCAATCAAATTGTCCGCTTGGCAGGATCGGATCTGCTGACCATCAGCCCCGATCTGCTCGACAAATTGGCAACGACTGAGGGTACGGTCGTGCGCGCGTTGGATCCCGCGAACGCGCCCGCCAGCAAAGATGAGCAAGTGCGTCTAACGGAGAAATCCTTCCGCTGGATGCACAACGAGGATGCCATGGCGACGGAAAAGCTCGCCGAGGGCATACGCAAATTCAATGCCGACGCGCGCAAGTTGGAAGTGTACGCACTCTCGCAGGTTGCCGAAAAAGTCGGCTAAAATCATGGCCCCACCGCACCGTGCGGCTCGAACGTGCCCATCGACCGGGCCGCACGGCGTTGCGTGGGAAACCTCCTGGTTTCTGACACGTTCCAACTCATAGGAGGAGTATCCTGCCCAAAACGCCAGTGCCAGAACGAGGGATCGTACCTGAGACCGTACCGGAGATCGAACCCGGAATCGACGAGTACCTCCGCAAACGACTGATGCCCGTCGAGGGCGCGATTCCGCACCTGGCGCGCACCGACTTGTATGGCAATTCCATTCCCGCCGGAAGCGTGGGCGGCGATCTCTTCGAGTACATCAATTTTCAGCAGCGCTACAACATCGATGCCCGCATCGCGAAGGCTCTAAGGCTATCCCGGGAGTATCTGGAAAAGCTTCCGGAGGGCCACGCTCCCAGAAACACCGTCGACGAGCATGTGCTCTGGCTTGCCTCAAAATCGAGTACGGCCGATGTAGGGGAAGACGAGTACCGACGGGCGAGAAGTTCCGAACAACTGAAAGTAGCGGAAAATTTGCGCGAGCTTTACACCACCGCTGGGGTCCTTCTGGTGGACGCCCAGGGACATGGGGTGATCTCGGCCAAAATCGCATCCACGGTTCATGACACGTTTCATGCTTTCATGCTGTCCGAACTCGACCGGTACGGCAAGGCGTCCCCGAAGCTGTTTGAAAATATCAATCTCCGGCTGGCGCAATCCGTCACTGCCCGCAATGCTCTGGGCCGGGACGCGCACGACGGATCGCGCGAAATCGCGACGATGCTGTATGGTGAACTGCGTCCCAACGGACACTTCCGTTTTGTTAATTTCGGAGGGCCTCCCCCGCTGGTGTTTTCGGCGGAGTTTGGGCGCTTCGTAACTGTGAACACCGACCACCTGGTGCAATTCCCGCCCCTCGGCTTGGAAATTCCCGAAGATCATCCGGACAGGAACCGCTACTTTTCCATGGCGGTCCGGCAGAAGCAAATCAGGTCCTCGGATGTGGCGGAAATCACCCTAATGAGCCCGGGAGACATCGTTTTCCTTTACTCCGACGGCGTCTACGACGGTAGCGATGAAGAGGACCGCAAGGCGCTGGAGAGCGTCGTTCGCGACAACAAACAGCGCTCCGCAAAAGAAATTTGCAACGCCATCCTGCAGCATGCGCTAAAACAAGACGAGCGTTTTCGGCAGGCCGGAGAAAAAGACCGCATTGACGATAAAACCGCTGTGATCATCAAGTACAGCTAAGATCGGGTAGCGGATCATCGTGAAGGTGCCCAAGCTGCCCAGGTAGTCAATGACGGTCGGCTTTGAAAGGGCACAGCTTTAGCCGCGCCGTCAAAGCCTCATGATTTATTGCCGCAGAACGGCTTAAGAATAAAGCCCACGGCGTAAGCCGTGGGTGAAAGTGGGAAATTGACAGGCCCCGGAGGGGCGAAAGAGCAGTTCTCACGCACACTCTTTAGCCTTGAAGGCAACGATTCCTACAAGGCGATACGCAAAAGGAGCATCAGCATGGCAACAACGACTCAACCACTGGCACAAAAGCAGAAAGGGAAACGGTCCGCGTGGACCGCACTCGCGTCGCACTATAAAAAAGTCGCGCAGCTGCATTTGAGGCAGCTCTTTGCGGACGACCCGGCCCGCGGCGAACAGATGTCGCTGGAGGCGATTGGGCTTTACCTGGACTATTCCAAGAACAGAATCACGGCGAAAACTCTGAAACTTCTCTTAAAGCTGGCCAACGAAGCCGGCCTCAAAGCCCGCATCGAAGCAATGTTTTCCGGGGAGAAGATCAACGTCACGGAAAAACGCGCCGTCTTGCACACCGCGTTGCGCGCTCCGAAAGATGCCTCAATTCTGGTGGATGGTAAGGACGTCGTGCCTGATGTCCATGCCGTCCTGGACCGTATGGCTGGTTTTTCGAATCGCGTCCGAAGCGGGGAGTGGCAAGGCCACACCGGCAAGCGCATTCGCAATGTCATCAACATCGGCATAGGAGGCTCCGACCTCGGCCCCGTTATGGCCTATGAGGCGCTGCGCCACTACAGTGAGCGGTCCATGACGTTCCGGTTTGTCTCCAACGTGGACGGAACCGATTTCGCGGAAGCCGTGAATGACCTGGATCCCACGGAAACATTGTTTATCGTCTCATCCAAAACATTCACCACGCTCGAGACGATGACCAACGCGCAAACCGCCCGATCCTGGTCGCTCAAGGGACTGGGAGGCGATGAAAAAGCCATCGCAAAGCATTTCGTGGCAGTCTCCACGAATGCCGCCGAGGTTTCGAAATTCGGCATCGACACGGCCAACATGTTCGGGTTTTGGGATTGGGTTGGCGGCCGCTATTCCATGGACTCCGCCATTGGCCTTTCGACGATGATCGCCGTCGGCCCGGAGAACTTCCGCGCCATGCTCGATGGTTTTCACCAAATGGACGAGCATTTCCGTACCGCTTCCTTCGAAGCCAACCTTCCGGTCCTGATGGGATTGCTCTCTGTCTGGAACAATGACTTCCTCGGCGCTGAAACCGTCGCGGTGCTGCCTTACGAACAGTACTTGAAGCGCTTCCCCGCGTACCTGCAGCAACTAACCATGGAAAGCAACGGAAAGCACGTCACAATGGAAGGCCAGCCCGTCGCACATGCGACCGGTCCCATCTATTGGGGTGAGCCGGGGACCAACGGTCAGCACTCGTTCTATCAGTTGATCCATCAAGGCACCAGGATTATCCCCTGTGACTTCATTGCGTTTGTCAAAACCCTGAATCCACTCGGCCGCCATCACGACATGCTTCTGGCCAATGTATTCGCACAAGCCGAAGCGCTGGCGTTTGGGAAGACCGCCGAAGAAGTGAAAGCCGAGGGCACACCCGATTGGCTGGTGCCGCACCGCGTGTTCGAAGGCAACCGCCCATCCAACACGATTCTCGCCGAAAGCCTCACGCCACAGACGTTAGGCAAATTCATTGCTCTTTACGAACACGTCGTATTTACGCAAGGCGTACTTTGGAACATCGATTCCTTCGACCAGTGGGGCGTCGAGCTAGGCAAGGTGCTGGCGCAACGAATTATTCCAGAATTAAAAGGCAGGACGGAGCCGCAACTAAACCACGACAGCTCCACCAACACCCTGATTCGCCGTTACCGCAAATTCGCCGTCACCGCATAACCAGTCGAGTCGCAAGCGCGACCAGCTGATGCCGCGCGCGCGGAGCAACAATTTTGAGAAATACGCCTCGCCTGAAAGAAAATGCGAGCAGCAATGTAATGACAAGCACGGCAAAAAATGCCCAGTTTGGGACGTCCCCCTGCACACAGTTGAACCTTCGCCTGCACCAAAAATGGTGCATTGGCCCTTCCCTCTTCTCAATTTGACGCACACACTGCGACCGCCTCCGCTATGCCCTTTTAGCGTTTGCAATTGCCTAAGTGCTAGTGCCATAATGGCATCCGTTCTTGGCCGAACTGCCAGTGATCTGGCAGACCCCCCGCTGCAAGCAGGCAAGGCATGACCGAAAAGTTGAACCGTGGCGTTGTGGAAATCTTGACCCCAATCGGGCCCCGTTACCTGCGGCTCACCTTCTGGCAACGGCTCTATTTCGTGTGGATGTTCCGGAACTTCTCTACCCTGCCCCAGCAAGTCCTTAGCAGCGTTGGACTTAACATGATCGAAGACCTCTGCGCCCGGCAAGCCTTCGTCCGTTTCGGGCACGGTCCAGACCAGGCTCCTG
>Ga0075021_10001475_pt1 | contig 12086 bp, 13 predicted proteins | sample ColStrG_CSR_2012_FD_72749 | JGI IMG/M metagenome (GOLD analysis project Ga0075021, IMG submission 72749) | Freshwater sediment microbial communities in response to fracking from Pennsylvania, USA - Cold Stream Run_MetaG_CSR_2012 | ecosystem: Environmental > Aquatic > Freshwater > Creek >...
ACGCTCACCGGTAACAACGCCGCGGGTGCACCCGTGGCGTTGTTACCGGTGAGCGTCGAGCCGCCCCGGCCAACGCGCACTGCTTTAGCAGGCGGCGGGTATCTGGAGATTGCTGTGGGCCGTGCCACGGTTCGTGTGCACGGAAGGATCGATGCCGAGTCCTTGCGCGCGGTGCTGGACTGCCTGGCCTCGCGAGCGTGATCGGACCGCCGGGGGACACGCGGATCTGGCTGGCGGCCGGTGTCACGGATATGCGCCGCGGGATGTTCGGGCTGGCCGCGCTCGTGGAGACGAGGCTGGCCGAGAAGGCCTACGGTGGAGATGTCTTTGTGTTCAGAGGCCGGCGCGGTGATCTGGTGAAAGTGCTCTGGGCCGATCGCGATGGCCTATGCCTGTTCGCCAAGCGACTCGAGCGCGGACGCTTCATCTGGCCGCAGGCGGCAAGCGGCACGGTGCATCTGACACCGGCGCAACTGTCGATGCTGCTCGAGGGCATTGACTGGCGAAGACCGCAGCGCACGTGGCAAGCGCTGCATGTGAGCTAGGAAATAATCTGCGTAAAGCGCTTCTTCTTTGCTGCATGTGTGAGAAAACCCTAGTAAAATAGGGCTGTGGCGCTCGAGTACACCCAGCTACCGGATGATGTCGAAGAGCTGAAGCAGCAACTGCTCCAGCATGCCGCCTGGGTCGAGGCGCTCAAGGAGGAAGTGATCCGACTGCGCCGCTGGCGCTTCGGTCGTTCCTCAGAAGTGATCGATGCCCGAGTCGCCCCCGAACTGCCTCTGGCCGGTGGGGCGATGCCGGAGAAACCCGAAGCGGCTGAGCTCACTCCGTCGCCTCCCAAGTCCGAGCCTATCCCGAAGCTGATGGCGGTGGACTCGCAGCGTGGTAGGCGCACCAGCCGAAGGCCGGCGCGCACTCTACCGCCCGAACTGCCGCGCGTGCTGATCGAGCATGCGCCTTCGAACTGCCACTGCCCAGACTGCGGCCAGCGCTTGAGTCGCCTGGGCGAGGACAGCTCCGAACAACTGGATTACGTTGCGGGCTACTTCCAGGTTATCCGCCACGTCCGTCCGAAGCTCGCCTGCGGGGCATGTGCGCGCATCGTGCAAGCACCGGCACCGATGCGCCCCATCGAGCGGGGCTTGCCGACAGCGGGTCTGCTCGCTCAGGTGATCGGCGCCAAGTACGCTGATCACTGCCCGTTGTATCGCCAGGAAGGCATCTACCGCCGCGCGGGCGTAGAGTTGCCACGGGCGACGCTCGCCTCCTGGGTCGCTGAGAGCGCGGCGCTCCTGGATCCGCTGGTCAGTGCGCTTGAGCGGTACGTGATGGCGGCCGAGAAGCTCCATGCCGACGACACCCCGATCCCGGTGCTGTGTCCTGGCAAAGGAAGAACCCAGACGGGCCGGCTGTGGGCGTATGTCCGAGACGATCGACCCTCGGCAGGTCCCGACCCGCCCGCCGTGGTGTATCGCTACTCGCCGGATCGGAAGGCCGAGCGACCTCAAGCGCATCTCAAGGCGTTCAGCGGCATCCTGCAGGCCGATGCCTACAGTGGCTTTGCGCCCCTGTACGCGGATGGGCGCGTGCGCGAAGCCGCCTGCTGGGCGCACGCCCGTCGTAAGTACTACGACGTGTACGCCGTGGATCGCTCGCCGACGGCCGCGGAGGCGCTGATCCGGATCGCTGCGCTGTATGCGATCGAACGGGAAATCCGCGGTCAGCCGCCCTTGGTCCGGGCTGAGGTACGTGGTACTCGATCCGCACCGCTGCTGGCCGCACTGCGCGTCTGGCTCACCAGCGCTTACGCGGATCGGGCACAAGGGGAGCGCACTGGCGAAATTCTAGTGACCTGCAACGGTGTGAAGTCCTATCGGATTCCGGTCGGCCTAACCCGGTATTACGCAGCGCCTCTCCGGTATCCACTGTTGCGATCTGCACGCCCAATGCTGGGGGTATTGCGAATTTTACCCGCCAGGTCCGCCCGCATGCCTCGATTAGAGTCGGCCCCATAGGCTCTCAGAGTAAGAAAAATACTTCACTGTCAATGGTCAGGGTGACAGGAGTTGAACCTACAACCTATACGTCCCGAACAATCAATCCTGGCTTCCTCCAAGAAGTCGAATCAGAGCCTGATAAATCCCTGCAATTATCGACAGTCCAATGGACAGGCCGATCGTCAACCAGAACGGGAACCGAGGATCCTTTACCACGAACTCGTAGAAGAAGGCGCCCAAGAGTCCGAGTGCGGATAGTGACCACAGGAGTCCGCACACTATGGGCTCCAAAACGATAAGAAACGCGACCACTGGTAGGCGCACGATGGCCCATAGGGTGTGCAAGGTGACACCCAACACCTGGCGTACCCAAGAGGTGTGCCGGATAGGCTCGTCGAAAGACGCTGCGTGCATGTGCGGACTCCGGGCCTGGTCACTCCTAATGTACGGCGGAATGGTTCCCCGCGCTGGTAGGCCAGCCGCGAGAAGCGAGCAACCGCCACGGTAGGCGAGGTATCTGCACATTTTTGTTCGATACCTCCCCTCCCCGGACCTCGCCTCGGGGTGATTCCATATACCGACGGGCGGATCCACGCCCGAAGCAGTGGAAGAGGGGACGTCATGCGGTACTCAATGAATTGGTCCTCGGCCCTTTTGTCGGGTCACTTGGCGGTTCTGGTGACCTTGGTCCCGGCCTCGGCGTTTGCGCAAACCTCACCGTTCTTGACCGGCGCAACTTCGCTCCAGACCAATATCCTGGCGTGGGCGACGCCTGTGGCGGTCATTTTGGTTATGGCGCTGGGCCTGATGGCCATGGCGAATCGGATTTCATGGGGGTGGCCCCTTGCCGCCATTGTGGGCATCGCCGTCGTCTTCGGTGCCCCCCAGATGGTCACCTGGATTCGCGGGATGTTTGGGGTGTAAGCGGTGAGCGAGGGGCTCACAACCGACCCGCTGTTCGTGGCCGTGACGCGCCCGCCGATGCGCTGGGGTGTCACGTTTACTGCGCTTCTTTTCAACCTGATCTTCACGATGGAGGTCTTTCTCCTGACGAAGAACCTGTTGACGCTATTGATCGCAATTCCGATCCACGGCGTGTGCGCGCTCCTGTGCCTCCGGGATCCGCGATTCTTTGATCTCCTGATGCTCTGGGGCCGTACACGGCTGCCTGCGTTCCTGACTTCCTACCGTTACTGGCGGGCGGGCAGTTCCAGTCCTCTGGCACTTGACCTTTCCGATAACCGGGGAAAGCGAGCTCAGGCAAGTAGCCCCCGGCTTCTCCACTCCCCCCAGGTGGTGCGGCCATGCCCGCTCTAGCCCGTTCAGTGGCCGCTCGCCGGGAGTCGGCAGCCGCGAAACACATCCCGTATACGGCCCAGGTCTCGTCGAACGTGGCGCGCACGGAGAACGGCGAATTTATCCAGACATTCCGGATCGGAGGCGCCAGCTTTGAGAGCGCGGACGATGCAGAGCTCAACAACTGGCATGAACGACTGAATGTCACTTGGCGGAACCTCGCCAGTCCGCACGTGGCCCTGTGGATTCATGTGGTGCGTCAGCGGGAGCAGCCAATCGTTACGGCTCCCGCCGGCAAGGGGTTCGCAGATGTCCTGGCCGCGGGCTACCAGCAGCGGTTGAGCCAAGAAGTACTGATGGTAAACGAGTTGTACCTTTCGCTCGTCTACCGGCCACTCATTGGCGTGGCAACTGGGCTTCTAGCCAACCTCGTGAGACGCCGGGCGGTGACCGCCCCGGATGATGCGGAGGCCTTGGAGGCCTGTGAAAAGCTCGCGCAGCAACTTCTTTCGTCTCTGGATCGCTATGAGCCTGAGCGATTGGGTATCCGATGCGAGCGCGGACGCCCCGTTTCCGAGCTGCTTGAGTTCTTCGGTCTCCTGCTCAACGGCGAACCCCAGCCCTTCCCCCTTCCGCGGGCTCCAGTCAACGAAGTGCTTGCGACCTCACGCGTGCTCTTCGGCACAGAAGCCATTGAGTATCGCACCCCGACGGCCACTCGACTTGCGGCGGTGTTGGGGATCAAGGAGTACCCGACCCCGACTGTGGTCGGCATGTTCGATGCGCTTCTGTCGGCGCCATTTCCATTCGTCCTGACCCAGTCGTTCTCCTTCATCACCAAGGCGGCAGGGCAGGGGCTCCTGCAGCGCCAATACGCCCGAATGGGGAATGCCGGAGACTTTGCTGTCTCTCAAGCCGAAGAGCTGGTGGTGGCACTTGATGCCCTCACAGCCAATGAATTCGTTATGGGTGATCACCACTTCACGCTCCAGGTGTTTGCGGATGAGGACGGCAGGGGGCATCAGCTTAAGCGCTTGAACGACCACGTCGCCCAGGCTCGTACGCTCCTGGCAGACTCTGGCATGACGGTCGCACGTGAAGACTTGGCGCTCGAAGCCGCCTACTGGGCACAACTGCCGGGGAACTTTGCTTACCGGCCGCGGCGCGCACCCATCACCTCGCGAAACGTGGCGGCGATGGCTAACTTCCACAACTTCCCCATTGGACGCGCCACCGGGAACCATTGGGGAGATGCGCTGGCATTGCTCATATCTAGCGCCCGATCCCCGTACAACTTCTCGCTCCATGCTTCCGATCCGACAGCGCCCGATGGCGGGAGCCGCAAGGACACGGGCCATACGCTGATCTGTGGTCCCACCGGTTCTGGCAAGACCGTGTTCATCGGGTTTCTGGTGGCGCTTCTGTCTCGGGCGGGCGTCAGCCAGGTTTTGTTCGACAAAGACAATGGCTTGGAGATTCTGGTTCGCGCTCTGGCAGGGACTTACTTACCGCTGCGTAACGGTCGGCCAACGGGCTTCAATCCGCTTCGATTCCCCGAGACCCCGGAGAATGTCGAGTTCCTGAAGCTTTGGCTTCGATCCCTGGTGCGTGGGTCATTGAGTGTTCGGGAGGAGGCGGATCTCGATCAGGCGCTGCGCGGCACGCTCGCGTTGGACCCGGAAAGGCGGCAACTCTCCCGATTACTCGAATTTACCGATGTCACGCGCGCAGAAGGCCTTCACGCTCGTCTTGCGCCATGGTGTCAGGGTGGGGACTACGGTTGGGTGTTCGACCATGCAGAGGACACGATTGCCGCGACGTTGGCAGGGTCCCCCCTCATTGGGATCGATGTCACAGATTTCCTGAATAACGACGTGGTGCGGGGTCCGGTCTCGCTGTACCTGTTTCACTGCGTCCGATCACTTCTGGACGGTCGTAAGTTCGTCTGCTGGGCCGATGAATTCTCCCGACTCCTCGACGATCCCGCCTTCGAGAAGTTCGCCAAGGATGGTCTTAAGGTCTGGCGCAAGCACAATGGCGTCTTCTGTTGCGCAACGCAGAGCCCAAGCGATGCGATTCGAAGTGCCATCAGCCGCACGATCATTGAGCAGACCGCGACCAAGGTCTTCTTTCCCAACCCGGATGCCGACGAGGCCGAGTACCGCCAGGGCTTTGGGCTCTCTGAGCGCGAGTTCACGCTGATTAAGGAACGGCTCGAACCGGGCTCCCGGCAGTTTCTCATCAAGCAGGGCCACACAAGCGTCGTTTGTGCCCTCGACCTGAAGGGCATGGACTTCGAGTTGGCGGTGATCTCCGGTCGCTCGGGCACCGTCGAGCGTGTTCGTCGGTTGATCGATCAGGTTGGAGAGGATCCAAATCTTTGGCTTCCGCTTTTCTCACAGGGGATTGGCGGAGAGCGTTCATCCACCTCATTGAAGGAGTCTGTGCCGTGAAGATCAATGCAACCCGTGTTTCTGCCCTGATTGCGATCGCCGCCGTCAGCGTCTCGCCAGTTACCCAAGCTCAGTGGGCGGTCGTCGATATTCGAGCCATTGCGCAAATGGCTCAGCAGCTCTCCACCATGGAGCAGCAATTGGGGACGATGCAGAGCCACTTTCGTCAGGCTCAGCAGGAGTACCAGTCGATCACCGGATCTCGAGGGATGCAGAACCTCTTGACTGGTACAGTCCGTAATTACCTTCCGGCGGATTGGCAGGCCCTGCAGGCGAGCCTCACGTCGACCACCAGCGCTTACCCCGCGTTGTCGGCGGCCGTCCGCCAAGTGCTCAATGCCAATGCGGTGTTGAACGACCAGCAACTCTCCGTGTTCTCTGCCACAGAGCGAAGCCAGGTTTTGGGATCACGCCAGTCGGTGGCGATGCTTCAGGCGACGACGCAGCAGGCACTCGGCACGATCAGTGGCCGGTTTGCCTCGATCCAACAATTGATCAATGCCATTGGCACGGCTCGGGATCAGAAATCCATCCTTGATTTGCAAGCACGCATCTCGGCCGAGCAGGGGATGCTGGCCAATGATGAGACCAAGCTCCAGGTCATCTATCAGGCCGCGCAAGCCCAGCAGTGGGCCAATCAACAGAAGAGCCGCGAGCAAGCTCTGTCTGATATTGGATCACTCCGGTCCCTTCCGGCCATGGGGCTTTGAGACCCATGGCCCACCGCACTCGTCGCGGCGCGCAGTGTGACCGGCCCCGCTCAGGGGCAGTTGTCACGACCTCCCCCGGCACCTGCGCGCCGCGTTCGAGCCAGCGGGGCTAACTGTCATGGGGTTCTTCTCAGAGTTCACCGCTTGGCTCAACGGCCTGCTCGGCAGCTACATCGGAACCAACACCGTGCGGCTTGCCGCCGTTCTGGAGCCTGCAGTCGTTACCTTGGGCGTCATCTACCTGATGATTTGGGGCTACATGCAGCTGGCGGGCAAGGTCGAAGAGCCCTTTGTCTTTGGCCTGAAGCGCCTCTTCACATTGGCGGTGGTGCTGGGTGTAGCGCTTCGGCTTTGGCTCTACAACGAGATCATCGTCGATACGTTCTTTTCGGCGCCATCGGAGTTGGCCGCGCGTGTCATTGGATCCTTTGACTCGGTTGGGATCGTCGATCAGATCCTCTTTGCGGGGAGCGATGCCGGAAATCTCCTCCTGCAGAAAGCCGGTGTGTTCAACGGTGAGATCTCGTTCTACTTCGCCGGCGTCGCGGTGTACCTGCTGGTGGGGCTCACGGCGGTCTACACTATGTTTCTCCTGGCGCTGTCCCGGATTGCGCTCTCGGTTCTTCTGGCGCTGGGCCCGCTCTTTATTGCGCTGATGCTCTTTGACAGTACAAAGCGCTTCTTCGAGTCCTGGATCGCCCAGCTCGCCAACTACGCCTTCATCACGATCCTCACCGTGCTGGTCGCCGCGCTGATGATGCATCTCGTGGAAGTCGCGGCTCAGCAGGCGGTCGCGGCCGGTGGAGGTATTCAGATTGCGCACGCGCTGCGTGTGTGCATGGCCGCGGGGCTCACGTTCCTCGTCATGCGTCAGGTCATGCCCATGGCGGCGGCGTTGGCGAGTGGCTTTGCGTTGAGCACATTCGGGGCCATGAGTGCCGTCGTGGCATGGGGCATGGGAGCGAGTCAGAAGAATGGAGGGCAGTTCATGAGGGGGCTCATCACGGATCGGGAGACGACGCGCTGGGACAGTTTTTCGCGCAAGGCGGGTTATGCGCTGAGGCAAGGGCTAGCAGGCGGCGGACGCCAGATCGCGCGGCTGGGTCGCGGTAACACCATTCGGAGGGGGTAGGAGATGAAGTACCTGATCACGCTTGCGCTTGCGCTCTTTCTGGGCGGCTGCGCGGCTCGTGAGCTCAAGGTGGACTGCGACGGGAAGCTCCAGCCCATCAATGCCCCAGCGCCGGCTACTCATACGGTGAAGGTGAGCCCATGAGAGCCGATGCCCTGCAGTCTTACTTTGCTGAAGCGCGGCGTTGGGATGTCGATCGACGCGCGGAGCAGCGAAGCGCCGTTCGATGGTCGCTCTGCGTCGCGGCGGCGGGGTGGCTGTGCGCAATGGGGAGCGTTGTCGCGCTGGTCGCACTCATGCCACTCAAGCGCACCGAGCCGTTTGTCATTCGGGTGGATAACAGCTCAGGGGTAGTGGATGTCGTGCCCGTGTACGCGGGCAATGCGCCGTTACCCGAGACCGTCACCCGGTACTTTCTCAACCACTACGTTACGGTCTGTGAGCGGTTCGACTTTGCGACCGCAGAGAGCGATTACGAGGAGTGTGGGGCGTTCCATTCTCCAGCGCGCAACCAGCAGTGGTTCGATGAGTGGAATCGCAACAATCCCCAATCCCCCCTCAATGCATACAAGGACGGGAGCATTCTGAAGTCACAGGTGAGTGCAATTAGCTTCTTTGAGCGCGCGAATGGGATCTCGGATCTGGCCCAGGTTCGCTATACGAAGCTAACCCGTCAGGGATCGGCTGAGCGCAGCACTCATTGGATTGCCACGATCCAGTACGCCTATGGGAGTCCGGCCACCGATCCCAAGATCCGTAGGTGGAACCCGCTCGGGTTCAAAGTGGTGTCGTTCCGGTCCGAGCCAGAAGTACTGGATGAAGGCGCCAGCGCCAAAGCGGCGGAGGTGGCGCCGTGACCGCCCAGCGTTGGGGTGCGGTGTTGGTGGCCCTGATGGTCTCCGTCGGCGTGCATGCGGAACTCACGCCCAAGGCCAGTACCGCCGATAGCCGGATTCGGACGGTGGCCTTTGACCCGCGGGAGGTCTATCGCCTGTACGGGCATGTGGGCTATGCCATCGAGCTGGTGTTCGAAGACGGGGAGACGGGAGCGGGGCAGGCGGGGGGTGATCTAGAGGCCATCACCTTTGGCTGGCACGACAATCATCTGATCCTCAAGCCCAAAGCCGCGAGTGTCGGCACCAATCTCATCGTCTACACGAACCGGCGCGCCTACCGGTTCGATTACTCCGCCGCAGCCCATCGACCGGATCGCGATCGGGAACCGGTCATGTATGCCGTGCAGTTTGTCTATCCGGTGCCCTACGCCACGCCGAAACCGGCAGCAGACGATGCGCTGGCTAAAGCAATCCAGGCACTGGAGAGCGGTGGGAGCGATCGGGAGCGAAATGTCGACTACTGGTTCTGCGGATCACCCGCACTCAAACCCACGGCGGCTTCGGATGATGGCGTACATACAAGGTTGAGGTTCGGCTCGCGCGGCGAGGTGCCTGCCGTCTTTGTCCGCAACGAAGACAGCTCAGAGTCTCTCCTCAACTTCAGCATGGATGCAGGCGAATTGGTGATTCATCGCGTGGCGCCCAAGTTCATTCTGCGGCGCGGCGCATTGACCGCTTGCGTCGTGAACAAGGGTTATCGGGGGAGTGGCGAGCGATTGCCCTCTGGAACCGTGGCAACGGGCGTCGAGCGTGAGCGCCGGGAGGGCGGCGAATGAATTCCATTCAGCCACCCGCCAGTTCTTCCGGTTCTGAAGCCGACATTTCGAAGGACACGGAAACGAAGCCCAAGCAGAGCGATACGGTGGCTGATCGCGGTATTGCCTCCGTCAATCAGCGCCGATCGATCCAGTCGCGCATGAGCAATGTGCTGGCCATGGGGCTGATCGGTACATTGGGGTTGGGTCTTCTGTTCTGGTACTACTCCCAGGCCTGGGCCCATCAGAAAGCCGGGAAGGAAGCCGCTCGCCAGGCGGTGAAGGCGAGTGCTCAAGGGGACTTGCCGCTCCCGCCCCTGGGCAGAATCGATCCCCCGACTTCGACTACCGCAACGGTAACCTTAGGCGGACCACCCGAACTGCCCGCGCAAAGTGCCGCGGCACAGCCGTCACCTGGTGAAGCCTCGACGCCGGCTGTAGCACCTGGCAAGACAGCCCTTGTTCGACGCCTCGATGGACCCGTGTTTGCGGCATCAAGCGGTGAGGCCCCGGGAACAGGTGAGAACCTCGCCGCGGCTCGTATGCCGTACGCGCTGCCCGCCCCACCCCCGAGCGAGATGGCTTCAGGCGGTGAAGGCGGGGCGGGTGCGAACTCGCTCAAACCCGCAGTCGCCACGGCTGTTCGCGCAACAGTACTTGCCGATCAGCAGCTGTTGTTGCCTCAAGGGGCCTTCATTGACTGCACGCTCGAGACGGCGATCGACAGCTCGCTTCCGGGATTGGTCACTTGTGTGACCGCAACCGACACATTCGGCGCCGACGGCAAGGTCGTGTTGCTGGAGCGTGGCACGAAACTCGTGGGCGAGACTAAAGGCGATGTCCGGCAAGGGATGGCGCGGATCTTTGTGCTTTGGAATGAAGCCCGGACGCCGTCCGGGGTGGTGGTGCCGTTATCCTCCCCTGGCACTGATGAGCTGGGTCGATCAGGCTTGCCCGGCGTCGTTGATCGTCACTTCCTGGATCGCTTCGGTGCCGCACTTCTGATTTCTGTTGTTGAGGGAGCCGTCCAGGCGGCCGCGCAGCCCAAATCGGGTGGGGGAGTCATCGTCAACCCCACGGCGGCGACGGATGTCGTGACCGAGGTTCTGAAGAGCACGATCAACATCCCGCCCACAGTTCGGAAGAGGAACGGTGATCGGATCCAGATCTTGGTGGCGCGCGACTTGGATTTTCGATCGGTCTACCGGCTCCGCGCCCATGACTAGCGAGAGTGCCCAGCGCTGGGAGGGTGCCTCTTCCCTCGAATTGACTCTGAAGCTGATGCGCCCTTATCTCGCCCGGCCGGATGTCACCGAGCTGTGCATCAACCGGCCGGGCGAGATCTTTTTGGAGACACATCGCGGCTGGGAACGGGAAGAGATCCCCTTTGCCGACTTCAACTGGTGCCAGCGGCTGGCGCGGCTCATTGCCCACTACACAAGGCAGAGGATCGATGAGGAGACCCCGCTCCTGTCGGCGACTCTGCCCAGTGGCGAGCGAGTGCAGATAGTTCTGCCGCCGGCGACGACGCCAGGGCAGGTGGCGATCACGATCCGAAGACCCTCCGAGAAATCCTGGACACTGACGGAACTTCAGCACCAAGGCATCTTCCGCACGACCCGTGCGGCGGGTACGACATTGGATGACACCGAGCAGGAGCTGATCCGTCTGTTGAACGAGCGGCAGTACGAAGCGTTCATGCGGCTGGCGGTCGTGAGCCGCAAGAACATCGTGGTCTCAGGTCCCACGGGATCAGGCAAGACCACGTACACCAAGGCGCTTATTCGGGAGATTCCGAGTCACGAGCGATTGATCTCTATAGAGGACGCACGCGAGCTCGTGTTCGATCAGCACCCCAACAACGTCCGGCTTTTCTACAGCAAGGACGACCAGGGTCAGGCGCGCGTCACGCCGCGCCAGCTTCTGGAAGCCTGCCTTCGCATGAAGCCAGACCGGATTCTTCTTGCCGAGCTCCGCGCGGATGAGGCCTTTGACTACCTCCGCAATGTGAACTCCGGGCACCCAGGATCGATCACAAGTGTCCATGCCTCAAGCGCCGAGCTCGCCTTTGAGCAACTGGTGCTGCTCGTCAAACAGAGTCCCGCGGGGAACGAGTTCTCCCGCACAGAGATCAAGGCGCTGCTGTATCTCCTAGTGGATATCGTCATTCAGTTTGGTGTGGAACGGCATGAGCGCTTCATCAAGGAAATCTGGTACGACCCGGCGCGCCGGCGCGGCGCCTTGGTTGGCCTCAACTAGCATGCGCGTGCTCAAAGTCCTGGGCCTGGCTTTGATTGCGCTGTCGGTTGCCGCATATCTCGGGGGCTACATCTTCCTCTGGTCCCTGAAGCTCAATCCCCGCACCGCCACGCCGCTGACTCTCGTCCGATACGCTTACTACTACGGAGACAGAGCCTGGGTGAATAGACGCCTGAAAGTCTGTTCGGGCGTCGGTGGCGGGTTGGTGGTCGCGAGCGTTGCTGTCCTTTTCATCCCTCGTCGTCGCTCTCTTCATGGGGATGCGCACTTTGCCACTCGAAGGGAACTCGTTCAAGCAGGGTTGCTCGGAGATCGGGGGATCATCTTGGGGCGCGTGGGGCGCCGGTATCTGATGCTAGATGGTCAGCAGGGCGTGGCGCTTGCCGCCCCGCCCCGAGCGGGAAAGGGGACGGGGGTGGTGATCCCGAACCTACTCAACTGGCCGGGTTCGGTCATCTGCGTCGACATCAAGAAAGAAAACTGGACGCTGACGGCCGGGTTCCGGGCATCAAGCGGACAGAACTGTTTCCTCTTTGATCCGTTCTCGGAGGATGGGAAGACTGCCCGCTGGAACCCGTTCTATTA
>Ga0075021_10001476_pt1 | contig 12085 bp, 8 predicted proteins | sample ColStrG_CSR_2012_FD_72749 | JGI IMG/M metagenome (GOLD analysis project Ga0075021, IMG submission 72749) | Freshwater sediment microbial communities in response to fracking from Pennsylvania, USA - Cold Stream Run_MetaG_CSR_2012 | ecosystem: Environmental > Aquatic > Freshwater > Creek >...
TTCTTACGTTCACGGGTGTAATCTCCTTTGGCTGATTTGGCTTTCAACCATCGGAGTTACACCCGCCTATCTATTTGCGCAAGTCGTCATTTTTCTAAATATCAATCTTAAGAGCTATAGGTGGCTTATTGGGATTGATCCCAAGTCTGGTTGTAACGCCTGCATGCGTGAACAACCGCAGTTGACATTCCTTGCCCGTTACGACTGGTTTGTCAATTTCGGTTGACAAATTCATTCTATTTGGCAGAGTTTGTCAATCACACAAACTTAGGGAAGCGTGGATGTCTGCCCAGCTTGATCGCATCCACGCATTTCCAAATCTAAGAGGAGCGCAGACATGAACGGCCAGAGGTTGAGACAGCTTAGGCTGGCACGCGGTTGGTCGCTGGCGGAACTTTCGTCAGCGCTTGGCGGCATCGTGACCAAGCAAGCCCTGTCAAAATATGAAAACGAGAAAACACAACCCTCGCCACGCGTTGCGGAGCAATTGGCGTCGATCTTTGCCCTAAAAGTTGCAGACCTGCTTGACGACACGCGCATAAACATCGTTGCTTACCGAAAGGGCACCAAGCTCAGCCGCCGGGAGCAGTTGCGCCTAGAAGGGCTAGTCGGTGAGGAATTACGGGCGCGAGTGCGCCTGCAACGGGTAACGCAAGACGCGTTTCGCTTCGACTTTCCACACCAGCGCCTCGGTGCCAGCACAGTAGACGAAATAGAGGTAGCAGCGCAGACCATTCGACACAAATGGTGCTTGGGACAGGCGCCCATTGCCAACCTCATGGACGTACTCGAAAGTCATGGTATTCACGTCATTCAGATCGCAGCCGATGACGGCTTCGAGGGCATCGCTGCACATGCCACCGACGTCGAGGGCCAGTTGCTGGCTGCGTCAGTCGTCATCCGCACAGGTCAGTCGGGTGAAAGACAACGACTGAGTGTGGCATATGAGCTTGCGCATCTGGTGCTAAAACAGACTGGCATGCGCAAGCAAGACGAGCAAGCCGCATTCCGGTTTGGCGCTGCGCTGTTGGCACCAGCCGACTTATTGCGAAAAGAGGTGGGTGAATATCGCACCTTGATTTCGCCGAATGAGTTGTTACTGCTCAAACGTCAGTTTCGCATGAGCGCGCAAGCCTTGTTGCATCGCCTGCACGACCTGGCCATCATCAACTATGCTTACTACACGCACTGGTGCATCTCGATCAATCAACTCGGCTGGAAGCGCAACGAGCCGGAAAGCATCGCGCCTGAGGAGCCGCGCTGGCTCAAAGTCACGACACTGCGTGCCCTGTCCGAAGGTGTCATCACCTATGAAGAAGCCGAGCGGATCTTGGGTGAATCGCTTGCACACGAGCCGAGTATGACCTTGCTCGCAAAACGCCAACGGATGAAATTGCCATTAGCGGAGCGCCGCAGGGTGCTAGCGCAACAAGCCTCGCGCGCCGAAGCAGACTATGACATCGACCAGGATTGGCAGGGAGGGGCATTTGTCGAGCAGTAACGTTTCGCCACGACGAGGCGAGATCTGGACAGTCAACCTTGATCCGACGGTCGGGGCGGAGATGCAAAAAACCCGCCCCGCCGTCGTGATCAGTTCCGATGCTGTCGGCAAACTGCCCATCAAATGGGTCGCACCCATCATGACCGATTGGAAAGATCGATATGCCACACAGTTGTGGTTCGTCCGAATTGAGCCTGATGCAAGAAATGGCCTGAGTAAGGTGTCAGGTGTAGATGCGCGCGAGTGACGTGGTGTCGACACAAGGCGCTTTGTAAAGAGACTTGGGCACGCTGGGGCTGACCTTCTCGATGAGATTGCCACTGCCGTCGCGTTGGTTGTGGAATGCCACTGACAATCTCAGCAACTGTGGGCGTGCTGTTGCGGGCAGCTCGAGTTTTGTCCCAGAGTCAATGGCACTGTGTCAAAGCCGCCCAAGCACCTCAACGGTGCGCGCCAGGTCGGTGCCGCACGATAGCGCTACGGCCGGCAACCGCCTGATGAGCGCGACCACATCTGGCCAGCGCGGGTAGTTTGGCGCGAATGGCTGCGATCGCACAAGCTGGCGCTGGGCCGCTTCAGGCGTCAAGCGGCGCACGGCCGGCGTGACCTGCTGGCGGCGCGCCGTCAAGAACACACACCCAGCCAGCGGCGCGCAGACGCGCATCGGCCGCTTAAACGTGGCCCGCACATCAATCTCGTGTTTGACGGCGCCACTGCGACGGGTGATGGATGAGGCCATCAACGCGTGCTTGGGAAAGAGGCCCAGCATATCGTCCAGCAGATGCACAAAGGCCGGCACACCGCGCACTTCCGCCCCACCCCCGGCCTGCGGCAGCACAAAGGCACTGTCTTCAGCGATCAACTCCCAGCCGTGCTGCAGGCAAGCGAAGGTCAAGGTGGACTTGCCCGCGCCGGTCTCACCAAAAATCAACCACGCCTTATCCCCCCTGGCGATACAGGCCGCGTGCAGGCCAACCGCGCGCACATGATGCGAGACCAGGCGGTAACAGGCAAACTCGATCATCTCGTAGCGCACGTGATACGGGAACGCGCGCATCACGGGTGAAACGATGATCAGGGCGCTGCCTGAGGTGAGCGCGCACACCACCGCATCTGACGGGCTAAATATGGCACTGACGACATCGTCACTGGCGTAGACATTTGCGACCGGCGCTTCGGTCAGACCGATGTGCGGCTGCGCGTCATCGTTAGCCAGCAGCCGCACGCGTAGGTGCTGCCCGTGCGCTGACAGCTGTGAAGGTGCCTGCTCACAGGCCGGCAGCCCGTCATAGGCCTGCCCGGCTAAGCCCAACAGCCAACCCGCGTTCGATTCGAACTGCACCGGCACACCCAGCACATTGAACATCGCGCGCTGCGGCAGGCGCACACGCTGCAAAAATGGGTCGGCCGGTGACCGGGTCGCCGAAAGTGGCCCTTTGAGGGGCCATGTCGCCGATGTCGCCGTCGCGGGTGTAGCCGTGCGGGCCATCAGCCGAAGAGTTCCTCAACACCCGCGCGATACGCGCCTGGGCTAAGCCACTTGATGAGACGCCGGTATGGGCTGGTCACCGGTGAGAAGGCATACGATTGCCTGACCCAATGATGATTTGTCTCCCAGCCCATGCGGCCCGTGCCCAACAGGCGCTCGGAGGCATACTGCACCGTCTCGTGCCAATCGCGTGCCCACAGCATGAGATGCCGGACATAGGCTGGCCGGAGGTTGCAAAAGGACACCTCGGTCATGGTCATGCCCGGCACGCGCTGACGCAACTGCCCGGTCGTGTGCGTTTCTAGCCAGGCAGCAATGTCAGGGGCTAGGGCATCTGGGACGTAGCGCTGCAAAAGCTTGAGGGGCGGATAGGCCCACCAAGCGCCACCATACGCGCCAAGGCGCGCCTGCACCTCGTCCCATTCAGCCCGCAACAGCCGCTGCGAGAGCAGCAAAAGGTCATGCAAGGTGATAAAGCGCAAGGTGCGCTTCATCATGTGGTCGGTCGCATGCAAAATGGCGTATACGAACACATCGACAAAGGAGGGTGGTTGGGCCGGAGTGCTTTGGCATAAGCCAGCAAATAGCGGCGTCAGGTCAATCTCCTCACGCGGCACATTGTCATAAAGGCGCGTGTGCAGTTCCAGCTTAATAGGATTGTCAGGGTGCTCGCCACGCAGGTCGATGATGGTGTTTGGCGGCAACACAAATATCCGATGCCGATCCAATCGGTCAACCTGACGAAAACCAACTGACTCGATCGACTGACAAACACCGGCCTCATGTTCCGCGGGTGTGAATAGATCAATATCGGACATCGGCCGCAGGGCGTGGTCATCATATACATGACGCAGCAGCCATACGCCCTTGAGGGGCAGCAGTGGGATGCCGCGCCCAGTCGCATCAGCCTGAATCCGGTCAAACCGCTCAAGAATACGCGCATTACGCGCAGCGTTACGAAAATATTGTTGGGTTAGAAACGTGCGCCAGTCCTCGTCACCATACAGGCCGGCACCACGCACATTGAGCAGCGGCGCGATACCTTGTATGTGGGCGATGACGCGCGCATAGCGCCACTCGGTAGTTGACCAGCCGGGCGACGCTAGCGCATTTGGTCGCGATGAACCTGTAGCCAACGCTACCAGCCACTCCGTGATGGCGCTGACAGACAGTTGGAGCTTGGCGGGCGGTGGCAACACTTGCACGGCTTGTTTTTCCATCACGTCCCCGTCAGCCCGTCAGGCCATTGCCCCATCAGCGGCGCTTGCGTCCGCCCCGGCTGAATGTGGTCGGTTTTCTATGAACCGTCGGCTTATCAGGCAGAGTGCTGCCATCAGCCGGTTGCGCCTGAGCAGCGACGCCTTCTGCGACCCGCTCATCACGCACGATGTCCTCGCCCATGCGACGCACCTTCTCCCATTCCGGCGTCTTGTCATCGATGTCATTGATGAGCTGTCGGAGTTCTAGGATTTGGTCACGCAGCATGGCCGCCTTCTCAAATTCCAGGTCCTTGGCCGCCTGCCGCATCTGCTCTTCGAGTTCGACCACCAGTCGGCGTTGCTCATCGCGGGGCATGGTTGTGATCCGCGCCACGATTGAGCCATCGGCGCCCCGCTGTGGCCCGCCTTCCTTGTCACCCTTGTCAGCCACCTTGACCCGGTCGGTCAAGTCGCGCACCGCCTTATAAATCGACACCGGCTGAATGTTGTGCTCCTGGTTATACGCCTGTTGTCTGGCGCGCCGGCGGTCAGTCTCCCCGATCGCCTTCGTCATGCTGTCGGTCGTCTTGTCAGCATACATGATGACCGTGCCGTTGACATGCCGCGCCGCGCGGCCGATGGTCTGAACCAGCGATGTGCCGCTGCGCAGGAAGCCCTCCTTGTCCGCATCCAGGATCGCGACCAGCGACACCTCGGGCAAATCCAAGCCCTCACGCAGCAGGTTGATTCCGACTACCACGTCGTATTCGCCCAAGCGCAAGTCGCGCAAGATTTCAACCCGCTCCATGGTCTGGACTTCGCTATGCAGATACTGGACCTTGATCCCGATCTCCTGCAAATAGCTCGACAGGTCTTCGGCCATGCGCTTGGTGAGGGTCGTCACCAGGACGCGCTCACCGCGGCTGGTGCGCTGGCGGATCTCGCCGATCAGGTCATCGACTTGGCCTTTCACCGGCCGCACGATGACGACCGGATCGACAATGCCGGTCGGGCGGATAACCTGATCCACGACGACTTGGCTGTGCTCAAGCTCATAGGGTCCCGGGGTGGCTGAGGTATAGACGACTTGCCGGTAGCGGTCCTCAAACTCTTCGAATTTGAGCGGTCGGTTGTCCATTGCGCTTGGCAAGCGGAACCCATATTCGACCAAGACCTTCTTACGCTCATGGTCACCGTTAAACATGCCGCGGATCTGCGGCAGCGTCATGTGGCTCTCGTCAATGACAAGCAAAAAGTCGTCTGGGAAGTAATCGAGGAGCGTAAATGGGGGTGTGCCGGCCGGCCGGCCATCGAGTAAGCGCGAGTAGTTCTCGATGCCGCTGGTAAAGCCGACTTCGCGTAGCATCTCCAAGTCATAGCGGGTGCGCTGTTCGATCCGCTGCGCTTCGAGATACTTCTCCTGAGACTTGTAGAGATTGATGCGCTCTTCCAGCTCCGTCTCGATTTCCCGTACCGCCCGCTGGAGCTTCTCCTGAGACGTGATGTAGTGCTTGGCTGGAAAGACCTCGATCTCGTCGAGGTCGGCGATGATCTCGCCGGTCAAGATGTCGATCTCGCGAATACGCTCGACCTCATCCCCGAAAAACTCGATCCGGTAGGCCGTCTCGGCATAGGCCGGCTGCACTTCGAGCGTGTCGCCACGCACCCGGAATTTGCCACGCAGCAAATTCACGTCATTGCGTTCATATTGGATCGCGACCAGCATGCGCAGGACCACCTCGCGCCGGCGGGTCTCGCCCTTCTTGAGCTTGACGACAAAGCGGCCATAATCCTCAGGGTTGCCAACGCCATAGATGCACGACACCGACGCGACGATGATGACGTCACGGCGGCTCATCAAGGAACTGGTAGCGGCCAGCCTCAGCCGGTCGATCTCGTCATTGATCGAGCTGTCCTTCTCGATATACAGGTCGTGCCGGGGCACATATGCTTCGGGCTGATAATAGTCGTAGTAGCTGACAAAATACTCAACCGCGTTCTCGGGGAAGAACTCCTTAAACTCGGCGTAAAGCTGCGCGGCCAGGGTCTTGTTGTGGGCGATGATGAGCGTCGGCTTCTGTGTGCGTTCGATGACGGCCGCAACGGAAAACGTTTTCCCCGTGCCCGTCGCCCCCAAGAGGGTGGTATACCGGTTGCCGGCATTCACGCTCGCGACGATGCTTTCGATGGCTGTGGGCTGGTCACCCATGGGTTGAAATGGGGAATGCACCTTAAAGTCTGGCATCGGCCTCCTAATTTCTCCTACTCACCTTCGTGGGTGGGGATTATAGAACAGGCGAGCTACTCTCACCGCGTTCTTAGACGGGTGTGATACCGTCCATAGCAAACATCGTCTCAAGGCATCGGCACACCAGCCGTCAAGTGAATGGGAACACGCGTGCGCGCTGGGCAATGGCGGGCAGCCATGGTGCGAGTGGCACATGATGGGTGGTGCCGGCAGTGTGGCGGCGCTTACAATGGACCTGAACGCCTGAACGTGATAGCGCAGGTTACACAGGCGTGTGGATTCAGGCCCGCGCCACCGCTCGAACTCGGGGGATGGTAATGGGATGGTGTAGTATGGACTGTCGTGGAGTTGCAAATGCACAGGCCGACGTGCACCGACACATGTTTGGCTTGTGTCGCCTATGTCGTTCTTGAATGAACTTCTAGGCTTGGAGGGGAAACAGCAGCCATGGATGAACTAAGGCAAAGCCTGCGTGAATGGTCGCAGCGGGCAAAACTCCAGCGCAGCGTGGCCCTCGCTTTCTTTGGGCTAGCATGCGGGCTGGGTGTTGCGCTCATGCTGGCCCTGGCCTCACGCGTATTCCCCATTATTGATAGCTCGACACTCATCACCGTGTCGATATCCCTAGCGCTGGTAGGCCTGGCAGGCGCGCTTGCCTATCCCTGGCTCCAGCAGGCCCGCCGAGCGCCCATGCACTGGGCTCGCCGCTTCGATCACGAATTTGGCCTCAAAGAGCGCATCTCGACCGCGCTTGAAGTGAGCGAAGGCGATGTAAGCGTCCCAAATGATGTGGTGCGCAAGTTGCAGCGCAGCGACGCCGATCGGATCGTTCAAACGGTAGATGCCAAGGCGCTTTTGCCGCTCAGCATTTCGCGCCGCGATGCGCTGGTGGCGCTGGGGTTTCTGGTTTTGCTGGTCGTGGCGATTGCCTTGCCAAACCCGCAGCAACAGATTCTGGCGCAGCACGATGCAATGCGCAAAACCATCGAGCAGCAACTACAGCAGCTCGAACAAGCCCAAGATACGATCAACAAATCGACCCTAACGGATGCCCAAAAGAAGCTCGCACTTGAGGCGCTGAATGAAGCCCGTCAAAAGCTCCAAGACCCAAACGTCAGTGCCGAACAAGCTTTGGCCGCGATCAACGACGCACAGTCTAAACTCGATGCGGTCAACGACCAGGCCGCACAACAACAGGCCGACGACCTACGCCAGGCCGGCGAAAGCTTATCCCCCGACGAGGCAACCAATGCGCTCGCCAGTTCACTAGCGAGTCAAAACTTCCAGCAAGCGGCTGACCAATTGCGAAATCTGGCCCAAAGTGACAACGGTCAAGGGCTCAACCAGCAACAGGCCGAGCGCACCGCCAGCCAGCTCGATCAAATGGCGCGCAGCGTGCAAAACAGCGATCAAGCGCTGGCGCAGCAGTTACGCAACGCGGCCCAAAGTATGCGCGAGGGTAATACCAATGCCAGCCAACAGTCTCTCGACCAGGCGGCCAAATCCCTTGAGCGCGCCCAGCAGACTGCGGCGGCATCACAGACCCTGAATGACGCTCAGTCACGCGCGGATGCAGCCCGCCGGGCCATTGCCGACCAAGCGACCCGCAATCAGGCCAGTCAGCCCGGTCAACAGGCGCAGAACCAAAATGGCGCTGACAGTTCTCAAGGACCTGGGGCGAAGGCGGGCGATACGAACGCCCAGCAGGGGCAAGACGGCCAGCCAGGTGCAGCCATGGCTGGCGACGCCCAGAACGGACAAGCAACCGGTTCGTCGTCTTCGGGCGTGGCCAACGGCCAGCCGAATGGGCAATCGCAGAAGAGCGACGACGTTGGAACCGACCACTCCATCTACGCACCCCAGCGCATCAACACAAGCGGCAAGCAAGTCGTGCTACCCGACACACAGGGTCAAGCCGCGCCGAACCCAAATGGCCGGCCACAGACTGCGCCAAACGGTTCAAGCAGCGTGCCCTACGAGCAGGTGTATCGCAGCTATGCCAAGGCCGCCGATGATGCGATGCAGTCTGGCGAGGTGCCCGCTGACCGGCGCGACTATGTGCGCGACTATTTCAGCTCACTCGACCCGAATCAGCACAGCCAACAGACTGGCAAGTAAGACACCTCAACTACGGCGTCGATTCAAGACGTCACAAACGCAACGCTTGGCCATGTGGGCGCTGACTGCACTGTATGTCAGCCTGCATCCGACACTGAGACTGGGGTCTTAGCGGGACTGGGCGAGTCTAAGTGCGGTCTGGTTGACCGAAACGTTGCCAAAAATTGCCCACAATTCAACATCGTTACACATTTGCAAGCCGCATCGCCATGCCCAGTGAGATTTCCCGTAACAACACGGGCAAAACGGCTGTTTTTGGTACTTGCTATTTACGTCTAAAACCTGATACTATAGACACCTTAACTTCATACGACTGTGGCTTCGACTTGTCTTGAATTGTGGGGGGTTGTAGTATTGCAGTCGTAAACACAGGAAAACACACTTTCAATGGAACTCATCAAAGTGTCTGCAACGTCGCGCTCAACCGCCGTTGCCGGTGCCATCGCAGGGGTAGTGCGCGAGCATGGTCGCGCAGAAGTACAAGCAATTGGAGCAGGAGCTGTCAATCAGGCAGTCAAGGCGGCTGCCATCGCTCGCGGGTATTTGTTACTGGACGGTATCAACGTCGTCATGATCCCCTCGTTTGGCGAGGTGGATATCGATGGCAGCGAACGCACCGCCGTCAAATTCACGATTGAACCACGCTAAGCCGTGATTGTTGCACGGCCAGATGCGGTCGAAAGCTGTCTGGCCGTGCAAAATCTCCTCGTGTAAGCTGGCTACGCTTGCTGACGCACGTCACATTAACTCACCACACCGCGATAGTGGGGGGTATAGTCCGGGAAAATCTGGCCGATCCGTGTGTTGCCCAAACGTTTCGTGATGACCTCGCACAGCACATCGCGATAGTCGGTCGTCAGCTTCAGGTCAAGCCCCTCGTGTAAGTTCTCCTTTGCCAGACCTGGCCACTGGGTGTGCACCTGATTTCCGACAACATGGCCGCCGATCAGGAACATGCAGTTCGCATGGCCATGGTCCGTGCCACCTGCGGCGTTTTCACTGACGCGCCGGCCAAATTCGCTCATCGTCACCACCAACACATGATTCATGTGCTCGCGCAAGTCAGTCGTGAACGCGCCCAGCGTGTCGCCAAGGTCTTTCAGCAAGCGCGCCATCTGGCCATCGGCGCCGCCCTCGTTGGCATGCGTATCCCAACCACCAACATCGATACAGGCCACCTCTAGCCCGACATCGGCCTTGATGAGTTGGGCGATTTGCATCATGCCAAGCGCAAACTCGGTCTTGGCATACTCGACGCCACTAGCCGGCTTGTAGCTGGCCACATTGATCTTTGCTAGCAAGCTCATCGTGTCGTCGATATCATGTGCGGCGGCCGTGAGCAGCGGATCGGTCTGTTTTGCGGTGTAGAGCGCATACAGCGTTTTTTGAAATGTTTGCACGGCTTCCGGTTTGCCACGCAGGTGAAAGTCAGCGATGGACTGCAGGACAGTCGCCGGGACCGGGCCACGCAGCGACGCCTGCAGCAAGTTACCCATGCCGACCGCGCGCAGGGGCGATGTGTTGCCAGTATTGAGCGTCGTCAAATGGCGGCCTAGCCAACCGGTGGTGGTGGTTTTGCTGCCAGGCGTGCCGGCCTCCATGTATTGCATCGCATCAAAATGCGAGCGCGTAGGGTCGGACGAGCCAGCGGCGTGCACCGGTGCGAGCAAGCCTTCATCCCAGACCGGTTTGAGGCTCCTGAGTGCCGGGTGCAGGGCGAAGAAGCCATCGAGGTCGATGGCGCTCTTCTCATCCCCCACCTTGGGCTGAGCGATGGCGATGTTCTTGCGGACGCGGTAGTAATCGCTGTCGCCAACCGGCACGAGCGCATTTAGGCCATCCATCGCGCCGCGCTGAAAGATGCACACCAATACGTCGCCACGCGGCGCCACACCCTGTGGGGCGAATGCGAGGCGCGGCATCCAACTCGGCAGCTGGGCGCTAAATTTTGAGCTCAGCTTGGTACTGAGTTTGGTATCGAGAGAGACAGTCATTGGTTCGTTTTCCTCAATTGCGCTGAAGGCTAAAGGCGCCTCCAGAACATTCACCCACGCACCTGAAAAAGTGGCGACGCCAACATCAGGGCCGCGAGCATTGCCGGCCGCTCTTCAAATGGCTTGAGGGCCGACTCGGCGCTCGCCGGCAACGTCGTGCCGAGCAAGCGTGTTGACAGCGCGTCTACCAGGCTGGCCGATCTCGCTCGGCCTGCACCCGTGGCCGCACCCGTGGCCGCACCCGTGGCCGCACCCGTGGCCACACCCAAGTCAACCGTCGCGCCCTTCAAGGCATTGCCAGCCAGCCCCAAAGCGAAGTTCCAGCGATTCAGCGTCAAGTTGGTCGAAGTCCAGGCCGTTTTGAGGTCGGGATACCCGTTTGGGAATGGCCACATAAATAACGGTTGGCCGAGCCCGTTCATGACACGTATGAGCTGTTTGTCCATGGTGACGTCCGCGCCGGAGGCGCGCAGGGCCGATACCGCAAATTCAAACGGCCGCTTCAGTTTGTGCCCATACGACTGTTTGAACTCCTGACTATGCAGGAGCGCCTTGAGCGTCGCCTTGATGTCACCGTGCGACTTTGTGAAGGCGGTGGCCGTCTTCTTTACAATCGAAGCCGGTGGGGTGTCGCTGATAAAGCGCCGGGCCAGCTTGGTGGCAAGAAACGTTGCGGTGGATGGGCGCGCCGCTAGTAAATCGAGCACCATCTCGCCGCCGTGCATCCCAACACCCGCTGGGATATCCAGCCCAAGCACCTGGGCCAGCCCATCGTCATGGATACGCGCATTGAAATACCAATCCCCCGGCTGACCAGGTGCGGTGTTTGACGCTTGCACACTCGCCATCGGGGCGTTTGGGTTCCGGAAACCAACGACATTCCAGCCGGTAAGCACCCGCGCGAGTTCCTGGACATCCTTTTGGGTGTACCCGCCATCAACGCTGACGGTATGTAGTTCCATCAATTCGCGGGCATAGTTCTCATCCGGCGCTTGCTTACGGTTGGCCTGGTTATCAAGGTAAATCATCATGGCCGGGCTCTTGGCGCTGGCATACAGCATCTCGCGGAAGTTGCCCAGCGCGTGCGGACGGATCACGTCGCGGTCATCGGTTGCCTTGAGTGCGAAGCAATTGTTCTTACCCGCATGAATGTTGAAATGGTTTGACCAGAAATCGACCATCACTTCATACAGCTGGCGCTGGCTATAGGTCGCGCGTAGGGCCGTCATGCCCTGCAGGTCGCCGATCACATCTTGTCTGTTCAGGGTCTTGTCGTATTGCACCTGCTCGACCAAGTCGCCAGGCTGCATGTGAAGCGATGGAAACTGCGTCTCGAGGTTGGTCAACTTAGGGTTACCCAGATCGACCGCAGCATCCAGGCTGAGTTGTTCTTCGATAAAGGCGTCAACGCCCATGTGGGCGATGTGCTCGAGATCGCCCGCACGTGGGCCAAACATCAGCCGATTGGCCGCGAGCCAAGCCTGCCCCCGGGCTCTCACAGGCACGGCCGCCGAGGCTGCCCTGCGCTTGGCTGGT
>Ga0075021_10001477_pt1 | contig 12078 bp, 12 predicted proteins | sample ColStrG_CSR_2012_FD_72749 | JGI IMG/M metagenome (GOLD analysis project Ga0075021, IMG submission 72749) | Freshwater sediment microbial communities in response to fracking from Pennsylvania, USA - Cold Stream Run_MetaG_CSR_2012 | ecosystem: Environmental > Aquatic > Freshwater > Creek >...
CCTCAACGACCCCGCGTTTGGCAATGCCGAGATTACCGATGATGATAGTCAGAAGATTGTTGAAATCGTGCGCAACTCCGCCCGTCAATTGACCGACAGCTTCCATCTTCTGGGATTGCCTTAATGCTTGCTCGGCAAGATCGCGGCGCTCGGCTTCCGCGTAAAATGCCCGTGTGCGGTGCATCGTCAATAGCACAAGCACAAAAAGAAAGAGTGTGGCCGGAATACCGAAGATCAAGTGGGTGGCCATCAGGCGAACCCAGCCAGAGTAGATTGCCTCGGTCGGCAGTCCGTCGGATACATACAAATCGGAATATCCGAGTTTGCGATAAGCGATGCGCCGTTCAACATCGTCGACCGTATTGGTTGTGACAAAGCCACCTTCGGGATGATTGGTGACGTTGAGCATAAAACCACTGATGGGTCCGAAACTCATGACGCCTTCCGGCGCGGTCGGATAACGCGCCAGAATCGCGCCATTACTCTTTGTCAGCGAGAAACTTGCGGTGGAATCGCCGGCAAGCTGTTTGTAAAACTCCGAGAACACCTTCGGCAAAACCGCGACCGTGATGATCCCGTTGAATTGTCCATCGCGCGCTGACCGGCGGCGACTGACACCGAAGAACTGTGCTTGCGTCGCCCGTGACTGCGATACAGCGCCGACGTAAGTGCCGGCATCCCGCTCCTTTTGCGCCAGAAAATAGTCGCGGTTGGCAACGCTTATATCGGCGGGAAGTGGAAAGATTGCCGACGACACCAGGGCGTGACCGTCTTTGTCGGCCACAAAAATGGCGTCGACGGTGGCCAGCGCTTTTTCAAGTTTGACTAGCTGTAAGTGCAGCGCTTCTTCATTTGCCTTAATTTGTTCGTCGCTGAGACTGCCCAGAAAGGCATCGACACTCGTGAACGTGAGATCGACAGATTGAAATACTTTGGATGCGTGTTCGGAAAGAATGTTTACCGAGGTTGCGAGTTGCTCATCGGCATGGGCAAGGGCGTCCTTGTAATTGATCCAGCCGACGTAAGAAAAAAGCGCCACCGGAAGAACAATCGATGCCACCAACATTGTCTTGAGGAGGCGTAAAGCGGCATCCCGGCGCGCGCGCATTCGACAAAGCTCGTTAAAACGGACACCCGAATGTATTCAGGATATCCAATTCTTGGAAGGAAAAACCCCTGATATATCGCGTTGTTTGTGGGGCAATCGTGCCAGCTGGGAAGCCCTGCCCCGCGGTGAGACGCCACGTGTCGATGTTTCTTCGACCGAGACAGTCGTTTCTTGCTTAACCTTACTTGCTGACCCTGCTTGGTGAGGGGGCATTCAATCACCGCTTTGGAACTCCCCGTTACACGCATAGTGCTCGTATCAACGCTGCCGCACGGGAATCGCGCCGCATGGTGCGCGCCGCGTGGCGCGCAATCAGCAAGCCCGGATCATTGCGCGGCATTTATTTCAAAATCGATGAATTCTTTCACGATGTATTTCAGCAGGTTTTAGCACGGCTCGGTACAGAATTATTTGAAAGTAATTCAATTGCCGACGGTGTTGATGGTGCCGCAAGCGTCGTCTTCCAGGCGTAAACGGAAATCGAGTTCGCCGCCCTCGCGCAGCAGGGCCGTGACCACCTTCGTCCTCGCAATTATCATGTTATCCGGAATGGGGTGGGACGATGCCGCAGATCGGCATGTCACGGCGATCGAGGTCGCCACGCATGGCGACCTCGATTCCGATGTTGTGGTTTTGGCGATCGCAAGCGTCGAACCTCCAGCGACCGCAGATAGTGAAGCACCGCCGGTCGATGATATTGGCGTTCAACCGGCCAGCGCTGAAACATGCCCCATTGACGATACGGCTGTCCTGTCGCTTGCCGAGTTGCGCTTGGCCAGCAATGATCTACTGCCCTTCGTAATCTCGCCACGGACCGCGCATCGCATGCTGCAGGTTGGGCCAGTCGCGCTCGCCAGTGTGGATACTGGCAGTATGGATTTGGTTTCGTACACGCGGCGAGACATAACGCCGCAATTCGCTACCATGTATCGCGCTGTCGCAAAGCGCGTCGCCATGATGAGATTGCCGCGCATTCAGAATGATCCGGCAATCGCACGTGCGGCGATTGTCGGTACAGTGTCTACATACAATCCATATCGAGACGGCACTGAAGAGGGCGGGCCGCAAACCGCGTCGGGCGAGCCTTATGATCCCGCGGCCTGGACGGCAGCGGTAAGGACGGACCTGCGCAACCAATTCGGCGGCGTCCGATATGGCCGGCTCTACCAGCCGGCCTTTGCACTGGTAGAAAGCGGCATCATGAAGATCATTGTGAAGATCAACGATGTCGGACCGCTCAAGCCCGGCCGCGTCCTGGACCTCAATGAGCGCAGCATGCGCCACTTCGATCCGTTTCTTAGCCGAGGACTCATAGAGAACGTGAAGGTCACCCTTCTGCCGGGTGAAGACTGGACGCCCGGCCCCATCGACAATGCATATGTGGTCGCCTTCGCTACCAGCGAGTGGCGCGTGGAGCCTGCGCATTTCGAGGCCGTCGATTCGTCAAGGTGGCAAATCGATTCCGATTTGGCGCACCTGCGGACACCACTGACTCGGGGCTCACATCCCCTCAAGACAGAAGATGTTCGCGCCGAAATAAAACTAAGCGAAGGCGGCTAGGCCGAGTGAGGCTTCGCGTGGCTATTGCTAGCGCCGCTTTCGCAGCCAAGCATCGACGCTCAGGCGGCCGGCGCCACAGGCAAATAAAAAGAAGATACCACCCAGGATCGCCATGTTCTTATAGAAGTTTGAATCCTGCGCGCGTCGGGCGGCGGCATCGGCGAAGTCCCAATAGCGGTGCGAACTGAAAGTCGCCACCAGCATAAACACGACCATCACCATCGCTGCGTAACGCGTCGCGAATCCGAACATCAACGCAAGGCCGCCGAAACATTCCGTCGGGACAGCAATATAGGCCAGAAAAGTTGGCAGCCCGCGCGCCGGGAAAGTCGCGGCGTAGGCTGGAATATCGGAAATTTTCCCGTAGCCGCTGCGAACAAATATCCAGCCTATCAAAATACGGCCAACCAACAGGATGATATCGGATGTGCTGGCGGCCAGGCCGTCGGCACCAGACAATGTGGGGTGTGAACTATTTTGAATGGCAGGGGTCATGGCGTTCCTCGGGTGGGTGTTTCCGGAGTCGATATTTTTGCTTTGCGCGGAATAACACGCATGGGAGCTATTTATTCCACCAGCGGTTTTTGTATTGGCACGTCGCGATTGACGCTCAGACCGCCTCAGTCACGTCTTCATAAACATCGATCTCAATGGCGCCAGGAAAAAGCGTGCGCCAGGCCTGCAAGTAATTATAAATAATTGGATCGCTGGCCAGTTTTTGACGGTTAAGTTCGAAGGTTCGATCCGTTTGATACTCGATTACCTGAAGGAACTGAGTTTGATTGTCAGCATTTCGCAACAAGCGAACGTGGGTATCGCCGAACGCTGTGTACAAAGGCATTGTGTTCTTCATCATCATCGTGAGGAGTGTTGTTGCATCGGCTGATGGCGTCTTAATTTTTACGTGCAAAATTCGTTTTGCTATAGGCGCGTCCTCGGCCATAGGCGGCTTCCTCAATTAAGATCGATGTCCTAAAAGCTCCGACGCGCGAAAAAAATCGCACCTCCTGATGCCGTACCACAGTCAACAGCCGTAGTTTGAGTCTTAACCAGTCAAAACTGAAAGGTTTTTGATTTTGATCAATATTTTGGTGGTACGCCGCTGCGGTTCCAATCGAATCCAAGCGGCGGATTTCTTTAAAAAACCGTGATTGGCACGGCTTTTCGCGTGGCTCTTAGCCACCCAGCTTTCGCATGACCGCGTCGAGCTGGTCCAAATCGCGATATTTGATACGCAACGTACCGCCTTCACCGCGGTGATCCACGCTAACCTCAAGACCCAGGGCATCGGACAACCGTTTTTCGAGTGAGCGAGTGTCGGCGTCCTTGCCGCCCGACCTGCCTCGCGCCTCGCGTGTCAGACCTCCTGCCTGGGCATCGTCCTTGCGCATGTTCGCTTCGAGCTGACGCACGCTCAAGCCCTTGTCGATAATTTCCTTCGCAATCTGTTCTGCGTTGGGCTGGCCGAGCAATAGCCGCGCGTGGCCTGCGGAGATTTTTCCCGATCGGACGAGTTGCTTCACAGGCTCCGACAGCTTGAGCAAGCGGATGGTATTGGCAACATGCGGTCTGCTTTTGCCGACGATTTGCGCGACCCCATCCTGCGTACGATTGAAATCATCCATCAACGCAAGGTAGCCGCTCGCCTCCTCGATCGGATTGAGATCGGCACGCTGCACGTTTTCGATGATCGCATATTCCAGCGACTGCGCATCATTTGCTTCTACGATTGCGACCGGCACGTCGTGCAAGCCTGCACGTTGCGCTGCACGCCACCTTCGCTCGCCGGCGATAATTTCAAAATTGTCACCTTGCAGCGCGCGCACGACGATCGGTTGAATAATGCCGCGTTCGCGGATTGAATCTGCAAGCTCATCGAGCTCGGCATCGGTGAATAGCCGGCGTGGATTGCGTGGATTGGGACGAAGGTTTTCAATTGGCGCCCGGCGAGGTTTGCGGCCGGTGTCTGCGCCAGAAGCTTCCTCACCAACATCGCCGATCAGCGCGGCGAGGCCACGTCCCAATCGCGAGTGATCCGCCATTGCCGCTCCTGAACTCCGTGCCACGCTATCCCTTTCCGTATTTTCTGCCTATCGCTGCTAGTTTGAGAGCGCGTGCAAGATTAAAGCGTCCAAGTTTTAGCTTGCTTTCAATGCTTTCTCGCGTTGGATGATCTCGGTCGCCAAGCGTAGATAAGCTTCACTGCCAACGCATTTGAGATCGTAGACAAGCACCGGCTTGCCGTAAGACGGCGCTTCCGAGATGCGCACGTTACGCGGGATTATCGTCTCATACACTTTATTGCCCATGAACTGGCGTACGTCGGCGACAACCTGATTGGAGAGGTTATTGCGTGAGTCGTACATGGTGAGGACGATTCCATGTATCGATAGTGTCGGGTTGAGTGTTGTCCTCACTTGCTCGACTGTCTTTAGAAGTTGCGATAAACCTTCGAGCGCAAAGAATTCGCATTGCAACGGGACAAGAATTGAATCTGCCGCAGCCATTGCATTGACCGTGAGCAAATTAAGCGATGGCGGGCAGTCGACGAGCACATATGTAAAATCGTAAGTGCGCGCGCCGCTGTTGAGCTGACGCAGTGCATTGCGCAATCGGAATGCACGGTCGCGCTGCTGACCAATTTCAAGTTCGAGGCCCGAGAGATCGAGGGTCGAGGGCGCGATGTAAAGTTGCGGTACAGCAGTCTGCAGCACCGCATCGCGCACCAGCGCTGCGCCGGTCAGCACATCATAAGTCGACGTGCGGCGCGACTTGCGTTCAATGCCAAGGCCGGTCGACGCGTTGCCTTGCGGATCGAGATCGATGATCAGCACATGCTCCCCGATTGCGGCGAGCGCCGTGCCAAGATTGATTGCGGTCGTGGTTTTGCCGACCCCGCCCTTTTGGTTGGCGATCCCCAACACTCTCGGACGTGCGGCATCGGGCTTCACGGCAGGTTTGCCGAAAGGGACAACCTGGGGGTCGGGCTGGCTCGTGGTCGAGATGTCGGTCATGGACGGCATTCCATCGGTTTTTCGGCAGGCCTAAGCTGCCCCTCAGAATCGCCCTGGAAGTCCGAAGTTAAGCGCCCGGCAGACGCTTAAGACTGCGGACGATAACAATTGAACTCCGGGGACTAGTCTTGCTGGGCACTTTCGACGCCTCGAGTCTCCAATATTTAGCGGCATCGGTCAATTCAGCATCTACATCTTGACCCTTCAGGAATAGACCGACCGCGCCGCGGCTCACCAAAGGAAACGCCTGATCGAGAAGTATTTTCAATGGGGCCAAGGCCCGGGCTGTCACAACGTGGACGGTTTCTGCACAGGTTTCTTCGAATTTCTCCACCCGATCCTGGTGGACGATCGCCGGCACGCCGGTTGCCCTCACCACCTCACGCAAAAAGGCTGCTTTTTTCCCATTGCTTTCAATGAGATACACTTTAGCGGCCGCGTCATCAGCAAGCGCGCAGGCGATCGGCATGCCTGGAAACCCACCACCGGATCCGAAATCGGCCCATACACGCGCCTCTGGCGCTAACGGCAAGAGCTGGAGCGAATCGGCGATATGCCGGGTCCACAGCTCATGAAGCGTTGAAGGTGCGACGAGGTTGAGCTTGCGCTGCCAGGACAGCAGCACCTCTACATAGGTTTCCAGGCGCTTCTGTGTTTCACGTGAAACAGGAACAAGTGTGAGAGCACGTGCTTTGTCGGCAGCGAGATCAAAAGTCCCCTGCCCGCCTTTGCTCACGCAATCTTCGCGGACGTTTTTTTGCCGCGCCGAACGTGCGCGACTAGCAACGTCAATGCCGCCGGTGTAACGCCATCGATTCGGCCCGCATGTCCGATCGTGCGCGGACGATGCACTTGCAGTTTTTGTTTCATCTCGTTCGACAATCCCGGCAGCGACGCGTAGTCAAAATCATTGGGCAACTCAAAACTTTCATCGCGGCGATACGCAGCGATATCTGCAGCCTGACGAGAAAGATAAACATCATACTTTGCGTCGATCTCGATCTGCTCGGCAACGTTCGGTGCGAGTTCACCGAGGCGTGGCCAGATCTTAGCGAGATCGGAGATTGTCACATGCGGATACGACAACAATTCGAATGCAGTGCGACGCTGTCCATCTTTATTGAGTGACAGACCGTGACGCTCGGCTTCTTTCGGCGTCAACGAATTTGTTTGAGCGAATTCACGCGCGTCTCTCAGTGCCGAAGATTTTTCCTGATGCGCGCGCGCACGCTCACCACTCACGCAGCCAATTGTAATTCCGATATCGGTCAAACGTTGATCGGCGTTGTCCGCACGCAACTGCAAACGATATTCGGCGCGCGAAGTGAACATACGATATGGTTCGCTGACGCCGCGCGTAACGAGATCGTCGACCATAACGCCGAGATAAGCATGCGCACGATCGATAACGATTTCACTGCCCTCACCTGCCAAAGACGCCGCGTTGAGGCCTGCCAAAAGTCCTTGTGCGGCAGCCTCTTCATAGCCTGTGGTGCCGTTGATCTGACCGGCCAAAAACAATCCGCGCAAACGTTTTGTTTGTAGCGTCGGTCCGAGCTCGCGCGGATCTACATAATCGTATTCGATCGCGTAACCAGGACGAATGAGGCGAGCGCTTTGCAAACCGAAAATCGTAGCCACCAGCGCGTGCTGAATTTCTTCTGGAAGTGAAGTTGAAATGCCATTCGGATAGACGGTGTGATCGTCGAGACCTTCCGGCTCGAGAAATATTTGGTGTCCGTCGCGTTCGCCGAACTTCATGATCTTGTCTTCGATCGAAGGACAATAGCGCGGACCGCGGCTCGCGATCTGTCCGGAATACATCGGCGAACGATGCACATTGTCGCGAATGATTTTATGCGTTGCTTCATTGGTGCGCGTGATGCCGCACTGGATCTGCGGATTGTCAATGCGCGCTGTTAGAATTGAAAACGGCTCAGGTGGTTCGTCGCCAGGCTGCATCTCAAGCGCGGACCAATCGATCGTACGGCCGTCTAGCCGTGGTGGCGTTCCAGTTTTCAAACGCCCGAGCACAAACCCAAACTTTTCCAGCGTGCGCGAAAGTCCGATCGCTGGCGCTTCATCCACTCGACCTGCCGGAATCTGTCTTTCACCGATGTGAATGAGGCCGCGCAAGAACGTGCCCGTTGTTAGGACCACAGCGCCAGCCGAAATTTCGCGGCCATCAACCAATTTCACGCCGGATACGCGATCGTGCTCGATCACGAGATCGTCGGCTTCCGCTTCGATCACGTGGAGGTTTGGGGTGGCACGAATCGCCGCCTGCATTGCTGCTGCATAGAGCTTTCGGTCGGCCTGGGCGCGCGGACCCCTTACCGCCGGGCCTTTTCGGCGATTCAGGACCCGGAACTGGATGCCGCCCAGGTCCGCGATGCGGCCCATAAGGCCATCCAGAGCGTCGATTTCACGGACCAGATGTCCTTTTCCGAGCCCGCCAATTGCGGGATTGCACGACATGGCACCAATAGTCGCGAACTTGTGGGTGATCAGGGCCGTGTGGGCGCCCATACGGGAGGCCGCAGCCGCAGCTTCACAGCCAGCGTGCCCGCCGCCGATCACCACAACATCGAATCGGTTAGACATCAAAGCCTCAAGGGGCGCCTTTTAACGAAGGCGCGGGGAGGGGTCAAAAACATTGGTTTTGGCGAAAATGTTTCACGTGAAACATTTGGAAAGAACGTCCTCTGGCTTCTATTGGCTTCTATTTCCCAATACAGAAGTCCCGGAAAATCACGTCGAGGACATCTTCAACGTCGACTCTACCCGTCAGTCGGCCAAGTGCACGAGCCGCAATCCGAAGCTCCTCGGCGAGCAAATCCTCGCGGTCTGACGTGTTGGTTCCGAGCGCGCGCCGTAAGGCGGCCAGGACATTCTCGAGGGCCAGGCGATGCCGGTCCCTTGTCACTAGCGCCGATTCGGCGCCAGCCAAAAATCCGGCGGTGTATTTGCCAAGCGCGGATAGAAGTGCTTCGAAACCTTCTCCCGAGGTGGCCGAAATATCGAACCACAATTCATTCGAATTGAATTCAATTTCATTCTTTTTGTTTAACGTTCCGTTAACCATATTCATAACGGTTTTATTAGTCTGAACTATGAGTTCACTCGTTTGATTATTTTGACTTAAATGTTCAGTTCTTCGTTTATCTCTTTGAATGAGATCAATTTTATTCCGTATCAGCCAGGTTAGCTGCGCGGGGCCGTTCTTTTTGGCTTCTAACAACGACCGCTCAGTTGGCAAATCACCTGCGTCCACCACCCAAAAAACCAAGTCGGCAGCTGCTGAGCGCGCGCGCGCGCGTCGGACGCCCTCCAGTTCGACGGGATCATTCGTTTCTCGAATGCCGGCAGTATCAAGCAGCGTCACCGGCAATCCACCGAGGTCAAGATGCACTTCGATCACATCGCGGGTCGTGCCGGCATAGGGAGAGACGATCGCCGCTTCACGTTTCGCGATCCGATTGAGCAGCGTGGACTTGCCGGCATTCGGCGGACCGGTGATGGCAACCACCAGTCCCTCGCGCAACCGCTCGCCGCGGCCACTGTCCGCAACCACAGACGCGATCTCACCTTCCAGTGCGCGCGCGATGAGTAACGCCGGCGTCAAGAGATCCTGTGGGACGTCGGCTTCATCGGAAAAATCGATGCGCGCTTCGACAAGCGCTAGCGCCTGAATCAGTTGCGCGCGCCAGTTTTCCGCGCGATTGCCCAGCGCGCCAGTCAACTGGCGGAAAGCCTGACGGCGCTGGCCTTCTGTCTCCGCCATCACCAGATCGGCGAGGCCTTCCACAGCGGTCAGGTCGAGCTTGCCGTTCTCGAAAGCGCGGCGCGTAAACTCGCCGGCCTCCGCCGGACGCAAGCCTGCAATCTCCGAAAGCGCCGCAAGCACGGCCGCAACGACTGCGCGCCCGCCATGCAGCTGAAGCTCGGCGACGTCTTCTCCGGTTTCACTGTGGGGTGCGGGAAACCATAGCGCTAAGGCGTCGTCGATGATCGCACCATCGCCGCCACGGATGTGGGCTAGGGACGCCTTTCGTGGCCCGGGAATTTTCCCGGCAAGCGACTTGAGTGCTTCGCCCGCTCGTGGACCGGAAATGCGCACCACCGCAATCGCCGCCGGCGGCCTGCCGGAGGAAAGGGCGTAGATGGTCTCGCGCGTTGGTTCAGACATCGGGGCGCACGGAAGCGCCCACATGGGGCAGGGGTCAAGCCCCACCAGCACATTGGCCCGGCTGACCAAATCGTCTTAACTTGACCGCACCGTCGCACGGTGAGGCGATTGTCGTGGCACTGCCAGAAACGCGTTACGCCAAAAGCGGCGACATCCGGATCGCCTATCAGGTCATTGGCAATGGCCCGCTCGACCTGGTCTTCGTCCCGGGTTTCATCTCCAATCTTGACGCACATTGGGAGGATCCCGGCTTTAGCCATCTCATGACGAGGCTGGGCTCCTTCACGCGCCTGATCATGCTCGACAAACGCGGCACTGGCTTAAGCGACCGCGTTGATGTCCATCACCTCCCATCGCTTGAAACACGGATGGACGATGTTCGTGCAGTTATGGATGCGGTCGGCAGCGGGCGCGCGGCCCTGCTCGGCGCGTCGGAAGGCGGGCCGATGTCTATCCTGTTTGCAGCGACTTACCCCAAACGCACGCGCGCTCTTATTCTCTACGGCGCCTATGCACACTTTCACACTTGGGTCATGGCTCGAGAGGCGCTGGAAGAGTTCATCCGAGGCATTGAGAATAGCTGGGGCACGGGAGCAAACGCGCCGCGCTTCGCCCCCGAACAATGCAAAGATGGCCGCTTTCCGGCCTGGTGGGGCCGCTACGAACGCAACTCCGCAAGCCCGAATGCCGCCGGCGCCCTGGTGCGCATGAACGCCGCGATCGATGTCCGCTCAGTACTTTCGACCATTCGCGTTCCCACGCTCGTCATTCACCGGCGCGACGACGCCCGCATCAAATTCGCCGGCGGCCGATATTTGGCAGAGAAGATCGCCGGCGCGCGTTTTGTCGAATTTCCTGGGCGCGACCATCCGATCTGGACGGGGGTTATCGATCCTATCATCGACGAAATCGAGGAATTCCTGACTGGTTCACGCCCATCACCGACCGGCGATCGCGTCCTCGCAACCGTACTTGCCATGAAGCTTGTATCGCCAAGCCGACAGGCCGCTCGGCTGGGCGACCGCATCTGGCAAGAGAGGCTCGACAAATTGCGCGAGGCCGGGCGGCAGATCTTCACACGTTACGGTGGCCAGCCCGGTACTGCCAGCTCACAGGACATCATCGGATATTTCGATGGACCTGCCAGAACCGTACGCTGCGGACTAGCACTCCAGGATTCTCGGGCTTGAACTTGCGGCAGGCGTTCATACAGGCGAAATTGAAATTCGCGCCAATGATTTTTCCGGGCTTACCGTGCACGTGGCCGAGAGTATTGCAGGCAAGGCGAGTTCTGGCGAAATTCTCGTCTCCGGCGTCGTCGCTGATTTGGTTGCCGGCTCCGGTTTGCATTTCAAAGAGCGCGTTAGCGAGACCATCGATGGAATGCCCGGAGAAGTGCGACTTCTTTCCGTCACCGACGTCCAACATCTTGAACCGGCGCAAGCGACACCGTACGCGGCAGACCTGAATACGCTGAGCGCGCGCGAACGCGAAGTGCTCATCCTGGTCGCGGACGGCCTCAGCAATGCGGCCATCGCCGAACGGCTCAATTTAAGCGATCACACCATCAAGCGACATGTCGCCAATATACTGCTTAAACTCGACCTGCCGACGCGCGCCGCTGCTGCCGCCCTGATGGGCCGTTCAAGTCCACGCCGCGGCCTATAGCCCATACGGCCCATATCAAAATGGTCCTTTTAGGCGAAGCGCCGCCCGTTCTTCCTGCTCTAACTGTGGACCTCACGACCTGGCCATTGGGAGGACACTATGGATGCGAAAACCAACGCAGTCACAGGCGCTGCGCTCAAACGAGCTATCGAAACCCGTGACGGCCGCGCACTGACGAACTTCTATGCAGACGATGCTGTCTTGCAGATTGTCGACCGCAACAATCCACCGAGCAAGCCGCGTGAAGTGAAAGGCAAGATCGCGATCGGCATATTCTGGGATGACATCTGTAGCCGCGCGATGACCCATAAAGTTGAAACGAGCATCACCGATGGCGATGAGCTCGCCTTCAGCCAGACTTGCGCCTATCCCGACGGCGCGAAAGTACTGTGTCTTGCCCTATGTCAGCTCAATAGCGGTAAAATCGCGCGGCAGACCGTCGTGCAAGCTTGGGACGAATAGGACGATTGACCATGATGATCGCACGCTGGCAAATCGACGCCCGCTTTGGGCATAAACAGACTGTCATCGACATGCTT
>Ga0075021_10001479_pt1 | contig 12073 bp, 5 predicted proteins | sample ColStrG_CSR_2012_FD_72749 | JGI IMG/M metagenome (GOLD analysis project Ga0075021, IMG submission 72749) | Freshwater sediment microbial communities in response to fracking from Pennsylvania, USA - Cold Stream Run_MetaG_CSR_2012 | ecosystem: Environmental > Aquatic > Freshwater > Creek >...
CGCGGAAGCTCTCGAATTGCGCCGCCAGCACAAGGTAAATCAAGATGGCGGAGAGCGAGAATATACCGAGAAATTTGCTGCCTTCCACGCGGAGCTGACGGGATTCTCCAGCATAGTCAACGGTAAAACCCTGCGGCAAGTTCTTGGCCTCATTCTCCAGGAAGGTCAACGCCTGATCCAAAGGCACGTTCGGCGGGATCACGCCCTGGATGCGTACGGCATTGAGCTGCTGAAACTTGTTCAACGACCGCGGTTGCGCGGTGGTTTTGAGCGTGGCGAAGGTCGAGAGAGGCACCAGCTTATCCGCCGAGCCTTTCACATAGATCTGCGAAAGCTGGTCCGCGGTCAGGCGTTCGGCCCGTTTCACCTGGGGAATCACTTTATAGCTGCGGCCCTGAATGCTGAAGCGGTTAACGTAATTTCCACCCAGCATCGTGGAAAGATCCGCGCCGGCCTGACTCAGATCTATGCCCTGCGAACGGAGCTTGTCGCGATCGAACACGACTTCCGTTTGGGGCTGGTCGAACTTCACATCGGTATCGGCGAAGATAAACATGCCGCTGGCCATCGCTTTTTGCACGATTTGATTCGCCAATGCGCTGACTTGCTCCGGCTCTGCCGCGGATACAATCACGAAATCGACGGGGAAGTTGCCGCCGCCGGGCAGTGCCGGTGGCGTCAGCGGAATTACGCGAATCCCTCCGATCTTCGAAAGTGCGCCCGCGGACTGCACCAGCAGCTGCTGCGCAGTCTTCTTTCGTTCACTCCAGGGCTTCGTAACCATGCCTCCAAAGCCGCCACCAGGACTGGTGATTTGGAAGATACTCGCACTCTCCGGGAATGAGTGGTAGACGTCATAGACCTGACTGGTGAACAGGTTGGTCTGGTCCAGCGTGGAATTGGCCGACGACTGAATCACGCCAAACACTACCCCCTGATCCTCTGCCGGGGCCAACTCTCGCTGCGAGAACATGTAAAACGGAACCATCAACAGCACGACAATGATCCACAGCGTCAGCACCACAGGACGATATTGCAATGTCCCGGTAAGCAGCCGGATGTAGAGGTGGCGGAAGCGCTCAAAAGTCCGGTTGATGAGACCCGCGAGCCCGCGCTCATCCGCGCCCGCTTTCAGCAGCTTGGATCCCATCATCGGCGACAGGGTGAGAGCGACTATCCCGGAGACGATGACTGCTCCCGCCAACGTGAACGCGAATTCCTTGAACAAGGCGCCTGTCAGTCCGCCCTGAATAGCAACCGGCGTATAAACCGCCGCCAACGTAATGGTCATTGCGATGATGGGCCCGACAAGTTCGCGCGCCGCATCCAGCGCCGCCTGGAACGGAGTCTTGCCCATCTGCAAATGCCGCTCGACGTTTTCCACCATGACGATCGCGTCATCCACCACCAATCCGACGGAAAGCACAATGGCCAGCAAGGTCAGCAGATTGATGGTGAAACCCGCCGCCTGCATCAGGAAAACAGCGCCGATAAGAGAAATTGGAATCGCGACCACTGGGATGAGCACGGACCGGAACGATCCCAGGAACAAGAAGATGACAATGACGACGATCAGTAGAGTCTCGCCGAGAGTGTGAAGCACTTCGTTGATCGCGTCTTGAATGTACGCCGTCGCGTCGTACGGAATACCGACCTTCATCCCCGTGGGCACTTGCGAACGAATTTCAGGGATCGCGGCTCGAACGTTCTTAATGACTTCCAGGGAGTTCGCCGTCGGGAGCACCCAGATACCCATGAAGGTAGCTGTTTCCCCATTGAAACGAACGTCGGAGTCGTAGTTCTCTGCGCCCAGGACAACATCGGCAATCTCTCCGAGACGCACAATGACATTGCCGGTTTGCTTCACGACGAGTTGCTGAAATTCCTGCGGAGTCCGCAGATCCGTGTTCGCCACCAGATTCACGGAAACCATGCTGCCCTTCGTGCTTCCCAGCGCCGAAAGATAGTTATTCTTTGACAGCGCGTCGTGCACGTCGGAGGGCGAGATGCCGCGAGCCGCCATCTGCTCGGGCTTCAGCCAAATGCGCATCGCGAACGTGCGGTTGCCGAGAATATCGGCGCGCTGCACGCCGCTAACCGCGCTCAGTTTGGGTTGAACCACGCGCGTTAGGTAGTCAGTAATCTGATTCTGATCCAGATCCGCGGACGAGAAGCCTATATACATGGACGCAAACTGATTGTCCGCCGTTTGCAAGTCAATCACTGGCGCCTGCGACTCGGGCGGAAGATCATTCTTGACCTGCGCCACCTTCGCCTGGATTTGCGTCAGGGCCGCGTTGGTGTCGTAATTCAGCTTTAGATGAACCTGGATCGTACTCAGGCCCTGGGCGCTCGTCGATTCCATGTAATCGATACCGTCGGCGCTCGCAATCACGCGCTCCAGCGGCGTGGTAATGAATCCACGCACGAGATCGGCATTGGCGCCGACGTACACCGTCGTCACGGAAACCACGGAAATATCGCTGCGCGGATATTGCCGCACGCTGAGCGAACGAATCGATTGCAGGCCTGCGATCAGGATCACCAGGCTCACAACCATCGACAGAACGGGACGCTTTACAAATAGATCGGTTATCTTCATACGAAAGTCTCGCTAGCTCTGTGCTTAGTTATCTTGGGGATGGGGGTCGGGGTTATTTCCCGGCTGTACTTTGTTGTTGATCTGCACGGGCGCTCCGTTACGAATCCGGAAAACGCCGGCGCTGACAACTTCGTCGCCAGGATTGAGTCCGGAAACGATGGCAACCTGATCGCCTTTGGCGCCATCGATCTTAATCACTTGCTGACGCACGCCGCGATAAGTATTCCCTTTCGGATCTTTCAAATCCGTAACCACGAAAACGGAGTCGCCGTACGGGGCGTAGTTAATCGCCGACGCGGGCAGGGGCACAACCACACGTGGCTTGCCGAGCGGCAACTCGACTTCCACGAACATGCCGGGACGTACCTTGTTGCCCGGGTTGGCGAGCGTCGCCTGCACCTGAATATTGCGGGTCTTCTCGTCAACGATCGAGTCCAGTGCCGTGATGCGCCCGTCGAGCGCAACACCCGTTCCGTTGTTAGAGACGTGGACTCGGCGGCCCAGCGTCATTTGCGGCGCCGACTGCTGCGGAACTCCGAAATTCGCGTAAATCGGATTCAGGGCTTGCAGTGAAACAATGGCCGCGCCTGCCGCCAAGTATTGCCCCAAGTTGACCTGACGTAGCCCGAGCACCCCAGAAAACGGAGCATGAATTGTCTTACGAGCAATGGTCGCGCGAATCTCCCCGACTTGTGCTTCGGTCGCTTTTTGGTTTGCGGTGGCGGTATCGTACTCGGACCGGGCCGTTACGCCTTCCTTGACCAGCTGCTCCAGGCGAGCATAGTTGATTTTGGCAAGGTCACGCTGCGCCTCGACGTTGGCCAACTGCGCCCTTTCTTGACGCGTATCGAGCTCAACTAAAACATCGCCTTGATGCACCCACTGGCCGGATTCAAAGTGAATTTTGTCCACTGTGCCCGGGAGGTCGGCGCTGGCCGTCACGCCGCGAATTGCCTCCGCGGTCCCCACAACCGTCAGCGTTGAAGGCCAAGTTTCGCGCTTGGCAATCACCGTCGTCACCGTCGTCGGAGGCGGCGCAAAATGGGCGCCGTTCGCAATGGCTGCCTGCACCTGCCGGTATTTAACAAAACCAAGGCCGCCTACTACGGCCGCAGCAAGGACTAACATCAAAACCATTCTTTTCGCCATACGTTCGCTCGCTTGAAACAGGAATATATCTAGAATCGCCTCACGGCCATGCCGTGTCCAGACGCCGTCAGGAAGCTGACCCCAGATTGATTCGTCCAGCGAGCCGAAGGATTCAGAGCATTTGCAAATACTCAGCATTTGTAGACAGCGAGCGCGTCGCGTCGGCGAGGAACTGGGTTAGGGGAACACCAGGAAATTGCTGACCCCATTGGATTTCGCCATTTTCTAAGTGCTTTCAATTGAAAGGTTTACACCTTTGCTCCTGAAGCTGGTCAAAATTTGGTGGCGAGCATGGCTCCGGGTGGGCGGTTCAACGTCCTCGCGAAAATCTTGACGGTGTGCTTGAATGTGGATCGACGGGCAGCTTCGCGGGAGTCCGACTTCCGTGAGTAGCGAAGAATGGCTCACATCATGATCAGCACGGCTAAGCGGACGCAGACCGAACGAAGGAATTTCGCTCTGAGACGGCTGCGACACCTGGGCACAATCGCCCTTTTTCTGTCAGCCGTACTCGATTCCCCTCAGAACGCTCAAGCTCAATCGCCTTCTCTTCTCACCTTCCCACTTACCACCGCAGAGCAGGTGCGCCGCCTGACTCCCGAGCAGGCCGCTGAGGGCTATCCCGTGCGGATTCGGGGCGTAGTCACTGACGACGTTCCCGCCCCCGATTTTTTTGTCCAGGATTCGACAGCGGGCATCTACGTCGAGGGGAGCCATTCTCCGATATTTCCTCACGTGCTCGGCGACGTCGTGGAAATCGAGGGAGTCACAGGTCCGGGAAAGTTCGCCCCGGTGATTGTAGAGCGCAACGTGCGCGATCTTGGGAAAGGAGTGCTGCCCAATGCTCCTCTTCACACGTTCAGCGAACTCGCCAACGGGCAACTCGACAGCCAGCGCGCCCAGATTCGCGGCATCATACGTTCCGTTTCCATCGACCGGACGTCCTGGCGCGAGACCGCACTGGCTATGACCGTAGCTTCCGGCGACGGCCAGTTCAAGGTCCGGGTCCCGATTGAAAACCCCGATCAGGATTTCTCGGCGTGGGTCGACAGCGAAGTCCTGATCGAAGGGGTCTGCGGGAGCTTGTTTAACGGCGACCGGCAGCTCATCGGCATCCTGTTTTATGTTCCGCGACTGCCGTACATCCGGGTCGAGAGTTCCGCCAAGGAGGTTCCATTCGCCGAACTGCTGCGTTTCTCGACGGAGCAAGGCGCTGGGCACCGCGTGCGAGTGCAGGGTGTAGTTTCTTACCAGCAGCAAGGAAGCGCTTTGTTCGTTCAGAGCCAGGGCAAAGGGCTTCGTGTCGTAACTGCGCAAAATACCAGGCTCGAAGTTGGCGACGTTGTCGACGTTGTCGGGTTTCCCGCAGTTGGCGAATCCGCGCCCGTATTGGAAGATGCTGCCTTCCGCCGCGTCGGGCATGATGCTCCGCCCCAACCCATCACGCTCGACCTCGACGCTCCCTGGGAAAGATTTGACGGCGCACTCGTAACCACCGACGCCAAGGTTCTGCAGCACGAACAGCGTGGGGATGGAACGATTGCGCTGCTCCTCCAGCACAAGGATGGCACGCTCATCAACGTTACGCTTCAAGCGCGCAATTCCGCGGATCATGCCATGGCAATTCCTCTTGGCAGTGAGGTTCGTATCCAGGGAATTGGCCTGGTGCGCAGTGGAGGCCTCTGGGGCGTGCCCGAGTCAATTCGACTTCTCGCCCGTTCTCCCAATGAAATCGCAGTGCTGCACTCACCGTCGTGGTGGAATCTGCGCCACGCACTGCAGCTGCTGGGAATTACGGTTGCGGCACTACTGCTGGTTTTGTTGTGGACCCTGGTGTTGCGGCGGCGGCTTCACGAACAGATCGAACTCTCTCGGCGCAAGCTTCGCGCGGGCGCAGTCCTGGAAGAACGAAACCGGATTGCCCGCGAGTTGCATGACACCCTTGAGCAGGAGCTGGCTGGCATCACCATGCAACTCGACCTCGCCTCCGATAGCTTCCAGGCGTCACCCCGGGTTGCCCAGCAGGCCTTAACCGTCGCTCGCAGCATGACGCGTCACAGCATGCGCGAAGCCCGCCGATCGGTTTGGGATTTACGCTGTCACCTCCTTGAAAACGGAGATCTGGTGTCCGCGTTACGGCAGGCGGTCGGCCCTTCCGTAATGGGAACGCAAGTAAAAGTAGAGATCGAGGTCGACGGCCAGCCCAGAAGGCTGGCTGTGCCCGTCGAGATGAATCTCTTGCGCATTGGCCAGGAGGCCGTCACCAACGCGGTTAAGCACGCCCGCGCCCAAAACATCACGCTCCGTCTGCATTACGATCCCGCTGCGGTTCATCTTTCTGTCAGTGATGACGGCCAGGGATTTTCCGCGACCGACGTCGCTATCTCCAGCAATGGCCACTTTGGATTGCTCGACATGCGGGAGCGTGCCCACTCACTCGGCTGCGATTTACGCGTGAAGAGTGAACCAGGTCGTGGTACATCTATCGAGGTAGCCGTCGCTGCTGATTCCAAGGCACCGCTGAATGCAAACGTCCAAGCCCATTCGTATTCTGATCGTTGACGACCACTTTATGGTCCGGATGGGATTGTCCGCCTCGCTCAATGTCGAAGACGATATGCAAGTCGTGGTGGAAGCGGGCAGCGGCGAAAGCGCCGTCGAAGCCTATCGCAAGCAGGCTCCGCTGTTAGTCATCATGGACCTTCGGCTGCCGGGCATGAGCGGCACCGACGCCACAACCGCCATTCTTCGCGAGTTTCCTGATGCCCGTATCCTCATGCTCTCCACGCACTCCGGCGAGGAAGAGGTCTATCGTGCTCTCCAGGCGGGGGCGCGAGGCTATGTCCTCAAGAGTGTGGTACGGGAGGAATTGCTGCGGGCCATCCGCGAAGTTTGGCAGGGCCGACCGTATATTGACCCCGCCGTAGCGCCACTCCTCGCGAAACGGGAAGGTCATCGTTCCCTCACCACCCGCGAACTCGAGGTTCTCCGGCTCGTCGCCAAGGGCTTGGGAAACAAGGAAGTTGCGGCAATCCTCAACATCGCCGAGGTCACGGTAAAGCTCCACGTCAGCCACGTGTTTGACAAGCTCGACGTGAAAGACCGCACCGAAGCTGCCACAGCCGCTCTGCAACGCGGAATCATCACACTCGATTAGTTACGACGGAATCGAGACTACCTGTTTCTATGAGAATCCGTATGCGCTTTTGTATGAGATTCCGTAGCGCAAGTGCTTTCCCTTCAATCGCTTCCGGGGAAGTAGCTATACGGAAGTATTATAGAAATCCTCTCACGCGCATGCTACCTTGCTCTGTTCTCGTTTGTGAACCCTTGCCGGATCCAAGTTGAATCCCGGCAGAGTGAACAATATGTCTTCGGGTCACTCAACAGGTCTACGGGTTCACGTTTGAACTACAACTGTCTGCACTGATTGAGGGGGATACCATGGGTCCACAACGTCGTGTACACGAATTTCTTCTGCTTGCCGGATTCGCCTGCATTTTTGCCGCAGCATCGTTCGCGCAAGTAACCTCCGGGACCATCTTTGGCCGCGTCGTGGACCCCAGCGGCGCTGTCGTAAGAGGTGCGACGGTCACCATCTCCAACCCCTCGAACGGGCTCACCCGCACCGCTACCACTTCGGACACAGGAGAATTCACCGCGCCCGGACTCTACCCTGGAACTTACACCATCACCGTGGAAGCGGCAGGTTTCAAGAAGCTCGAGTCCTCGGGCTTCGTCCTGAGCGCCGCTGACAAACTCGGCGCCGGCGATTTGGCACTCGCCGTCGGCGCTACGGCAGATTCCGTAACTGTCACGGCAGATGCGGGCCAGGTCCAGTTGCAATCGAGTTCTGGAGAACGTTCGGACTTGATCACGGGCAAGCAGTTGAATTCGGTCGCGATGAATGGCCGCAACGTCCTGGATTATATGAAGCTGGTTCCCGGTGTAGTCGGGTCGCCTGACCTTCACGCGTCGGGTACCGGTCACATCGCCGATTTTAGCCTGAATGGTACACGCAAGAATCAGCACGAGTTCACAATCGACGGATCTTCCAATGTTGACACTGGCGACAACGGCGGAACGCACGTCACGCTTAACCTAGATGCGATTGAAGAGGTGAAGGTACTGACCTCGAACTACCAGGCGGAGTTCGGGAAAGCTGCAGGCGGACAGGTCGCACTAGTCACCAAAGGCGGCACGAACGACTGGCACGGTAATGGTCGCTTTTTCCATCGCCACGAGGGCTTGAACGCGAATGAGTGGTTCAACAAACAGAGCCAGCTGCATCCGGCCGACCCGATTGCGACCCCACCTCATAACGATCCGCCACTCTATCGGTACAACGACATCGGCTACCAAGTTGGTGGCCCACTCAAGAAAGATAAGCTTTTCGTTTTTTGGAGCGAAGAGTTCTACCGGCAATTGGTTCCTGCCGGAGGGCCCTTTCAGTTCTATACCCCCACCCAAGCCGAGCGAAACGGCGACTTCTCCTCGTCCATTGACGGCACCGGTGCCCCGCTGACCATTAGCGGTCCGGGCATCACGAACAATGTCATAAACTCGGGCATCAATCCGGAGATGCAGAAACTGCTCAATTTGCTTCCTCTCCCCAATGTCAGTGGCTTCGCCGTTAAGGGCCAGCAATACAATTACTCCAAATCGCTCTCTGGCCATGCTCCGCGGCGTGAGGACATCCTGCGGGTGGACTATCAGCTCAATAGCCAGAACCGTCTTTACGGGAGATGGCTGCACAACACCGAGAATGATTACGGCCCATTTTCCGGCGGCGGTACGGGCCCCTACGGCGTTTTCGCTTGCGACAGCAACACCCAGTTCCCCGGCGGTTGCACCCAGAAGCATCCCGGCTGGAACTTCTCCGCAAATTTGGTTAGCACCATCACGCCTACCGTGTTGAATGAGTTTTCGGTCGGCCCCAGCCATACTCTCTCCATTGTCGACGGCGTTAATGGGAACGTATCGCTTGCCAAGAATGGAATCACGCTGCCGTTGCTCTACAAGAGCACCACGATTCCGGACATCGGCTTTGGTGGCCTCAACAACGTCAACTTCCAAAACCCATACCTGGGAGCAACTCCGTGGCACCAAGCGAATACCACCATTAACGTTAACGACAATCTGGCGTGGGTCCGGCACAACCACACGCTGAAGACGGGCATGTTTTACCAGCGCAGCCGCAAGAATCAGATTGCCTGGAACAATCTCAACGGCCAGTTCAGCTTTAACCCAGGTACTTTCGGCAGCTACAACCTGGGCGATCCCATCGCCGGTGAACTGCTGGGATATTTCACCAGTTTCAGCCAGTCCACTGCGCGTCCAACCGGAGCGTTCCGCTACAACCAACTAGAGTTCTACGTGCAGGACACGTGGAAGGTGAACTCGCGCCTGACGTTGGACTATGGAATGAGATTCGCATGGATTCCTCCGCAATACGACGCCAACAATCAGGTGGCACTCTTCGCGCCTTCGGCGTACGACGCCAGCAAAGCTGTAAAGATCGATTCTAGTGGCAACGTCGTTCCGGGTTCGGGTGACCCACTGGACGGCATGCGATACACCAAGAATGGCCAAATTCCGGATGGCGGGTGGAACAGTCGCGGGATTATGCCTGAGCCGCGCCTCGGGTTTGCGTATGACGTATTCGACAATCACAAGACGGTTCTGCGCGGCGGGGTAGGCATGATGCACGACCGCGTGGCGGGCAATCTGATCTTCAATACGGTGTTTAACAACCCGGCCCTCGTTCAAACCGCGCAGGTAGCGGCAAACAACGTCAGCAACCTTCCAACCCTGGGCGGTAACTTTGGAAACTTTGTACAAGCGGATAAGAACATCATCGGCGCGGAGCGAAGCGGTAAAGTACCGACGATTTACAGCTTCAGCTTGGGCGTGCAGCACGAGATTGCGTCCGGAACCACCTTGGATATAGCCTACGTCGGTACGCTTTCGCGTCATCTTGGGACCGTGCGGAACATCAATGCGATTCCTTACGGCTACGCGTTTAGTGCAGCAGCACAGGATCCGGCCAACTACCCCGGCGGCGTAGTGCCTGCCGTAGAGCCGAACCTGCCAGCGATCTATTCCGACGCCGGATACAATTTCAGTGGCGCCTATGCCTATGGTCACCCCGCCTACACAAATGCTTTGCTTGTACCTTACAAGGGATACGGGCAGATCACATACCTGGGTTGGGGCGGCACTTCCAACTACAACTCACTGCAAGCCTCGTTGCAGCGCCGCTTTGGCAAGAGCCTGACTGCGGGCGCGGTTTACACCTGGTCGAAGGCTCTCACCACCTCCGCCAACGAGGGGGACTGGCAGGACCCTTTCAATCCTCAGATCGACTACCGCGCGGCGGACTGGGACCGCACGCATGTATTCGCCGCCAACTATGTTTACGACATACCCGGCTTGAGCAAACATTTTGGCGGGGCAAAGTGGCTTTCTTACCTGACGGACCACTTTCAACTCAGCGGGGTTACGCAATTGATGACTGGGACGCCGGTGACTATGACCAACAACTATTACTGGAACTCGGGCGCATTTGACGGTTCCAATATGTGGGGCGTTTATCCCTACTACTTCTCTGTCGATAGCAGCGGGAATTTGGTTACGCCCAAGGTCGGAGCACCTCCGCGCGCTACGCGCGATATCCTCCGCGGCGGCGGCATGCAGAACTGGGACATGTCCGTTCTAAAAAATATTCCGTTTGGAGAGCGATACTCAATCCAACTCCGTCTCGAGGCATTTAACGTCTTCAACCATCCCAATTTTAACGACAGGTTCTACAACCCGAGTGCGAATGGACCGTGGCAGTGGACCTACGGGTCGGTAGGCGCTGGGTCAAATACTCCGAGCGTAAGCGTCTCGAAGAATAGCAACTGGGGAGCACCCCAAGATACGTACAATTCCGGCGGCGGCCCCGGTGGCCCGCGTGTCGTACAGCTAGGAGCGAAGATTTACTTCTAGCCCCCCGAAAACGCGGGGCTCCAAAAACACCGAACAGGCCCGAGTGCGGTCTGTCGGCAGAGACTCTAGTTTTCCTCGCTCATTCCTTCGAAGCTTGCTCCAAGTAGTGCTCCGCCGGCAATTCCCGCAGCCACTTGGCTGCGGTCTCGGGTGTGATGTCGCGTTGCGGCATCGCTAACATTTCGTAACCCACCATGAATTTTTTTACCGTCGCCGAGCGCAGCAGCGGCGGATAAAAATGCGCATGCACGTGAAACTCAGGATGGGCCTGTCCGTCCGTGGGCCGTTGATGAAATCCCATCGTGTACGGAAACGCTGCCTTAAATAGATTGTCGTAGCGAATGGTCATCTGCCGCAGAATGTCGGCTAACGAAGTACGTTCCGAATCTGTCAGCTCGTCCAGCGCCGCCACAGCTCTTCGGCTGATGAGCAGGGTTTCGAACGGCCAGACTGCCCAAAACGGCACCAGAACGACAAAATCATGGTTGGCGCAAACGAGCCGCTCCTGTTTCTCCAGCTCCAGCGAAAGATAATCGCTGAGCAACGTCGTTCGGTGCGACTTCCAGTACTCCTCGAATGCCGCCACCTCTTTGGCTAATTCGTTGGGCACAGTTGCATTGGCCCAGATCTGACCATGCGGATGCGGATTGCTGCATCCCATCATTGCACCACGATTTTCAAAAATCTGGACAGCGCGGATACCGGGCTGGGCACCGAGACTGAGGAACTGCTCCACCCATGTATCGACCACTTGACGCAGTTCTGAAACACTCATCCGAGCCATTGTGAGATCGTGGCGTGGGGAAAAGCAGACAACCCGGCAACGACCGGACTCCTCCTGAGCTACCAACAGCCCCTTTTCATCGACCCCTCCAGCGGGAGTATCGGCCTTCAAGGCTGCAAAGTCGTTATCAAATACGTAGGTTCCCGTATATGCCGGATTCTTGATTCCGCCAGCTCGAATATTCCCGGGGCAGAGATAGCAGTTGGGATCGTAAGCTGCCTGCGCCTCAATCGGAGCGCTTTCAATCTGCCCTTGCCACGGCCGCTGGGTGCGGTGAGGCGATACCAGCACCCATTCTTTGGTCATGGGATTCCAACGGCGATGGGGGTGGACTGCTAAGTCGGAAAAGTTCATCGGCTCCCGACGTAACCGGCACCCTTTGCAATCAGAAAATTCATAAGGGATGTGCTCCTTCTATGTGAGTTCATCGACACCGTCGGCTGCCGGGCAAACGTAAATTTCCGGCTTGTATCCGGTCGCGAGCTCATATTTTTCACCAACTGAGTGCTGAAATGCTTCGACGCTGGCGGATTGGACTAAGCTAATCG
>Ga0075021_10001480_pt1 | contig 12068 bp, 9 predicted proteins | sample ColStrG_CSR_2012_FD_72749 | JGI IMG/M metagenome (GOLD analysis project Ga0075021, IMG submission 72749) | Freshwater sediment microbial communities in response to fracking from Pennsylvania, USA - Cold Stream Run_MetaG_CSR_2012 | ecosystem: Environmental > Aquatic > Freshwater > Creek >...
CGCGGGTCAAGGGCGGCAAAGAGGCCAACGTCTATGTGTGCGTAGCCCAGCCGCATATCGGCACTGAGCTATTGGCGGGCAAGCTGTATCGCCCGCGCATGTTCCGCAACTTAAAGAACGATGCTGAATATCGCGCCGGGGGCGACCTGATCGGCGAGGACGGTAAGGCGTTGTTCAAAAAACGCGAGCAACGGGCCGTCGCCAAGCGAACCAGGGTCGGCTTGGAGATTCTGCAGCAATCATGGCTCAGTAATGAATTTGGCACGCTGACGGCGCTGTATGAGGCGGGTGCGCTGGTCCCGAGGCCCTATAGCAACGGTGAGCATGCCATCCTGATGGAATACCTGGGTGAACGCGGCCAGCCAGCGACGACGCTAAACCATGTCACCTTACAAGGGCTGGAAGAAGCGAAGCGCTTGTTCGACCTGGTCGTCGACAACGTGCGTTTGATGCTCAGCAAAAACGTGGTGCATGGCGACCTGTCGGCCTACAACATCATGTATTGGCAGGGCAACATCCGCATGATCGACTTCCCACAGGCCGTCAACCCATATCACAACCCAAAGGCGTTTGACATCTTCGCCCGCGATGTGGAGCGGATATGCCAATACTTCGCGCCCTATGGCATCGATGTGCGGCACTGGCAGCTGGCGCGGGCGTTGTGGAAACAGGTGCTAGGCATCGAGCCAAGTGAGGCCAAGGACATCCAGCACGGGAGGTGGTCGCAATGACACCGGTAAACGCGCCCAACCCAGACAAACGGCCCACGGCCGCCTATGCCTATTTGCTGTTCGAAGGTGCACGCAGCTTTCTATACACCCTCATCTTCACCGCGAGCGCCCTGTATCAGGTGCGCACCGTTGGTTTATCACCGTTGCAACTGGTGTTGGTCGGCACCGTGCTGGAAGGCGTGTATTTCGTGTTCCAGATCCCAACCGGCGTGGTGGCCGATGTCTACAGCCGCAAGTGGTCGATCATCATCGGCATCGTGCTGACCGGCATCGGCTTCACGCTCGAAGGGTGTGTGCCAACATTTGCCGGCGTCCTAGCCGCGATGGTGCTCTGGGGCATCGGCGCGACATTTACCGATGGGGCGCTTGAGGCGTGGATCACGGATGAGGTTGGTCAAGATGAGGCCGGTAAGCTGTTCTTGCGCGAGCGGCAAATCGGCGGCGGGCTAAGCATCGCGGGTTTACTTGTCGCGGTGATGCTAGGGTCGATCTTCGTGCTCGCGATGCCCATCTGGCTCGGCGGCGCACTCTTGGTCATCCTCGGTCTGGTGATGACCGGCGTGATGCACGAGACCGGCTTCAAGCGCAGTCGTCCGGGCCACGGGCATCCGCTCCGGCAAATGTCCAATACGCTCGTGGGTGGCCTACACGTGATCCGCAGCAAACCGCTCCTGGCCTTACTCACGGCGGCCAGCCTGGTCAATGGGTTGTATAGCGAGGGCTACGACCGGTTGGGCACGGCCCATTTGGTGCATAGTATCGGTTTCCCAACCCTGTTCGGCATCACCTTTCAAGAGGTGCAGTGGATGGGGGCGATCAGCATCATCGGCACACTGATGAGCATTGGCCTAACCCAAATCGTGCGCAAGAAGCTCGATCCAAAGAACGCGCGCCAGACCGCGGCTTGGCTCATCGTGGGCACACTGGTGGTGGCCCTAAGCATCTTCATCTTTGCCTGGTCAAGCGGCATCGCGCTGGCGGTGATTGCGCTCACCATTGGCGGTGCGTTACGCGGTGTTTTGCAAACCATCGTCTTCTCGTGGTCGAACCGGCAAATCAGCGGTGAAGACAGTTCGGTGCGCGCGACGGTGCTATCGATGTGGAGTCAAGCAGACGCCCTTGGTCAGATCGTCGGCGGGCCGGCCGTGGGCGCGATCGGCAACGCATCGCTGCGCTTGGCGCTGAGTGCTTCGGGCGCGCTCCTGGCCCTAAAGCTGCCCCTGTTTGCGCAGACGATCCGGCGGCAGCGCTTGACAGACGAGCCAGCCGTGGTCGTTGCATCACAGGTGATCGTTTAAGGGATGATGCGGCCCACTGTCGACCCAAACAGGGTCTACCGCTTGCGCGTGCAAGCTGGTTATGACCATTGTGCTAGCGTCTATGAGGCTGCCTGGTCGGCGATGATCGCCTACACCGAAATTAGCTTCCGGCAGATCGAGACTGGGGCGATAGGTGCGCCGCGGGATCAGCATCCCCCGCTATTTGCGCAGCTTGGGAATCCCCTCCATCACGAATGTGGCTTCAATAAATACATGCTGACTGACTTCGACAACCCTAAGCCTTTGGCCGGACGCTACGGCAGTTACGCCTGCGATACAACCGGTGACGACCCGATCCGCGACGACTACGACCACAGTCCAACCGACGACGTGGATCGTCTGCTCGACACCTGCCTATCAAGCGCTAGCCATGTGCTGGACATCGGCCAGGATCGGGCGTTACTCAATTCATGAAAAAGCTCCAACCCACTACGGCGTTTTATGTCTTCAACGCATTTGGCGCGTTCAACAGCGGACTTATCCTGACCCCGCTATATGTGTATTACGTGCGCACGCTGATGATCACGCCGCTAGAGCTATCGCTCATCAGCGCAGTCCACATGATCACGCATGTCCTATTCGAATTGCCGACGGGTATCGTGGCCGACCTCTACAGTCGCAAGCTTTCGGTCTTGATCGGTAGTGTGCTGATTGGCGTGTGTTACGTCGTAACCGGTATGGTCCCCCTGTTCGTTGCCATGCTGTTTGCGACATGTATCGAAGCGACCGGCGATACGTTTATCAGCGGTGCGCTGGATGCGTGGTTGACCGATGAAGTGGGCCCAGACAAGATGGGTGGGGTGATTTTGCGCGGCGAGCAACTGGGCACGCCGGTGCAGTGGGCCGGCGTCGCCATCAGCGTGTTGTTATCGACGGTCTATAGTCATCAAGTGTCGATTGTGCTGGGCGGGTTGTTGTGGTTCGTAGCGACGGCGGTGCTGGTTGTGCTCATGCCTGAGACGGGCTTTGTGCGGCGCACCTCTACCCAGCCAGTCCTGTCGCTGCGTGTCAGTTGGCAAAACGCGCGGGGCACGTTTGGGGACGGCGTGCGCTTGGTGCGCGCACGACACACGCTCGCCTTGTTATTCGCTGCACAGCTCTTGATCGGCGCATTTGGCGCGGGCCTGTTTGGCTTTGATAAGCTGCACCTGTTTACCAACTTTGCGTTACCGGTTTTGCGCGTGCCGATGGTGGGCGCACTGGACGAGAGCGCCTGGATCGCCCTCTTCGCGGCCGCGGGTAGCGCGTTGTATTTGCTCGGGATCGCATGGCTACGCCGGATCATCGATTTGAATGACGCCAAGCGGGCCGCGCGCGTTCTAACCGGCCTGTTCGCGGCTGTCGGCCTGAGCGCGGTTGTGTTTGCCCTGGCACCAAGCTTTGGCGTGGCGGCTGTGGCCTTGTGTGTGGTGACGACGCTCAACAACATGACTGAACCGCTTTTGCGCACCTGGCTCAACCAACACATCACGTCGAGCGTGCGCGCCACCGTCTTGTCAATGAACACCCAAGCCAACCGCTTGGGCATGTTGGGTGGCGGTTTAGGGCTCGGCGCACTTGGCAACGTCGCTGGGCTGCGCGTCGCGCTGAGTGCGTCAGCCGTGCTGCTGGTGCCGCTTGTGGGGCTACTGCACCGCACGGCCAAGGCAGGTGCCCAGTGACCCCTCGGCACAAAAAGCTCTTGTCCTATTACCGGCCCTATCGCGGTCTACTCGTGGCAGATTTGGCCTGCGCCCTGGTTGTGTCTGGCGTTGTGCTCCTACTGCCCTTATGCGCGCGCTACATCACCAAAGATGTGCTTGAGGGTGGCATGCCCGACGCGCTAAGCCATATCTACGTCATGGGCGCGGTCATGGTGGCCCTAGTCATGGTCCACATGGCCTGCAACACGTTCGTAGACTATCAAGGTCACATGATGGGGACGCTGATGGAGAGTGATATGCGCGCGGACCTTTTCGCGCATTACCAGAAACTGTCCTTTAGCTTTTATGACACGCACAAAACTGGCCAACTCATGACCCGGCTCACCAACGACCTGGAGTCGTTAAGTGAGTTCTACCACCATGGGCCCGAGGATCTCCTGATCGCGACGCTCAAATTTTGCGGCACATTCATCATCCTGCTGACGGTCAACGTGCCGCTCACGCTGCTGTTGTTCTTGATGATGCCACTGGTGCTAGCGTATTCACTCTACGCCAACAGACGGCTAGAACGGGCATTGCGCACGAGTCGCGACAGAATCGGCGACATCAACGCCCAAGTTGAAGACACGCTGGGCGGCATCCGCGTGGTCAAGTCCTTTACCAACGAAGACTTTGAGCAGCAAAAGTTTGCGTATGAGAACGACCGGTTTGTGACCAGCAGGCGCGAGGTATATCGCAGCGATGTCCGGTTTTATGAACCCCTGGTCGCGTTTACCCAGTTTTTGCCGGTGATCGTCATCGTCTTTGGCGCGTCCTGGATTGTCCGTGGCTCGCTCGGCCTTCCGGATATGTTGACCTACCTGCTGTATGTGGGTGTATTGACCGAGCCGATTCAACGCTTTGTCAATTTCGGCCGGCTGTATCGGGAAGGCATGACGGGTTTTGACCGATTTATGGACATGCTTGAGGTCATGCCCGGTATCGATGATGCGCCGGATGCAGTTGACCTGACCCACGCCCAGGGGGATATCGCCTTTCAGGGCGTCAGTTTCACCTACAAAGAGGGTCAGGAACATGTACTGAAGAATGTGTGCCTGCAGATACGGGCTGGCGAATACGTCGCCTTGGCTGGGCCATCTGGCGTGGGGAAAACCACGCTGTGCTCGCTCATCCCGCGCTTCTATGACGTGAGCGTAGGGAGCGTGACGCTCGATGGCATCGACGTCAAACATATCTGTCTGCGCTCACTCCGGCAAAATATCGGCGTCGTCCTTCAGGATAGTTATCTGTTTGCCGGGACCGTCGCCGACAATATCCGCTACGGCAAGCGCGACGCAAGCCCAGGCGACATCATCGCGGCGGCCAAGAAAGCCAACGCGCACGACTTCATCATGGCCTTGCCAAACGGCTACGACACCGATATCGGCCAACGCGGCGTCAAATTATCCGGCGGACAAAAGCAGCGGCTTAGCATCGCGCGGGTATTCCTGAAGAACCCGCCGATCCTGATCTTCGATGAAGCGACGAGCGCCTTGGACAACGAGAGTGAGCGGGCCGTGCGCGCATCGCTCGAGCAGCTCAGCGTCAACCGCACCACACTTGTCATCGCCCACCGCTTGTCCACCATCCGGCACGCCCAGCGCATCATCGTGCTGAGCGACGACGGCATCGCCGAGCAGGGCACGCACGATGAACTGATTGCGTCTGGTGGGCCGTATGCGAGTTTGTATGGCGTGCAGTTGACACGTTAGGAGCACGCGCCCAAGCGCATAAAACGTCCAGTTAGCCGCGAGACAGATGGATTTAATCACAAGGAGCATCATGAATACGCAAAAACATCCCAACCCCACTTCGACCTCAACGACCTGAACGAACTCGACGAACTCGGCTGCTTTTGAGGCAACAAGCAAGCGGCGCAAGGGCTAGGGCGTCCGAGACGCATGTGCGACGCGGCGTGCGGGTCGTGCATGACGACAAAGCGCTGCTCGAGAAGCTCGGTCGCAACGACCCATGTCCATGCCTCAGCGGCAAGCGCTTCCGCCGGTGCTGCCTACGGACGGGGTGTACGACGGTGCACGCCGCAATCATTATGTGCGCTAACGGTGACAACAGACGGGCGTCGTGAGCACCCATTCGCGGATGGGGCAATGTCGGCTGGCCAGGCTTGCCCCATCCCCGACTGAAAATCAATGTGACTCTGGTCCGGGGGCACACGCTACAAGAAACCGCGCTAAGCGATAAATGACATGCATCATCTTAATCACGGCCTCAAGACACGCCTCACGCTCGCGGCCTATCCACGCTCAGCCAAATATGATCCCGAATGGGTCATCGAGAACTTGATGGGCCCAAACGTGTTATGGCTGGCGGAGTCGTTGAGTCAGGTCATGACGCTCAGGCCAGGCATGCGTGTGCTCGACATGGGCTGCGGCAAGGCCATCAGCTCGATCTTTTTGGCCCAGGAGTTTGATCTCGAAGTCTGGGCAACAGATTTGTGGATTCCAGCCAGCGAGAATTGGCGGCGCATCCTGGCGGCCGGTCTAGAGCGGCGGGTGTGCCCTATCCATGCCGAGGCGCACACACTGCCATTTGCCGAAGGGTTCTTCGACGCCATCGTCAGCCTGGATGCCTATCACTACTTTGGGACGGACGACCTGTATATCGGTTACTTCTCCAAGTTCGTCCGGCCGGGTGGGCAGATTGGGATCGTCGTGCCCGGGCTGGTCCAGGAACTGGACGCCGGTGTGCCAGAGCATCTGAAACCGTATTGGCCCTGGGATTTTTGCAGTCTCCACAGCCCGGCATGGTGGTGGCGTCATTGGGACAAGACAGGCAAAGTGCGCCTCAAGCACGCCGATCTGGTGCCCGACGGCTGGGCGCAGTGGCTCACATGGGAGGAGGTCTGCCGTGACGCCGGCCAGCGCTTCTCCCAATCCGACATCGATTTATTGAAAGCCGACGCCGGGGCCACCCTCGGCTTTAGTCGCATCGTGGCCGAGCGCGTTGGCGATACGGACAACTGACATGAGACGCATGCCTACGCTTCAAACCGAACACTTGACGATCCGGCCCTTCACCCTGGATGACCACATACCGTTTCACCACATTAGCGAGCGGTGTTTTGGGGATGGCACGCACGCCGATGATAGGGTGGCGCTCGAAGCAGCGCGACGGATGCACACATGGCGGGTCCTCAATGAGGAGATGCTGGCGCGGCTTGATCAACCACCCTATGGTGAGCGGGCCATTGTGCTCGGCCAGACCGATACGCTCATCGGTGCGATCGGCATCGTGCCCTATATCGATGCATTTAATGTTATCCCTAGCTTGCTCTCTGGACTGGGTGAACACACGCGCGTCCCGCAAGCCACAGCCGAGGTGGGGCTATTTTGGGCCATCGACCCAGCACACCAAGGCCAGGGGTATGCGACCGAGGCCGCGCGCGCCATCATCAACTATTTGTTCACCAACATGGGTCTGGGGCATGTCATTGCCACCACAGAATTTGACAACCACGTCTCGCAGGCAGTCATGCGCAAGCTTGGCATGCAACTTCACCGCAATGAGACGGGTAAACCGCCGTGGCTACAGGTTGTTGGGCTACTGGCGCGCTCAAGCTGACCCTTGAGGGCAGGTCATGAAAGCTTTAGGTTGGGAGATCAGGGGCGAATAAGTGCGAAATGGTGACGCCGGTGTCTGGCCACCGGCATCGATCTTTAATGAATATCGAAGGGGGTTCTCTCGTCAAAACAATAGCGGTGAGGATTGCTTCAAGGCCATTTGCATCAAGGTCAACCTCTTCAGAATATTGACGCGTCTCATTGCAAGTGACTGTTGATTGCTCACTGACAGTTCTCATCCGACATGCTAAATTATTAGCACGTGCGGTAAAATTGGCATGTCAGGAGGTATGACAGATGGCGGTCGAGTCGATTTCGACGCGCGGGCGAATCAGCGGCATGCCCGCCTTTATCGTGGTGTGGCTGGGGCAGATCATATCTATCCTCACCACCCAAATGTCACAGTTTGCACTCACCGTGTGGGCCTACGAACAAACGGGCAGCGCAACCGCGCTCGGCTTGGTGCAGGTGTTCTACATTACGCCGTTTCTCATCATCTCACCCATCGCCGGCGCAATGATTGATCGCTACAACCGTAAGCTCATGATGATGGTCAGCGACCTTGGCGCGCTCGTCGCCACGACGCTGCTCCTGAGCCTGCAGGCAGCCGGAGCGCTCCAAATCTGGCACCTATACGCCGCTTCAGTGATGAACGGTCTGGCGAACTCGTTTCAGTGGCCGGCGTATTCAGCTAGCGTCAGCCTCATGGTGCCCAAGGAACAGCTTGGCCGCGCCAATGGCTTGATGTCACTTATGGAGCAAGGTCCGGGTGTGCTCGCCCCACTTGTGGCCGGTGCACTGTTGCCGTTTGTTCACCTCACGGGCATCTTAGTGCTAGATCTGTCGACCTACTTTATCGCCCTGAGCGCCCTGCTATTGGTGTTCGTGCCGCAGCCAGCAAAGACAAAAGAGAGCGTAAAAGCGCAGAGCAATTTCGGGCAGGAGGTGACGTATGGGTTTCGTTACATCTTCGCCCGGCCAAGCTTGCTTGGGTTGCAATTGGTCTTCTTCTGCGGTAATTTCTTTAGCGGCATCGCCTTTACTGTGCTCGCGCCGATGGTTTTAGCGCGCACGCACAACGATACGATCTCACTCGGCGCCGTAAACTCAGCCGGTGCCATTGGCGGTATCGTGGGTGCGATCATCATGAGCGCATGGGGTGGATTCAAACGCCGCACCAATGGCGTGCTCATCGGCTGGATATGGTTCGGCCTGTTTGAGGGCATTTTGCTCGGTCTGGGCCGGAACGTGCCGGTGTGGATGTTCGCCTTATTCGCATCGGGCTTGTCTGGGCCGCTGACAAATGGCTCGAATCAGGCCATCTGGCAGTCGAAGGTCACGCCCGATGTGCAAGGTCGGGTGTTCGCGGCCCGGCGTCTCATCGCCTGGCTCACGAACCCAATCACGCCGATTATTGGCGGCTTACTCGCCGACCAAGTGCTCGAACCGGCGATGCGCGCTGACACGGGTTTGTCACGCCTGTTCGGCCCGCTCGTCGGCACGGGGCCAGGCACAGGCATGGCCTTGATTTGGCTGGCCGCTGGCGTGTGCATGGTGCTTGTCGGCGTCACAGGCTATGCATCCAGGACGGTGCGTGACGCCGAGACGCTCTTGCCTGATCAGGTCCAAGCGTAACGCTCAGAACTCATCTCTAACCCGAGCCGAAGGGCGCCAAGCCCGTGCAAAAAGGAGGTTTGCCCTCAGTTTCGAGACAGGCGCTAGACTGTTACGTCAACAGTGGCGGGTAACGTAGACGTGGCGCCTGGTGTGCGCACCAACAGTTCCACCCGATGCCCATCCGGGTCAGCCACGACGGCCCGGCGACCCCAGGGTGAGTCTTTCGGCGCCGAAATGACCTGGGTGCCGTTGTCACGCAAGGCTTCCATGAGCGCATCGAGATCAGCAACGGCGAATCCAAGCCGGGTGCCAAGCGTGCTATCGACGTCGCGTGTGCGTGGATAAATCTCGAAGACAGTTTCGTCGATCTCGGTGGCGAAATGTTCTTCTCCATGACCGTGCCGGTGCTTGTGCAAGACCAGGCCAAGCAGGGTATAGAACTTGGCCGAAGTATCAATATCGCGCGAGCGGATCACGACCAGATTTAGACGTATAGCCGATACGGAGCGCATCACTGTCTCATTATATCGAACACACGTGCTCAAGCTTAAACTCAAGACCTTCAGGTTTTCTGCCAGTGCGGCGCGTAGGGCTTGGTCAACTGGGTGCACTCATCGTCAATCGTTTCTTAGCCATAGCAAAGCCAGGAAGCGCAAGGGATGTCATCGACATATTCAGCCGCATTCGTGCTCAGAATTGAGAAGCCTGTTCGGCTTGGGCGTGCCTATAATCCTCGTATTCACACAAAAAGAACGGGGCGACGCAACCGCGCCCTGCGCGTGACTTTCTGCGAGGCGCCCGGTCACGCGTTCGCACGACCGTTTTGATTGTAAGGGACGCATGCTGATGGGCTCGTGCAGTCAGCGTGCAGGGGCTAAAGACGCGCACAATGGCGAAGCACAAGTTGAACCCAGAACCCGAGCTATTGCCGGGTGATGTACCGGTGGAGATGCCCGACTTACCAAAGTCACTCGTGGTCAATACGCCCGAGCAACTTAAGGCAGCCGGCGATCCGCTCCGCACACGCGTTTTGTTCACCATTCAGCACCAGCCGATGACGGCCAAGCAAGTCGCCGACCGGCTAGGCGCGACGCCGGGCGCGATTGGGCATCATTTGAAAGTGCTCGAGCAGGCTGGTCTAGCACAAGTCGTCGCGCGGCGACAGATGCGCGGCATCATCGCCAAGTATTACACGCGCACGGCGCGCATCTTTATGTTCGACGCACCCAGCGAGTTAGAGGGTAACGCCAGCAATTCCGCCGGCAATTCCATTGATGTTGTTGGTAACGCGTATGCTGAGTGGAAGGAAGCGCAGCGCGAAAGTCAACCACGCGGCGTGCAAACCAACGGCTTCCCACACGCGCGGCTGTCGCCAAAGCGGGCGAAGGCGTATGCTGAGCGGGTGCAAAAACTGATGGACGATTTGGTGGGTGAGCCACCAGATCCAAACGGCACGGTCTTCGGCTTGGGTATGGCGTTCTTCCAGTCGCCTGCGTATATGCAGCCGGCGCAAATCGCCCAGGCAAAACCCGAGACGGGCACAAAGTCCGTAAAGCGCGTCAACGTCAAGACGCGCAGGCCCTGATAGCCCAAGCGGCGTGGCAAACCCGTCGGCCAAATCAGGGTCCAGGGCCACGGTCTCACGCCGTCCCTACCCTTGTCAAGCGCGCAAAAGTGCGTATGATGCTCGCCCCCCATCACTGAGGATTCATCATCACGTCCTTGTCCGTTTATCTGTCTAAGTTTCCTTGATCGATGTGCCTGCCTCATCGCACGTCTCGTGGCGCGTGGCGCGCATCGATCCTGCGAGGGTTTGGTTCCGATGGACATTCCGGTCAGGCGCTATGTGGCCTTGCTGGCTACCTATCTCCGGCCACAGCGCGGGCGGGTCGTGCTGCTGGCCGTCTTACTGCTGAGCAGCATCGCGCTGCAACTCGTCATCCCGCAAATCGTCCGGGCCTTTATCGATACGGTCGTGCGCAGGACAAGCGTGACCAACCTGCCCTATACCGCGCTGCTCTTTATTACCGTCGCCATCGCCCAGCAAGTGCTCTCAGTCAGCGCGACCTATACCAGCGAGACCGTGGGCTGGACTGCGACCAACGCCCTGCGCACGGACCTAGGGGCACATTGCATGGGGCTGGACATGTCGTTCCACAACGCCCGCACACCAGGCGAGATGATCGAACGCATCGACGGCGATGTCAGTGCGCTGGCAAATTTCTTCTCAGCCTTTGTGGTGCAGGTATTTGGCAACCTGCTGCTGATGGCCGGCGTCCTGATCTTGCTGGCGCGCGAAAACGTCCTGATCGGGTTGATGCTGCTGGTATTTGTAGTGATCGTGTTCGGTGTGTTACTGCGGTTGCGCCGCTTTACCACGCCGCTGTGGGTCGCAGAACGCGAGGCATTCGCGCAATATTACGGCTTCCTCGAGGAACGCTTAGCCGGCACAGAAGACATCCGCTCGAGCGGCGCGCGCGACTACACCCTCAAACGCTTTCATGATCTGTTGCGGGTGGCCTTTGACAAAGACCTGCGGGCCACATTCGGGTTCAACGCCACGCTCAACATCACCTGGCTGTTTTATGCCCTGGGCGTGGCCGCCGCCCTGGTCGCTGGCGGGCTGCTCTATCAGCGTGGTGCGCTCACCATCGGCGCGGTCTATCTGGTCTTTCAATACACCCTATTTCTGCAAACGCCGCTCGACCGCATCACGCGCCAGATCGATGATTTTCAACAAGCTGGGGCGAGCATCGGCCGTATTGAAGAGTTACGGGCGCTCGAGCCAACCCTCCGCGACGGGTCACGGACGCACTTGCCCGAGGGCCCGCTCGGGGTGCGCTTCGAAGACGTGTCCTTTGCCTATGACGAAGCGCTGATCTTGAAGCACGTGTCCTTTGAGCTTGCGCCTGGGCGCGTGCTGGGGTTGCTTGGCCGCACCGGGAGTGGCAAGACCACGATTGCGCGCCTGTTGTTCCGGCTCTATGACGTGACGGCCGGCTCAATCCGATTTGTCTCGGGCCAGACAGGAGACCTTCAGCCACCTTCAATCGGAGGGCTGGTGCCCGACGGGAACACGACCACGAACACGGCCACGAACACGGCCATGAACACGGCCACGAACACGGCCGTGGATGC
>Ga0075021_10001481_pt1 | contig 12066 bp, 10 predicted proteins | sample ColStrG_CSR_2012_FD_72749 | JGI IMG/M metagenome (GOLD analysis project Ga0075021, IMG submission 72749) | Freshwater sediment microbial communities in response to fracking from Pennsylvania, USA - Cold Stream Run_MetaG_CSR_2012 | ecosystem: Environmental > Aquatic > Freshwater > Creek >...
TTCTTGTAGTGCGTATCTGTTCTTGGGCGGGACTGCTTGCCGCGGCGCGCGTTTCGGAATCGCGACCGCTAGGGAGCGGGCACCTTTCATTCTCGGCAGGAGCAAGGAAAGCCTGAGTTCTTGGAGGTTTCTTGGAAATCGACGAAAACGAAGCGCCGCAATTCGGCGCGAATTCCGGCGCTTTGTCCGCCGAGCCACGCGGCGAAATCGAGATAGGTGAATTGTCTCGGCTGGCGCGGCAGCTCTATATCGAAGGGCCCTTTTTGATGCGCAAGATGATGCATTGGCGTATCGGGATCTGCCCTTTTGAACGTGTCATTCGCCACGTGCCGCCCGGCGCTTCCGTCCTCGATGTCGGTTGTGGAGCGGGACTGTTCCTGGCCCTGCTAGCGGGGGCGGAGATCGACGGGGTCGGTTTTGATTCGTCGCGGCCCGCCATTGACACGGCGGTACGAATGGCGGAACGGGTTAAGCTTGCGGGTCTCCCGGCAAAGCTGCGTTTCATCCGGCTTGATGTCTCCGAACCATGGCCTGAAGGTTTATTTGACGTGGTTAGCCTGGTAGACGTCATGCACCACATCCCGCCCGCGCACCAAAAAAGCGTCTTTGAACAAGCTGTGGGCAAGGTGAAGGCGGGGGGAATGTTGCTTTACAAAGATATGGCAAATCAACCGGCCTTCCCTGCCGGCATGAACCGGCTGCACGATCTGGTGCTCGCGCGGCAGTGGATTCACTATGTACCGATCCGCCGCCTCAATGAATGGGCCGAGGAAATCGGCTTGACCGAGGTCCACGCCGAGACGATGTCACGCCTCTTTTACCGTCACGAATTGCTTGTCTACCGCAAACGGTGAAGCCTGCTCTAGACATATCCTTCCATCCCACTTAAACCCTTTACCTTTAAGCAATCACGCGTGTACATCCGCGCAGCACGCCGGCGGGAATTAGCTATCCCCGCCAACGCGTTTTGGATATTCTTAATTAGTTGTGAATTTCCCGGTTGGCTGTACTACAGCACAATTTACCCTATAAGTGTAGGTTGTTCCCGTCGTAAGCCCGGTTAGTGTTACTGTTTGCACCCGCTGCCCGCCGGCGTTTGAGAGGCGCGTCCAGCTTCCAGTGCCGGATGGGAAGTTGTCAGTGCCATAGTCCACCGTGCAGCCAGTGGCATCTGGAGCGGTAAATGCCACTGTCGTACTTGTCGCGGTAGTGCCGTAGGCATGTACATTTGTAACCTTGCCCTGTGCCGCCTCTAGTGCGTTCATGTCCACGCCGATGTCCATGCCGTCGCTGCTCGCGCGAGCGCCACTGATATACGGACTCTGATAGTTGAGACGGAAATTCCCATTGGCTGGGTCGTACCAATGAATGGCCGCAATGCGGCTGGCGAGCGTTGAACCCGAGTTAGGGAAATAGGTTCCCGCCGGATATAGAGCCGCGTTTGCCGAGCACGCACTATTTGTAATGTCCACCTGCGTCGCAGGATTGCTGCTAGACCACTGGCATAACACGACATTCCTCGCCCAAGTCACGTTATTAAGCGTCGGAGACGTCAAAAAAGATGTTCCAAAGGTCAATCCCGGAGGAGAAGGATTAGGCACATTGGACTGTCCGAATGTGCTGAAGGAAAGCGCGTTTGGACCGTCCGAATTCCAGTCACAAATGTTATTGGAAATATTTACTCCAGCAAACACGTTTATAACGTTAGCGACACATCCGCTGGTAAAGCCACGATTACCGCTCCAGGTATTGTGGGTTACTGTTACCGACTCTATTCCTGTTAGCAGCATTCCACGCCCCTGATTCGAGGAATTAGAGGGCAACGGATTCTGCGTATAGCCGTCCACGTTTAAGAACAAGTTGTTACTGAATTGCAGGCGCTGCATTGATTTTGGAACCGTCGTGCCTGAGCCGACCGCCGGCCCAGTCGCCGATATCCCGGACGCATTGTAAAAGCAAGTATTATTCTCAAAGTCCACGTCGTCCGTTGATTGGACGTTGCTCTGATTCTTGGGTGTGAGGTCGTAAAATGTGAACAAATCCATACACTCGCCATTCGCCACTCCGGCATAAGTAGGTCCAATGATGTTTCCGTTGATCCTGATTCTGGATCCTTGCTTGAATTCGAGGGCGTTTCTGCCAAACCACCAACTCCCATTCCATGAGGGCGAAGAGATAATGTACGCCGGGTCCCACTGAATCGTATTCCTTTCAATCGTCAGATTCAGAGCATTGTTCGCGGGAGGACACACGTGGAGCCCTCCAAAACAAGCTGAGCCAATATATTCGTCTTTTGCGAGTCCAATAATTCCTCCGCCTCCCGAATAAGAATTATTACTGAAGTTAAATGGTCCAGGACCATCTAGTAGGGCAACCGGCGCTGCCGCCTCGGCATCGTTATGACTGATGCAAGGAGCGTAAATACAAGGTTCATCGGAAAAGCTTACAGACGATCCGCTCCAGTTTCCATGCCCAATTTCCAATACTGTTAAATTTCCGGCGCCGTCCACTGGATAGGCCGGCACATCGCTGTTGATCAGCGTGAAGCCGCTGCCGGCTACCGTTGTTCCCGTCGTTGCGCTCACCGTAAGGGCGCACGGCGCAATTGTGAAATACACATAGAACGGTCCGGAAGCGCCGCCGAAGGTCATTGCAGTTGGGCTGGCCACCGTGCAGGTCGATCTAACGTTGCCGGCCGTCGGATAGTTAAACGTCATCGTCGGAATCGTAATAGAGTTCGACCCAACTGTGCTTGCGGGACCTGTTCGTGTTGGACGCCAATACGCGATATTGTCGAACACGGAATTGATAATCGCTTGATTGGTACCGCCCCAATTGACAGCTACATTGAGTCTGTCGGGAGCCGGTGACGGTGAAAAGTAATTCTGGTCGAACACAACATGATCGGATTGCGACCCTGTGTCTACGAGCTTGTAGTAAGGAGTTGGGTCGGTTTCCGTTGGCGGAGCGTTAGGCGCGGTAGTCCACCAGATGTTTTTGAAATAGAGATAACTGCTGAGAGATTTGGCTAACGTTAACAGCCCCTGAAATGTCACCGGCGATGCCCAAACGATCTTCCCTAACGCGTTCTTATAAGCGGCGGGATCAAGCCGCACTCCATTAGGAGGCAGGAGGGAAGGGCTTGCCGTCGAATGGATTAGAATGTAGTTCTGAGAGATCGGCCACCGGATGACGTAGATGCTACCTAGTCCAGCGTCAAGAAGCGTTAATGGATTCGTGCCATCGAGTGAAATCTGAAATGTGTTGGTGGTTGCATTTACCACCGAATAGGTTTGCCCCTTGTTAATGGGCGAGGGGACGAGGTAGTCGTCAACACCCACGTGGATCTGTGTTCCATTCGTCAAGCCATGCCCGTTTGCCGTGAACGTACTGGTCCCACCATTGACATTGGTAATTGAAATTGCATTAGGATTCCGGGGCGGCGTTAAATTAACGCTAACAACCGCCGGTAACCCTGGAGGAATGCCGATACCATCTCCCGGCACAGCCAAGTTGAGGCAAGTTTGCAGATCGGTGCATGGTCCGGAACCCAAAGTGTAGTCCTTCCCCGTTACGGTTGGGACGCTGGGATTGAATGTTGCCGGAGGTATGGGCGGAACGATGCCGGTAAAAGGGAGAGTGGTGAATGTCGCTTCGACAGCGGGGCAGAAAGTAGATCCGTTGTCGGGACTGCTTTGCCCTGCGATGTGATATAGAGTGCCGGGCTTGAGTCCGGTAACCGAGATTCCCTGGAACGTATCGTTCAGGTTTACCGGGACAGTACCATGCACTCCGATCGAATAGTTTGTTCCCGCCTTTCCGGCGAGAATGACGTTTCCGTTCGTTACCCATTGGGCGTCAGTAGCATAAACTACTCTCTGGTAGTTAACGTTGGTGGTTGCGGCGTCGGAGGTCCATTGAAAACGGGCCTGCGAGTAAGAGACGTTGTCTACGCCATTGACGATCGCTCCCTGAAATGTCTGCCCTTGTACAACGACGGCGGGCCTACTAACGGGGGTACAGATATTCGCCCAAGAGAGCGACACACAAACGAAAGCGAGCATTGGCGCGATGCCCATCTTCGCAATTCGACAACTCGCAATGAGCAATCGCGAGATAGGAATCGATGGAGCTTCGACAGGCCCTGAAAATTCGTGTTTTGTCACAATAAATCCTTTGCAACTAGTTGGCTCGCGCTATGCCAGCGTTCTCGACAGACTAGCGCTCTTCCGTCAACATCTTCTGTTCGCCGCCCTGCGGTCCAAACAAAATCTGTGAGGCTAAATTGTTGATAATAAATAAAATAATTAATTTGCGAGAATGGTGACTGTTTCGGAATCGTCCGGAATCCAGTTGAGGCTGGCGACCAAAGAATTCAAAGCTTATGATGCCACGACGGCCGGTCACAACCGACTTCAAATAGATCTGCTGCGCTGTTTCGTTTCCCCGCTCGCCCCCAGGTTCCAACCTCAGTGCCACTCCCGCTCAACTCGAAGCCAACCGCGCCAGTGCGCAACTTTCCTCCGGCCCGTCGTCGCCGGAAGGCAAAGCCAAATCCTCTCACAAGGCCCTGAAAACCGGCCTCACCGGCCGCATCATTTACGGGGAGCGCAAGACGCTCTTTGCTCGACTTCGACCGCGCTTTGAAAGCCAAAAATGCGCGTCCAACCGCAACTGAGCCTGTTGGGGATCCCAACTCCTTTGCTGCTCGCCTCCCCGGCTGTCCTCCCCTGTTGGGATAAAATCGCGGAGGCACCCCACGCAAGGACTTTCAGTGCTCAGCTATTCAAAAGGCCCCGATCAGCCTCTGCTCGGCCTTACCATCGGCCAACAACTCGCCGAGACCGCCGCCCGTTGGCCCGGCCACGACGCGGTTGTTTCGCGCCAGCAGCAGACGCGCCTGACGTGGGCGCAGTTGTTGCGCGCCGCCGATAGCGTGGGCCGAAGTCTGCGTGATTTGGGGCTTCGCGAAAACGACCGCGTTGGCATCTGGGCGGTCAATTGCCTGGAGTGGGTAATTGTTCATTTTGCCTGCGCACGGGCGGGCATTGTGCTGGTGAACGTCAACACGTCCAGCCGCACGCACGAGCTGGCTTTTATCTTACGCAAATCGGGGATGAAAGCGCTGCTCCTGCATGCGGCCGATACCCGCGCCAACTATCTTGAAATTCTGGCTGAGGCGCGCGCCGGCGCCGCGCTGGAACACGTGATATGTTTTGGCGGCGCTGAGTGGCGGCGGATGCTGGCAGCCCCGGCCGCAGTTTCGAGCAGCGCCGCGCAAAACGATGTCTTCAATATTCAATACACGTCCGGCACCACCGGTTCGCCGAAGGGCGTCCTGCTCACCCACCGGAACTTGCTGAACAACGCGCTCTTGATTGCGCGTGCGCTCCGCTATTCGGAACAAGACCGCATTTGCGTCGCGGTGCCCATGGCGCATTGCTTCGGCTGCGTGATTGGCACCATGTCGGCGCTGGTGAGCGGCGCGGCACTGCTTCTTCCCAGCGGTTTTTTCGATGCTGGAGCGGCGCTAGCCGTCATCGACGAAGAGAGAGCCACCTCTATTTATGGCGTGCCGACCATGTTCATCGCCGAATTGCAGCATGCCGATTTCGCGCGCTTCAGCTTAAAGACGCTGCGAACAGGCATGATGGCGGGTGCGCCGTGCCCGGTGGAGGTGATGAAGCGCGTGATCGGCGACATGCATTGCCGCGAGATGTCCATCGGCTACGGTCTTACGGAAACGTCCCCGGTTGTGACTATGTCCGATATCGACGACGAAATCGAGCGGCGGGTTCACACCGTGGGCAAGGCCCTGCCATGCACGGAATTGAAGATTGTTTCGGTGACCACCGGCGAGACGGTAGACGCGGGCGTGCAGGGCGAGATTTGTACGCGCGGCTACATGCTGATGAAGGGCTACGACGGTGAGCCGGAGGCCACGGCGCGGGCCATCGATAGCGAAGGCTGGTTCCATACGGGCGATTTGGGCTTGATGCGGGACGACGGCTATTTCAAAGTGACGGGCCGGGCGAAAGACATGATCATTCGGGGCGGCGAGAACATTTATCCGCGCGAGATTGAAGAGTTTCTCTACACGCATCCCAAGGTCGCGGAAGTGCATGTAACGGGCTTGCCGGATGAACGGCTGGGCGAGAAGGTGCTGGCGTGGATCAGGCTGAAGGCCGGGGAGGTGGCCACGCCGGAGGAGATCAAGGAATTCTGCAAGGGCCGCATTGCCCACTTCAAGATTCCGGAGCGTATGCGCTTTGTGGATGCGTTTCCGACGACGCTCAGCGGCAAGATTCAGAAGTACAAGATTCGCGAGAGCGAGATTGCCGCTCAGGGTTTGGAGCGTGCAGCCAACGTAGAGACAGCTTGAGCGGCGGCCTTGCTATCGCTTGCCCAGGTATTCCTCAAACCATGCCAGCGTTCTACGCAACACATCCAAGCGGTTCTTGGCATCGCGAAAGGAATGCCCTTCGCCCGCGTAGACCACCAGTTCCGACGGCACGTTCAACGTCTTGAGCGCATGCCAGAACTCGAATGACTGCGGCGCCGGGCATTCGCCGTCGCGTTCGCCCACCACCACTAAAGTCGGCGTCTTGACTTGTTTGATAAAGGTGATGGGCGAACTCTTGGCATAGACAGCGGGATCGTCATAAACCGAAGCTCCAAAATACGGAATCATCCACTCGTCAATTGAATTCTGCCCGTAGTAACTGTGCCAGTTGGCGATGCCCGCGCCCGCTACCGCCGCGCTGAAACGCTGGGTCTGAGTCACGGTCCACATGGTCATGTAGCCGCCATAGCTCCAGCCGGTGACACCGATGCGGCTTTCGTCGATCGGCGTTTTCTTCACCACCGCATCGACCCCGGCGAGGATATCGCGCAAATCTCCGCCGCCGAAATCCTTGACGTTAGCTTTGGTAAATTCCTCGCCGCCGCCGTAACTGCCGCGCGGATTGGGGAAGAAGACAAAATAGCCCAAACCGGCCATGACCGACATATCGAAATGGGAGCCCGGCCAACTCGCCGCGCGCATGCCCGCTGGGCCGCCGTGAATCTCCACCACCAGCGGATACTTCTTCGCGGGATCAAAGTGTTCCGGATAGACCAACCAGCCCTGCACTCGATTGCCTTCACTCTGCCACGTCAGGCTCTCCGCCCGCCCCCAGTGCGGCCGCTGAGCCGCGTTGGCTTTGGTGATCTTCTTCCAATCGCCGATAGCTCCCGCCCACACTTCCGGCGCATTCTCCCAAGTGCTGCGAATGGCCGCGCTGGTGAGCCCGTCTTTGGCGAGCGCGAAGTTCGGGAAGTTGCCATCTTGATGCAGCGTCTCCGGGCCTTTCCAAATCATCTCGGTTGCGCCGCTGGCGACTTGCAGTGTTGAGATGGCGCCGCCGCCGTCCACGTCTTCGGTAACCAAAATCTCGTTGTTGCCGCGCCAGGTTAGCCCGCTCGCCGAAGCCCTCATGCCGGGCGTCAGGCTCCGTACTTCACTCCCGGTCCACTCGAAAATGTCGCCGCCAATGAAGCCTTCATCGCTCATCAGCCCGCCGATGAAAGCGATGGCCTTGCCATCGGGCGACCAGCGCGGCACCGCAATCTGGCGCTCCACCGGCGGAGTGTAAACCAGCTTCATCTCCTTGGACAGCGCATCCAGGGCGTAAAGCTTTGCGGTCCACCAATTGTTGTCGGCGGGTCCAGGCGCTGCGATCACCGCAAAGCGCTTGCCGTCGGACGACCAATCGTATTCGTAGACGTTCAATTCCGGCGGTGACAATGGAGCCGGCTCAGCACGGTCCGCGAGATTCACCACGGTGAGACGCTGATTGTGCGGTTCGCCGCCGATGAGGCCGGTCTGCGCGGGCAGCGCTTCCAACGGGCCGCCACCGCCGCCGTTGGCCGCGCAAAGGTAGGCCAAAGCCGCGCCATCCCCGCGCCAGCGGACATCCGTTACGTAGCCTTTCAGCCCGACAATCTGGCGAGCTCTTCGGGAACCGGCATCGGCCAACCAGATCTGATCCTGATCGCGCAAGAATGTGAACCGCTTGCTGTCGGGCGACCAAACGACGCTGTGTTCGCGCCGCTCAGCCGCCGGATCGCCAGATGTGATGCGCGCCGGTTTCGCGGCTGGATTCGCCCGATCGAGCAGATAAACTTCCGCATTGCCGCTGTGATCTTCCGCCGCTTGAACCCAGGTAACCCAATGGCCGTCAGGCGAAATGGAGATGCCCGAAAACGTCTTCACCGCTTCCAGTTGCTTCAGGACTTCGTCGATGGTGGAAGCCTGCGCGCACAACGCCAGCGCAGCGGACAGCACTATTTTGAACATCACTTTTCCCAGGTTAACGCGTGGAAGGCAGGTGTTCGTTTTTGCGGTCGCGTTCTTCTTGATCGCGGGCGCGCTGTTCGCGCTCCGCCACCAGCTTCTCGTAGGCGGGAATTTGTTCGGGGGTGAGAATGGATTTCACCCGTTCAAGATGCTCTTGTTTGATTTTGAGCATCTGCGGCCGGTAAGTGTCGCGTACCGCCCGGGTCTTCGCCTTCGTGTCGTGCAGAATAACTTCGAGCCGTTTCACTTGCTCCGGCGTGAGCTTGAGGCGGTTCTGCATTTCCGCCATGTAACGGTGGCGTACCGTCTCAGGTGATTGGGCGTTCACCGCGGTGGCTGCGTAATAGCGATGCCCCAAAGCGCCCACCGCCGCCCCGCCGCAAAATAGCAGCGCCGCGAAAGCGGTTGCGGTCGCTTGATTGCCCTTCATAAGCGGTTTCCACGTCAACCTAGCGGTTGTTGGCGGCGGGAGCCCCCTCGTCGTTCGTAGCGCTACGGATATTTTCCGTGAAGTCGGTGCTCTCAGCGTTATGTTCCGCCATCAATGCGTCGGTATAGTTCGGAGCCTGAACCAAGCGGTTCTCAAACGGCGGCATGAAGTTCAAAAACACCAGCAAGAGGCACACCGCGGCGCACGCCGTTACCGTTGTCCGGGCCAGTTTCTGGAAGACAAACCAGAACGTGTGCCTGCTCTCGATGCGCCGCCAAATCTCGGGCATAAAGTTAGCGCTCGGTTCAACCTCCGGGCAAGCGGCCCGGTAAGCCTGGAACAACTCATCGAGTTTTGAATCGCTGTTCATTGTCCTCCTTGCTCCTACCTTTACAAATTACCATCCGCGGTAGCCGTTTTGTGGGCCTTTAAGACCCGTTGCCGTGCCCGAAACAATCGTACTTTAAGGGCGTTCTCATTGACGCGATAGATCTTTTCCAGTTCCTTCAAAGACAAACCCTCTACCTCTTTCAGCGTGAGCAGCAAGCGGTCTTCGTCGGACACATGCTGAAAAAGCGCATCCACAAACTCTCTCACTTGGCCTTTCTGCCGGTCGTCGCCATCGCGCCGTCCGCTGGCCAGAAAGTCCGCCATCAGAACCTGCTGTTCGCTCAAATCGGCCATGCGCGATTCGTTCCGCCGCTTCACCCGCCGCAAATAGTCATACGCGGCATTCACCGTCAAGCGGTAAAGCCAAGGTTCAAAAACTTCCGGCGTGCGGAGCTGATCCAGGGAGTAATAGAGCCGCACAAACACTTCTTGCGCAACATCTTCCACGTCTTCCGGCCGCCCAATCAGCCGCGAAATCGTGCCCATGATCCGCTTGCGATAGGCCAGCACCATATCGTTGAACGCCCCGCCGTCACCGGCGCGCGCTCGTTCGATTACGTCTTGCTCTACCAGCATGTCCGGCTTTTTATCGCCGGATGGTTTTCGCCGTCAATCAATCAGGCGCTCCGGCAAATAGTTAGGTTACACGGTCGGGCGATTTTGCGTTCAGCTTGTATGATCGAGAACAATTCGCCAATGGCCCCTTTGCCGCTCAAAAACCAGGCTAAATATCCCGCTTTTATCGCCGCCGCCCTCCACAGAACGTTGTAAATGGAAGGCCCCGGTGACCAGCGAGACACGGTTGTCTATCTTCTTTATTTTCAAATCGCTGAACGTCAAATGTCCCATCGCGGCCGGCGAGGAATAGTTACGGCGGTAACGCTCTTCCACGTGGGCGCGGCCTTCGGTTACGGCAGTCCCCACAAAAGTGCAGTTTTCGGCATAACCGAGGACGAACGCCGTAATATCGCCGCGGTTCCAGTCTTCCACCTGCTCTTGCAATACGCCGCGAATCGCGCTATCCACGTCTTCCCCTGCAAGCAGCCGCGGTATTAGGACGGCCAGCAGCAACCACGAGAGTCTTGTACCCGTAAAATGATCCCCTTCTACAGATTACTGACTGTAATGGATCCATCGCCGGTGCGCAGCACCAAGGCTGGCCCGCCGCCATTGAGTTTGCCTTGGAAGTTGTGCTCGCTCTTGCCGCCGTTCGTCATTGCCGGCAGGTTGAAGTGGATGCTGCCATCGCCCGTGTGGGCTTCCACGTCGGCCGCCAGATTCTTCGGAATGCGCAGACGCACCGATCCATCGCCGGTTTGAATCCGCCAATCGCCATCCAACCGCGACCCGTCCTTCACCTCCACTTCGACCGAGCCATCCTGCGTGTGCAGTTGCAGCTTGTCGAAGCGGCCTACCACATGCACGCTGCCATCGCCGGTGTGGGCGTCCAACGCGCCATCGAGGTCTTCACCGCGAATGCTGCCGTCGCCGGTATCGGCGCGCAACGTGCCGCGCAGATTACGCAAGGTGATGGAGCCATCGCCGGTGTGCAAGTCGCCCATCAGGTCGCGTGGCACGCGGACTTCAAGGCGAATACTATGATTGCCGAGGCTCCAATGCATGGGCGGGACCTTCACTTCGATCTCCACTTTGTCGCCCATCTGGCGTTCTTCCACCCGAATGCCGGCGCCACCAATGGCCCAGCCAACGGTGGTGAGCCGCGCATCGATGGAGCGCTCGTTTCCCGATTCCACGATCACCGCGGCATCGCCCGCCGAAATGCGCAGCTCCGGTTTGCCGGAGACATTCCAGTGCTTCGACCATTCATCCGCCCAGGCCCCTTGCGCCGCCAGGCCGAGAGCGGCTATTGAAAAAAACGTTCGTAACATGCTGACTCCTTATCACTTCGATACGCAAAGGGTGTGGGGGATGTTCCGGCGGGATATTTTTACGAAACGACTTCGGCGGTTTTACCAACGAGCTCGATGTTCGCTTTTCAAATTGGTGCTAATCGAGGCGCGAACTCGTGCTTAGATCGATTATGTTGTAGAAAAAGGCAAATCAGCCGTGATTATCGAACGTCCAGAAGAGCTTGGGCGGCCCAAGCTATTAGCGCGGAACGCTACAGCTTTTGACGAGGATGGAGATGAGCCCCAATTCGGAAACGCCGTTTCCTCCGGCAGCAGTTCCTCTACCAACTCGACGCTTCCCCAACGCCAAAGCCGGTGGCGCATATCTCGTTGGCAAACATGGTCCGCCGCGACGTCCTTGAAGTAAGACTGGGATTGTACAATTGCAGAGATACTCGAAGCGCTAACGGGTAAATACAAGCTCTGGTTGAAAGACAACAAGGATCATGTGGAGAAAAGGAGCTTGCCGAATGCGCTTCGCGATGGCCGGATACAAGCCTCGCCTGCTCGTTTGCGGCAAAAAAAGACCTTGGCGTGTGCTGAGCCTCTCCAATTCGATCATGTGCGAGTTTGTCGAGGAGTCGCTTTGCCTACGAGCTAACCCTGTACTCCAGGACGGTATGGCCGCTTACTGGCTGAAGGGAGAAATTCATGTCCTCCCAGTTTAGTCTCCGGCGCTGCCTGGACGCAGAGTGGGAAAAAGAGGAGAGCGTTGCATGATGCAGCCCGGTGGAGAGAAGTGATTGCGTCTGGTATTCAGCGCCTAGGCGGAGCGTTGCTTATCCTGGTATGTTCTCTGGTGGGACAGAACCTGCAGTCTGGGCTCGGGAGCGGTAGGCTGAATGCGCCGCCGCGAGCGAATGTGCCATCGCGCAGGATCTACAACACGGTGGGCGGTCCGGTGGCGACGCACCAGTTTTGGGCGGCGAAGAACTGGTATGCGCAGGGGATTGTGACGGGAAGCGGGCCGTACACGATGTTTCCGCAGCCGTTGGGTG
>Ga0075021_10001484_pt1 | contig 12049 bp, 16 predicted proteins | sample ColStrG_CSR_2012_FD_72749 | JGI IMG/M metagenome (GOLD analysis project Ga0075021, IMG submission 72749) | Freshwater sediment microbial communities in response to fracking from Pennsylvania, USA - Cold Stream Run_MetaG_CSR_2012 | ecosystem: Environmental > Aquatic > Freshwater > Creek >...
CAGCCAAAGCGATGTGTGACGCAATCAATATGATCGGCAATAGCGCGGGCATGATCGTACTCCCATTGCATCGCCTCCCCCGACCTAGGGGTAATACTTCAATCAAGTTCGGGTTTCATCGTCCTAAACCTTTTAACCGGGGGAGCCCGAGGCGTGCTCAAGACGTCACGCAGGCGCGCTGCCTTTGACCAAAAATGATCCAAGTTGCTCCACAGCTTCGCCAAAGTTCCATGTCATCAGCGCAACCAATGCTTAACCGGTCCGTGCCGAACATCGCGCGCTAGAGACTGGAGCACTTCCGGGGGAGATTTTGGAATGCGGGCAGGCGCTCAATGCGCATTGTGGACGGTCGGCGCGCTTGCGCTCGCCGCTCTGCCAGCATTCGCGCAAGAGCCGACGCAGGCAGACAGCACTGCGCTCGCTCCCGAAGTTCCACTGACCCCTGAGGAAAGCGCGATCCTCGCCAACGCGCTGATCTTTGATCCTGCGGCGCTGGCAACACCGCCGAAGAAGCCCCTGCGCTTGCCCGGAATGTCCGACAAAGGCCTCGATGTCACCCGCACGGAGAAGCCGGACGGGTCCGCTACCGTGGTGGTGAAGCAGCCGTTGCAAACGGAATGGAGCAACTCGGTCGGGGCCGATCTCGGTCCGTCGAAGTCCGGCGCCGGAAGTGCTTTTGATCGTCCACTTCTGACGGCACGCGATAGTTCAGGTTCAGGAGCGGCCTGGGCGTCGCTGGGTGTACCAAACATCGGCAGCGTTGATGCGCGTGTCGATCCCTACAACGAACAAGGTAAAGTCGGCACGACCCTCAAGCAATCGATTCCGTTCGGTGGGAGATTCGCGGTGACCCTTCAGGACACTTATTCGGTCACCGAAACGCTCAGCTCACCATCCGCTGGCCCCAACGATTTGCCATTGATGGCATCACCCTCCGCTTCGACGCCGACGACGCCGCAAGTGTTCGGCAATGAGCGGGCGGTCAAGTTCAACATTCTGCCGACGGGTACAACGGTTGGTGCCGGGATCACGACGGCCAGCAACGATCCGGTTACCCACAACACCATCAGTGCCGAGCAAAAGCTCTACGGCCCGCTCCAGGTCACCACCGCGGTGACCGATTTTGGCCAGACCACAAGCAGCAAGAGCATCTCTGCCGGCTTCAAGCTTCATTGGTAGCATCCTGGTACCGGGCCGCAGACCAGATTTCACACAAATCGTGCATAACCGCGCTCAGGCCCTTCGTTGCCGGTGAGTTCCATTGTGCTGCCGCCACCCCGCCCCACGGCCGCCCAAGTCGCATGCGGCAATCGGCTGCGACTGGGGAGCGTTTGCGCAAAAATTTTGCGCTTCTGTAGGAGTTGACCATGACGGCCATCAGACCCGAGCGGCTTGGTGCGGACAGGGCTGTTCCGGAAAAGGTCGGGCCGGAGCTGTATGCCCCGAACCGAAAGGCATCTGAAAAGCTGAATGATGCCGACCAGGCGGCGGCGACCGCTTTCGAGGGCGAGATCCGCGAGTTCGTTCGGCGGGATGTCGCCTTCCTGCGGCGGCAGCGGCCCGACTCGGAGCCCACGGCCGAGCCGATCGCCGACAATCTGAGTGTGCTGATCCGCCGGGTCTCCGGCGCCTCGATGGAAGAGATCGACCGGGTCATTCTCGAACTGCAGGGCGTGCGCGACATGCTCTGCCACGAAGGCGAGCGCGTCGGCAGGGAAATCGCCGGCTATGCCAGCCTGAGCCACGCAGCAATGACTGCAATGAAAGTTATCGGCGACAGCCTCAGGCAATGGAAAAACGCGCCGAACAATTCCGGCAACGGCCCGGGAGGCTGATCAATTCACGCAAAAGCTGTCGCCGGCCAATCGCCGGCGACGGCTTCGTCGTTACGACGTACGTGGAAGTAGTTTAGGAAGTGATCTGCCCAACCACCGTGCGGGTTGCGGGCTCGACCAATAAAACCTTTCCCTGAGCCTTGACGTAATAGAGCCTCGTGACGCCGTCGATGTCACGCACGCTCGCGGGCAGCGGATGCATGCCATTGAGCGCCTGGTCCGGTGACAATTCGCTCGCGGGTTTAAGCGCCTCGGCGCCGGCCACCGACTGCGACTTGTCCGCCATCACCGCATCATAAATCTGTTTGCGCTGCTCATCGGTGAGCGGCAACGGAATCGCCATGATCGGCACGTGATCGAGAATATCGTTCCGCTTGGAGAATTTCGCAGGAATGGTCTCGCCGACCGAACCGATCGGCCCCGAAGGCGGCGGCTCACTGGTTGTTGCGGTTGAACTCGCGTTTTGAGCTCCCGGCTGCAACGCTCCAGTGCCCGTCGTTGCAGCAGAGGCGTCGCCTGTCGACGGCTGCTTCGACACCGGCGTCATAAGTGCCGCACGCGCTTCATCTGGTGTCGGCACTTTGGCAAAGTCCGCCGACTGCGATGGCGCCTGCAACGCGATGCCGGGATTGATCTGTCCGGAGTTCGGGACAAAGCCCGGATTGGTCTGAACCGTCGTCCCATCTTCCGCGTGGATCGTGCCCATCGATGATACAGCCAGGATCGCCGCAAGGGCTGTCCCGAGCCAGAGTGAATGCCTGATTTTCATGGAAAGCCTCCATCGGCTGTGCAGACAACGACCGAGGGGCCCCGGAGGTTGCATTATTCCTTCGGCAATAAAATGGGTCGCATCGGCGCGCACGAATTCCTGTCGCCTCCGCGCGCGGACGCGATCAAACACTGGACTGACGTGTGGGTCAGTTGGCGGCGGCGACTTTGGCCTTGGTGGCCTTGCGCGGCAGGGGATAATCCGCGCTTTCGTACAGCTGCCGGATCCCGTTGCCGTCGAAACGCTTCTCTTCGACTTCAAGGTATGCGCCTAGCAGCAGCTCCGGCGGCAATTCCTCAATAGCAAAACGGATCGCTTCCGCAGCGGTCGGAAAGCGCTTGTATCCGATCGGGCGGCGGGACTTGCGGCTCCGGCTAGGAAACAGTTCGGACGGGGCACGGTAGTTGATCATCGACATAATCAAAGGCTCCTCAAAGGCTAATATGGCCCTTGGAGCGCCGAAAATCCAGCACTTCGCGGCCCGCGCATATCAGGCCGGCTGCCCCTCAAGGTAACCATTAGTACTAGAATAATGGCCCGGTGCGACGCGCGCCGGGCCAAATTTCAGCCGGTGGGACGTGTTAATCGACCAATTCGGCGACGACTTCACTGGTTGCCGGATCAATCAACACAACACGCTCGTTTACCACCATATATTTATACGACCGTATTGCCGGTACTTCGACGGCGACCTCTTGCCGAACTGAATACAGCTGCACGCTCTCTGGCACCCGGGTGCCAACACGATACTCTACTGCCGGCTGCGCCGGGCGGACACGTTCGCGCACGATCGTGCGATAGACTGTGCGTCGCTGAACCGGTGTGAGTTGCAGAGGCTCGGTAGTCACCACGGTCCGCGATTCTACCGGCTCACGGGTGATGACAGTGGTCTGGGCGCTCGTCGTGCTTGCACTGGCGAGCAGTGCGGCCACGATCGTGGCATGGCGAAAATATGTCATAAGTTCCTCCTCTTGATTCCAGTCCAGACCAGCAAACGCTGGCCCGCGCGAAGGGGTTCCTCCGGCGACCCGGCGAGCACTTCACTAATTCCCTTACTGTGTGTGCGGCGGCTCACTCATTAGTTTCAGTTTAGCCTGGAGCGTATCGATGCGTCGCTTGGCCTCCGCTTTGGTCAAATTCGGACGAAAGGCATCGGGCTCATAGGCATCGAAAGCGAGTTTCCGAAGCAAGGCTGCCTGCTCAGCAGTCATGACGCCGACCGTGTTTTGGCTCTTCAGCATGCCATAACAATCATACTGGCCGCGGATCGGTTCCCTGTCGTTCGTGCGACCGAAAATCGTGCTGCTGCGGTGATCGGGCAGATCAGGGTCAGAACAAGGCCACTGACAATCAAGACGGGCGCGCTACCAGGACCGGCCGCAATACCAGCGTTATCGGCAGGGTTACAAGCACGACTGTGGCAACCACGACCAGCGCCGTCGGCACTCCAACCGCGTCGCCAAGCAGGCCATAAACGGCGGGTGACACGGCGCCGGCGCCGATCGTACCCGTATAGAAAATACTGAAGGCGCGCTGGCGCCAAGCCGGTTCGACCAAGTCGGGCACCGAGCCATAGAGCACCGAGGAAGTGCCATTCAGCGCAACGCCGACCACCGGGAGCAATACCAACGCAGCGTCAAGCGGCAGCGGTAACAGTGCCATGATGCCGAGCGCAGTGATCGTCTCGGTGAGCCATACAGTCGCCACAGCGCCGATGCGGGCGCCAATGTAGGCACAAACCAGTTTGCCCGCCGCTCCTCCGGCAAAAACCAGTGTGAGCGCCAAGCCAACGGTTTGCAGACTCGCGCCTTTCGCGGTGAGCACGAATGGCAGGAAAGTAAGGAAGGCGCTGCGGGTCGCACTGTCGATTACGCCAACCGACAAGAGCAGCGGGAAGCCATAAGGTCGCACGGTAACGCCCGCATGTGCGCTATCCTCGTTCTTGCGGGGCGTGACATGGTCGTCACGAAAACGCGGAATCATCAGAAAAATTGCCAGCGCTGCGACGACCCCAAGACCGCCAAGCAGCATGAGTGCGTGCCGCCAGGGCAGCACTATGATCAGCAGCGCGGCTGTCGCCGGCAGTGTCATTTTTCCGATGTCGCCGGCAAAATTGTAGGTACCGAGCGCCTTCAGCGATCGCGCCCCTGCGAAGGCGTGAGCAATAAGTGACGATGCCAACGGATGTTGGGTGCTGGCGCCAAGGCCGCCAACGAACAAGGCCGCCACCAGAAACATGAGGCCAGTGCTGAAACCCGCCAGAAAATAGCCGAACCCGGCGAGCGCGGTGCCGAGCGCGAGCACGGCCGGGGCGCCGAACCGCTCGGCCAGATATCCTGCCGGAATTTGGAAGCCGGCCAGCGTACCGGAAAACACCGTCTTCATGAGGCCAAGCGCAGCGAAGCCGAGACCGAACTCACTCTGCCAGATCGGCAGCATGACGTAGACGAGATCTGTGTAACCGTCATGCAAAGCGTGCGCACCGCAGGCGACTCCAAGCGCCCGCCGCTCGTCTTGTTTTGTGCCGACAGGGGCAACCGCTGCGGTCATGACGTTACCGGACGACGTTCGACAAAAGTGGTGCTGATAAACGATAGCACCGTTTCGCCACGCTGGTTGACGCCGGTCGAGTAGATGCTCAGCAGCCCCACGCCGGGGCGGCTTTTCGAGACTCTCGCCTCGATCACTTCGCTGGCATAGTCGATGGTGTCGTCGACATACACCGGCTTCAACCACTTCAATTCGCGGACACTCAGCGCCGGTCCCATCGCGGCGACTGGCTCACCACGGGCGCGCGCCGCCTCCATCATGCGACGGCGATAATCGACCATCAGCCGCATCCAGACCACCGCGCTGTGCCAGCCGGAGGCACAAAGAGCGCCAAAATGCGAGTTTTCGGCCGCGCTCTCGTCCATATGGAACGGCTGCGGATCGAAGCGAACCGCAAAGGCCTTGATCTCGTCGGCCTTGAAGGTATGGCTGCCGACTGCGATGCGCGCGCCCACCGCGATGTCTTCGAAATACTTCATTGCCGCGCTCCCGCTGCGCGCCGCGCTACCATAAGCGGGCTGGTGAGCGTGGTCAGCACCGCGCCCTGCTCATCGAGCATTTCGAACAGGCATTTGACGAAGCCAAAATCTGGCCGGCTTTTAGACGCGCGTGTCTCCAGCACTGTGGCGCGCACGCGCACGCGCGTATTCGGCCGCAAGGGCTTGAGCCAGCGCACCTCATCGACGCCGGGCGCGCCCAGGGAATGCGATTTATTCACGAAGCCGTCGGCGATCATGCGCATCAACAGGCAGCAACTGTGCCAGCCGGATGCAGCGAGCCCACCCAAAATGGTCGCGCGCGCCGCAGTCTCATCGAGATGCATCGGCTGCGGATCGAATTCGGTGGCAAAGGCAACAATTTCCTCGCGCGTGACCAGACGCGGGCCGTAGACGGTGACCGCGCCGGCCTGGAAATCCTCCCAATGGAGTTTCCTACTCATCTCATGATGCATGAAGCCGCTGGCAATCAATACCTACCCAGGATCGCCAAATACGCTGGTTCGGCGGCCTTGAGCGCTGCCTGGGAATTGGCCGACAGCGTAATAGTGACCACGAACTGGTTGCCATCCTTGTCGCCATCCGTCGTGACGGCCTGCAATTCGTAGCCTTGCTCCTTGAGACTGCGGGCTTCGAAACCATGACGCAAGAAGGGCGGCTTGTCTCCGCGAGGGAGGTCATCGAGCTTGCTGATTGTGGCGTCTTTGGCGCGGCTCTTCCAATCCTTCATGCTGTCGGGCAGGAAATCAGAGATAGGCTTCTTGTCGCGGTTGTAACGCACGATCGCGTAGATCTTGGCCGGCGCTTTTTCAAAATCGAGACCCTTCGGCAACAGCATTTGCGCCTTGAAGTAATTGCTCGCTTCCTTGTCCTCGACCCAGCCTTCCGGAATTGCAATGGAAGCACGGAAAAAGGGGCACAACCTTCCGTCGCACTGCTGCATGAATTTTTCGATTTCGGCCTTGGACGCGGACGCGACCAAAAGTCCCGCGAAAACCAGCGTGGCGCCGAAACGGCGAGCGGCAGCAAATGACGCCATAAGACCCCCAGTGGACGTTTCGCTGAGATACTCGCTCCGTCGGCATATCTGTTCAACCACTCAGGTCGCAAACCTGAAATGCATTACGTCGCCATCGGCCACCACATAGTCCTTGCCTTCCAACCGCATTTTGCCCGTTTCGCGTGCGCCAGCTTCGCCGCCACAGGCGATGTAGTCTTCGTAGGCAATGGTCTCGGAGCGGATGAAGCCACGCTCAAAGTCGGTATGAATCACACCGGCCGCTTGCGGCGCCTTCGTGCCCTGCGTGATGGTCCAAGCCCGGGTCTCCTTTGGCCCGACGGTGAAATATGTCACCAGATGCAGCAGCGCGTAGCCGGCGCGAACCAGACGATCAAGGCCGGTTTCCTTGAGCCCAACCGCTTCGAGATAATCCGCGCGTTCATCTGGCGGCAGCGTGGCAATCTCCGATTCGATCTTGGCCGAGATCACGACCGCGACCGCACCCTCGGTCTCCGCCCGCTCCTCAACCTTGCGCGAGAACTCGTTGCCGGTCGCGGCGGACGCTTCCTCGACATTGCAGGCGTAAAGTACGGGAGCCGACGTCAGCAGGCCGAGAGAGTGAAACAATCTCTCCTCTTCAGGTTTGTGCTCGACCATGCGAGCGGGCTTACCCTCTCGCAGTAAAGCGAGCGAGCGCTCGACCAGATCGAGCATTTCCTTGGCTTGCTTGGCATCTTCGCCGGTGCCCTTGGCCTTTTTCGCCAAGTTGTCGACGCGCTTTTCCAGGCTATCGAGGTCAGCCAGCATCAATTCTGTCTCGATCGTTTCAATGTCCGCGATCGGATCGATCTTGCCTTCCACATGCGTGACATCGCTGTCCTCGAAGCAGCGCACCACGTGAATAATGGCATCCACTTCGCGGATAGTGGCGAGAAACTGGTTGCCCAGTCCCTCGCCTTTGGAAGCCCCGCGCACAAGGCCGGCGATATCAACGAAAGTGATGCGCGTCGGAATGATCTGCTCTGATTTCCCAAGCACGGCCAGCTTGTCCAGGCGCAAATCCGGTACCGCGATCTCGCCGACATTCGGCTCGATAGTGCAGAACGGATAATTGGCCGCCTGCGCTGCGGCGGTTTGCGTAAGCGCATTGAAGAGCGTCGACTTCCCGACATTCGGCAAGCCGACGATGCCGCATTTGAATCCCATGATTATTTGTCTCGTTACTTATATTGTCATTCGGAGCTACGGGGCTCCTCATCCTCGCCGAAACCCTTGGCTTGCATGGCGAGATGGACTTTGTTTTGGAACGTCGAATCTTTGCCTTCAATCAGAAGTGTAACGTTGTCGGCGATAACATCGCGGAGCGCCTCGACCCACGCCCATTCACTCTTTGCGAAATTCTGTAGCACGTAATATTGCATCATTTCTTTGCTGCCGGGGTGACCGACGCCGATGCGCACGCGCTTGTAGTTATCGCCGATGTGTTCGGTGATCGAACGAAGTCCATTGTGGCCGGCATCAGTACCACCGATCTTCACTCGTACCTTGCCAGGCGGCAGATCGACCTCGTCGTGAAACACCACGATACTGCCTGGCTCGAGCTTGTAGAAATGCGCGGCTTCCGCTACCGCGCGCCCAGATTCATTCATGTAGGTACCAGGCAAGAGCAGTAGCACGCGTTCGCTGGCGATGCTGCCTTCGACCGCCGCTCCTTGGAAGCGACGCCGCCACGGAACAATGTCGTGGCGGCGCGCGATCGTCTGCACCGCCATGAAACCGATATTATGGCGGTTGCCGGCGTACTGAGGCTCGGGATTGCCGAGGCCGACGAAAAGCAGCATGGCTTCAACGGCCGCGAGGCCGCCCTATCGCGATGTGCGTTACGCCGACAAGACGGCTTGGGCGCCGCCTCACTTCTTCTCGGTCTTCGCTGGCGCAGCAGCGGCGGCAGCTGGCGCAGCGCCAGCAGCGGGAGCCGCACCAGGCGCGGCACCCGGAGCCGCACCAGGAGCTGCAGCCCCTTCGGCGCCTGGTAAAACACCGGCCGCAGCGGCGGCAGCAGCGGCTGCAGCAGCAGCAGCTGCTGCTTCGGCGGCCGCTTTCATTTCTTCCGCGTAACCCGACGGCGGCACGACAGTGACAAGCGTCATGTCGGGACGACCGACGACCCGGATATTCCCAGGCAGCGTCACGTCGGTAAGATGCTTCGAGTGATTGATGTCGAGGCTCGAAATATCGACGTCGATCGATTCCGGAATTGCGTCAGCCGGACAAATCACTTCGACCGTATGCGTGACAATGTTGACCGCCCCGCCACGTTTTACGCCCGGTGCCTGATCGGCATTGAGCACGTGGACCGGAATGTGCACCCGGATCGTGGCGCCCTCCGACACTCGCAAGAAGTCGACATGCATCGGCAGATCTTTGACCGCGTCGAGCTGGAAGTCGCGCGGGATCACCCGATGCTTGGTGCCGTCCACATCGAGATTGTAGAGCGTGGTGAGGAAACGCCCGGCATAGATGCGCTGGCGCAATTCGTCATGGTCGATCAGGACCATCAGCGGGGGCTTGTTCTCTCCGTAGATTACGCCCGGCACACGGCCGGTTCGACGCGCAGCCCGGGCGGCCCCCTTGCCGCCTTTCGGACGCGCCGTCGCTTTTAATTCTTGGACGGTCGCCATCTTGAATCCCTCATCTAAACCAATGGAAAAGGCGGCTTTTTTCGCCGCCTGTGAACGCGGCAAGCCTCCAGGGGTGCCGGGGGCCGCGAACGGGGCGGGTTATAGCGGCGGTGCCGGTAAAGGGCAAGAAACCAACAACAGTGGCCGATACCGGGCCTATTTGAGAGACGGCTCCTTGGCCTTCTTGGTGGGCTTGTCGGCCTTAGCCTCCAGCACCGCGATGCGCGCCTTGAGAGCCTCATTTTCCTCGCGCGCCAGTCGCGCCATCTCCTTGACCGCCTCGAATTCCTCGCGCTGAACCACATCAAGATCGCGCAGAATCCGCTCAGCCTGGCTACGGAACAGCGTATCGAATTCGCGCCGAACCCCTTGCGCGACACCGGCGGCGTCGTTCATCAGACGTGCCATCTCGTCGAAAAAGCGGTTGCTGGTCTGGGTCATGTTTCGCCTCCGCGCCAGGTTACCTCCACAATGGCGATCCGGTCATCCTGCCGCAAGACCCGGCATGCTACCACTCGCACAGCGGGCGCAACGCGCTTCGCCGATTCGGACATCGCAATGCCTTTACTCGTTATTTCCTATCCGAACTTCGATCCGGTGTTGGTGCACCTCGGCCCGTTCTCGATCCGCTGGTACGCGCTAGCGTATATTTTCGGCATCCTGATCGGCTGGGCTTATGCCCGTCTTCTCATACGCTCCAGGACTCTGTGGGGCGGCAAAGCGCCGATGACCGTCGCCGACTTCGACGATTTCATCTTGTGGGTGACACTTGGCATCATCCTCGGCGGTCGAACCGGTTATGTACTGTTTTACAATCTCCCGTACTTCGCCGAGCACCCGATGGAGATCCTACAATTATGGAATGGCGGCATGTCATTCCATGGTGGGTTCACCGGCTGCGTCATCGCAGTGCTGCTGTTCGGCTACAGACGCGGCATTTCGGTCCTTTCACTTGGAGATATCACTTGCGCCGTGGGACCGATTGGATTGTTTCTCGGCCGACTAGCCAATTTCATCAATGGCGAACTCTGGGGGCGCCCCACCGACGTGCCATGGGCAATGATATTTCCTAGCGGTGGGCCAATGCCGCGACATCCGAGCCAGCTCTATGAGGCGACACTGGAAGGGCTGGTGTTGCTCGCGGTTCTGGCACTGCTCATGCGTGCCGGCGCGCTCAAACGACCCGGGCTCATTATTGGCTGCTTCGCTGTGGGCTACGCGCTCGCTCGCAGTTTTTGCGAATTTTTTCGCGAACCTGATGCCCAGCTCGGCTTTCTGTGGGGCGGCGCGACCATGGGACAATTACTGTCGGTGCCGCTGTTCCTCGCCGGCGTTGGCTTCATAATTTATGCGCTCAGGCAGCCCGCGCTCCGGAGACGTTAGTGGAGGCGCCCTCACCGCTGGAAGCTGAAATTCGCCGGCGCATTACTTTAGCTGGCCCAATGCCCGTCGCGGAATACATGGCACTCTGCCTGTTTGATCCCGCGCACGGCTACTACACCACCCACGATCCGTTTGGCGCGCGTGGCGATTTCATTACTGCGCCCGAAGTCAGCCAGATGTTCGGCGAGTTGGTCGGCCTATGGGTCTACGCGGTGTGGAAGCAGATGGGCGCGCCCGAGAACGTGCGCCTGATCGAACTCGGTCCTGGCCGCGGTACGATGATGAAAGATGCGTTGCGGGCGGTGAAGTTAGTGCCCGAATTCCGGGCTGCGGTCGTGGTTCACCTCGTGGAAGCCAGCCCGTTGCTTCAAGCGCAACAGGAAAAGACGATGAAAGATGTAGGCGTCCCGGTATTTTGGCATGCCGCGCTTGCCGATATACCGAAAGGTCCCGCCATCATTCTTGCCAATGAGTTTTTTGACGCGCTCCCGGTGAACCAGGCAGTCAAGACCGAGCGGGGTTGGCACGAGCGCCGTATCCAGATCAATTCCACCGACCAACTCGCTTTCACCATCGCACCCGAACCGATGCCGTTTTTTCAAACGCTGTTGCCGCCAGATTTGCAGGCGCCGCGCGCGGGCGCGATTTTCGAATGGCGTGCCGACACCGCGGCGATTGATCTCGGTCGGCGCGTTGCCGACGGCCGCGGCGCCGCCCTCGTGATCGACTATGGTCACACCCAGACCGGCCTTGGCGAGACTTTGCAGGCAGTGGGCCAACACGCCTATGCAGATCCGCTGACTCTTGCAGGCAGTCTCGATCTTACCGCCCATGTGGATTTCCAGTCGTTGGCGCGGGCTGTCGAGGCGATGGGCACAATTGGGTTCGGGCCTATAGAGCAATCGCTGTTTCTACGCCGGCTCGGCATCGAACAGCGTGCCGCTGCGCTCAAAGCCACCGCGAACTCAACGGAAATCGACCAGGCACTGACGCGCCTGATCGGCCAAAGCCGGACCGCCATGGGTGAACTGTTCAAAGCCGTCGCTTTCGCACATCCTTCGGTCGGTGTTCCACCTGGCTTCGGGGTCTAATGCTCTGGCCGCGCGCGCTTGCGCGCTCTATCTAAGCCACTAGACAGGAACGCTGGTTGCCTGGACGGGATTGATGCTGCAGGCCACTTCACTCGCCACGCTCACGCGCATTCGCCACGCTTTCTTCACGCGTTCCGGAGGCGTGTCGCAAGGGGTCTATGCCTCGCTCAATGGTGGCGTTGGTTCTAACGATGCCCCCGACAAGATCGCCGAGAACCGCGCCCGCATGGCGGCGGCGCTGGG
>Ga0075021_10001485_pt1 | contig 12046 bp, 14 predicted proteins | sample ColStrG_CSR_2012_FD_72749 | JGI IMG/M metagenome (GOLD analysis project Ga0075021, IMG submission 72749) | Freshwater sediment microbial communities in response to fracking from Pennsylvania, USA - Cold Stream Run_MetaG_CSR_2012 | ecosystem: Environmental > Aquatic > Freshwater > Creek >...
AACCAGGATCGCCCCCGCCGCCAGCGCTCCACACAGCGCAACCAAGATCTTCTTGCCCATAACTTCCCCTTTCCCCCTGCGGGGGTCGTACCTGCGCAGCGACGGGGCCCCGTTCGGCCCGTACGCCGCCGAACACTCGATGGGGCGAACCTACACGACTTCGCCAGAGCTATGTGGTTCATGTAGCTCGGCGGCTGGGGCGCGGCCACCAGCCGCCCCGGCGCGACGGGGCGGCGGGGCGGCGGGGCGAGCGTCACATCAGGCGATTCTTCGGAAGCTCTGTCGAGTCCCTTCGCTGACGCTTCAGGGTGGCTGGCACCATGATCAGCGGCGATGACGAGCATCCAGCTGAAGACCGGGATCGGAGCAGTTGTGCTCGTCGCCGCACTGATCGCGCTCGTGGTCTACCTGACCGGGATCGGCGCGAGCCAACCGGCGAGCGCCGGCCAGCTGGCCGCCTCCGCAGCGGCGGCGACCGAGCAGGCCGATCAGCACTGGGCAGACACTGCCTGCTCGACTGTGCTGCGCTGGAAGGACACGCTCCACCGCGACGAGACGAGCACGGACCTCAGCTTCGGCCCGATTGCCCGGCTCGAGAACGCCGCTGCCGCGACCGTCCATCTGGTCGACGAGGTTTCCGCCCTCGGGCTGCCACCCGGAGCGCGGACAGTCGCGGCGCACCGTGACTTCAAGGCGCTCGCGGACCAGCTCGTAACTTCGAGCGGCGGCCTGCGCTCCGTCGCCGGCCAGCTCGAGTCAGGCGACGTCGCCGCCGCGCTCGGCGCGATCAGCGACACGGCGAACGCAGCGGCCCTGGCGACCGCGCTGGTGCACTCGTTGCAACGGTTCGTCTCGGTCGACCTCGGCCTCGCGATGATTAAGAGCGGCGCCTGCCGCGACCTCGCGCTTTCAGCCGTCTCGACCGCGTCAGGCGCCTAACCCGTCACCGTCGCTCGGTGATCTCGTGGACCGAGAGCGAGTAGGGTTTCGCTGTGCGGCGGTTCTCCAAGGACACAAAGATCACTGCGCTGAAGCGAGCACCTCTGTTTGAGGGACTTTCACGAAAGCAGCTGGCGCACGTGGCGCAGCTGAGCGACGATCTCGACGCGCCCGCTGGCGCCGTGCTGTGTGAGGAGGGCTCACGTGGACAGGAGTTCTTCGTGATCGTCGATGGGGAGGCCGAGGTCACCAAAGGCGGCCGACGCGTCGCGACCCTCGGCGCCGGCGACTTCTTTGGCGAGATTGCGCTGGTGGAGCGCGTGAACAGGGGTGCCACGGTGACTGCTGTAACTCCGCTTCGCTTCTTTGTCATCAGCGACCGCGCGTTCGCCTCCGTGCTGGACACCGACCCGGCGATCGAGCGCAAGGTGCTGCGGGCGCTGGCACGACGCGTGTTGACGATCTCGGGCGATCCGACCCTGCAGTAAGCGCGCCCCCACTTCCGCAGCCGGTGGCCGGTGACGGTGGCCGGTCAAAGGGATCGCCAGCGGCGGTGACCCGTTGCGCACGCCCAGCCTGGTGCTAGCTTGACTTGCGTGCCGGCTTCCCGAGGTTCCCGGTCCGGGGCGCGGTGGGTGGCGGCGGTGGCGGTTGTCTTGATCGCGGGTGTCGCGGTGTTGATCATCGCGATGAGCGGCAGCGCGTCGCCGGCCATCGGGTACGACGCCTCCTATCCGCAGTGCTCGGGTTCCTACCCGTCGAATCCGCTGTTCGGGATCGTCGGCGTCAACGGCGGGCTCGCCAACAACGCAAACCCGTGCATCAGCGGCGAGCTGCACTGGGCGCGCGGCGCGCCGGGGGAGAAGCGCCCGAAGCAGCCACGCCTGTCGCTGTACATCGACACCGCTAACCCCGGAGCGCACCACGTCGCGGACTGGCCTGGCGGCGGCACCGCACCGCGCTACGGTGCCTGTACCAGCCTGCTGACCAACGCCTGCTCGTATGTCTACGGTGAGCAGCGCGCCGCGCGCTCCTACCGGCTCGTCGCCGCGCTGGACCCGGTCGGGGCCAAGACCGCGCCGTGGTGGCTGGACGTCGAGCTGATGGCGAGCTGGGCCGGGACCTACCAGCTCAACATCGCCGCGGTGCAGGGCTTCATCGCCGGCCTGCACAACGCCGGCGCGAGGGGTCCGATCGGGATCTACTCCACCAGCGCCCAGTGGAAGGAGATCACCGGGCTGACCGCGGACACGACGGCGACGGCCTTCAACGGCCAGCTGCCCGACTGGGTGGCAGGAACCGAGGCGACGCTCACGCAGGCGCGGCAGAACTGCACCAGCGGTGGCTTCACCGGCGTGGCGCCGACGCTCGCGCAATACCGAATCGGCCCGCTCGACGCAGACCTGCGCTGTACCGGCACGCGCTGATCACATGCCCGGGTAACTGGATGGATCGGCAGAGCTGGCGTCAGGCGCCGAGCCGGTTCTGCGTCAGTACTCGTTCTTGAGGACGAAATACGATCCGCGGATCGTTCCGGCCAGCTTGGATTTCTGTCTGGCGAACTTGAACGAGGCGAGTTCTTCGGGAACGTCCATCCCTTCGGCGAGCTTGAACCCGACCGCCCGCCGCTTGGGGTCGTCGATGGTGTACATCACGTTGATCGACAACCCGTTCTCGTAGAAGACATACGCCCTGCGGATGTTCTCGGTCTGGAACGCGCATGCCTCCAGCGCCGGAGATGAGATCACGATGTCGCGCTCTTCCTCGAGGATCCGCTGCACCCACTCGATCGCAGCCGTGGCGTCGCGCGCCGGTTCGACGGTGAAGGTGTGGTCGTACTTGTTCTTGTAGTAGCGGGCCTCGTTCGCGCGGACACCTGCCAGCGCGGCCGCGACCGGCGATGACTCCAGTCCGACAGTCGAGACGATGTTGAAATCCACGACGTGGGGCATCACGCACTCCCGGGAAGCAAGATCAGAACCCGAGGGCGAACTTGGCGTCCTCGCTCATTCGGTCAGGCGTCCACGGGGGCGTGAACGTCATCTGGGCGTTGACCTCGCTAACGCCTGCCAGCTCGCCGACGAACTCGTCGATCTGCTCGGCGACCTGTGGACCGATCGGACACCCCGGGCTCGTCAGCGTGTAGGTGACGTTGACGACCTCGCCCTCGATCTCGATGCCGTAGATCAACCCGAGCTCGACGAAGTCGAGGCCGAGCTCCGGATCGATCACCTCGCGCAGCGCGTCGGTGACGTCCTCAATCGTGGTTCCCGCTCTCTCAGCGTCGCTCACCGCACACCTTCTTGTCGCAATTTGCAGAAATCCCTGATCCCGCCGTGAACCTCACCTGACCTGTGCCGATCATTTGTGTAGGTTTTGTGAATCGTAGACTTCGACGACACGCCACCGACGCTGCGCTGCTCCGGTGGCGAGGATCGCACGACGCAGTGGTTCCGTAGAGGCGCGATGCATCGTGCGCTGCGATCCCAGGCCGACGTCGTCGTCGACCTCAGCGAACTCGCGTTCGCGGACACCTCGCTGATGCTGGACCTGGCGTCGCTGGCGCGCCGCCTCCGTCGGCGCGGGCGGATGATTCATCTGCGAAGCCCGCAACCGCAGATCGTGGCGCTGATCGAGATGGTCGGCCTGCATCGGCTGCCGGGTGTGACGCTCGAGGTCGCGACCACCCAGCTCAGCACATAGCCTCCTTCTGAGGCGCGTGCATCGCCGATCTGAGAAGCGTGGCTGGCCCGCATGCGCGGGTCGGTAGGCTTGTCGGATGCTGTTCTTCCTGGCCTTGCTGCTCTGGCCGATCGCCGAGCTGATCGCGATCGTCGAGGTCGCACGGCTGATCGGGGTCGGGCCGATGCTGCTGGCGCTCGTCGCCGGCCTGCCGCTCGGTTGGTGGATCATGCGCTCGCACGGACGCGGCGCGCTTCGTCGCGTCTCGGCCGCGCTCGCGCAGCGACGCACGCCGACACGTGAAGCGCTCGACGGCGCACTGGCTGTATTCGGCGGGTTTCTCGTGATGGTCCCCGGCTTCCTCACCGACGTGTTCGGGCTGCTGCTAGTGCTGCCGATCACCCGCGCGGCCGCGCGCCGCCTGCTCGCCCCGCGTCTGCGCAACCGTTTCATCGTCCGTGCGGCGGGGTTCACCGCGGCCCGCCCGCACTACGACGTCGATTCGACCGCGGGGGACGTCAAAACGCCCGAGCTCCCGGCCTGAACGCCGCACGCCCGCACTAGCGACATGGGCGCCGACATCGTGCCGATCGCGGCGTTCGCCGACCGACGAGTCTCGCTCTGGGGGGTTCTGCTCGGCGGCGCCGAGCCGCTGCTTGCGATCGCCCGCCTCGGGGCAGGCGAGCCACTCGAGGTCCTTGGCGGCTCGCTGGACATCGGCCCCGGACGCCCGGAGCGCGACGATCGGGGCCGAGACGATCAGAGCGCCGCCTGGAAAGCGAGCGGCGCGGACTGGAACATCGCGCTCGAGCCAGAGTCGGCCGGCGCAGCCAGCGAGGCTGTCGATGCGTCGCTGGTGCTCTGCACCGTCCGCGGCGTCGTGTCGCTGCACGGAGCGACGCACGAGCTCGACTGCCTCGGAGTCAGGCTCGTCGCGGCGGCGGATGCGCTGCAGTCGCTGCGGCTCGTTGCCGGCTGGCTGCAGTCGGACACCGCTTTTGCGTTGCTGGCGCTGCGGCCGAACGGAGCGGATGGACACGGGCAGGACCGCGTCGCCGCTTTGCTCGCCGGTGAGGGCGAGGGAATCTCGGTGTTCGACCCGCGCCTCTCGACGACATACGGAGGCGACGGCGCACCCCGCCATGCCACTATTGAGCTTTGGGTCGGCGAGAACGAGGACGCGGAGCTGCGGTTCAAGCGCTTCGCCGGTGAGGCCGAGCCTTCGTCAGGCCGGCTCAGCGCGGACGGCCTGACGGTCGAATGCCACGCGCTTCAGGGGCGCGATGCCGACGCGTCCGGCCCGGGCGTCTACCTGCTCGCACAGACGGTTCGGTGACCTCGGCGCCCAACGATGCCTCCGCCGGAGCGCGGGCGGCGACAGAGCGGGATCAGCGGCCGCGTATCTCGGCGATCGTCTGCGACTTCGGCGGCGTGCTGACCTCGCCGCTGATCGACGCGTTCCTGGCAGTCCAGAACTCGATCGGGATTGCACCGCGGGAGTTCGGCGCCGCGCTGGGCGAACTCGCTGCGCGCGATGGCGTCAACCCGCTGTTCGAGCTCGAACGGGGACGGATGACCGAAGCGCGCTTCCTGAGCGAGCTGGGCGCCGAGCTGACCTCGGCGCTCGGTCGCGAGGTGTCCATCCACGGCTTCGGCAGCTCGTTGCTCGACGAGCTGCACCCCAACACGAGGATGATCGAGTACATGCGCGAGCTCCGAACGCGCGGGTATCGCATGGCGATCTGCACCAACAACGTGCGCGAGTGGGAGGCGCAGTGGCGGGCCAAGCTCCCGGTCGACGAGATCTTCGAGGTGGTCGTCGATTCGGCCTTCGTCGGCAGCCGCAAGCCCGATCCCGAGATCTACGAGCTGACGTTGCAACGGCTCGGCGTCGACGGAGAGCAGTCCCTGTTCGTCGACGACATGGAGCTCAACTGCGACGCCGCTCGCGAACTCGGGATGCAGGCGGTCCGCTTCCAGACGACCGAGCAGGCCGTCGAGGAGATCGAGGCGGCGCTGGCAAACGAGCCGAACGAGATGCTCAGGCCCGAGACGGGCTCTTCAAGCTAGTTCTCGGTCCCCAGCCGGTCCCAGCAGTACAGCTCGAGGCACTCGCCGGCAAGCTGAACGCGACGCTCCTGCGACAGCCATGGCAGCACGGTGTCGATTGCCTCCTCCTCGCCGACGCCCGCGTCGAACGCCTCCTCACCGCGGAACCCGGCGGCGATTCTCAGCGCCTCGCGCCGGTTCTCCCCCAGGGAAGGGAACACGTTTACGAGAAATTCCTTGCTCGGGAGCGGATGGCAGCCGTCTAGAGACGCATGCCACGCCGCGAGCATCGACAGGTCATGCTCGTCCAGATCGCCGACCGCCTTGGCGTAATGCGACTCGAGCTCGCTGTCGGGTATCTCATCGACCCAGGCGCGCACGACCTCGCCGAGGATCTGCCGACGCGCCTCGCGGCCGACGGAATTCGCGATCACGCGTATCGCGTCTTGAGGTTCGATGAAGCAGAGAGACATGCCGCTCCGGTGGTGGACGGCCGAGTCCGGAAAAGGTATGCGGTGGCCCGGACGGATAGAGGACCGGTGGCCCGGACGGATAGACGACTGGTGGCCAGGACGAGCGCGGGATTCGACAGCTCAGTCTCGTTGGGGGAGGCCGAGCGCGTTGCGGGCCGCGGCGAGTACGGACTCATCCGGTTCGGTCTGCACCGGCACGCCGAGGCCACAACGCACGCCCATGCCCCAGTTGTGCAGGCCAAGGTCGAGCGCTTCGAGCGGCACCCCACACGCTTGCGCGAGCTCGGCGGCGCGACGCTCGAGCAACACCGTGTCGCCGATCCCAAGCGCTCGCTTGGCGGCGAGCGTGACCTGATCGGCGCCGCCGAGCGCCAGCGACCCTGCTCGCATCTCATAGCAGCCCAGCCGGCCCAGCAGAACGAGCAGCTCAAACCGGGTGTCACGGTGCATGCCCGGCAGTGCGAGACGCTCGAACACGCGCCCAAACCGCCGCTCCGGCGCCCACTCGGCCTCCCCGCTGAAGGCGATCGCCTGCGAGCCTGCGCGCGCGGCCCAGGCCCGGTATGCCGCGATCGTGGCGGGCGCGCGACCAGGCTCGTATGCGCCGCGCGGCCCGGTGCGGACCCCGTCGAGCTCAGGAGCACGGCCCGATGCCCACAACGTGCGGGCAGCCTCGATCGAGGCGAACGGCTGCTCCTCGTCAAGCGGGCAGAGGTACGCGATCAGGAATGCAAGCCAAGTTCGCTCCTCCAGGTCGCCGGTCGGGTCAGCCACCTCGGCGAGCAGATCCGGCGGATCGAGCTCGAGCTCACGCAGCCGGCACGCCGCGAACGCCAGCTCCACCGCCAGGCGGTCGGCATCCTCGCTCGAGCCGAGCCCGGGCAGCAGCGATGAGCCGTAGCCGTCCTCGGCGCCCCGTGGGAGCTGGCGAACCCGCACACCCGAGTGCGACGTCCGGCCCGAGTGCGACGTCCGGCCCGAGCGCTTCGGTGACGCCGGTCGCGCCCGCGTGGGCGCACGGGCGTCGGCAGGACCGCCGCCGGAGACGACGGGCCGCAGTTCGATCGACTGCTCGCGCGCGCAGATTGGGCAGTTCTGAACGAGCCGGTTGTGTCTGCAGAAGGTGGGCAAGATGAGACCCCGGTCAGGCGGAGTGCAGTGCGGCACCCTGCACCCGCGGGGCCACCGGTAGCGCGTAGGCGGCCGCGCGAGCGCGCGCGGCGCCCGCTCGACGCTCGTTGGCGAGCGCATGCATGTATGCGTCGAAGTCGACCTGCATCGTGTGGCGTTTGGAGGCCACATAACGCTTCGCCATCTGCTCGCGCTCGCGGCCGATGTCGGCGGCCATCACCGCCTCCGGCGGCAACCGATAATCGCCGCAGAGGTAGTCCGCGATCCACTGGCCCTGGGCCTCCGCGATCGGCATCGTCGCTCCCAGCGGTTGGAGCAGCGCCACGAAGAACAGGTTGTCGATCCCGGGCCTGAACACATGGCGGTACAGCGGCAGGTCGTTGTCAGGCGCTGAGATGAAAGCCGGGTCGAAGAACGGGAAGCTGACTTTGTAGCCGGTACACCACACGATCACGTCGATCGGTTCCCGCGAGCCGTCGGTGAAACCGACGTGGTCGCCGTCGAGCGCGTCGACGTTCGGCTTCCAAGCGATCTCGCCGTCAGCGAGTCGCTGCAGGAAACCCCCTGAGACGGTCGGGTGCGCCTCGCCAATCCGGTGATCTGGGGTCGGCAGGCCGTAGCGCTCGACGCGGCCGACCGCGATCCGGTAGATGATCGCCAGCACAGTACGGCGCACCGGCCACGGCACGACCCCGGCCGCGCCGGTGCCGATCTGGTCGAGCGGGCGCCCGAACACGTACTTGGGCAGGACGTAGGCGCCGCGGCGGGAGGACAGGGACGTGCGGCGCGCCACGTAGCTGCACTCCACGGCGATGTCCATCGCGCTGTTGCCGATCCCGACCACGAGCACGTTCTGGTCGCGCCAGCCGCCGGCGTCGAGGAACTGGTGGGAATGGAGCTGGCGCCCGTCGAACGTTCCGGGGTACGGCGGCTCGGGCCACCGTGGGTCCCAGTGATGGCCGTTGGCGATCAGCAGCGCGTCATAGCGACGCTGCTCGCCATCCTCGAGCGTGATCGTCCAGCCGCCGTCGGCGTCGCGTTGGGCGTGCGCGACCCCGGTCTCGAACGTGATCAGCTCGCGCAGTCCGAAATGGTCCACGTAGTCCTCGAAATATGCGGCGATCTGCGTGTGGTGAGCGAAGTCCGGATATGACGACGGCATCGGGTGGTCGGCGTACTCCATCCGCTCTCGCGAGGTGTTGATGTGCAGCGATCGGTAGGCCGCTGACATGCCGTTGCTGTTGGCGAACACCCAGTTGCCCCCGACACGGTCGGACTTCTCGAAGCAGTCGAACTCGATCCCGCGGTCCTGCAGCGCCTTGCAGGCCGCGATCCCCGAGGATCCCGCGCCGATCACACAGGCACGGGGCAACGCGCGAGGCATCCTCGCAGCGTAGTGCAAGCGGATACTCGCGCAGCTCTCGCAAGTAGGCCGACTCGTTAGCCGGAGACCGCTGCCTCGTTGCGGCGGTGCTCGCGTCCACGGGCGATCACCTCACGGAAGCTGCGGAACCGGAAGATCGCGATCAGTGCCGCAAACCCCAGGAAGGAGGTGAGCACAGTCGTCGCGATCTGCTGTCCGACGGAGAACGCGGCCACGAACTGGCTGCCGGCGAAGATTTGAAGCAACAGCGCCTGCTGGACGCCGAGCCCGCCCGGTGTGAACGGGAACACCGAGGCGACGACCTGCACGGCCAGCACCAGCAGCGCGTTCCGCAGCGAGCCACCGATGTGGAACGCGTCGAGCAGCGCCCAGTAGGACGCGAACCGCGCCACCCAGCCGGCCGCCTGCCACGTGCACATCTCCCGGACGTAGCGGCGGCGGTCACGCAGGATCGTGAAGCCCTGGCGCACCCGGGCCCAGAACTCACGCACCCGCGTGGACAGAAGCGCGAAGCTCACCATGAACGCCACCGCCACGACGGTCAGCAGGAACAGCGTGAACCGCATGTGCGATGCGAAGAAGCTGATGTCGAACGATCCGAGCGTCGCGAAGTTCGGTGGCTTCGGAAACACCCCCTGCGTGAACGCGAAGCCCATGATCACCAGGCCCACGAACCAGTCGAAGATCACCCCCGTGGAGAGTGCCGCCGCGACTGTCGGATAGCTGCTCTCCGCGATTGCCGTCCGCGTCAGGAACAGCTGCGCAATGTTCCCGCCGCCCAGCGGGAACACTCCGTTGATCGCGTAGCCGACCATGTACGCACCCCACACGTCGCGCCAGCGGACGGTCTCGTCGGGATAGGCGGCGTGCAGCGCCGCCCACAGCGCCCGCGAGCGCAGCAGCAGGTAAAGCCCATAGAGCGCGAGCCCCAGCAGCAGTGACGTCCAGCTCAGGCTCGCGAGCCGCGAGAAGAAGTCCCCGGCGCTAGTGGCCAGCTTCTCGACCGTGCACGCGACCGACGTGCAAGCGTCGCCGACGGCCCGGGACCGGGGCGCAGCGGTCAGTGTGCCGTAGGGGCTCACGGCGACAATTCTCACACCGGCGCGCGGGCGCGAAACGCAGCAGGCTCGCAACGGGCCCGCGAGAGAACCAGCCCGGGGGGCCCAGATCCGTCCGGGCCCCCCGGAGAGTCAGGGAAGTGGGGGCGCAGTTCCCTGACCGACACGAACGGGTTCCCCCGTCCCAAGCTCAAATGTTGCGGCTCGAATCGCCGTGAATGCAAAACCCCCCAGCGGGTGGCGTCACCAGCGGTGCAACCCTACACCAGATCGTACGCCAGCGGGGTTGAGTTGATGGATCTTTTAACCGCGCGCGCCAGGCCCCGTGAAGAACTCCTCGCCCGCGCGGACGGTGCCGGCCGCCTCCGCCTCGTGGCGCAGAGTCCGGTCGGCCTCGCCGCTCCAGGCGCCGATCGCCAGCAACTCGCGGTCCTGATCCATCGGCGTGCCACCGAGCGCCCTGTTGACGACACGCGCGCACTTACGCCCCTCGGCGATCGCGGTCACCACCAGCGACTGGCCGATCCGAGCGTCGCCGCAAGCAAACACGCCGGGCATCGACGATTTGTAGGTCTGAGTCGTCCGGATGTTGCCGCGGCGGTCCAATTCCAGGTCGAACTCGCTCAGGAGCCCGTCGTGCTCCGGGTGCTCGAATCCGATCGCGATCAACGCGAGGTCGGCCTCCACCACGAACTCGCTTCCGGGCACGGGGGTCAGCTCTCGCGAAGACACGCCCGTGACACTGCGCGCGTAGACGTGGCTGACGCGTCCGTCGAGGCCCCCGAATCCAGTCACCTCCGTCCCCCACCGCCGCTTCGCGCCCTCCTCGAGCGCATAGGTCGAGGGGGTCCGCTTCGGGGGCAACGGCCACGGATGCAGCGGATCCTGGCCGTCGGGTCCGACTTCGCGATACACGTCCAGCATCACGACGCTCGCGGCACCCTCCCGGCGCGAGTTGGAGATGCAGTCCATCCCCGTGTCGCCTCCGCCGACGACGACGATGCGCTTGCCGGCGGCCGAGATCTCCTCACCGGGCGCGACCTCGCGAGCAGCCCGGCCCTCCTGCGCGGCGACCGAGCGGTTCCGCTGGTAGAGGTAGTCCATCGCCAGGTGGATCCCGTCCAGCTCGCGCCCTGGCGCGTTCAGGTCACGGGACACGCGTGAGCCGATCGCGATCACGAGCGCGTCGTGGCGGGCACGTAGCTCCTCGCCGGTCACATCACGGCCCACGTCGACGTCGTACACGAACGAGATCCCCTCGGCTTCGAGAATCGAAACGCGCCGGTCGATCAGCGACTTCTCGAGCTTGCAGTCCGGGACCCCGAAGCGCATCAGTCCGCCCGGCGCCTCGTCGCGCTCGTACACGGTGACGGTGTGGCCGCACTGGTTCAGCTCGGCCGCGACCGCCATCCCCGCCGGCCCGGCCCCGACGACCGCGACCGTCTTGCCCGAGCGGCGTTCGGGAGGCTCGGGTACGACCCAGCCCTCGGCGAAAGCCCGCTCGGCGATCGCCAGCTCGATCTGCTCGATCGTCACCGCGCTGTCATTGATCGTCAGAACGCACGCCGACTCGCATGGCGCGGGGCAGATCCGCCCCGTGAACTCCGGGAAGTTGTTGGTCGAGTGCAGCGCGTCGATCGCCTCACGCCACTTGCCTCGGTATACGAGGTCGTTCCAATCAGGAATCAGGTTCCCCAGCGGACAGCCCTCATGACAAAACGGGATCCCGCAGTCCATGCACCGCGCGCCCTGGCGGCGCAGCTCATCCTCGCCCTGGAGCGAGAAGTACTGCCGGTGGTCGAGGACGCGCTCCGCGGGATCTCGCTTTTCGAACGCCACGCGGTGCAGTTTCAGAAACGCTCCCAGCTCGCCCATCAGGCTCGGACCGCCTCCTGCGCCCGCGCCTCGCGTTCGAGCGCCAACTTGTAGTCGCGCGGCATCACCTTGACGAACCGGTCGCGCGCACCGCGGTCCCACTGCGCCAGCAGATTTCGCGCCACCAGCGAGCCGGTCCGCTGAGCATGCTCGGAGATCAGCGCCCTGATCTGTCGCTCGTCCTCCTCCGTCAGTGTTTCGAGCGCCACCAGGTCGAGGTTGCAGCGGCCGGCGAATCGCCGCTCGTCGAGCACGTAAGCGATCCCGCCGCTCATTCCTGCGGCGAAGTTCCGTCCGGTCGGACCGAGCACGACGACCCGCCCGCCCGTCATGTACTCGCAGCCGTGGTCGCCGACCCCCTCCACGACAGCGCAGGCGCCCGAGTTACGCACGGCGAACCGCTCGCCGGCGAGACCCCGGAAGAACGCGCGCCCGCCGGTGGCTCCGTACAGAAC
>Ga0075021_10001486_pt1 | contig 12044 bp, 13 predicted proteins | sample ColStrG_CSR_2012_FD_72749 | JGI IMG/M metagenome (GOLD analysis project Ga0075021, IMG submission 72749) | Freshwater sediment microbial communities in response to fracking from Pennsylvania, USA - Cold Stream Run_MetaG_CSR_2012 | ecosystem: Environmental > Aquatic > Freshwater > Creek >...
GGCTTGGCTGCGGAAGTGCTGGGGCGGACCGTTGACGACGCGGAAGAGGTCGGGTGCTTAACCGTTTTGGAGTTCCGCGTGAATTTGGCCTTTGCGAAGGCTCAAGACTGCTCCGTTGAAAAACCTGTTCACGGCCGCAGCACTTTGGACCAGTTACGGTCGCTGACGCTTCCGGCTCGGATTCGGAAGTGTGGTCTTTTCACTATCATGGGTTTGGCAAAAGGCCCATGGGCACTCCTGACGGTCGCGGTTCCGAAAGGTCACGGACCAGATCGGGGCGGTGCCGTTGACGACGGTAGAGGTCAGCCATGAGCTCGTCGTCGCCATGCTGCCGGATTCCACGTCGGCGCGTTGACTGTCGTCAGGCTGAGAAAATGCATGCCGGCGGGAGAGGCGCGACCGGAGGTCACGCCGCGGACGAGGACGTCCGCCCTACAGTTGTGAGGTTTTGACGGGGGATGATCGAAAGCGCCGAATGAGTTGACGTACGCATTGGTGGTAGCGGAGGCGGCCTGCGAGGCCGCCGCAGGTCGAGGACCTGCCCCACTTTCTGGCTGAGGGGTTTTGCAGGGCAATTGCAGAAGCCCACCAAACTCCTCTGCCTGGCTGACCGGATTCGTTCTGAAAAACGATTTCACCATCGGTTTAAGCGTGGTTGACGATCATCGTCTTGGTCCTGGAAAACTCGTGGAGGGCGGCAAAACCCTTTTCGCGCCCGTGGCCGCTCTTCCCTACCCCGCCGAAAGGCAGTTCGATACCGGCACCGGCGCCATAGCAGTTGATAAACACCTGACCGGCGCGAATCTGCTTGGCCATGCGGATTTGACGCGCGCCATCGCGAGTCCAGACCGCGGCCACCAAGCCGTATTCGGTGGCGTTGGCAAGGGCAACGGCGTCGGCTTCGCCGGAAAACGGCAGCACGCTGAGCACAGGCCCGAAAACTTCCTCGCGGGCGAGGGCGGCAGCGCGCGGCACCGAACCGAACAGCATGGGCTTGACCCAATAGCCGCCGGGAGCAACGTTGGGATCGATAGAACCCTCGGCCAGGAGAGACGCGCCTTCGCGCTGGGCGTTCGCCACGTAGCTGAGCACACGCTGTTTTTGTTTCTCGTTAATGATGGGACCGCAATCGAGATCCATCTCAGGCGAGCCGACGCGCACTTGGGAGAACGAATCGCGCAACCGCTCAATCAGGGCTTGGTAAATGCCGCGTTCGGCGAGAACGCGGCTGCCCGCGGAACAGGTCTGGCCCGCGTTCTGGACGATGGCCTTGCGCAGAACGGGGACGGCGGCGTCGAGGTCGGCATCGGCGAAGACAACTTGCGGAGATTTACCGCCGAGTTCGAGAGTGCAGGAGATGAAGTGATCGGCAGCCAACTTCTGGATGGTTTGGCCCACGGCGGGCGAGCCGGTGAAGGAGAGAAAATCAATGCCGGCATGGGAGGCGAGAGCCGCGCCGGCCACCGCGCCTTTGCCGGTGACGATGTTGATGACGCCATCGGGAAAGCCCGCTTCGCGAGCCAACTCCGCGATGCGCAAAGAAGAGAGGCAAGCGTCTTCGGCGGGCTTGAGGACGACCGCGTTGCCGACGGCGAGGGAGGGCGCGAGGGTGCGGCCGAACATCTGAGCGGGATAGTTCCATGGCAGGATGTGGCCGGTCACGCCGTAAGGCTCGCGCAGAACCGACACCATATAGCCGGCGAGATACGGCACGATTTCGCCGTGGAGTTTATCCGCCGCGCCGCCGTAGTATTCGAAGTAACGGGCAAGGGCGGCGATATCGGCATCCGCGGCGCTTTTGGGTTTACCGGTATCGCGCGCTTCGATGGCGGAGAGTTCCACGGCATTTTGAGCGATGAGATTGCCGAGACGAGTGAGGAGACGGCCGCGATCGACGGCGGTGGTTTTGCCCCAGGGACCTTGGTCAAAAGCTTGGCGCGCGGCCCGAACGGCGAGGTCTATGTCTTGGGCAGTGCTATCGGCGATGGCGGCGAACGTCTGGCCGGTGGCGGGATCATAGACTGGAAGCGTCTGGCCGGCGGCGGCTGGGGTCCAATTGCCGGCGATGAAATTTTGGGCGGCGGCGAGTTGCATGTTGAAAGATTATGTTGACGTGATCGAGCGATAGAGAGCCAGCATATCGTCGATGCCGTCGGTCTCCGATCGAGAACAGTCGACTGTGGCGCGCTTTGGGGTGGGAGTGGCCAGCACGTTGAGTACTTGACGGGCGACGGCGTCGGCATCGCCAATCGGGGCGAGAAAGACGCCCGGCGGCCTCATTCCGTTGTCAGTCGCAACCACGGGCGTGGCTAGTTGCAGAGCCTCGCGAACGGCGATCGAGTCTCCGTCGTAAAGCGTGGTTCGGAGGAGCGCAGCGGCTCGGCGAATGAGTTCGATGGTGGCGGGGTGAGGCACATCGCCGGCGAGCAGGATGCGTTCGTTGTGAGGCTCGGCGGCGATTTGGCGGACGAGATCGTCCTTGAGACTCCCGCTTCCCACAATGGCCAGTCCCGCGTCTGGATGAGTTTGCCGTAACTTCCGAAGCACCGCGAATTGCAACGGCAAATCATATTCCGGTTCAAGCAAGCCGACAGTGACCAGGAGAGGCTTTTGCGCGGCGCAAAAGGCTTGTAGACCAGGCTGGAAGGCACTTTCCGATTTCAGGCGCGTCAACGAGGGAAAGGGCTCGATGAGATGAGTCTTGCCGGGCGCGATGCCGGAACTGGCCAAAAAGTCCCTGAGTTCGGGATTTACGCCGACGAGGGCATCGAATTGGCGGAAGACCGTTAGAATTGCTTTCAAACGAAGCGGGCGACGCCCCAGCACGGACGCCGGATATCCGCCCGAATGCAAGGTGAGCACGGTTTGCCGCCCCGGCAAGGCACTGAGAAACGCCGCGAGGGCGGCGAGGCGGTTGGTAATATCGCCGCCGATGTGAAAGTGAGCGACATTGACGGGAAGAGTCAAAAGCAAGCGGCAGACTTCAAGCGGAGTGCGCGGGAAGAAGACGTTTTCAATTCCAGTTTGGCGATGCCGGCTGAGACTGATGACAAAACCGCGGTGCCCGCGTTCCCGCAAGCGCTGGTGAATGGCAACCACATTGGTTTGGACACCGCCATGCGGCGGCGGATAGACGCCAAGTTGAACAACACTCAACTTGCCGCTTGGCAAGGCACTATTCATTTAAGCTTTTGCCGCTGCCACTTTGTCGGGCAGCGCAATTCCCTGAAGCACTCCATAAGCGGACAACAGGCAGGCGACATTGTCTTTCAGATTGAAATGCTTCCAAGCCCGATCATAGCCTGCATCGCCCATGGAAACGCGCAGCGCCCTATCTCGACTGAGTTCGAGGATGCGTTTGGCACCCGCTGGCGGGTCGGCTGGCGGTATAAGGCAGCCGGTAACGCCATCTTCGATGACTTCCGGAATGCCCCCAACCTGCGTAGCAATGACGGGTTTCCGATGGGCCATGGCCTCCGCGATGACCCAGGCAAACGCTTCTTGCCAGCGGGAGAATTGGCACGCGATATCCGCGGCCGCGAAGAGACCCTCTCCCATGGGATCTTCCACCAGCCCGGTAAACGTCACGCTATTTGCGATGCCAAGCTTGCCGCACAATTGCATATACTTATCACGGCAGGGCCCTTCGCCGGCGATGAGGAAGTGCAGGCGGGAATCCTGGGCGAGCGCCAAAGCCGCCGCGTGAATGAGGTCTGCTAAACCTTTTTCCGGCCGCAGACAGCTCACTTGCACGACGAGTATTTTATCGGCGCCGATGGCGAATTTCCGGCGGAAAGCCAAGCCGCGCTGCTCATCGGCGATACGCGTGAAATCGACCGAATTGTAGAGGGTTATCAGACGGTCGGGGCGGACATATCCGCGGCGGGCATTTTGCCCGTGGACGTAGCCGCTTACGCAGAAAACGCGGTCGTAGGCCGAGGCCAGGAGGCAAGCGGCCAACTGTTTGAATGAGGAAACCACCGCAGGAACTTCGCCGCGTTCGCGTGAAGTCTGGTCGGTGAAATAAACGCGGCGCGCTCCACCGGCTCGGCAGGCCCAGGCGACTGGCGAAAGAAAGGAGGTGAAGCTCAAATGCACTTGGCCGGCATGCGTTCGGCGGACGAGCGAGAAAAAAGCCAGAGCCGCCGGTAGACCGCGAGCCGAGATTTCCGGCACCGCTAAGATTTCCGCCCCGCAGCCGGCGAAAAATTCCGTAACCGCCGGCGTGGGCTTTTCGCAAAAAGCAAGAACGCTTCGGCCGCCCAGAGCGTTGATCTGGCGCGAAAGTTCGGCAGCCAAGGTCTCAACGCCGCCAATCTTGCGCGGCACTACGTCAAATACCGATAACACGGTAAACGGCATTGGGAGGTTCTACGAACCTAACACCCGCAGAGACTCCGCACTTTGGCAGGCGACATTACCCGCAGGTTCCCGGCAGCAACCCGTAACCCAATAACGCGGCCGCTTGACCCACAACTCTCGAATGCCCTCGCGCTTGATATTGCCGAATCGCGACGCTTGCGAGCAAGTCGCCACATCGCCATTCGCTTGTATCTGCAAACCGGTCATGGCCGAGCAATGCGAGCGAGTTTCGTGAGCGGTGTGGGATTGAATAGCGAGCCTTAGACTGTCCGGGTCCCTAAAATATTCTTTCATCGCATGTAATTGAGCCGGGCTATTCTTGATAGGCAGCCCGCGGTTTTGCAGTGCGATCAACTCATCCACCGCGCGTTCGGCTTTGCCGGCATCAGTGGGCCAGTTAGGCGAGGTGAGATACCACAAGGCATCCTGTTCGGTGTTGTAATTTTGCTCGATGGATTGATAGAAAACCTCGACGCCTCTTTCGGCCGCGTAACGCGCGACATCGGCCGCCGAGTCCAAATTTTGCCTCATCAACACCGTCTTGAGTTGAATAATGTAATGCAGCCCACGCTCGCGGCGGAGGCGCACCAGCGTATCAAGAGAAGCGGACGTGCGATCCCAAAAATCGGCCTTGCCGCGAATTTCGTTGTGAACGTCTCCAATCCCATCGACGGATAACGTCACGCGCCATGGATTAGCCTCCGCTACTTCCTCCATGCGTTTGCCATCGGGCCAGTAGCCATGCGAAAGCAACTCCATAAGCAAACCCAAGCGGCTACCGTGGCGCAAGATCTCATGCGCATCGCGGCGCAGCAGCGCCTCGCCGCCGCTCAACGCCACATGGGCGGGCCCCAACCATTGGCGCAAGCCAGTAAGAACCCGTTGCCAATCTTCCAGCGAGGGAAGGTCCTCTTTGCCCTTATTTTTCCAAATATCGCAATGCGTACAACGCGCATTGCATAACTCGGTGAGCATGAGAACGATGGAGGTGGGGCGGCAATGGGCGGCAAAGCGGCGATTGGCAACTAGGCGAAGCCGGTAACTCAAGGCGCAGGAAATGCGCCAGCGCAAAACGTCAATATTTCCATTCATGGTTCTTCCCCCTAAGAGCCGCGCCTTTGACTCACATATTCTACGACACAGTAACCGCACAACTTTGGGCCAAGTCCGCTGTCGCCGGGAGAACCATGGCGGGGCGCGTATGATTGACTTAGATTTATGCACATTCCCGCCCTGCTGGCCGTTTTTGTAGCCTCTGCGCTCACCTTGGGCGCCCAGCCGGCGGCGGCTAAGCCTCCGGTTAAGCGCGAGCCGCCGCCGGGGCCGTTGCATTCCGTTCATGTGAAAGGCAACAGCCTTTATGCGGCGGATGCGGTGGCGGCCACGGGAGGCTTAAAAATAGGCCAGCGCGTGAGCCCCGCGCTGATTGAACAGGCGCGCAAGAGGCTCCAAGATCTGGAAGTCTTCAATAACGTTTCCTATGAATACCGCACTAGCCCTGGACCTTCGCCACAGTATGACGTGACGTTCGAGGTGGCGGAAAATCAGCAGCTTTTCCCGATGCGCTTTGAGCGGCTGGGCGATCCGGAGGCCATTCGCGGCTATCTGAAAGAACATGTGGATCTCTACGCGGACCGCATTCCTGGGACCGAGGGGGCGCTGCGGCGCTACAAAGCGGCGGTGGAGGCGTTCGTAGAACAAAGCAGCCCCAAAACCAAAGTGCGGGCGGCGATTTCGAATGACGATCCGCAGGAGTTGACGGTTCTGTTCACGCCCAATATCGCCGCGCCGACAATTTCGCAAGTGGAGGTGAGCGGGAATGAAGCGGTGGATACGGGCACGATTCTGCGGGCGGTGAACGGCGTGGCGATCGGGGTCCCGCTATCGGAGCAGCGACTCAAGATGATTCTCGACGGCGCTATCAAGCCCGTTTACGCCGCGAAGGGCTATGCGGCGGTGAGCTTTCCAAAAGTGGAAGTGGAGCCGTCGAAAATCAACGCGGGTGTAGTGGTGAAGGTGCAGATCAAAGACGGCCCGCTCTTTAAGTTCGGCACAGTGCGTTTTCGCGGCAAGGGAGTGGATGAAGATGAGGTGCGATCGGCGATTACCTACAAGCCTGGGCAGACTTACAACGCCGAGCAACTGGACAATTTCCGCATTGAACTGCTGCGCCGCATGAAGCACCGTGGGCTGTTGGACGCGAACATCACGAACGAAATGCAAGTAGACGATGCGAAGAGGGCGGTGAACGTGGTTTACAGCATTGTGGCCGGGGAGCCATACAACTTCGCGAAATTGGATATTCAAGGGTTAGACATAAACTCACAGCCGGTGATTGAGAAGCTTTGGGGCGAAAAGCCCGGACAGGTGTTCAATCCCGATTATCCCGATTTCTTTTTGAAGAAGGTGCAGGAGCAGGGGTTGTTCGACAATTTGGCGGATGCGCATGCGGATTATTCGCAGGATTCTTCGACGCATACGGTGACGGTGCATCTGTATTTTAAGGGCGGGAAATCGGCGGCGGATAAGGAGCGGGAGAAGAAAGAGGAGGAGCAGAAGCGGGGAGGGCCGTGGTGATTATGAGATGGGAGACCGGACTCACATTTGCTTCAGCAGAGCGTCAATCAACTTTCCGTTCTGATTGTAATCATTGGTAAGGCGGTTGAATTCCGCGGCTCCGGCATTATAGCCTTCCACGTCATTGGCCTTGGCTTGGGAGAGCATCTTGCCGGCCAAATTCAAAAGACCGTCCCGTATGCGCCGGCTCTCTGCGACGGTTTCATAAAGTTTCTTGAACTGCGCCTTCCGCTGGCCATTACCCAAGTCATCCAATGACGTTTCTGATTTGGCCGATTCGTTCGCCGCTTCTAAGCCTGCCGCCGCCGCAGAATAATCTCGTTTATTGATTGCCGTGAAAACATTATTCAGATGGTCCACGCCCGAATTCAGCGAAGCGACGAACGTCAGGGTGTCCCGGACAACCGGCGCCGCCACAAGCACCTTGCGGAGAGCGCCGTCCAAATCCTGCCGGCGGTCGACAAAAATGGGTTTTCCTCCTCCCGTGGCGTCAGAAACCTTACTTACATCCGCCTGCTCCGCGCCGGTAAGGCCGATGCCGATGAAGTGGAAATCCAAGTGAATGTTGGCGCTTTTGATACGCTCCATTCTGTCGCGGATACCCGCTGTGGGATTTCCACCCGCACATGCGTCGCGCGAACCAGTCACCACCACGATCCGCTTGAATACGCCCTTGAAGCGCTCGCTTTCATCGAAATCTCCCGTTGCCTCAATCACCGCACGGGTCAGGCTGGATTGCCCCCCAACGGCAAGAGATCGTAGTGACTTTTCCATCTTCACTCTATTGTTCTGGGCGAGTTTCACAGCGATGCGGGTGTTATTACCACCACACGCTCCGCCAAACTCCCGCAAGGCAAGCATATCGGTATCCGCCACCGAGTCGAGAACTCCATGAACGGACTCGGCTGCTGCCTGGAGCTTGGTGCCGCCTTCGAATCCGCGGCCCATGCCTTCCGACCGGTCCATGACGATCTCCATCATCTCGTGAACGTTCTGAGCAGGCTGCGCCTTCGGAATGAGCTTCACGACTGCGGCAATAGCGCCGGCTAGCGCAGCTACAAGCGCGATTGCGGCCATCGCGTTCTTGTAGAGCCGTCTTCTTTCTAGCAGGCTGCGGTCCACTCGTTCGTAATCATACGTCCACAGCTTGGCGATTGCAACCGGGTCTGAATGCGCGTAACATAATCCCATGAAACAGCCACGATACCTGCTTTTGGCACTGTTGGCTCTTACCGCCAAATCGGTAACGGGCCAGGATGGCGTAACGCCAGTCAAACAAGTTCAGCCTCTAACGGAGCCGAACAAGAAAACCGATACCGTTAAGCCAACTCCAAAACTACCGCCGCCTCCAGTGACAAAATCCGAGGCGGCCGCGCCGGGTGTCTATTATTCAGGCACCTTCGATGGGAACGCTCTTGGCAAAGAGTGGAAACTTGTGAATCCCGATCCAGCCCGATGGACTATGCAACCGAAGCGCAAATCCATCATGATTATTACCCAGAAGGGCGGGTGTCTGGGCAAGGACTCGAAGAATCTGCTCGTTCTGGACAAGGAACTTCCTGCTGACGACTTCGAGGTGATCGTGAGGGCTTCTGCTCAGTTCCAGGGTGAAGGTACCCAAGTCCTGATGTATCTGTTTACCGATGAGGCGAATTACATTGTTGCAACTTTGCAGCAAGACCGCTACGCCATCGCCACCCATCTTTCCAAGGTTTTCCAGGGGCAGGTAAACGGTCAGTTTGGCGCGGACGTCGGTACGCATGATATTTATCTGAAGGTGGCTCGGGATGGCAATGAATACAGCGGCTACTTCGCGACCATCGACCCTGCCAAACCTGCTGACGTCAACCAAATTCAATGGAAAGGGCTAGGGACTCTCCCCTGGATTCGTTTTCAACCGAAGCTTGCCCTTTGCGCTTGCACCGGCTGGGGAGACCCGCCCCAAGTGAGCGCGGAGTTCTACTCTGTTGTGATCCGTAAGAAATAAGTTCTCCGTTCGCTATCCGGCTTACGTAATGTCATAGGACAATTGAGTCCACTAATCCGACTTCCGAAGCCGGCCACGCTTATGGCCCTCGGGGAATTCTATGAACTCGTAGCCACCGGGCTTGGCTGCATTACGCGCTCAGCGATTTCGAAGCCGCGCGGCTTTAGGACCGACCAGCGATTGGAGCCGAGCGCTACAATCGCAATCGTTCGACCGACAAGATTTTGTTCGTTTTTAATGCTTTGATCGGCGGTCAGAATGATTTCGAACCCCGCTTCCTCGGCCGCATTTAGCAACTTCCCGTTCTTGAGCCGTTCCCAGCCAAGATCGACCGAAATAGTTACTTCATGACCCGTGAGAAACCCTCGGAGTCCGCGAGGAGTGCTGTTATCAAAGAGGACGCGCAAGGAAGCCCTGCTTCGCCGCGTAATTCAATACGGTTCGGACATCGTGCTCGGTTATGCCGCCGAACTGCTCCAGAATTTCAACCACGTTTAGGCCATCGTTAAAATTGTCGAGAATTGCGTCCGGCGTAATCCTGATTCCTCGAACCGTGGGTGCGCCGTGCAGTTTCTCAGGATCGCGCTCGATAATCGGGCAGCCAGACCAGTCGATATCAGTAAGCATTTTCGATACTCTCTTCGTTGAACTTATTTTACCGCTACCCAAGTGTGGCCCACACACGGCTCTGTCTCCCATAGGGCATTGCGTGAATTACCGCACCCGTGTTATTCAGCACGTTTTGGAGGACCGGATTGATGACAGTCGCCATGATGAATTCATAACACACACTATGCGGACCCATCTCGTTCCAGGCGAGAGAACTCGAAATTTACCCAACGGGTCGTTCCTGATTCGGTTGCCTGTCTCTCCGAGATCGGACCACACCCGATAGTCTTATGCGCTGAAAGGCAGCTCAAGAGAGATTGATTGATAGGGAACTTCCGGCCGGATGCGTCCACGCTCGCCGCGATGGAGCTTCCCGAAACCGTAGCGCTCCATCGTTTTCAGCGTTCGGGAAAGGTTCGACGTTCTGCGGCCTGTGCGGTCCGCCAGTTCTTGAAGGGAAGCCGGATGCGTTTGGGCAATAGTCGTGAGCAATGCGCGGCTTTTTTGGGACAGCACCCCGGCAAAACTCTCGGTCGAGGTAAACCAGACCTTAGGTTTCCCGGGCTTCGGCTTCAACTCGCCGCGCGCAATCGCCATCGTGCGCCTTCATCTCCTGGTAGGGAGCTATTCCGATTTTCAATGTTTTCATGGGAGGATTCCCTTCTCGCGGAGCACCACGTCAACCAATGTCCAGAAATCGGCGAGTAATGCCGCCGCATCTTCATATTCGTAAGGCCGAACAGTGTTGAGCCGGTGGGTATGATCGAAAGCTCGCGGCCCTCGTTTGCCCTTAACCGAGTGCGCAATATCCCACCCGGCCAAGCGCTCCCCATCCGGCCCGTGCAGCGTCATTGAGTAGTTTAGGCCGCGTGGTCTGTCCACGCTTGTTGGGACGCGCCGCACCACGAATCGAACCCAATGCCGGGTTTCGCATAATGATAATGCAAGCTACGTGTCTGCTTATCGTACGAAATAGAGCAGCTTGACCGCCATCATCCGTTATGCGATTGGACCGTGAATGGAATCGCTAGGGCGTCGAAGAACCGGCCTTAATCGTCGGTTTCGAACAAGGATCTCGGAAGTCCCGATTGACGGACAATGCTCCCCAAGGTTCCGCGCCGGAGAGTGTCGTGAAGCGGAACAGGGACTGTCACGGTCGTTGTGTCCAACCGCTTTTGCATGATCTCGTGACTTCCTCGCCTTCGAACAGCTATGAATCCATTTCGTTCCAGGATGCGGCAGACATCCGGGCCCGAGAGAACTCGAAACTTACCCAACCGGTACCTCAACCTGAGTCACGAAAACCTCATTGTGAGTGCGCCGGGATACTTCCGATGTGGAGGCCGTCTCAAAAAATAGCGTCAAGGCCTCGATTAAGTTGCTTCGCGCCTCTTCAATTGAAGTGCCCTGACTCGCAATATCGAGTTCCGGGCACAACGCCACGAAACCCGCATCTTCGCGTTCGATAATTGCCGTTAACCGCAGCCCTTGCTTCATGATTCGAGTCTACACGCATGTCAACCCAGCGCAAACCCAAGCCGTTGCGCGGGTGCGTAACCGTTTTTGGGGTGACTAGCCGCTTGCTAACGCGCGCGGTTCTGAATGACGATTTAGTTCCGGCTCGGTTTCGATACGCCGGTAGATCGGAAAGCAATTTGTTCACGGCTTCCGACTATACCTTGACCGCTATCGCTGGTTATGCGATTATCGCCGCTTGGGGCTTTAGTCGCGCACAGTTCATGGAATTCCTACCTTTAGACGAGGCTATGTCCCGCTATGTCAGCGACGGCGATACCGTGGCTCTGGAAGGTTTTACCCATCTCATTCCTTTTGCGGCGGGCCATGAGATCATCCGCCAGGGGCGCAAAGATCTAACCCTGATTCGCATGACCCCCGATCTTCTCTATGACCAAATGATTGGCATGGGCACCGCGCGGAAATTGGTCTTCTCGTGGGGCGGCAACCCCGGGGTGGGTTCGCTGCATCGTTTGCGCGACGCGGTCGAGCGGGGCTGGCCGGGGCCACTGGAAATTGTGGAGCACAGCCATGCGGCGATGGCCAATGCCTATGAAGCGGGCGCGGCCGGGATGCCGTGCGCCTTCTTTCGCGGCTACCGCGGTTCCGATCTGCCGTCTGTGAACAAAGATATCCGATTCGCCGCTTGCCCATTCACTGGCGAAGAACTCGCCTGCGTTCCCGCGCTGCGGCCCGACGTCGCCATTATCCACGCGCAAAAAGCCGACCGCGCGGGGAACGTGCTGATTGAAGGAATTATCGGCGTGCAAAAGGAGGTGGTTCTAGCGTCACAGCGAGCGGTTGTGACCGTGGAGGAGATGGTAGACGATTTCGGCCCGCGCAGCAGCAATGCCGTTATCCTGCCGGCCTGGACGTTGAGCGCCGTGGCACTGGCGCCGGGCGGCGCGCGGCCATCTTACGCGCACGGCTACTATGCGCGCGATAATGCCTTCTATATTAGCTGGGACGAAATTTCGCGCGACCGCGCGGCATT
>Ga0075021_10001487_pt1 | contig 12037 bp, 14 predicted proteins | sample ColStrG_CSR_2012_FD_72749 | JGI IMG/M metagenome (GOLD analysis project Ga0075021, IMG submission 72749) | Freshwater sediment microbial communities in response to fracking from Pennsylvania, USA - Cold Stream Run_MetaG_CSR_2012 | ecosystem: Environmental > Aquatic > Freshwater > Creek >...
TCGTTGTAGTTCGGCTGGTACTGCGGTGGCGGCGATTCGTAGCGTGGGTTATCCGGGGCCGCCGCGAGCGATTCGTCTGGCGTTAGCGGCATCGGTCGTGAGCGCGCCACCGCCGGTGCGCCGCCGGGGATCGCGCCGCTTAGCACTACAGTGGTGTTGGCCATCTTCTGCCGCTTAACCAGTTCCCACAGTGTGGCGGCGTTCTTCACCGACAACCGCACGCAACCATGCGACACCGCGCGGCCGAGATTGCGCTGCTCGAAGGTGCCGTGAATGGCGTGGCCGATCTTAGTGAAGAAGACGGAATAAGGCATCGGCGCATCGTCCCACTCGTCACTGTGGTGGTCGATTTCCATTCGGAATGGCCTAAAGGTGCCGCTCGGCGTGTCGTAGCCGCGCCCTCCAGTCGACACCGGCCAGTCATAAAGCTGCCTGCCGTCGACCGTGACGGTCATGCGCTGGGCGGATTTGTCGACTTTAATGAGAAGGTCGGCGCGGGCGGCTTGACCAAGTGCCAGCACCGCGAAAATAGTGGCCGTCAGCGAGGCGATGAGGCGGTTGATACGCACAGACAGGGCACTCCGCCCCCCAATTCACCCTATCACTCCTAAAGGGTGACGAGTCTCACGAGTTTGTTAGCAGGCCGCCCCTGCCCCTCGTCCGAGGCCGGTCCGACCGGCGAACTCGCGTTCATCTGCGGTGCCAAAGGCAAGCCGCTGTCCAAGGAATCCTTCGGCAATCTATTTAAGAAGGCTTGCAAGCAAGCGGGACTGCCAAATCGCTCGGCACATGGTTTGCGCAAGATCGCTGCCACGCGAGCGGCCGAGAACGGCGCAACGGTGGCGCAACTCGAAGCGATCTTCGGCTGGAAGGGCGGCCGGATGGCCTCGCTCTATACTGAGACAGCAAGCCGCAAGCGGCTTGCGCTCGACGCCATGCACACGCTGGCGAACGAAAAGGGAAAATCTGTGCCCCCACCTAGTGGCAAGGTGCAGTGGTTGTGGCAATCTGCTCACTTGACTAAGCCGGTGATTGGACAAGCGAAATTCTACACTACGCCTTAACGCAGCTTTAGTTTGGGGTGCCGATCGCGTTTGGAAGGGATAGGCTGCGATGCGCAAGCGCCTCATTATCACTGCGGCGGCCATTACGGTCAGCGCAGTTTCGGCGTTGGCCGACCAGCAACGCCTGAGGAAAGACGTCAGGTTTTGCCCTAGCTGGGCGGAAGCACATGAACGCACTTTGGCCAGCTTAAATAATGGCCGCCCGCCTTATCCCGTGAGATGGAAGGGCTGCATTTGGCTGAAGCAGGGCACCAATGTGGACATAATTGATCACGACGAGTCATGGACTGAAATTCTTGTCAACGGAAAGCATTGGTTTGCGGACGAATAACTTGCTGGCGCGCGCCGACCGCGTGATTGAGTTAGAAATCAATAACGGCAGCTATTGGCACAAAGCGGACATAAGCGGCCATCAGATTTTATCGAAGCCGCCGCCCGACGCAACAAGACCTCCAGCGACGTGCAGAGTTTCGATTGCACCATGGTTCTCGAGGGGGGCGACACCCGCCCCATTGGTCTTGATGCCTCCGGCAATTTCGATCTCGCGTGCAGAACCACCGGGTTTGATGCTCAGACCAATGGCGGGCAGCGTCATCACGACCCCCTTGACCAGCGATTGACCAGTGCCGCCGAACGTCTCAATGCCGCGGCGCACGACAAGCCGACCTATCGGTTGGCTGATCTGGACGCCAACCGCTCCATCCGCGTGGGTAACCACCCGGTCGAAGTCGGCTACGTCCACAGTGCCGGTATACACATTGAAGCCGCGTGCACCCTGACCAAAGGTCTCAATTGGCGCGGTCACTCGCAGGTCGTGGACGGTCCCAAAGTTCACAAAGCCAATTCCACTCGGGCCGTGCGAGGTGATCTTTTCCTCGGCGATCCAGAGATCAACGACGCCCCAGTTGTCGAGCACCATGTCATTGACGCCGTAGGTCGTAACGGGACCGTGATTTTTCACGACCTCGACATGGGCCCCATAGACCGTAAAAACACCGCCAGTGATTTGGTCGGGTGTACCGGGCGCAATTCCACCGTCGCTGTAAATCGCACCGGTTTCCAGTCGCGCTACGTTGAGGCGGCCACCCTTGTCGCCCGCGCCGCTCACGAAGATACCGCTCCCACGAACAGGAGCGCCATCGCGGCCAGCAGAAAGGCCGACAAGGTCTGCGCTGATGACTACACTCTCGTCGGACTGCATGTTCCAGAGAGTAAATGCACCGTGCAGGACATAGACGCCATAGCCGTGCGGACGTTCGTTCTCTCCACGCGCATCGGCTGCGATAATGTCGAGGCCGTCAACATCGACGTGCCCGCCACGCACTTTGTTGCGTGCAAGAATTTGAACACGGCCGATCGTCGCTAGATTGCCCAGTTCAGTCCGGCCAAGACTGGCGACGGTCGTATCATTGAAAATCGCTCGCTTATTTGGATCAGTTTCGAGCCGAAGCCCATTAATTTGGTTGTCAGAGGAAAGCTGGACGCCATCCGCACCGCTCGCAAATGTGATTATCGCGTTTTTGTCCGTACCGCGGAGGGACTGCCCCGGCGAAAGCTGGACAGATGGAGCGCTCGTTAGGTGCCCACTGACAGCTATTCTCTGGACATTTTTGTCTTTGGTTGCCGCAATGAGCGCGTCGCTTGTGGTGACTGACTTTTCGGGGACATTCATAATCACAACCCTCAGTGTGGCGGCATCGAGCAAGCGAACAAGCCAATTCACCCACTAAATGAACGGCGCTTCAAGGGTGGTTCGTATGGGCTCATGTCCGCTATTGGCACTTAGCGGACAATCCAGTCGTGACGCCTTTGTCCGCTATTGGGCCAAAACCAAAGCCCGAGGCCGGTTGTGTGTCATTTCTCGCTCGCTGCCCGGTGGCAAAGTGCTAGCCTTTAGATATTGGACGAGGCGTGTTCTCGGGGGCACATGCAACGACGAGATTTCATCACGCTCCTCGGCAGCGCGGCAGTAACTTGGCCGCTTGCTGCACGCGGACAGCAGCCGGATCGCACGCGGCGCATCGGCGCACTCGCGGGCATCGAGGACGATGCGGAAGGACGCGCACGCTTCGCGGCGTTCCAGCAGGGGCTGCAGCAACTGGGCTGGACTGACGGTCGCAACGTGCGGATCGACTATCGCTGGGGTGGGGGCGATGCCGACAATATTCGCAAGCATGCGGCGGAATTGGTCGCGCTCGCACCGGATGTCATCTTGGCCGCTGGCGGTGCGGTCGCAGGGCCGTTGTTGCAGGCGACCCGGGCAGTTCCGATCGTGTTTGTGATCGTTCCCGATCCAGTCGGGGCCGGCTTCGTCGATAGTCTGGCGCGGCCAGGCGGCAATGCCACTGGATTTGTCAGTTTTGAATACAGTATTAGCGCGAAATGGCTGGAGCTGCTCAAGCAGATCGCGCCGGGTATCACGCGAGCGGCGGTCCTTCGAGATCCCGCCATATCCACTGGGATCGGCCAGTTCGGTGCGATCCAATCCGTGGCGCCGTCGCTCGGGGTGGAGGTGAGCCCGATGAACGTGCGCGATGCCGGCGAGATCGAACGCGCCGTCGCGGCCTTCGCGCGCTCCTCGAATGGCGGATTGATCGTGACGGGGAGCGCGCTGGCAGTGGTTCATCGCGATTTAATCATCACGCTTGCGGTCCGGCACAAGCTGCCCGCGGTCTATTACGAACGCAACTTCGTCGCCGCCGGCGGCTTGATCTCCTACGGGCCTGACTATCTCGATGAGTTCCGGAGGGCGGCCGGCTACGTCGATCGCATCCTCAAGGGTGAGAAGCCGGCAGACCTGCCGGTGCAGGCGCCGACTAAGTACAAGCTGGTGATCAACCTCAAGACCGCCAAGGCGCTCGGCCTCACGATACCGCCGACGCTGCTCGCCACCGCCGACGAGGTGATCGAATAGCGATCCTTTTTGCTGCACTGCATGAGTCCGCTATTGGCCCAAAGCGGACATTGCCTTGCGGTACATGACACGAATGATCGTCGCTCCGGATACAACCCAACCCGATGTCTAAAATTGGCGGTTAGATGGCTTCTCAGCAAGGATAACCTTGCTCAATTGAGCCAGATCAATGCGGCAGGGAGAGGCAAGGTGCAATAAGTTACAATTGTCCGCGGGTCAGGAAGGGCACGCGATGATCGTCAACATCGTCATACTTATTGTGGTTGTCTGCATCGCATGGGTCGTATGGACCGAGCGGAAGAGCAAACAGGCGTTAGACAAAGACGCCTTAGACGAGGCGTGGCGTGAAGTGCTTGATGACCCGCATTACATGGAGCGGCGGCACTACGAAGAACGCAAGCGTGTAGAAGACCAAGCGCGGGCTGCCGCTGCCAATCGCTGATCGCGCAATCATTGCAAACTTTTTGTGGGGTTCACTAAGAAGCCTGCCGACTTGCCGGTACAGGCGCTGTCCGCTAATGACCCAAAGCGGACATTGGAGCCGCCCGAGCCGAACGTCCTATGTCGCCAATGCGCGATCAACAGCTGCGATGGCATGGATCGTGGTGGTATCGAACAGCGGCACTGCGCTGTCTTCTTCCGAAACGAGAAGCATTATCTCAGTGCAGCCAAGAATAATGGCCTGCGCACCTTGCGCGATTAGCCGCGCGATGATCTTGCGATATGCCGCTCGCGATTCGGGAAGGACTTCACCAGCAACCAATTCATTATAGATGATGTCGTGTACGACGCGCCGATCGGCAGCCGATGGCACTATCACATCTAGATCGAATACCTCCTTCAACCGTCCTTTGTAGAAATCCTGTTCCATCGTAAAAGCCGTACCAAGCAGGCCAACTTTTTTAATCCCCGCCGCCTTTACTTTCTGCGCGGTCGGATCCGCTATGTGAAGCAGTGGGATATTGATAGCTTCGGCAACTGCATCGGCCATCCGATGCATGGTATTGGTACAAATCAAGACAAAGTCTGCACCGCCGCGCTCTAGCCGGATCGCAGCGTCTTTCATCCTTTCCGTGAGCGTGTCCCAATCCCCATCATGCTGAAGGCGTTCAATTTCGCCAAAATCGACCGACCACATCAGGCTGCGAGCCGAGTGAACGCCACCGAGCCGTCTCCGAACTTCGCGGTTGATAATTCGGTAGTATTCGGCAGAGCTTTCCCAACTCATGCCGCCTATTAGGCCGATAACGGCTTGCTGGTGCATCTTAAGCCCTCGAATAAACCTGACCGATGGTACTTCGGAAGAGCGAATGTCCGCTAATGGCACTTAGCGGACATGCGACAGCGACCAACCAATGTCCGCTTTTGGGGGTAAAGCGGACATCGCAAGAGCCTGTCGCCATGTCTGCTTTTGACCCAAAGCGGAAGTCAACCTTCCTTTGGGCTGCCGCGTCTTCGGCCACTCCAAACGAGACGATCATTCGGCTACGATGTGCTACATGATTGCGGAGACCGGAGACTGCCCCTTTTGCAAAGCAATTATGCGTCACACGCGGACGCGCCACGCACCCACGCTGCCGCGCGACGAGATCACGCGCGCCGACCCGCGCAGGGCGACGCACACCATCGCCGACCCGCTCACCGCTCCACCTGCTGGAGCGGACACAACACAACGTGTCCAAAGCCGCGCGCCTCGCGGGCATCGATCGCAACTACCTCTACCGCATGATGAAGAAGTACGGCATGGCCCGCAAAGAGTGAAGCGCGCGTGAGCAAGACACGCCGTGTTCCCCAACGCGCGCGCGCCATCCGGCGGCTGGCCAAGCTGCGCGAGACCTTCGGGGCCGACGCCGCCGCCGAGCGCGAGCGGCTCCTGCGCGCCTGCGGGCGCGCGCGCCGTCGCAGCGGCAAGGAGCTCAGCTCGCTGCACGAGACGCTGTGCTTTGCGCGCGCGTACCCCGACAACCAGGCGGTGCTCGATCTCGTCCGGGATCTGCTCGATCGCTGGGAGCGCCGGGCGGACGTGCACGCGCTGGGCGAAGCGTTGCAGGGCCTCGGCATGGCGGGCGTGGCCAACGCCTATCCCTTCTTCTGGCCCACGGCGCGGTGGTTGGCCGAGCGCTGGCCGGGCACGCTGCACGTGGACTGGGACAACCTGGAGGACGCCGACGGCCTGGCGTCGTTGCTCAAGCTGCTCATGCCGCGCGCCGAGTCACCCGCCCTCGAGGAGCTGTCGCTGACGGCGCGCCAATGGGTGCGGCACCTCAAGCGCGACGACGAGAGCGACGGCACCTTCCTCGTGCGTCGCTTCGCCGAGGCGAGCATGGACGAGCGCTGGCGCGAGGACGTCTTCGATTCGCTCGACGTGCCCTTCGTGCTCACCCCGGCGCGCGGCACGCCCTCGCGCACGACGTCGTTCATCGCCGGCCTGCCGCTGTGCTGGCAAACCCACGCGCGCTCCACGGCGCGTCCCGATCTGAAGCGTGAGATCGAGCGCCCGCCGAAGCGCATGCGCCACGTCAATCACAAGCGCGGCGCCGAGCTGGTGGACGCCGCGCGCGTGGCCATGCTCACGCGCGAGCGCGACCTCGAGCAGATCGCCTACGCCTACCCGGGCGACGCCTGGATTCTCGAAGACGAAGACGGGCTGTGCTTCGTGGCCCTCGGCAAGGTGCCCGAGCGCCGCTTCGTGCTCGAGGCCACCTACGTCTATCTCGTGGTCAAGAACGGCGTGCCCGTGGGCTACCTGCAGGGCAGCGGGCTCGGCGGCTGGGCCGAGATCAACTACAACATCTTCCCGCCGTGGCGCGGGCGCGACGCCGCCGCGCTCTACGCGCGCAGCCTCGCTGTTATCCACGCGTTCCAACACGTGTCGACGTTCATCGTCGATCCCTACCAGCTCGGCGCGGACAACGAGGAGGCCATCAAGTCGGGCGCGTGGTGGTTCTATTACAAGCTCGGCTTTCGCCCGCGCGATCGGGAGGCGCGCGCGCTGGCGTTGCGCGAGCAAGAGCGCGTGACCAAGCGCGCCTCCTATCGCTCGAGCCCAAGCATCCTGCGCGAGCTTGCTCTCTCCCCCATGGCGCTGCAGCTTTACGGCAAGCCGCGCTTTCCCTACGGCGGCGTGGGGCCCGTCGGTCTGCACGCGTCCCATCGCTTGAGCGAGCGCGGCGGCGGCCTGCGCAGCGAGGGGCTCGCGCGCACCAGCGAGGAAGCCTCCGCTCTGCTCGGCGGCAAGCGCGACGCGCGCGAGGGCTTGCACGGCCACGAGCGCGACGCGTTCACCGAGTGGAGCGCCATCATGATCTCGCTCCCCGGCGTCTCGCACTGGAGCCCCGCGCAGCGCCGCGGCTTGCTCGACGTCATCAAAGCGCGCGGTGGCCGAACCGAGCGCGCCTACGTGGAGGCGCTGCAGCGCGCCCCCTGGGTCGTCGACGCGCTGGCGGCGCTGGCGAAAGGCAAGCGCCCGGTCTCGTGACTCTCACTACTCCGCGAGGGAAGCCCCCGCGGGCGACCCGCTCGCCTCGGCCGCCGGCGCGCTCGGCGGGCGCTCGAGCGTCAAGAGCTGCCCGCGCTCCTCGGGGGTCCATCGCCGACGAATTGGTAGATTGGCGCCAGTTGATTGCTGCACCGCTTCCGGTCGTTATTGGCACTTAGCGGACAATCCGACCGTGCCCGCGTTTGTCCGCTATTGGACCAAAGCGGACAAAGCCGAATTTTGGGCCGGGACGGTTTGTCTGCTTTTGACCGAAAGCGGACATCAGGTTGTCAGCCCGCCGGGGCAATAATCCCATTCCAGTATTGCCTCAAGTTGCTTCCGATGCATGCAGCAAGCCACCGGTTGCAAGCCGCGTAATAAGTCCGGCCAATTCATCCACGAATGGCTCGTCGGTGGTGATGCTAAACGGCTCTCGCGCGAACAGTTCGCGGTTCCGCACAAAAATGCTGCATTGGCCCATTAGCCAGATGGCCCCGCACAGGGCGACCCGCTTCTGTGTGCCTGGAGGTAGGAATCGGCGCACTATATCGACCGCAGCAGTCAGATAGGACAGAGTATTTGTCGACATGAACTTGAGAAAGATCTTGCTGGGATGCGCGCTCTCCCAAGCGAACATACGAATGTAACGGCTCATCTCGTCGCGGAATAGCAGCGGCCGCAATTGCTGGTATACGAAACGTTGCAGAGCTTCCTCGCGGGAAAGCGACTTGAGCTTCTCCGGATCAAATCCAGCCTGCTCCGTTAGCCGCTCGAAAGCAGTTTTGAGGACTTCGAGATACAACCCATCCTTACCTTTGAAATGATAATTGATGGCCGCCTGATTGACGCGAGCTTTTGTGACGATGTCTCGCACGCTGGTATTGTCGAAGCCTTTTTCCGCGAACAGGTGAACGGCGGCTTTGATAATAGATTGACGCGTATATTCGGCTGGACGGGTCATGCGTTTCCATTTCAAACAACTGTTTGAACCTAATTCATAATTGTTCCCCCGACAGAATGCAAACGATGGAATGATGACGTCAGCGCGAGCCGTCATCATTTTGACTAAAACGACTGTTTGAATTTTGTTCTATCGTATGAAACATACGTTTTAAGCTACAGTTTCAGGGGTCTTCCATGTTGGAACGAACATCGAGGTTCGTCTTAGAGGTGCTTCCCTACCTGCTGTCGGCGCTGATTGCGGCCGTTGTTGTGCCCGGCTTCCTCTATTCACACGCTCACGGAACGAAGGCGGCGGTCACGCCAAACGTCCTCCGCGGCGGTGAGACTACTCTCGAAATAATTGGCCGGGAGCACACCGCGATTGTCCCCGGCCAGATGCTGTAGGCCCGCCCAAATGGCCGGAGACAGGCTGGCAAATCGCTGAGGTGAGGAGTTCGATATGTGGTTACAAAATGAAAAACCGGATTGGTCGCTTCACGCTCCATGGTGGGGGCTAATTCGAAGAAAACTGATGGCAGCATTCGTCTCGTACCGGCCCGAACTCCACTACATGCGCGGGCCGGGGCCGAAGTGGCGTGAGAAGAACACCCGCCCTACCGCCCGCTGAACAACACAGATGCATCACCGTTCCCGACACGCTCATCGAGCGCGGAAGAGGTGATCGAATGAATGATGTCCGTTATTGGCACAAAGCGCACATTACGACCGCGCCCATGTTTGTCCGCTTTTGGACCAAAGCGGACATCACGTTGATTGACGTTCAACAAGAGTCCATCCGCTGTAGGAGACAAAAAGCGGACATGAGCTTGTGCGCCGCACCTGTCCGCTTTTGGCCCAAAGCAGACATAACCTGGTGCACTGCACATGTCCGCTTTTGGGGGGTAAAGCGGAGATTGAACAGACATGGGATTCATGCTCCGCCTGGAAGTAATTTGCCGCGTAAAAATCGATCAGTAAATACAATAGGTACTGACCACGAGCGTTAGCGGATCTATTTCAAGCTCACTCTTCAAATTGCGTCCGAATAGGGCGAGCCATTTCTCTTGCGCGGTGTAGGCGAGTTGCTCACGCGCTTGCGGGCACTCATAGTTTATCTTCGTGGCGCCCTCGAGGTGATGAACCATTTCGTGCACAAGAACCGATAACTCGGCCGGAGCGCCACCATTCCAGTTGTTCGGTAGATAAATTGTTTTCAATTCGTCGTCATACAAAGCGATCACTTCTTCGGGGTCATGCGCGGTATCAAGTGGGACTGGTACTTTCTGATCCGCGACAACGATGTCGCGGGGCCGGTCTGACAGAAAACCGTGATAGCGCAGGCTGGCAATCTTCTCAGGCGTTGCAAGCTCGACATAAGGATCGGGATAACTGGCTCGCAAATTGAAATTAAACGATAGCCAAGATTTGATCGCTTTAATCAGTGCCCGCGGCGGGAGGACCCCCCTCGACTGTTTCTTGGTAAAGTCAATCTCGTAATCAGTGCCAGGAATTTTTACACGGTTTTGGGCTGGTTCGGCGCAAAGTGGGCCCGCGACCATAAAAGCAGCCAAAGCTACTACAAACAGAGTTCGCTTCGGCATGACTCCCTCCATAGAGAAGGGATCCATCTGTGCCAGCGGGTCCGCGCGACGTCTTTGTTGGCACGACTTATTGCCGCCTTTTCCCCGATTTTTCCCTCAGGGTTCCACGACTTTTATGCTGTTGCTATGATTGTGAACGGAGATTGATCGTTGATTTACAAGTTTGAAGATTTTTCTCTTGATGTCGATCGGCAGGAGTTGTGGCACGGCCGCGATCTCGTCGAGGTCGAACCGCAAGTGTTTGATCTTCTGCAGTACCTCATTCGCAATCGCGAGCGCGTTGTCACTAAGGACGATTTGATCGCACACGTTTGGAATGGGCGTATGGTTTCGGATTCAACGCTTTCCAGCAGGATTACCAGCGCCCGTCGGGCAATCGGCGACAGTGGAGATGATCAGCGGCTAATACGCACAATCGCGCGCAAGGGAATCCGTTTCGTAGGTGAAATTGAAGAAAATCAGGGCGTAAATGATGCGAAAATCGTAACCCCAGAGACGACGCTGGCGCTGGGACATGCACGATTCATCGTCCACTGCTACGACAATCCCTAGGCTCCCGGACAAACCTTCGATTCCGTACTTCCTTTCACCAATATGTCAGGGGATTCCGAACAGGAATATTTTGCCGATGGCGTTACCGAAGATATCGTCACCGCCTTATCCAAGCTCCGCTGGCTCTTCGTCATCGCGCGCAATTCGTCATTTGCCTATCGAGGCAAAACAGTTGATGTGAACCGAATCGCTCGCGAGCTGGGAGTTCGCTACATTCTTGAAGGTAGTGTCCGAAGGGGCGGCAGTCGACTTCGAATTACTGCTCAGCTGATCGATGCTGAGACAGGCATTCACATTTGGGCAGATCATTACGACGGCGAAGTGACTGACGTGTTCGACTTGCAAGATGAGATTACGAGAAAGGTCGTTGCCGCGATTGAGCCCAGAATGCTTGAGGCCGAAGGTGTCCGCTCACGAAACCGCTCGTCTAATAATCTCGACGCCTGGGACATGGTGATTCACGCCAATTCTCTTTTGTGGCGTCTCACGAAAACGGATGGGGAAGCGGCGATCGCTCTGCTAAAAAAAGCGGTTGAGCGACATCCTGACTATGGGCCTGCGCACAGCATGTTGGCTTTCGCTCTATTAATGTCAGGCTACCTTGGCTGGGATCTTAAAGAGCCGCAGACGAAGAGGGCATTTCACTTGGCCACACGCGCCGCTGAGCTCGACAACACGGACCCGTGGGCCCATCTTGCGCTCGGCTACGTGGCGTTGACGATGCGGCGCACAGAAGAGGCAGTAGAAGAATTTCAGCGGGCCATCGACCTTAACCCAAACTTTGCCACCGCCCATGACTATCTTGGAGATACGTTGTCCCTTGATGGCCAATCAGACCGGGCAATCACCTACGCCGAGCAGGCAATTCGCATGAGCCCGCAAGATCCGCAGAATGCAATCTTCAATATGAGTCTTGCCACAGCGCATTATCTTGCTGGGCGCTACAGCGATGCCGCCGCTTATGGACGCAAAGCTGTCCAGCAGCGATACGGAATGACCGGAGGTCATCGCATCTACATTGCCAGCCTTGCCCAGGCGGGACGCACAGAGGAGGCTCGCGCGGCCCTCGAGCAACTCAAGCAAATTCAACCTGACATTTCGATTTCGTGGATCCGGACATACGTCCCTTATACGCCTGGCCCGATGGAACATTTCCTTGATGGAATGCGTAAGGCTGGGCTGCGAGACTGATCCTGTTTCTTTCCACTATTCGGCCTCAGCGTCCCTAACACGCTAATCGGGCGTGCCGACGAGGTGATCGAATAACTGATTGCAATGTCCGCTATTGGCCCATAGCAGACATCCCGAGTTGCGCCGCACATGTCCGCTATTGCGGGTAAAGCGGACATACCGGTTTGCGCTGCACATGTCTGCTTTTGACCCAAAGCGGACATATGTTGTCTTGCCACTACAAACGATAATCCTGCGGCTGACATTCCAGCGGCCATTTATTTGATGGAGGTAATCGCGCCACGCAGATAGAAAA
>Ga0075021_10001489_pt1 | contig 12036 bp, 12 predicted proteins | sample ColStrG_CSR_2012_FD_72749 | JGI IMG/M metagenome (GOLD analysis project Ga0075021, IMG submission 72749) | Freshwater sediment microbial communities in response to fracking from Pennsylvania, USA - Cold Stream Run_MetaG_CSR_2012 | ecosystem: Environmental > Aquatic > Freshwater > Creek >...
GACCTGATACGGGAACGCGCCGTGGAATTCGCCGGCCTTTGCGCCAGCGGCTGCGGCGGGTGCGGCCGCCGCGGTTGGCGCTTCTGTGGCTGCCGGTGCCGTGGCTGCTGCCGGTGCTGCCGTTGCGGCTGGTGCCTCGGTTGCAGCGGGTGCTGCCGTTGCAGCGGGTGCTGCCGTTGCAGCGGGTGCTGCCGTTGCAGCGGGTGCAGGTGCGGCTCCGCCTGATGGGCTGGCGGGTGCGGGGGGTGTCGCGCAGGCGGCTAACGTGAGGCCTGCGCCGAGCAGGGCGGTGCGCCTCAGAAATTCCCTTCGACTGATATTGTTTAAGTTGGACACGTTTAATTCTCCTCGTTACAGTTGCTTCTTGCGTCTTGTCATCACGTGCTCAGGGTCACGTGCTCTGTGAGAAGTGCAAATGGATGTGTGTGTGCGATTCATCTCGTATCTCCCAGTCGTATCACCTCCTGGTCGGATATTGGTCTCGATCTCGATAAATGAGTGACATCCGCTGCCGGCCCCGTTGCAACGCCTCAGGGAACACGAGGCAAAGACATCGAAACTTGCGCAGGCTGGCCGCGCAGCTGCACGCCAAACAAGCGGCCTACGACCCAGAACCGTGGCTCAACAAAGGGGGCTTGAGGGTCTTGATTCAAAGTCTCTTCCAAAGACACAGCTCCTTGATATAGCACCTGCGCTCGCCCTCGTCAATCATCGTGTGCCGCGCCGGGCGATGAGCGCCGCCAGGCCCGCGAAGATCAACCCCACGGCTAGGCTCAGGACGGATACGACAAACTCGGCTGTGCCAGGCGTCTCCATCAGCGTGACCAGTGCCGACGCAACGACGATAAACAGCGCCATCGTCAGAGCGGCTTTCGTTAGCCCGGCGCTCATGACATGTGCGTCTCCTGGATGTGTGCCTGTGCCTGCGCCTGGTCGCGCGCAATCACATGGCAGGCGATCTGCGTGCCTTGCGCCGTATCCGTCAAAGGGGGCACCCGCGTGTCGCACAGGCCCTGCTCGAACAACGGACAGCGGGGGTGAAACGAGCACCCGCTGGGGATATTGAGCAGGCTGGGGATGTCCATGCTGCGCAGTTGCACCCGCTGTTTGGTGCGGGTGATATGCGGATCGGCCTCTGGGATGGCCGATAACAGCGCCCGCGTGTAGGGATGTTGCGGGTTGTTGATCAGCTCCGGCGTTCGCCCCAACTCGATCAGGCGCCCCAGATACATCACGGCGATGCGCCCGCTCCAGGCGAAATGCTTAGCGACGGCCAGGTCGTGGGTGATAAAGACGAATGTCACGCCCAGGTCACGTTTTAGGCGGGTGAGCATGTTTAGCAGGCTGACGCGAATCGACACATCCACCATCGACACCGCTTCGTCGGCCACGATGACGTCGGGTTTGACCGTTAGCGCACGCGCCACCGACACCCGCTGCCGCTGGCCGCCGCTCAACTGGTGTGGATACTTCTCCATAAAATCGTCGGGTGGCGTGATTTCTACCGTGCGGAGTAACTCGCGCACCCGTTCTCGCGCGTTCGACATGTTGCGGACAATGCCGTGACGTAGTAACGGCGCACTGAGGATATCGAACACGGTGTGGGCCGGGTTCAAGGATGCGTATGGGTCTTGATGGATGATCTGGACGGCGAGCCGATAGCGCTGGAACTCGGCCGCGCTCATCTGCGACAGGCTCTGGCCGTTATAGCGAATCTGACCTGCTGAGGGTGGGATCAACCCAGCTAGCATCTTGCCCGTCGTAGTTTTGCCACAGCCGCTCTCGCCGACGAGACACACGACCTCACCCTCAGCCACAGCGAGCGACACGTTATCAACCGCCGTCACCAGCTTACGCCGCTGTTCGAATTGGCGTGAGACGTTGACGAGCTCGACGATCGGGGTAGGGGCGGGGGAGGTGGTCGTCATGGCTTTACATCACGCCAATGCCAACAGGCGGCCTGTTGATCTTGCCCCACCGTTTCCAGAGTCGGCTCTTCGATCTGGCACTCGCGCGTGCTGAACGGGCAGCGCGGATGAAAGGCACACCCTTCGGGCAGATCGATCAGGTCAGGCGGTGACCCAGGAATGGAGGCCAACTCATGCATCTCACCCATGACGGTTGGCACAGACCGGGTGAGTGCTAGTGTGTAGGGATGACTTGGATGGGAAAAGATGTCAAAGACATTGCCAATCTCGACGATCGTTCCGGCGTATAGCGTCGCCACGCGGTCGGCTAGCTCAGCCGCCAGCGACAGATCATGCGAGATGAAAATGAGCGAGAAATCGAGCTGCGTTTTTAGCTTGCGCAGCACATCAATGATCGAGCGCTGGGTCAGGATATCGAGGGCGGTGGTCGGCTCGTCGAGGATGATGATTTGTGGTTTTAGGAGTAGCCCCAGTGCAATTAGCACGCGCTGGCGCATGCCGCCGCTGAGTTCGTGCGGATATGAGCTGAGCACGCGCGCCGGATCGAGTTGCACCATCTTCATCAACTCGATGGCGCGCTCTTTGATCTGGGCCACGTCGGTTAGGCCGTGCGCTTTGGCCGTATCAAGAAACTGCGATTCGATGCGCAACACTGGGTTTAGCGCGTTTTGCGCGCCTTGAAACACCATCGCGCAATCGCGCCAGCGGAACTGGCGCAGGCTTTCGGCGCTGAGCGTGAGCACGTCCGTCGTCTTCCCGTCACTTTGAAACAGAATGCGGCCGTGCTTGATACGCGCCACTTTTGGCAACAGCCGCACCAGCGTCAGGCCGAGCGTGGTTTTACCCGAACCGCTTTCGCCGATGAGCGCCAGCGTTTCACCGCGGCGGAGTTCGAAGCTGACGCCGCGCACTGCCTTCACCACGCCCCGCCGGGCTGGATATTCAACCCACAGATCATCGACGACAAGAGCAGCATTCGTCATTCAACCGGCCCTCAATCTGGGATTAAATACTTCTTCCAGCGAGCGCGTGAAGGATACCAGTGACAATTGGAACAGCGCGATCGCAAGCACCGGTGCCATGATATACAAAAAGCTGTTCTTGAAAAACACCGCGCCCTTCGTCCAAGCCAACTGAATGGTGACGCCCCAACTGTTGTTGTCTGAGAATGGGATCAATCCCAGGAATGCGAGGCCAGCCTGGGCGTAGACGGCCGAGGTCATAGCCAGAATCAGGCTGATGGCGATGTAGCTCATCATGTTGGGCAGAATCTCGTTAAAAATGATGTGGCGTGTGCCCATGCCGAGTGAGCGAGACGCCTCGACATAGTCGCGCTGGCGCAGCGACAGGACCTGTGAGCGGATGGCCCGGGTGAGCGTGGCCCATGACAACAGGGACAGGATGAGCGCCAGTAGGATCACATTGTCGAGCTTGACCAAACTCGCCAAAACCACCAGCAGCGGGAAGGTCGGGATCGCCAGCCAGAAGTCGGCTACAGTCATGATGGCCGAATCGAGCCAGCCGCCCAATAGCGCACTCAGCGACCCCAGCACCACCGCGATCGTGGTCGACATAGCCCCGGTCAGGACTGCGATGATGATCACATCGCGCGCACCGTGCACGAGTTGCGAGAACACGTCCCGGCCCTGGAAGTCGGTGCCAAAGATATGTTCCGCGGAAGGCGCTGCGTAAATCCTGTCCATATGCGTGCGTGCGTCTATCGGCACGAACAGGGGCATGATAAAGGCCATGGTCAGGAAGAACAGGATGCCCAGGAGCCCAGCGAAGCCGACCTTGTTGCGTGTGAGCAACTTGAGCGTCTGGCGGAGGGAGTGTGCAAGCGAAAACATGCGTTATTTCGTCTCGGCTTGACCGACTCGGATGCGCGGGTCGAGCCGACCATAGAGCAAGTCAGCCAGCAAGTTGGCGGCGACAACCGACACGGTGATGATGAGGAATATGCCTTGCATGACCGGGTAGTCGCGTTGGGTGATGGCCTTGAGTAATTGTTGCCCAATGCCCTGATACACAAATATGGATTCAATGAGCACCGAGCCGCCGACGACGAAACCGATGTTGATCGCGAGCTGCGTAAACAGCGGAAGCGAGGCATTGCGCCCGATATACGAGGTCATAATACGTCCGTCTTTGAGGCCACGCGCGCGGGCGACCGTGACATAGTCCTCCTCGAGTGTCGCAACGGTGCTGCTCTTCATCGCCAGCATCCAGCCGCCGATAGTCGTGAGCACGTAAATGCTGATTGGTAGGAGGGCATGAAAGAGCACATCGCCGATGAATTTTGGCGTGAAGCCAGGGTGCACGCCGGGTGAGAGCGAACCCCGCATGGCGGCATAGTTGATCACCTTCCACTGTGTGCCAAAGACGACAATGACGATGATAGCGATCAGGTAATTGGGGACCGAGCTGACGATTGACGCGAGCGTCGATAGGGCATAGTCGACGATGGTCTCGCGCCGGTAGGCCATGAGCATGCCCAGCCCGACGCCGACGGTGAAACTGATGAGCAGCGCCGTCCCCACGCTAAACAGCGTCCAAGGCAAAAATTGGCGGATGATGCTGGCCACTTTTGTGCCGCGTGAGCGATATGACTCGCCCAGGTCGCCGCGCAAAAGATGACTCATGTAGTCGGCGTATTGTTGTGGCACAGGCGCATCCAGGTCGATCGACATCAGCGCGCCCGCTTGGTTTTTAGCATCCTGGTAAGACAAGTTGTAGAGCGCCATCTGCTCCTGGATAAAGATTTCCACTGGGTTGCCCGGCATCAGGCGAATGATAAAGAATGTCACCGTCACGACGGCGAAGATGGTCAGCACTGCCTTGAGCACGCGCCGGGCCACGTAATTCCGACTGATGCGCTGCCACAGGCTGGGCTGTGCCACCGGGACTGGGAGACTAATGGAGCCGGGCTGGATCGTTTGTGCCGCCATTCACATAACTTTACAGTAAGATGCTAGGAGGACAAACGGAGCGTACTGACTGAATTTGATGCGATCACGGCAGTCAAGTCAGCCAGAGCTGACAGACTCTCCAGCAGTCGTCACACGTGGTCAGTCATACGGCCGCAGCTCTGAGAGCTGGACCGGGAGACCGAGAGACCAGGAGCACGTGAACACCGCTGCCCCGAGGGCCCCATGTGCATCCCACTTGCCGCCGTAGCGGCAGTTGAGACGATTTAGCGCGTTACCGAGGATTTACGCGGGTACCACTCCAGCCCAAGCGTTAGCTCGCTCAGCCGCTTACGAAACGCCCGCAAGTTAGTGCGCGGCACAATCAACAGGTTACGCATGTGCTGGCAGCCGAGCTTGATGAGCGTCTCATCGTGTTCTATCTCATTCATCCATGCGGGATTGTTCATCCAGACGGTCATCACCGTATTTGCTGGCGCAACCGCCCGGGTACGTTTGACGGCGTCTGATAGCAGATCGCGCACTGGTGGCGGCAGCTCGACGCCAGACTCCCTTTCAAGAAATGCAGCTCTCTTCGGCGCTTATACTGTGATTACGAATCGCACTGAAGGCCCTGGCACGGGATATCTGATATATGCCTGCCGTGACGGGATCACAGAATTTCAGCAGCGTTGATCGGCGGCCTGCCGGAATGGCGAGGTGGCCGACGACAATATGTTCCGTGATCCCCGTTCCGCTCCTCGGAACGAGGGTGGGGATCGGGGATGTGAGAACCCCCTCTCGCTCCGTCTCAGGAGACAGAACCCATCGGCGGCACGCTCGGCAACATAACATGAGGCAAAACGTCGTTCGCTCGACTCGCTCGACTGCCCGAGTCCAAGGCATCAAAGGGTCGTCGGCTTCGCCCACACTAAGATGGAAGTGGACAGCACTCATTCACCCTGCATCGCACCGCACGAAGCGCCACGCATCGCCTTAAGCTTGGCTTCGAGGGGCGAGGGGGTTTCACGCTGAAGCCTCTCAATCAACGCTGCATCTTCGGTGTCGCGCTGATCGATCTCAGATTTATGATCGAAGTAGTAGGCCATTGCTGCGTAGACGGCTGCCAGCGGAAGGTCATAAGTTGCTGCGATCTCAGCCTCAGTCATACCCCAGTTCAGCCGCCACGACTTGATATGGGTCACGGCGATGCGGTGCCCGTCGATGCGCGGCTTACCGCCCAGTGTGTCAGGTGTGCTCACGATATACGCATCAAGTCCGTGCGCTGGCATGTGTATGGATTCAGCCATCATGCTCGTCGGCCCACCTCTCGTGCCCAGGCATCATGGGACGCTCAGAACACCCCAGCCCCTAAACCACCCCTCGAAGGGTGGCTTACGGGCCGCACGGCCTAGAAGGGGTGCATAGGCCACTTATAGCACCTTTTCATTGGGCGGCCTAATCGTCGCGGACGTGACCATGGCCCAGCCCATGGCCCCTAAACCACCCCTCAACACCCCCTCGAAGGGGTGCTTAGGGTGGCTTAGCCCCGCGGCCCGTAAAGCTTACGACCCGTAAGTGGCCCTTTTAGGGGCCATCGAGGGGTCGTGGCCCTCTGAGGGGCCATCGAGGCTGTGCGGCCCGTTCGGGGCTGGGCTGGGCCACTTCGTCGGGCCGTTGGGTGCGATGGCGAGCATGTCTAGGATGGGGCGTCATGCGCTTGCCATCGTCGTGCCCAGACGGTTCAACCAACCATAAGCGGCGCCGTTCGCGGTGCTGACCACGACGCCAGCATTGCACCTCGCCCTATTCCTGATCTCCCTTGTGACTATTTGCCTGGGGCCGTTATTCGCGAACCTGGGGGTTTACGAACCATGCCCGGCACACCCGCGTGTATATCCGCTCAACCCGGTTTGGCCCAGACGGAAGCTGGTTTATCATCTATACCACTGTGCCAACAAACAACATTCGCGACTGGCAAAGCAATCGGGAAATGTGGGTGAGCATGCTCGAGAAGCAGACGGGCCTCGGGCTTGACACCTGGAATAGCCGGATCAAGGAAGAGCGCTTGGGCGACGAAAACAGCCTGCGCAACTGGCTGGCCCAGCATGGCGTAACAGGTTATGCGCAGCAACTGTTGGTGATGGAGCGATTTGGCTACCCAGATTTTCTAACCACCACCGCTGACGAACTCGTTGCAGCGCAATACGCCGATAGGCTCCACCTTCGACCGGTGTATGACGAGATTATCAAGGGCGTGATGGGTTTCGGTGAAGTCATCCTTCAGGCGCGTAAGACCTATGTGTCGCTCGTTACGACACGCAGGACCTTTGCGCGCATTGTGCCCTCGACCAAAAAGCGCGTTGAACTCGGCTTACGCCTGGACGGCCAAAAACCGGTTGGCCGTCTCCTCCCGTCACACATTCACGATACGATGCGGCTTCAGTTCACTCTGAGCCAGCCAGATGAAGTTGATGTCGAAGTGCTGAATTGGCTGAAAAAGGCCTATGACCAAAGCTGCTAGCGCCAAAGCAAGCCGTGCAGACCACTGATCAAGCAAGCATGCGACGCCTGATTTCTGCAGCAATTCACGAGTAGCGCGTAGGTCGCGGGCGAACTGGACCGGCGTGTGAATGCGTGTGTCAAGAGGGCCTGATCGGCGTCACAGCAGCGCAGCGCTGGCATATTGGCGCGATGAAACCACCAAACGACGCGCCAACCATGACGCGCGGCGCTGTCTCGCCTGTGGTCGCCAGCAGCGTGCGCAAAGCGGATGTGATCTAGCTTGCAGTGGGCGGTGATGTCATGTCTCATCCATGGACACTCGAGTTGGTGACGCAGGTTGGTGGCGTGCGCTGAACATTGCCCGTCACCGTAGGCTGTCGTGTCGTCCAGCCTGGGCCAGCCCAAGCACCTGCCGCACCGCCGACACGATCAGCGCGTGCTCGGCCTCGTGTAAGCGCGCTTCAAAGCTTTCTAATGTGTCACCCGGTCTAAACGGCACGACACACGCCTCGACCACCGGCCCGGCATCGACAGCGGGTATGACGTGGTGGACCATGCACCCACTATGCATGATCTCGCCGCGTTCCCAGGCCCGAAAGGCGCGTTCGATTGACTGGGTGCCGTCGAACTGGCCCGGTAGCGCCGGATGCAAATTGATGATCGGTATCCCCGCCAGGCGCGTGATAAAGGGCGCGCCAAGCACATGCATCCAACCGGCCAGCACGATCACGTCCGGCTGTTTGTCCAAGATCAGTTGCCCGAGCGTCTGCTCGTAGTCGTCGCGGGTGCCGCCGGCATCAAGGACCGGTTTGAGCGGTAAATAGGCGCTGGCAACCCCTGCCTGGCGTGCCCGTTCTAGGGCAAAAGCCGCTTTGCGATTACTGACCACCAGCACGATTTCAACACCCCTGAGATGCGCATCCAAGAGCGCCTGCAGGTTAGACCCATTGCCCGAGACCAACACCACGATCCGGCGTGTCACGCCCGCGTGCGAGGCATGACTCATTGGATCACCACCGCATCACCGCTGCGTGTCACGATATGACCTGCTACAAAGGCATCCGGCACAATCTGACGCGCCGTGTCAGTTTGCGCAGCCGGCACCACTACGCACAGCCCGAGCCCCATATTGAACGTCCGCAGCATATCCGTCTCGCTCACGTCAAACGTGCGCTGGATCAGCGTAAAGACCGGCGGCACGGACCAAGCGCGACTAAAGTGCGCACACACATCGTCCGGTAGCATGCGGGCGGCGTTCTCGGCCAGGCCGCCACCGGTGATATGGGCCATGCCATGGATCGCAATCCCGCCCCGCTTGAGTGAGCTGACTTCGGGTAAATAGGAGCGGTGCACCGCCAGAAGCGCTTGACCAATGGTCTGCCCAGCTAGGTCAGCGCGCACACTAGACCAGTCGAGCGGTGCCAGTGCCTGGCGAGCAAGCGTAAAACCATTCGTGTGTAATCCCGTCGAGGGGAGTCCAAGGATCACATCGCCGGGGCGGATCGCGTCTCCCGTCACTGCCTGGGCGCGTTCGACTGCACCGACGATGGTGCCAGCCACGTCGACCTCGCCGGGTAGATATATGCCCGGCATCTCTGCCGTCTCGCCCCCGAGCAATGCGCAGCCATTCTCACGGCAAGCGAGCGCCATGCCGGACACGATGGTCGCGATCTGGGCTGCATCGAGCCTGGACGCAGCTACATAGTCCATAAAGAAGAGCGGCCGGGCACCCTGCACCAGGATATCGTTCACGCAGTGGTTGACCAGATCCTGTCCGATCGTATCCCAGCGCCCAAGCTGGGCCGCCACCTTGGTCTTGGTGCCTACGCCGTCGGTCGAGGCCACCAGCACCGGCGCGTCCATGGCCTTAAGTTGGGAAGCGTCGAACATCCCGCCAAATGCGCCCACACCCGCCAGCACCTCTGGGCCATGGGTGCTTTGAACCGCGGCCTTCATCATTGCCACCGCGCGGTTGCCTGCGGCGATGTTGACGCCGGCGCGGGCATAGCTATCCTGCGTGAGTGACGGATGTGCCTCAGTCATGCGTTGGCTTTGCCGATATCGCGGCGGTAATGCGCACCTTCAAAATGAATTTTGCTGGCAGCCGTATAGGCCGTTCTTAGCGCGTGGTCCAAATCAGCCTCAAGTGCAGTTACCGCAAGCACGCGGCCACCGCAGGTCACAATGCCGCCGGTGGTCTCGAGCGCAGTGCCGGCATGGAACACGGTCGCACCAGCTTGCGTGGCGGCATCCAGCCCGCTGATCGGCATATCCATGACATAGTCGCCGGGATAACCGGGTGCGGTGAACACGACGGTGGCGCTACTGCCTGTGCGCCAGCGCACCGAGCGCGGATCAAGCTTGCCGTCGATACAGTCTTGGATCACGGTGACCAAATCGCAGTCGAGCAGTGGCAATAGCGTTTGCGCTTCTGGGTCGCCCAAGCGGCAGTTGAATTCGAGCGTCTGGATGCCGGATGGCGTGAGCATTAGCCCCGCGAACAACACTCCCACGAACGGAGTGCCCCAGGCCCGAAGCGTGTCGATGCATGGCTGGAGCACGCGCCGCTCGATCTCAGCCATGAGCGCCGGTGACACATCGGCTGCAGGGGCGATGGCACCCATGCCACCGGTATTGGGCCCGGTGTCGCCGTCACGTAATCGTTTGTGATCGCGTGCAGGGGGAAACAGTGCCAGTCTCTGACCATCGCAAAATGCGAGTGCCGACACCTCACGCCCACCCAGTCGTTCTTCAATGACCACCCGCGCCCCGGCGTCACCCAATGCGCGCGCGACGATACAGTGCTTGAGCGCCTCCTCGGCTTGCTGAAAGTCGTCGCAGACAAATACACCTTTGCCCCCGGCTAGCCCATCGGCTTTGACGACAACGCCTGGGCTGTCAAACGGCCTGGACTGGATGAAATCACATGCGGCGTCAAAATCATCAAAGACACTGTAGCGCGCCGTCGGGATGCCGGCCTCGTCCATGAGCGCTTTGGCAAACGATTTGCTGGCTTCAATCTGCGCTGCCTCGGCGCTTGGGCCAAATACGCGCACACCCGCAGCCGTTAAAGCATCCGCCAGACCAAGCGCCAGTGGCACTTCGGGGCCGACCACCACCAGATCGATCGACTGCTCGCGCGCAGCCGCCACGAGACTATCGACAAAGTGAACCGGGATCAGGAGCCGGTTGGCAAAGGGAATGCCGGCATTGCCCGGGGCCGCCAAGATCGTGTCTATGTGTGGCGAACGCCCGAGTGCCCAGGCCAGCGCGTGTTCGCGCCCGCCATTGCCGACAACGAGAATGCGTAATCCAGATTTACTCACGTCACCTCAAAGAGTGTTTTGTCGCGCTGTTCATCGAACAGCCAGTTTGGGATGTGCACCGGGTAATGCCCTGAGAAACACGCCGCGCAATAGCCGCGCTGGGTATGACCATGCGCATCGCCCTCTTCGATCAAGGCGCCCTCGACGCCATGTGCAGCGCGGAGCAAGCCGTCGATACTCAGGTAAGCCAAGCTGTCAGCCCCGATCTGGGTGGCGATCTGGCTGGCGTTCAGGCGATGGGCAATCAACTCACCCCGGGTCGCCATGTCTACGCCCATAAAGCACGGGTGCCGCACCGGTGGCGAGGATACCCGCACATGCACCTCGGTCGCGCCCCCGTCACGCACCAGTTGAATCAGCGGCGCGACCGTGCTGCCGCGCACGATCGAGTCGTCGATCAGCACCACCCGTTTGCCGCGCAGATTGCTGACCAGCGGGTTGTATTTGAGCCGCACGCCAAGTTTGCGCAAGCTAGCGTCGGGTTGGATAAAGGTGCGGCCGATATAGCGGTTCTTGACCAGCCCTTCGCTGTATGGGATGCCGCTCTCCAGGCTATACCCGATCGCCGCCGGCACAGCCGAATCCGGCACCCCGACCACGATGTCGGCGTCGGCCGGCGCTTCGCGCGCGAGTTGGCGACCCAGGCGCTGACGCACATCGTGCACACTCTGCCCGTCAATCTGGCTGTCGGGCCGGGCAAAATACACATGCTCAAACGAGCAAAAGGCCCGACGCGGGTTGCGGGTCGCGAGGACCGAGACCACGCCGTCGTGGTCGATGCGCACGATCTCGCCCGGTTCGATGTCGCGCAGATAACGCGCGCCCACGGTTTGCAGCGCGCAGCTTTCCGAAGCTACCACGAATCCGCCCTCGCCATCGGACAATTCCCCCAGGCACAGCGGGCGCAGGCCCAGTGGGTCCCGCATCGCATAGACCGCATCGCGGGTGAGCATGGTGAGTGAGTAGGCGCCCTCGGCCACCTTCATCACGGTTTGCAGCCGCACTACCCACCAATCGTCGTGCACGGGGTGGGTGTGATCCTCTGCGCCGGGTTTGGTCTCGAGCAATAGCTCGGGCGGCGCAGCCAGCAGTTGCGTGAGCACCTCGCTGTCGGTGGTGGACGATAGCCCGACACCTCGTCCAAGTAGCTTGAGCCGGAGTTGCGTGGCGTTGGTGATATTGCCATTGTGCGCCACGCCCATCGGGCCATAGATCGTCTCGATCATATAGGGCGAGGTGTTAGGCGCGGTCGAGGAGCCAGTGGTGCTGTAGCGGGTATGGCCGATGGCCAGGTGTCCAACGAGCGGTGCGAGGTTGGCCTCGGTAAAGACCTGGGCCACCAGCCCCATATCCTTATGAATGCGCGTCTGA
>Ga0075021_10001490_pt1 | contig 12035 bp, 11 predicted proteins | sample ColStrG_CSR_2012_FD_72749 | JGI IMG/M metagenome (GOLD analysis project Ga0075021, IMG submission 72749) | Freshwater sediment microbial communities in response to fracking from Pennsylvania, USA - Cold Stream Run_MetaG_CSR_2012 | ecosystem: Environmental > Aquatic > Freshwater > Creek >...
CCGGCCGAGAGGTGTGACAATTCTTCGTGGCGTTTAATAAGGCGAATGGCGCTAGTGGCGGCGGTGCCGGTGACGGCGCGCGGGCACGACTGCACGGAGTTCAAGCCCCGTTACAGTTGCAATGACATTGAGCCCAGTCTGGCCCTCGAAGCTCACCGGCTGAAGGGCGAATGAATTGTTGAGCCCGCCAACGAGGCCGTTGGCTCCGACGCCCACGCCCACCGCGGCTCCGCCGGAAGCGCCGACATATCCGCCGGCCAGAGCGCCCGCGCCCAAATGCGAGGTTGCCGCAAAGACAACCCAGCCGAGGGCTACATCATTGGTGAAGCCGATTTGGGCGCCGAAGCGCTGGATATTGGCCTGATAATATTGGGCCGGAGCGCCGGATACGGGGTTGAAGACGCAATTGAATGTGCGAGCCGAAAAGACGAAGTAGGCTGACGTCCCCGGGCTTCGGCAGCTCAGCGTACCCGCCTCGACGTACGCGCTAGCGGGTGTCGTCGTCGTTATGGCTAGGCCAAACAGCGCGGCGGCGAACGCGGAGCGAGCAGCGAACTTGATCAACATGGCATTCCTTTCCTCAGCAAGCGGTACGAAAGCGACCATTTAACAGACTTGAAGTCCATCAGCCTAGCCCCATGTCGACGCCGCAATTCGGGTGCTGCCTTATTCGATATCGCGTTGGCGCGGGCGCGGGCGATGACGCAGGGCGCCAAGCGCTTGATGTCCGGATTGCACCGATTTGTAAACGTTTTTGGTCTAAGAATTTATTTACTCATTCTTAAGGGACGGTGCAGAAGTGCCGAAATGATGTCCAGGATTGGCGCCCACAATGTATCAACACAGGTCATTGATTTCCGAACTTGAAGACGCTGTACGGCGCGGCTCCCAGGGAAAACGCGTAGAAACGCTTAAGCGCGTCACCGATCTATTCCTTGGCGGACACGAGCGGCTCAGTGAAGAGCAAATTCAAGTATTTGACGATGTCTTGGGTCATCTGATCACTCGGATAGAGTCAAAGGCCCTCATCGAACTTAGCGAGCGTCTTGCGCCAATCAACAACGCACCGATCAAAGTCGTGCACACGCTTGCGCGCGACGATGAAATTGCCATCGCTGGGCCGGTTCTATCGCTGTCGGATCGCCTGACCACACCTGATCTTATTGAAATTGCGTTGGCCAAAAGCCAATCCCATTTGCTGGCAATCTCTAAACGCAGCAGCCTCAACGAGTCCTTAACCGACACGTTGATCGAGCGTGGGGATGGAGACGTTATCAGCACGCTTGCCGCGAATGCAGGAGCCCGCTTCTCTGAAAAAGCATATGCTCATCTTGTAGACCAACCTGAAGCTGATGAATCACTCCTAGAAAAACTCGGTTTGCGTCTCGACATTCCGTTACACATCTTTCGTCGTCTTTTGGGGCGAGTTACGGAAGCAGTGCGCTCGCGTCTGTTGGCAATGGCGACACCAGAAAAGCGAGATGACATCAGGGAGATACTGGCCAGCATTTCAAATGAAGTTATCGAAACGGAAGAGTTGGATCACGATTTTGAGGCGGCACAGCGCCTTGTCCAGCTGATGCAGAAAAACGGCGAACTCGATCAGATTGCGCTGCTGGAGTTTGCAAAAGGGCGCCAATATGCAGCAACGGTGACTGCGCTCGCGACGTTGTGCGCCGCTCCCATAGGGATGATCCAGCAAATGCTGAACGACGGCCGCAATGAGCCGTTGCTGGTACCATGCAAGGCTGCAGGACTCTCATGGCCCACGTTACGGGCTCTGTTGCAAGATGATTTGCTCGGGCGGGCGGCTTCGGAAGATGAACTCACTAAACTGAAACGCGATTATATCAAACTGTCGCACTCGACTGCCAAAAAGCTGCTTGAGTTTTGGTGCGAACAGCAGACGCAAAAAAATAAGTAATTTTATTGTCACGTGCAGGTTTAAGTGCACATGATTTGCCGAAGCTCCGTGATGTCTTCTGCAGCAGGCACTAACCAGTAGCGCGGGGCGGTCGGCGCCGTTCGTGGAACCACGGGCGGTATTTCGTCATCTTGGCGCGCTGCGCCCCCGGGGCAAACCGCTTGCACGTCGATGCCTCGTCGCTCTTTTCCGAGGCGCCCCATCGCAGCTCGACGCAGTCGTTCACGTTGTACGCCATCTCAAGAGCTCCCGCGCGGTCGAGCACGTCTTTGAGCGCAAGGGTCCACGCAGAACCATCACTGCGCGTGTACGAAAACTTGCGCGCCGAAAGCTCCGAAGCGAGCACGCCCTGCAACTCAGCCTTCACGTCCGCGACGCTCTTCCCCTGCGGCATCGCGTATCGCTCGGGCCGCCGCGCAACGCGATCAGGGAATCCGCGCACCACATCAATTGCGATTAACAGGCGCAAATCGCGCGCCGGCGTGGCAAAATCTTCCCACGCGCCGGTCGTCTCGAAGATCGACGCGCCCTCCGGCATGCTCGCTTCGCCGTGCCCGCTGTTCTGGAACTTTCGCCCGTTTTCGACCGACGTTACGCGCGCCTTCACTTGCTCTTCGAGCGCCGTGATCGCTTCCGTCATCGCGCGCAAAGGGTCGAGCGGCGCCGGCGACATCACGTCATCCATTCGATCGTAAAAGGCTTCGACCCCGAGTTTCGATTGATCGAGCGAATAGTCGGCGTACTGCGAGTTTTTCGCGATGTCGTCGTTGGTCAGCCGCCGCAAGACGCCATTCTTGTCGAGCACGATTGGCCGGAAGCGCTTGAACCCGGGACTCCCAAGCGAGGGATCCTGCGCAAACATGAAATTGCCGCGCCAAAAACGTTTTCGCGCGACCGTCCCATCGGGCTGCGCGTCGACCGCGAAGAAGACGCCCGCCGCGTCGTCTGTCTGCGCGACGCGCCGCGCGAGCACCAAAACGTGGCCGAATGGATCAACATAAACGGTCCCCGGGCGCAACGTGTCCTGCGTCAGCGGCACGGGATAATAATCAGTGTTGTCGTCGCTCGCAGACGTTCGCCCGGATCCGGAATGGACGGCGTCGGCGGTGGTCCGCAAATATTGGCCAAACGAAGCCACGAGCCCTTGCCGCTTCTCTGCAGGTCCGCTCGACGCGGTTTTTTGTTCGGGCGTGGACTTACGAGAGGCCTCGAGATTCTGAATGCTAAACCACTGGAAGCATTTCGGCGCCGCGCCGCCACCGCCGCGCGAACAATTCGAGTACCCGAATGGCAGCCCCATCTTGAACGCGAAATAGGCGCGCAAAAAGTACGGAAGGTCGGCGCAGTCGGGGCGAATGACGAGCCCCATCGCATCTTCGCCAAGACCCAAATGGTTGAACAGGATATTGCGCGATCGATCGCGCAGAACTTCATGCAGCGCCGGCCATGACGGCGCCGCGTCAATCGGCGCGTCGAAGAGCTTTTCGATCCATGCGGAATACAAATTTTCGGTCGCGCGATCCCACTTATTGCGCAAGGGCCAGGCGCTGCCCGCCGTTCCGCCTGGCCGTGGCGGCTCGTCGGCGCGCACGGCGATTTCACGCGTGATCCTGCTGCACTCGGCCGGCGCGCGGCTGCGCGTAAGCACCGCGTGCCACGTCCCGGCGGCCGGCGAGGCGACCTCGGCAAACCAGAAATACGGTGGTCCGCCATGCCGCTCACGCGATTTGGCCGCGGTGCTTCCATCGGGCGCGATCAGCGAAAGCTCGCCCGCGAACGAATTCTCCACGGCCAAGACAACCCGCAAAGGTGCGCCCTTCCACGGCGCGATTGGTGAGGCCAAGACCGCGATTTCGGCCGCGTCTTCGCAGGCACCGGATGGCCCCTTGGCCTGTGAATTCACTCCGGAGAACAGGAAGACAAGAAATGCAGCGGCGACCTTCAACGATGCCGTCGCAGCAGCAGCAAACTGGCGTGCTGAAAGCAATTGAGTCTCCTTTCTGAAGCGCTCCCTTGACCGGTGGTTCAATTGATCGAACGGCATTCGGTCCCCGCAGCCAGATCCAGATTGCAGGATACCGGATTGAAGCGGTCTAGTCAGCGGGTATGGCGCGAATTTGCAGGCGGCCGGCGATTCAACTGGCGTAGCCGCCGATGCTGGCAAAAATCCTCAAATTCTTGGCCGGAAATGACAAGACAAACCCAACGCCGGTGCTTTAAGCGGTCGTTCAATTTGTTTGGTGGAACTTTATGTGGCACGAAATATCAACCGCGCCATTCAACCGCGATTTGGAACTAGCGGTCATCGATGCAAACGGCGCACGCGCGGTCGGTTTTCCGTGCCGCCGCGTCCTTGGCGGGTGGGTCAAAGCCGACACCAAGCGGCGGATCACCTTGTGCCCCACGCATTGGCGCGAGTGGTCGCAGGACACATGACTCTGTTGTTGGTGTTTTCCGCCTGGCGCGCCTGATGTCAATTGTCGCCGCCGTGATTGAATGCTTTGCCGATCGCATTCATCCGCAATGAGCTCATGCCGACGCGCTGATCTTTTTCGAGCGGTGACACCGCCTCGTAACAATTGACGTAACCCTTGTCCCACATTTTCCCGGTGCGGTTGTCGATCATCCGTTGCCAGCAACTATCGCCACCCGCCGGAACGATGATGATCGATCCGGTGTAATATTCGGCGTCACGACGTTGCGGCTTCATGACGGCTGCTTCGCGTTTGAGTGCCGACCAGCCGCTGGGGTGCCAGTCATAGGCGTAGACAAATGCGGCGAGGCCAAAGGCCAGCCACACGAACAGCACATAGGTTCGCGGAATATCGCGCAAGAACCAACGGCGGCGGGACGCTACACGCGCGGCCATAGGGCTCACTCCAAACACAGGTCTCGGCCATAGCTTAAGGCGACCTTCGTTAAGAGATCGTTCAGGGTTGGCCTGCGCGCATTTCCTGGGCTGTCGGGTGCCCTCTCTTGCACGAGACCGTCCGCGCCGCGTAACGTCAGCCAGCAAACAATGCCGGTGGGGAAACGGGCCGGCCATGGGGAGGATGCCAATCATGCAGCGGTTTTTTGCGCTCGTCTCGCGTGCGGCCATCGCGGGGGCGTGCGTTGCGCTAGTATCGGCCGGTGGTGCCGAAGCGCTCAATTATCCGACTCGTCAGCCGCATATCATAGTCGGCTATCCGCCAGGCGGCTCGACCGATATCTGCGCGCGGCTGTTTGCTGACTGGCTGGGCCGGCGTCTTGGCCAACAGTTCATCGTTGAGAACCGCCCCGGCGCCGGCAACAATCTCGCCACCGATGCCGTCACCAAGGCTGCGCCCGACGGGTACACACTGATATTGGTCAATCCCGCTAACACCATCAACGCCTCGCTCTACAAGCACCTCAATTTCAATTTCCTGCGCGACATCGATCCGGTGGCGGGTTTCATTCGCGTACCGAACGTGATGGAGGTGCATCCATCGGTGCCGGCGAAGACCGTCGCCGAATTCATCGCTTACGTTAAGGCCAACCCGGACAAAGTGAACGTTGCCTCGTCAGGGAACGGGACCTCGATTCACCTGTCAGGCGAGCTTTTCAAGATGATGACCGGGACGAATATGACGCACGTCCCTTATAAGGGTTCAGCGCCAATGCTCACCGATTTGCTTGGCGGCCAGGTGCAGGTCACGTTCGACAATTTGCCGTCGTCGATTGGCCACATCAAGGCCGGAAAGCTGCGCGCTTTGGCGGTAACGACCGCAAAACGTTCAGAGGAGCTACCCGATGTTCCGACCGTCGGCGAGACCATTCCGGGATACGAAGCGAGTGCATTTTTCGGCTTCGGTGTGCCGCATGGAACGCCAAAAGAAATTGTCGACCTTCTCAACAAGGAGATAAATCTGGCGCTACAGGATCCGACGATGCTCGCCAAGCTCAAGGATCTCGGTGGCACACCAATCCCCGGTTCGCCAGCCGATTTCGGCAAGCTCGTCGCGGACGAAACGGCGAAATGGGAAAAGGTCGTGCACGCGGCCAATCTTTCAATCGACTAGGACTCGCGGCGCCAAGAATGACCACACGTAAACGTCCTGAAGAGCTGCGCAGCCATCGCTGGCTCGGCGTAAACGATCTGCGTGCGTTCGGCCATCGGTCGCGACTTCGTCAAGGCGGCTATGACGCCACTGATTGGACCGGCAAGCCCGTCATCGGCATAATCAATACCTGGAGCGACATCAATTTCTGTCACACGCATCTGCGCGAACGTGCGGAAGATGTGAAGCGAGGCGTGCTGCAGGCCGGTGGGTTCCCGATTGAACTCCCGGCGATGTCATTGTCCGAACCATTTGTGAAGCCGTCGACGATGCTCTATCGCAATTTGCTGGCGATGGAGACCGAAGAACTTTTGCGCAGCCATCCGATCGATGGCGCCGTGCTGATGGGCGGCTGCGACAAGACCACACCCGGCCTGATCATGGGCGCGATCAGCATGGGGTTGCCGGCGATTTATGTGCCCGCCGGGCCTCAGCTGCGCGGAAATTGGCGCGGTCAACAGCTCGGCTCCGGCTCTGACGCCTGGAAATATTGGGATGAAAAGCGCGCAGGCCGCATCAGTGATGCCGACTGGGCCGAGCTCGAGGGGGGCATCTCACGCAGCTACGGCACCTGCATGGTGATGGGCACGGCCGCGACCATGATGGCAATCGCCGAAGCGCTCGGCATGTCACTGCCGGGCGCATCGTCGATTCCCGCTGCCGACTCCAGCCATCCGCGCATGTGTGCCGCAGCCGGCCGTCGCATTGTCGAGATGGTGTGGGAGGATTTGGCGCCACAGCGCATTCTGACGTCCGCCGCCTTCGACAACGCCATCCGCGTACACATGGCAATGGGCGGGTCGACCAACGCCATCATTCATGTGGTCGCGATGGCGCGCCGCGCAGGGCTTAAGCTCGACATGAAGCGGTTCGACGAAATTTCGCGCAAGGTTCCTGTGCTCGCCAATGTCCGGCCCTCCGGCGAATTCCTGATGGAGGATTTCTTCTATGCCGGGGGCTTGCGCGCTTTAATGGGAGAGCTCAAGGGCGCACTCGAACTGTCTTGCCTCACGGTCACCGGCAAGAGCGTGGGCGAGAATATCGCCGGCGCGGAGGTCTACAAGAGCGACGTCATCCGTCCGCTCTCCGATCCGGTCTCGCGTGAAGGCGCGACAGCCGTGCTGACCGGCAATCTGGCGCCGCACGGCTGCGTGATAAAGCCGTCCGCCGCGGACAAACGCCTGTTGCGCCACCGCGGCAAGGTGATTGCTTTCGAGGACTACAACCACATGGCCAGCGAGGTCGAACGGGACGATCTCGACGTCACTGCCGATCACATTTTGGTCCTCAAGAATGGTGGGCCTAAAGGTGGGCCCGGCATGCCGGAGTGGGGCATGCTGCCGATTCCGAAGAAGCTGGTGAAGCAAGGCGTGCGCGACATGCTGCGCATTTCCGATGCGCGCATGAGCGGCACAAGTTACGGCGCCTGCATTCTCCATGTAGCCCCGGAAAGTTTCGTCGGCGGTCCACTGGCGTTTGTGAAGACCGGCGATGAGATCGAGGTCGACGTGCCTGCGCGCCGTATCCACCTGCATGTTGGGGACGAGGAGATCGCCCGCCGCCGCTCTGCCTGGAAGCAGCCCGCATCGCGTTATCCGCGCGGTTACGGCGCGCTTTATTCGCAGCACATTGGCCAGGCGGACGAGGGCTGCGATTTTGATTTTCTTGCGCCACTCGGCGCCATTCCGGAGCCGGAAATTCATTGAATGCGTATCCGAACACATTCTCATCTGCCAGATTAGAAAAGCTCCTATCTAGAAAATTCTAATGTGTGCTGTGCGCATTGACGCGTACGCGAAAATTTCCTGAATTGTTTTCGGCCCCGCAAGTGCCTGACGCATCACCTAGTTGCCGGGCGTTGAGTCCGGTGGACGAGGAAAAAGAAAATGCTTCACATTCGTGACGCGCGTGCGGCTGTTTTTGCCACGCCGCTTTTTATTGCGGTAGCTTTTGTTGCCCATGCCCAAGACAATAATTCGGCTGTCTATCGCGACGTCGAGACGAAATACATTTTCGGTTTTACGGAGGGGTCTGGCATCGGCCTCGAAGGCGAAAAGGAGTTTTCGTGGGAGAGCGTGGCCCGGTTTGGAAAAGCGGACGGGCGTTACTGGGCCAGCGAGACCAAACTCGAATATGAATTCACGCCGAACCAATACGTTCAGTTCGAGTTCGGACCGCTTGTTTCAACCCACAACATCAAGAACGTGACTGATCTGGACAATCGCAATCAGGTCGCGTTCGGTGGCTTCTTCGGTGAGATCCGCTATCTGTTGCTCGATCGAGGCCCTTCGTCGCCACTTGCGATCACTCTTTCGGCGGAGCCGGAATGGCGGCGGAGTGACGAAACCAGCGGGCAGCATGTAACAAATTTCGAACTGGAGCTTAAGGTCAATGCTGACCTCGAGCTAATTCAGAACCGGCTCTATCTCGGCGCCAATCTGCTTTACGAGCCGGAGGCGACCCACGATCCTGATCATATTGGAGCGGGCTGGGAGAAGGAATCGACCGGCGGCGTTTCGGGGGCCATCTCTTACCGCATAACCCCTCCTGTGTTTGTGGGCGCGGAGGTCTGGTATCTCCGGCACTACGATGGAATCTGGTTCAACACTTATACCGGGGATGCCGTCTATGTTGGACCCACCATTTACGTCCAGCTCAACCCCAAGGTGTTCATGACGGCAGCCTGGAATACGCAAGTCGTGGGTCACGATGTCGACGTTCCAGGTTCTACGCTCAATCTTGCCGAATTTTCGCGCCAACGCGGCAAACTGAAATTGGCTGTCGAATTCTAGCTGGGAGCACCTCCATGATTTCCAACATTGCAAAGAAGGTTTTTGCCGTTCTTCTTTTCGCCGTGGCCTGCTTGCCGGCAAATGCGCAGCAGGCGGCGAGTGTGACGATCAGCGTGAAGAACCATCGCTTCCAGCCGGCGGAGATCCAGGCGCCGGCCAAAGTGCCGATCGAGCTGCGCGTAAAGAACCTCGATTTGACACCGATGGAATTCGAGAGTGTTAGGTTGCGCGTGGAGAAGGTCGTGCCCGGCAACAGTGAGGGAATTATCCGGCTGCGGCCATTGGAGCCCGGCCGCTATAACTTCTTTGACGATTTCCATCAGGAAACCACCGGCGTTCTGGTGGTGCGCTAGCGTTTTAGGTTGCGAGCAAAATTAGCGCATAGTCACGGAATTGTGCCGACACGAAACGCGTCTCGATCGTTGCCTGGCGCAGTCGATTTGCCGAAACCGAGCCCATAAGTACGCCATTTTTCAGTCACTAGGGTGCAAGTCTGACTGAAATAATGGTAGGCCGTCACGGCATGAGCGACGACATTCCCTTCGACAAAGATCTCAATCTTGCGCCCGATGTGGTCGATGAGCCGGCGCCCTGGGTGCGGCGGATCATGGCCAACAATCCGGGCCCGTTCACATTCAAAGGGACCGTCAGCTACATCATAGGACGCGGCAAGGTGGCAATCGTCGATCCGGGCCCGGACGATGCTGCCCATATCGGCGCATTGCTTGATGCCGTGCGTAACGAAACGGTGACGCATATTTTCGTCACCCATACCCATCGCGACCATTCCCCCGCTGTGCCGGCAATCAAGGCGGCGACCGGCGCTACCGTCTATGCCGAAGGCCCGCACCGGGCCGCGCGGCCACTGCACATCGGTGAGCACAATCCGCTCGATGCCAGTGCCGACCGGGACTTTCGGCCCGATGTGGCGCTCAAGGATGGTGAAGTGGTGGCGGGCCACGGCTGGGCAATTGAAGCGGTCACGACGCCCGGACACACGGCCAATCATATGGCCTATGCCCTCAAGGAAAAAAACACGCTTTTCGCGGGCGATCACGTCATGGCTTGGGCGACATCCATTGTCGCGCCACCAGACGGTGCCATGAGCGATTACATGGATTCACTGGCAAAGCTGGCGCGGCGCAAGGAGACCATCTATTTCCCGGGCCACGGACCCGCCATCACCGACGCGCGGCGTTTCGTCAGTTATTACATCCTACACCGCAAGGCGCGCGAAGCCTCAATCCTGCACCGCCTGTCAAAGGGTGAAACGGACATTCCGACCATCGTGCGCGCGATTTACATTGGCATCGATCCGCGCCTGACCGGCGCGGCCGGCCTTTCGGTGCTGGCCCATCTCGAAGATCTGGTCGTTCGCGGTTTGGCCGAGACCGACGGCCAGCCTTCGGTCGACGGCATCTACCGTTTGGTCGGCTGAGCCTTTTTGTCGGGCTGGCCCTTTTTCACCGGCAGCGCTTTCTTCTCGGGCAGGGAACGCGGCTCGGGCGCCGAGCTGACTGCGTCGTCGATGTCTTCGAGCAGGCTTCGGATTCGCGAAGCATTGGCGCCGAGATCGTGATCGCCGAAGCGCGAGGCCGATCGCATATCGATGCGGGCGCCTTGCCCGATTGGGGTCACCCGGATCACCACATCGTCACGGAATCCCATGATCGGCGAGCGCGCGACCGCTTCGATCACGCCGTCTCGGCGGCCCAGCGTCGGTGCGCGCGCGTCGCCGATGTACCATTTGCGTTTGGTCACCAGCGCTAGCGCGGCGTCATAGGCGACCTTGGGGGGCGCGTCGAGTTCAAGCGGTGCGATATCCGGATAGGCAGTGCGCTGAAGCGCGGCCACTTCCAGACCAGGATAGTCGTTGCGTCCACGCGGTCGCAGACGCGTAAGAACTTCGAAGCGCGGGGGATTGGTCGTGTCGGTGGTAATGTCGGAAATTGGCGGCAGCCTCAAGGCACGCGTGCCGAGATAGGCGGGGTAGGCGAGCAGGGCCAGTCCAAGAAACATACCGAGGAGCGCCCGTCCGAGGCCGGGAACTCCTTGCCGCCAGATCACGACGAAAGCCGCGAACGCGAGCAATATGGCGAGGCCGGCAAAAACCAGTGCAGCGGCGAAGGTGGCGAGCGCCGGCACGATCTCCAGCAGGCCAGACCGCACGATGATGATCGAAAGTGCGGCGACGGCTAAAGCGAACAGCGCCAGCCGTGACGACCAGACCGCCACTCTCGACATTGGCTCATCGTGGAACGGACGCCGCGCCATGGTCATGACCCTGCGCAGATTTGCTTGAGCGCCGCCCACTCGCCCGCTTCGAGAAAGGGTAGGGGCGACACGGCTGCTGCTGATTTATTGATGGCGGCAACACGTGCCTTCGTGTCCGGATGGTCCATAAGGATTTTCATGCCAGGTTCGGTGGCACCGCCGATCTTGTCGAGCATGGTCGCCAGCGCACGCGCATCACCGCCGGCCTTGTTCATGAGCTCAGCGCCATAGGCATCCGCTGCTGCTTCTGCCTCGCGCGAATAGGACGATTGCAGAATGGTCTTTGCGGCAAGGACAACAGCACCACCACCGACAAAATCGCCGAGCAGCATTCCGAACAGGAACGACAAGCCGCCGCCCTCCAGCACCGCTTTGGTGCCATCGCGATGGGCGACGTGGCCGATTTCATGCGCGATCACGCCCGCGACCTCGTCGGCGTTGTCAGCCTTGGCAATCAGGCCCTGGAATACATAAACCTGTCCGCCCGGCAAGGCCATGGCATTGGCCTCGTTTCGGCGCACCACATTGGTGCGCAGGTGCAGCGGGAGAGCAGCGACGGCTTCAAGACGCCGGACCAGTTTGTCGAGCGCGATGCGGCCCGGAATTTCGGCGGCGGCTATCCCGCATTCGAAGGCTGCGCCCGCCTTGCGGATGTCGAGCATGCCACGCACCTGCGCATTGACGGCATCGCCCAGCATGCTTTCGAAGGTGACAGGCAGCAGCGGCGTCAGGCGCTCCGCAATCGCCGGCACGCCGAACCAGCCGACCAACAGGAGCGATGCGGTGGCGCCCACACTCCAGCCGATGATGCGCATGCCTTGACTGCGTTGCAATGCGCCGGTTCGGTCGACATGGGCAGAGCGTGCGTCAATCTCGGCGGCAAAGGCGGAATCCCGAATTTCCAGCCGCTCTAATGCTGCGCTGCCGCGACGGCCGAGGCGAAGCATGTCATTGAAAGCGGCG
>Ga0075021_10001491_pt1 | contig 12033 bp, 10 predicted proteins | sample ColStrG_CSR_2012_FD_72749 | JGI IMG/M metagenome (GOLD analysis project Ga0075021, IMG submission 72749) | Freshwater sediment microbial communities in response to fracking from Pennsylvania, USA - Cold Stream Run_MetaG_CSR_2012 | ecosystem: Environmental > Aquatic > Freshwater > Creek >...
TCCCCCACACCGGCGCCTTCGTGGGCGACGGCCTCGGCATCCACTGCGGTTCGTTCGACCTGAACGCCGGCTGCGCGGGCTTCGTCTACGAGCTGGTCGTCGGAGGTTCCCTGCTGACGGCTGGCGGTCTCGACCACGTGCTCGTGATCGGAACCGAGACGCTCTCCCGCGTCATCGATCCTGCCGATCGCAGCACCTGCATCCTCTTCGGCGACGGCGCCGCGGCCATGGTGCTCGGCGCGTCCCCCGACGACGGGCCCGGCCTCCTCGCCTGGGATCTCGGTTGCGACGGTTCCGCCGCCGGGCTGCTCGAGGTCCCGGCCGGAGGGAGCCGCCGACCCACGTCGGCCGAGACCGTCGCCAACGGCGAGCACTACCTCAAGATGGCAGGGCCGGAGGTCTTCCGGCGCGCCGTGCGCATCGTGGTCGAATCGGCGGCGGCGACGCTCCAGCGCGCGGATGCCGACGTCGACGACGTGCGGTGGTTCGCGCCACACCAGGCCAACGTGCGGATCATCGAAGCGGCCGCGCAACGGCTCGGAATCCCGATGGAACGCACGCTGGTGAACATCGACCACTACGGCAACACGAGCGCCGCCTCGATCCCTTTGGTGCTCGCGGAGGCCGCGGACGACGGTCGTCTGCAGTCCGGTGATCTCGTGCTGCTGTCCGGGTTCGGGGCCGGGCTCACGTGGGGCAGCGCGCTCCTCCGGTGGGGTCGGGCGTGACCGTCGACGAATCGATCGGACGGGTGGCGTTCGTCACCGGCGCATCGCGCGGGATCGGCCGCGCGATCGCGTCGGCGCTCGGCGCGGCCGGTCACCGGGTGGCGTTCTGCTACTCGGCCGACGACGTCGGCGCCAAGGAGACGGCCGCCGCGATCGACGAGGCCGGCGGCACGGCCATCTCGGTGCGCGCCGACGTGGCCGACGCCGACTCCGTCGACCGCGCCTTCACCGAGATCGAGAGCTCCTTCGGGCCGGTCGAGATCCTGGTGAACAACGCGGGGATCACCCGCGACGGTCTGCTCATGCGCATGTCGGACGAGCACTGGAACGCGGTCCTCCAGACCAATCTCACCGGCGCCTTCCACACGATCCGCCGGGCCACCCCGAAGATGATGAAGGGGCGTTACGGGCGCATCGTGAACGTGTCGTCGGTCAGCGGACAAAGCGGTCAGGCGGGTCAGGCCAACTACTCGGCGGCGAAGGCCGGCCTCGTCGGGCTGACGCGGGCCGTCGCCCGGGAGCTCGCACCCCGCAACATCACCTGCAACGTCGTGGCCCCCGGCCCTATCGTGACGGCCATGACCGACGGTTTGCCCGACGACTGGCGTGCCTGGGCGGAGCAGACCGTGCCCCTCGGGCGCCTCGGAACCCCCGACGAAGTGGGCGCGGTCGTCGCCTTCCTCTGCTCCGACGCCGCCGCCTACGTCACGGGCGCGATCGTCCCCGTCGACGGCGGACTCGGCATGGGGCACTGATCGGCGCGATTCTTGGCGATCGGCCCGTCCCCGGCGCCGGTCGATCACTGACGTATTCACAACAGGAGGAACCATGGAACGAGACGAAGCACTCTCCGCACTGCGTGAGGTCGCGGTCGAAGTGCTGAGCGTCGAGCCCGACGCCGTCGTCGAGGGCGCCCGCTTCAAGGAGGACCTCGACGCCGACAGCCTCGACCTCGTCGAGCTCGTCATGGGCCTCGAGGAGCGATTCGACATCTCGGTGCCCGAAGAAGACCTCGAGAACGTGGGGACCGTCGGCCAGGCCGTCGACCTCGTGATGGCCAAAGTCGCCGCGAAGGAGTGATCGGCGTATGACCCCCCTCCTCGATTCGCACGGGCGTCCGCGCATCGTCGTCACCGGTATGGGCGTGAAGACACCGGCCGGGGTGACCGTCGACACGATGTGGGCCGCGATCTGCGCGGGCCGCGGCACCGCGGCACCGATCGCGCGGTTCGACGCGTCGGAGCTACCCGTGCGGTTCGCGGGCGAAGTGCTCGAGTACGACCCCGCGGAGTACTTCGGTCCCAAGGAGATGCGACGCGTCGACCGGTTCACACAGTTGGGCTTCGGTGCCGCCGCCGATGCGCTCGCCGACGCCGGCGAGCTCGGTGCCGACCCGAGCCGGTGCGCGGTGATCGCGGCCACCGGCGTGGGCGGGCTCGAGACGATGGAGGAGAACGAGAGCACGTTCCTGGCGCGCGGCGCGAGCCGGGTCAGCCCCTTCTTCGTGCCCATGATGATGCCCAACGCGGCCGCGGGCATGATCTCCATCCGCTTCGGCTTCACCGGCCCCGCGCTGTGCATCTCGACGGCCTGCGCGGCCGGCGCCAACGCCATCGGCGAAGGCGTGCGCATGGTGCGCGACGGCAGCGCCGAGGTCGTCGTCGCGGGCGCCACCGAGGCGCCGGTCACACCGTTGACCGTCTCCGCCTTCGCGCGGATGGGCGCGATGAGCACGCGCAACGACGAGCCCGAGCGCGCGTCGCGGCCCTTCGACACCGACCGTGATGGCTTCGTGATCGCCGAAGGTGCCGGCTTCTGCGTGCTCGAGACGATGGAACGCGCGCTCGCGCGCGGCGCGACGATCCACGGCGAAGTGCTCGGTTACGGGCGCAACGCCGACGCGCACCACATCACCGCGCCGGTGCCGGGCGGCGCGGGCGCCGCCGCGTGCATGCAGCTGGCGCTCGACGACGCCGGCCTCGACGCCACCGCGATCGGCCACGTCAACGCCCACGGCACGTCGACCCCGCTCAACGACGCCACCGAGGCCGAGGCCATCCGCAAGGTGTTCGGCGACGCGCCTCCCCCGGTCACCTCCACGAAGGGAGTGACCGGCCACATGATCGCGGGAGCGGGCGCAGCCGAGGCGATCATCAGCCTGCTGTCCCTCCGTGACGGCGTCGTGCCGCCCACCGCCAACCTCGAGCAGATCGGCGACGACATCGGTCTCGACGTCGTGGGCGGCAGCCCGCGTCCGATCGCGCGCAACCCGGTGCTGTCGAACTCGTTCGGGTTCGGCGGCCACAACGCGACCCTGATCCTCGGCCCGGTCGACCTCACCGCCGGGTGACGGCAGCGACGCCCGTCTTCGGGCACCGCAGCGCGGCGGTCGACGCGTCGGTGCGTGAGATCGACGGGCGCCCGGTGAGCTGGTTCAGCCTCGACGGCGGCAAGCACCGCGGCGCCATCGGCACCGCCGAGGGCGAGACCATCGAACGGGCAGTGCACCTCGCCGTCGAGCTCGGCATGCCCATCGTCGGGCGGATCGCGAGCAGCGGCGCCGACGTGACCGACGGGGTTGCGTCGCTCCATGCGTGGGGCCGCGTGGCCAAGGCCCTCACCGATGCGTCCGGAGTCGTACCGATCGTCGTGGTGCTGGTGGGTCCCGCGGTGTCGGGGCCTGCGCTCCTCCTCGGCATCGCCGACCACGTCATCATGACCCGCGACGCGTTCGCCTACGTGAGTGGGCCCGACGTGGTCGTCGCGTTCACCGGCGTCCCGATCGACGGTGACCGGCTCGGGGGCGCTGCCGTCCACGAACGTGAGAGCGGTGTCGCCACGCTGGTCGTCGACGACGAGGACGAAGCGATGTCAACCCTGGACGCGCTGCTCTCGTACCTTCCGTCGAACCACCTTGCCGATCCGCCCTACGAGGAATTCGACGACCCGATCGACCGACCGTGCGCGCGCGCCGCGTCGGCGGTGCCGGCGCGCGCGACCGCGTCGTATGACGTGCGCACGGTGATCAACGACGTGCTCGACGAGCACACGTTCTTCGAACTGCGACCGGCCTACGCGCCCAACATGGTCACGGGCCTGGGTCGGCTCGCCGGGAGGCCGATCGGCATCGTGGCCAACCAGCCGATGTTCCGCGCCGGAACCCTCGACATCGAGGCGTCGCGCAAGGCCGCGCGCTTCGTGCAGTGGTGCGACGCGTTCAACTTCCCGATCGTCACCTTCGTCGACACACCCGGGTTCGAACCCGGACGCGACCTCGAATGGCGCGGCATGATCCGTCACGGTGCCGAGCTCGTGCACGCGTACGCGGAGGCGACCGTGCCCCGCTTGTGCGTGCTGTTGCGCAAGGCCTACGGCGGCGCGTACATCGTGATGGACTCCAAGAACCTCGGCAACGACTGGTGCATGGCGTGGCCGACGGCCGAGGTGGCCGTGATGGGCGCGCCCGGCGCGGTGCAGATCCTGTATCGCCGCGACCTCGCCGCCATCGCCGATCCCGACGAACGCGCGCGGGAGCAGGCGGCGCTGGAGGCTGAGTACTCGGCGCGGTTCGCCAACCCGTACGTCGCCGCCGAACGCGGCTACGTCGACGACGTGATCGCCGCCTCCGACACGCGTCGCGTGCTCGCCGACGCCCTCGTGCGGCTCGGCACCAAACGCGAGCAGCAACCCAACCGACGTCATTCGAACACACCGCTTTGATGGTCGATTCCGTTCCGCCGTCCCGCCCTCCGGGCACGGCTCCACTTCATCTCCACTCTGACCAGGACAGGAAGGCCACCGTGCTCCAGGGAAAGCGCATTCTCGTCACCGGGGTGCTCAACGACGCGTCCATCGCGTTCTCGACTGCTCGGCTCGCGCAAGAGCAGGGCGCCGAGGTGGTGCTCAGCTCGTTCGGTCGGGTGATGCGCCTCACCGAGCGCACCGCCAAGCGGCTGCCGAACCCCGACGTCCCGATCGTCGAGCTCGACGTGACCGTCGAGAGCGACCTCACCGCGCTCGCGACCAATGTCGGTGGTCACCTCGACGGCGTGGTGCACTCGCTGGCGTTCGCCCCCGAGTCGTGCCTGGGCGGCGGGTTTCTCGACGCGCCGTGGGAGGACGTGTCGGTCGCACTGCAGATCTCCGCGTACTCGCTGAAGGCGTTGGCGGTCGCCTGTCTCCCGCTGATGAGTCCCGGCGGATCGATCGTCGGGCTCGACTTCGACAACGGCAGCGTGGCGTGGCCGGTGTACGACTGGATGGGCGTGTCGAAAGCTGCGTTCGAGTCGGTGGCGCGCTACCTGGCGCGCGATCTCGGGCCGCAGGGCATCCGGGTCAACCTGGTGAGCGCGGGTCCCTACCGTTCGATCGCGGCCAAGAGCATCCCCGGCTTCGAGAAGTTCGAGGAGGTGTGGACCGAGCGGGCGCCGCTCGGTTGGGACCTCAAGGACGCCGAGCCCATCGCCAAGGCGGTCGTCGCCCTCCTGTCCGACTGGTTCCCGGCGACGACCGGTGAGCGCGTCCACGTCGACGGCGGCTTCCACGCAGTCGGGGCCTGATCCCGCGGTCGAATGACGCTCGGCGATCCAACTGGTTGACTGGGTGTGCGGCGGTTGGCAGTGGGAGGAACCGCGATGGCGGAGTGGCCCTCGGGAACGGTGACGTTCTTGTTCACAGACATCGAGGGTTCCTCGCGGCTGTGGGAGCAACACTCCGGAGCGATGAACGGCGCGCTGGCGCGCCACGACGAGATCCTGCGTACGGCCATCGAAGACAACCACGGTCACGTCGTGAAGACGACCGGCGATGGCTTCCACGCGGCGTTCGCCACTGCCGAGCACGCCGTGCTGGCCGCGTTGACGGGCCAACTCGAACTCGGTCGCGAGCCTTGGGAACTTCCGGCCCCGCTGCTGGTGCGGATGGGAGTTCACACCGGACCGGCCGAGCAACGCGACGGTGACTACTACGGCCCGACGGTGAACCGCGCCGCGCGGTTGATGAGCGTCGCCCATGGCGGCCAGATCGTGGTCTCTCTCGCAACAGAAGAGCTCGCGCGCGAGCGCGTCGGTCACGAGCCCGGCCTGTTGGATCTCGGCGAGCATCACCTCCGCGACGTCGGCCGGCCTGAGCGTGTGTTCCAAGTCACGCACCCGGACCTTCGCCCCACGTTCCCACCGTTGAACTCGTTGGCCGCGGGGCGGGGGAACCTTCCCAGCCAGTTGAGCTCGTTCGTCGGTCGAGAGGCGGAGCGCGCGGCCGTCGCGAAGGCGATCGGTGAAGCTCGGCTGGTGACCCTCACCGGGGTCGGCGGCGTCGGGAAGACGCGCCTCGCGCTCGAGGTGGCGATGCTCGCTCAACCCGACTTCGGCGACGGAGCCTGGTTCTGTGAGCTCGCGGCGGCGTCCGACCAGGCCGCGCTCGAGCAAGTCGTCGCCCGAGCGCTCGGAGCAGCTCCGCGGCCCGGCCTGACGTTGGCCCAGAGCATCATCGAATTCTTGCGCGGTCGCCACACCTTCATCGTGTTCGACAACTGCGAGCATCTGATCGACGAGGTCGGGCACCTCGCCGAGTCGATCCTGCGGGAGTGCGCGGGCGTCCGTATTCTGGCGACGAGTCGCGAGGGGCTCGCCGTGGCGGGCGAGCGCGTCTGGCCACTGCGGTCGCTGCCGGTGCCGGATGCGGACAGCGCGCTCGCGGCCGCGGCGGAGAGCGCGTCAGTCCGGCTCTTCGTGGATCGGGCGCACGCGGCCCGCCCCGGCTTCGTGCTCGACGCCGGCAACGCGGCTGCGATCGCGGACGTGTGTCGACGGCTCGACGGCATCCCGCTCGCGATCGAGCTCGCCGCCGCGCGGGTCGTCGTCATGAACCCGAGCGAGATCAGCGCTCGGCTGGACGAGCGGTTCAGGTTGCTGACCGGCGGGCGTCGCAGCGGCGTGGAGAGACACCAGACGCTGCGCGGCGCGGTCGACTGGTCGTACTCATTGCTCTCGGACACCGAGGCGCTCGTGTTCGATCGGCTCGGCGTCTTCGCGGGGGAGTTCGACCTTGCGGCTGCCACCGAGGTCACGGCAGGAGAGGGAGTTGAAGCGTGGGATGTCGTCGACGCGGTCGGGAGCCTGGTCGCGAAGTCCATGCTCACGAGCGACGACGCGACTGAGGGCACCACCCGATTTCGCCTCCTCGAGACGATGCGGCAGTACGCCTGCGACCGGCTCGAGGAGCGCGGTGATTCCGACGCTCGTCGCCGACGGCACGCCCGGTACCACGCGACCCGCGCCGAGGAAGCGGGGCGGGGCTTGCGGGGCCCCGACGAGCTGTTCTGGCGGGCGTGCTTGGCATTCGACCTCGACAACATCCGCGCCGCCGTGACCTGGTCGCTCGACGCCGACGACGCCGCCGACCACGAGTGCGGCTTGCGCATCGTGGCTGCGTTCGCCGGAGAGGCGAGCACCGGTGCCCAGACGTTCGGCGGAGGATTGTGGGCCGAACGGGCACTCGCCGCGGCGCGTGCGGGCACGAAGTTGGGACTACGCGCCGACGTGGTCGCCGCGGCCGGTTGGAGCGTCCTGTTGCGGGGAGACACCGAAGCAGCCCGCGCGTGCGCACTCGAAGCGCTCGAACTGGGGGTGCTGCCCGACATGTGGGCGCCGAGCAGCCCGTTCGTGCTCCTTGGATACCTGGAGGTCGTCGGCGGGCGCCTGGATGCGGCCGTCGCGTGCACCGCTGAAGGTCGTGACGCCATCGCAGCCTTGCCCGGCGATCACCTGTACGAGCTTGCCACCATCTGGCTCAGCCATGCCGCGTTCCTGACGTTCGGCTCCGAGCGCGACCAGGCACTGCACGACGGCGCGCAGGTTCTTCGGATGGCTCGTGAGCTGGCAAACCCGTCGGTGCTGTCGAATGCGCTGACGGTGACGGTCGTGTCGACCTGGGTCGACGAGCCGGCGGTCGCGGCGCCCCTGCTCGACGAAGCGCTCGACCTCGTCCGCCGCGGCGCCAACGGCGTGATGTTCGGGATCATGCTGGCGATCCGGGCCCAACTCCACCTGCACGACGGCGACGTGACGGCAGCACGGGGGGCCGTGCGCGAGGCGGTTGCCTACCTCAGTGACACTGGCGACCTACCACAGCTCGTCACCGTCTTCGGCTACTGCATCCCGGTGCTCGACGCGTCGGGGTCCTGGGCGGCTGCCGCGGTGCTCGCGGGATTCGTGCTCGACGGCCCGCTCGCCCCCCTCGGGAGCATGCCCGCCGACGTCCTGCCGCTCCGCGACGGTGCGATCGAACGGGCGCGCCGTGAGCTCGGGGACGAGCGCTTCGACATCGCGCGGGCGCACGGCGCCACGCGGTCACCCGAGGAGGCGGTCGCTCACGTCTTGGACGCGCTCGAGGAACCTCCCGCGCCAGCTCACTGACCCAGCTCGCGCTCACTCAGCTCCTCCAACACCTTCGTCACCGCGCAACCGAGCGTCGGATTGGGGCGGTCAGCGCACCGTGGCGGCGACCAAACGTGCGATTCCCCACGGGCTGAGTCCGTCGATTCGATCAGCGAAGTAACGACGCATGACCTCGTCAGGGTCGGGATGGTCATCAACGCGCAACCCGCATCGAGCAACGAGCGCCTCGACGACCTGCGGCGAGAAAAATGTCTCGAGCGACTCACCCGAGCTCGCGGTCATCGGGGCCAGGATCGCCAAGGTTTCACGATCGTCATCGTCGAGACAGTCTTCGGAGGGCGCGTAGGTGAACGCAACGTCGGTCCCCGAGGCACATGCGGCCACGGTCCGCAGCGTCTCCTCGATCGCGTCAAGGGTCAGGTACGGGGTCACGCCGAGCCATGAGAACGTCGTCGGCTGATCCCAGTCGAATCCCGCGATGTCAAGCCCTTCGCGCAGCGATGTCGTCTCGAAGTCCAGCGCGACAGAGGCATGGTCATCGCTCGGCAAACCCAAGGCCCTCACGCGCTCGCGCTTCCATGCCTGCGACGCAGGATGATCGACCTCGAACACGCGAACCGAAACGAGCAGGTCGGGACGCCGCCATGCGAACGAGTCGAGACCCGCTCCCAGCATCACATACTGACGAGCCGAGCCTCCCGACAGCCGGTCCTAGGCGAACCGTGACCGCAGGACGATCCCTGCGCGCGCTCTTCGCAGCAGCCGCTCAGAGAACAGGGACTCCATCCGCTCGTTGATCTCGGGCCATGCTGGTCCGACGAGCATCAAGGCAAACGGGTCGTCCAGTATCCAGGGTCGCGCGTCCCGAAGTCGATGAATACCCCGCGCAACGGCTGCCTGGATGGCGGTACGACTCGGTGCTGCCTCCACCACCGCCCTCCCTCTCCGAAACCCGACGCCGATTGCCGTTCTGGCGCGCGGACGGCGACCAATTACCCCAACTCTTCCAACACCTTGGTCACCTTGGGCACCGTGTCCTTCGGGCTGATCTTGTAGAAGGCGGCGGCGATCTTGCCGGCTTGGTCGATCACGAATGCGGAGCGGATGATGCCCATGTACTTGCGCCCGTAGTTGACCTTCTCACCCCAGACGGCGTACTTCTCGGCGACGGTGTGCTCGGTGTCGGCGAGCAACGTGAAGCCGAGGCCGTACTTCTCGTCGAACTTCGCCTGCTTCTCCGGCGGATCGGGTGAGATGCCGAGCACCACGGCCTTGAGCTTCTTCAGATCGGGTTCCGCGTCGCGGAGCGCGCACGACTGCGTGGTGCACCCGGGCGTGTCGGCCTTCGGGTAGAAGTACACGACGACCTTCTTGCCCTTGAAGTCGCTCAACTTCACCTTCTTGGCGTGCTGGTCGGTGAGCGTGAACGCGGGTGCGCGGTTGCCGGCGCCGAGCTGGGTCATCAGAGCTCTCCTCGTGACGGGGACGCCGTAGCATGCCGCACGTGCGGCGCTCGATGCTGATCACCATCGACGCCGACGCCGACCGGGTGCGCCACGCGCTGGTCGGCGAGTTGGAGCTCACGGCGTCCGACGGCATGTACACCGGCCCGATGCGCGGCATGCCCGACACCACCGCCCGGCTCGACGCCACGATCGTCGGCGCCTCCCCGACGTCGAGCGACGTACGCCTCGTCGCGGTGAGCGACATCAGGGTGCCCTTCTTCACCTGGTTCCTGCGCCTGCAGGCCTGGCTGGGCGCCCGCCGGGCGCTTCCCCACGCCGCCGCTCGGCTCAGCGCAACCGCCACCGACGGGCCGCCGCCCGGCGCTCTCCACCCCCTGCCCGTCGTGCCGCCGGTGCCGTTCACCCCCGAACAGGCCGCCCGTCTCGGCGCGCTCGCCTCGGTCGCCCTCCTCGCCAACTTCTGCGGCGCGCTGCTCTCGCAGAACGGCGACGCCGTCACCAGCGCGTTCGGTCGTTCCGACCAGGCCCTGGGTGTGGCGCTGGCCATCGCACGCGCCGGCGTGCTGGTGTCGCTGGTGGCCATCGCGCTGGCTGACCGCTGGGGCCGGCGACGGCTCATCCTGCTGGGGCTCGTGGGCGCCTGCGCGGCCAATGCGGTCACCGCGGTGGCGCCGACGTTCGAGGTGTTCACGGGCGCGCAGCTGTTCAGCCGGGCGCTGGTGAACACGGTGCTGATCGTGGCCGGCATCGCTGCGGTCGAGGAAGCACCCGAGGGCGCCCGCGCCTTCGCGACGGGGATGTACGCGCTCGCGCTCGGCGCAGGGTTCGGTCTCGCGGTGGTACTGCTCCCCCTGGCCGACCTCGGCGACTACGGCTGGCGGATCTCCTTCGGCGTGAGCGCGGCACTGGTGCTGCTCGTGCCCTTCATCGCGCGAAACCTGCGTGAGACGCAGCGTTACGAGCGCGTCGCCCGCCGCTCGGAAGCGCGCGGCCGCGTGCGCGAACTGTTCGATCGCGCGTACGGGCGCAGGTTCCTGCTCCTCGGCCTCGCTGCGTTCCTCACGAACGTGTTCAGCGCGCCGTCGTCACAGCTCACCAACCGGTATCTCACCCACGCGCACAGCTTCACCAACTCCGACGTCGCGCTCTTCCGCACGGTCACCGCCGGGATCCCGGGCATCGTCGGCGTGCTGCTGGCCAGCCGCCTCGCCGAGAGCCGGGGACGGCGACCGGTCACCATCGTCGGGTTGCTCGTCGCCACCACGTTCCAGGCTGCGTTCTTCCTCTCGGGCGACAACGCGCTGCTGTGGATCACCCCGGTGATCGCGATCGTCGCCGCCGCGTGCGCGGGCCTGGCGCTGGGCACCCTCGACGCCGAGTTGTTTCCCACCGAGGTCCGCGGCACGTCGAGCGGGTTCATCCTGGTGTCGGCGGTCGCGGGCTCCGCCGTCGGCCTCGTGCTGGCGACGCAGCTCAAGGATCTCGCCGGTGGCCTGGGACCCGCGATCGCGTTGTGTGGCACCGCGTCGATCATCGCCGCGGTGTTTGTGGTGCCGCGCCTTCCCGAGACGGCCGCGCGCCGCCTCGACGACGTCAGTCCGTCAGAGGTGTGAGCGGGCTCAGCTCGAGGACGTCGAGGTGGTCAAGGGCGTGCACGTGGTGCTCGCAGTGGTGAAGAACGTGACCACTGCCTTGGAGTACGACTTGTAGTCACCGGAGCGGAAGAAGTTCGCGAGATCGCCGGCATTGCCGGCGGTGATGTTCTTGAGCTTTCCCAACACCGACAGGATCTTGTTGCCGGCCGACTTCACCTTCGACGGCGCGTACTTCACCGCGGTCTTGAAGCGGTTGTAGACGACTTTCGCCTGGCTCGGATTCAGCGACCCACCGTCGTTGCGGTCGAGGTTCTTCACCGCCGTGCAGAACTGGGCCTTGCTCGCGGGCGCAGAGGCGCCGGCGGGTGCGGCGACCACCGCAAGTGCAGAGACAGCCAACACCGCGGCCAGGAGGATTCGTACGCGCAACATGTCAGAGCCTTTCGATTGGGCCTACCCCTGGCGCGTGATGCTACTCAGCCCGCGGGACCACGCCGTGACACACCTCGTGGCCGGCCGCGTCGACGAGGGCGATGCGCGAGCCGGCAGCCAACGGGGACGTGCTGCTGCCCGTCCACGACCCGTGGCCGGAGTCGATCACCATGGTCCCGATCGACCCCGACGCGCCGCGAGCGGGTTGCACGCGCACCTGGTAGCGACCGCCGGGGACGCCGTAGCTCACGGAGACGGCCACGCCGTGCCCACTGCTGACGTAGGCCCATCCGGCCGGCAGGTTCGCGGCGCCACCCTGCATGAAGACCGCGACCGGCGTCGCCGACGCTGCGGTGTCGTTCGACTCGACGACGCGCACCACGGTGATGCTCATGATCGCAGCCGCCGCGGCGGC
>Ga0075021_10001493_pt1 | contig 12028 bp, 12 predicted proteins | sample ColStrG_CSR_2012_FD_72749 | JGI IMG/M metagenome (GOLD analysis project Ga0075021, IMG submission 72749) | Freshwater sediment microbial communities in response to fracking from Pennsylvania, USA - Cold Stream Run_MetaG_CSR_2012 | ecosystem: Environmental > Aquatic > Freshwater > Creek >...
GAAGTTCCAACAGCCCGACATATTCGTGGCCCGCGCGGTCGGTGACAGGCAGCGCGTAGACCGCCACCGAGGAGTAGATGGAAAGGTGCTTTTCGTCCGCGGACGTGGCAGCGCGGAAAAGGGAAAGCGAGAACAGCAGGACGAATGTTGCTCTTAGGAATCGGTTGCGCCAGCGGGGAAGTCGACCTTCATGGGCTAAGTCCCACATGTGCAGAGCCTTCCACCGGCTGGGCTCGGGTCGTGCCTTGCCCAAATCTTGTTTTCGCGACCGGTCCTACTCCAAGGCATAAATGGTGAGTCCGCTGAGGAGTTTGGGATAGAAATCGGTAGATTTCTGCGGCAGCACTTCGCCCGCAAACGCAATGTCGCGCACCTGCTCCAATCGCACGGGATTCATCAAGATCGCCACTTGGGCCTGGCCACTGCGCACCAGCGCCAGTCCATCCGCGGCCTCGCGGCAATAGGAGACGTTCTGCTGATTGCGGACGGCCTCCTCGGAGATTTTCAACACGCCTTCCAGCAAGCACTTGTGCAGCTGAACTACGTCGAGCGCTTGCTGCCTCAGGGAGAAGCCGGCAAACAAGTTCGTTTCTTTTTCCTTGGGCGTATGCATCAGGAATGCTCGGTCGGCGGTGACCGCGAGCAGGGCAGTTCCCGCGTGTCCCGCTTCCCGCAGAATCGCAGTGGCCCGCACCACGTCAACGCTGGCATCGACTTCTTCAACGTTGAAGAATCTGCGGGCGTCCGCCTGGAATTGCGCAGTGGAAAAAGAGGGCAGCCCGAAGACGATCCGGTGAGTAGGCAGGATCAGCAAGCCCGGGCAGCCCATATCGACGAAGGTCATCATGAGCCAGTCGTAGGGCGCTGCCCCTGGACTGGCGGCTGTGGATCGGCGCTCGTCGCGGTAGGCGAGAGCGGTTTCGTAACGATGGTGACCGTCGGCGATGATCAGCTTCTGCCCCCGCATGTGTTCCTGCACCCGGCGAATTACCGCTGGATCGGAAACCTTCCATACCCGATGCACTACCGAGTATTCGTCGGTAACTTCGATGTCGGGGGCGTTTGCGGATTCGAGCAGGGTCTCCACTTCGCCGGACCCGCTGTAAAGCATGAAAATCTGCCCAAAATGGGCGCAGGTGGCGCGCAGCAGGTCCAGGCGGTCGGCTTTGGGCTTGGATAGAGTCTGCTCGTGCCGGAAGACGATGCCGGCGGAGTAATCCTCAATCTGGCCAAGTCCGACGAAGCCGCGACGTTCACCCCGTGTGCTGGTGCCTGGAACGGTGAAGGTCTGGGAATAGCGATACAGGGAAGGTTCCGGGTCAGGGCACAAAATGCCCGTCTGGCGCCAGTTCTGGAACGATGCCGCCGCCCGGGTGTACACGTTTTCGCCCTCCCCATCTCCCGGAAAGCGCTTACCAAGAATGATCCGGACCAGATTGTATGGGCTGGCCTCGTAGTACCTTTCCTGCATCTCGGGACTGATCTTGTCGTAAGGCTGAGTCACAACCCGTTCGGGTGCAACCCGTTCGGGGGCATAGCGCAGGGCGCGGAAGGGAGAAATCGTGGCCATCGGATAACGCAGAATTGTAGCAGGCCACCCTCCCGGCCCAAGGCAAGGCAAAAACAATGCATACTTGGGAAGTCTTGGGGCTGTCAACAATATGTCAAAAGTAATGAAGGAGTTGAAAAAAGCTGGAAACCGTTTTTGGGGAGTGCTAGTATCCGGCTTAGAAAGAGGTTTTCTTGGCCCGCCGCTGGGGATGCGGGTCAGCTCGCTCCCTAACTTAGCTCGCGCCTGTGCATTGTTTGTAGGGCCTATGTTGTATTGCAAACGGGACTCCGCTCGGTCCGCTATTGTCGCACTTCTGCTGGTCTTTGCCTGCCTCTCGGCCCCGGCCTTCGCTCAAAGTCTGACTGAAGACGTTCACGTTCAGCCCCGTGTCCAGCCCCCCGCTCTGAAAGAGCCCGAGATCGACCCCGCGCTCAAGACTCACACCAAGCCCTACAAGGTCGATGTGGAGATGGTTCTCGTCCCGGTCACCATCACCGATCCCATGAACCGTCTGGTCACCGGCCTTGATCGCGACAACTTCAGCTTGTTCGAAGGCAGAGACGCGCAGGACATCAAGACGTTTTCCAGCGAAGACGCTCCCGTCTCTCTGGGCGTGATCTTCGACATGAGCGGCAGCATGGGGAGCAAGATCGAACGCGCCCGGGAGGCCGTGGTCGAGTTCTTTAAGACGGCGAACCCGCAGGATGAGTTCTTCATGATCACCTTCGCCGACAAGCCCGAAGAGATCTCCGATTTCACCAGTTCGGTTGAAGACATCCAGGGCAAGCTCGTCTACACGATTCCCAAAGGACGCACGGCGTTGCTCGATGCCATCTACCTCGGCGTGAGCAAGATGCGCCAGGCCAAGTATCCGAAGAAGGCCCTGCTCATCATTTCCGACGGCGGCGACAATCACAGCCGCTATACCGAGGGCGAGATCCGGTCGATCGTGAAAGAAGCCGACGTGCTGATCTATGCGGTCGGCATCTACGATCATTTCTTTCCGACCGAGGAAGAGCGGCTGGGCCCCACCCTGCTGAGCGACATCACAGAATTGACCGGCGGGCGGGCGTTTACCATCGACAACCCGAATGACCTCGCCGACGTTTCTACCAAAATTGGCATCGAGCTGCGCAACCAATATGTGCTGGGGTACCGTCCAAAGAATCCAGTGCGCGATGGCAAATGGCGTAAAATAAAAGTGAAACTCATTCCGCCAAAAGGACTGCCGCCGCTCCGGGTCTATGCGAAGACGGGCTACTATGCACCGACGGAATAACTCCCCTCTGCTGGTTGTTTTCCTCGTCACAATTTCGCTTTTGGCTGCCGGTCAAACCGGAGCAGCGCCGCCTCCCGGCCAGGCACCGCCCGCGAATCCCGCGCCGCCGCAGGATGGCACCACGCCCCCGGTGAGCCCCTCAGGCCAAGTCGGCACTCCCGCCGCCCCCCAAGGCCCCGATTCGTCCGACAACGGTGTCTTCGTCTTCCGTAAACAAGTTGAGGAAGTAGTCCTGCACGCCACCGTGGTCGACGACAAGCAGCGCATCGTGACCAATCTGGACAAGACAGCCTTTATCGTGTATGAAGACGGGCATCCGCAGACGATCACCTCGTTTCGACACGAAGACATTCCCGTCGCCATGGGGATCGTGGTCGACAACTCTGGCTCGATGCGCGAAAAGCGCCAGAAAGTGAACGCCGCGGCCCTCAACCTGGTGCGCTCCTCCAACCCTAGCGATGGAGTCTTTATCGTCAACTTCAACGACGAGTACTACCTGGACCAGGATTTCACCGCGAACATCAACAAGCTGAAAGAGGGACTGGAAAAAATCGAAGCGCGCGGCGGTACCGCGCTCTACGACGCCGTCGTCGCTTCTGCCGATCACCTCAAGAGCGCCAAACTGGAAAAGAAAGTCATCTTCGTCGTGACCGACGGCGAAGATAATGCCAGCACCGAATCCCTGGAGCAGGCAATCCGGCACTTGCAAGCCGAGAATGGGCCGACCGTCTACGCAATCGGGATTCTGGGAGAGGAAGAACATCCCAAACGCGCCCGGCGTGCCCTTCAGGTCATGTCCGAGAGGACCGGCGGCATTGCCTTCTTCCCGAAGACCCTCGATGAAGTCGACGCCATCAGCCGAACCGTGGCGCATGATATCCGGAACCAGTACACGATTGGATACAAGCCCGCCACGCCGAAAAATCAAGGCGGCTACCGTCAGGTGAAGGTAGACGCCCGCTCTCGCAGCTACGGCAAGCTCACGGTCCGCACCAAGAGCGGCTATTACGCGGGACCCGAGCCCGCTTCGGGGACGCAATAGGCCCGGACCTGAATTGACGCTGGCGGCCTCCGTTCCTTACTCTGTAGAGTGCCTTCGACCACATCGAATTCCCGCCTGCGCGTCAGCGACGACATCACCAAACTGGTTGGCGAGACCCCGATGCTCCAGCTCACGAAGCTGGCGCCGGCGGGTTCGGCCGACATTTTTGCGAAGCTCGAGTACCTCAACCCCGGCGGCAGTGTGAAAGACCGCGCAGCCATTGGGCTCATCGCGCGTGCCGAAAAAGAGGGAAAGCTCAAGCCCGGTGGAACCATCATCGAGGCGACCGCAGGCAACACGGGGATTGGGCTGGCGCTCATCGGAGTGAATCGCGGCTACAAGGTTCGCCTCTTTGTGCCGGAAAGATTTTCCGAAGAAAAAGTCATCATCATGCGGGCCTTCGGCGCCGAGGTGACTCGAACCCCGGATAGCGAAGGTATGCAGGGAGCGATCCAGCGCGCCAAGGGTCAGCTGGCTTCCGACCCCACAGCGTTCATGGCCGCGCAGTTTGACAACCCCGCCAACACCGACTTCCACTACGAAACCACCGCCCCCGAGATCTTTGAGCAGATGGATGGACTCGTTGATGCGATTACGGTCGGCTGCGGCACTGCGGGAACCTTTACCGGAATTGCCCGTTTCCTGAAGGAGCGAGTGGCGAACGTGCACGCCGTGGCCGTGGAAACCCAAGGCTCGATCCTGGGTGGAGGGAAACCCGGTCCGCACAAGGTGGAAGGCATCGGCAACAGCTTCATCCCCGGAAATTTTGACCGCTCCGTTTGCGACGAAGTGATGATGGTGACCGACGACCAGGCGTTCGGCATGGTGAAAGAGTTGGCTGCGTGTGAAGGTGTGCTGGGCGGTTCGAGCTCGGGCGCGAACGTATATGCAGCGGTGGAAATTGCAAAACGTATCGGAGCAGGGAAGCGAGTAGTGACGCTGATTCCTGACTCGGCAGAGCGGTATTTGTCGAAGAAGATTTTTGAAGGCGGGGCTTAGTGTGGTATCCCGTAAGTTCATGGCATAAATTCACTCTGTCATCCTGAGCGAAGCGAAGGACCTACGTACTTGATTTCGCAATGCACAGGCGCGAGGGATGCCGTCGAGGAGCAATGCTTGACCAAGAATCCCGGTTTTGCCACACGCGCTATTCACGCTGGACAGGAGCCTGATCCAGCCACCGGTGCGGTCACCGTTCCGATCTACGCCACCTCGACCTATGTGCAGGAAGAAATTGGCAAGCACAAAGGCTACGAGTACGCGCGCGTGTCGAACCCGACCCGTGACCGGCTGGAGACGAACCTCGCTGCGCTGGAAGGCGGCATCGCTTCGCGCGTGTTCGGCAGCGGGATGGCGGCGATCAACGCCCTCGCCTCGATGCTCAAGGCGGGTGATCACATTGTCGCTGGGCACAATCTCTACGGGGGCACGCCTCGGCTGTTCAATCAGGTGTGGGCCAACTTCGGGCTGACGTTCAATTATGTCGATACCTCTGACGTAAGCAACGTCGAGCGCTCGCTCCAGAAAAATACGCGGCTTGTGTACCTGGAGACACCGACGAACCCGCTCATGGAACTTTGCGACATTCACGCCATCGGTGACCTCGCGCACCGGCAGGGAATCGCGGTTGTCGTCGACAACACGTTCATGTCCCCGTACTTTCAGCGGCCGATCGAACTCGGCGCCGACATGGTTGTTCATTCGACCACAAAGTTCCTCAACGGACACAGCGACGGTCTGGGCGGTGTCGTGGTCTGCACGAAGCCTGAGCAGTCTGAGAAACTCGCCTTCCTACAAAAAGCTGCGGGTGCCATCATGTCGCCTTTTGAGTGCTGGCTGATTCTGCGCGGAGTGAAGACGCTCGCCGTCCGCATGGAACAGCATGACCGCAACGGCCGCCAGGTCGCCAGCTATCTCGCACAACATAAGAAGGTGCAGAAGGTGTTCTATCCCGGCCTGCCGAGTCATCCGCAGCATGAGCTGGCGATGCGTCAGATGTCCGGCTTCGGAGCGATGATCGCGTTCGAGACCGGCTCGCTCGCGAATGCCAACAAGATGCTGCGCAAGGTGAAGGTCTGCTCGCTCGGTGAGTCACTTGGAGGTGTGGAAACACTCATCTCCCATCCTGCGACCATGACGCACGCTGCGGTCGGCGAAGAGGGCCGCCGCAAGATTGGAATCACCGACGGCATCGTCCGCATTTCGGTCGGCATCGAGGACGTGGAAGACATCCTCGCTGATCTCGATCAGGCACTGGCAGAGATCTAGCGGCCCATGGCGAATGTTAGCTACGGATACGTGCGCGAGTGCCACCTCTCTCGCGAATTGTCATCCCGAGGGAAGCGAGCGATCTGCAGTTCGTCGCAAAATGCGGGATCACTCGCTTCGCTCGCGATGACAAAATTCAGAGAATAAGCTTACTTCTGCCACGTGCTGCTAAGGCGAGGCGCCGCTCGCCCGGTGCCGCCATCCCGGATATAAGTTGCCCAGCGAGTATGTGACGCCTGCGAACGCATGCCGGTGCGGTCCGCCGGAAGTGAGTCCGGCTTCAAAGCCGCCGTCAACCACCAGCCGCGGATTGACCGTGTATGTCAGCGCCCAGAGGGAAGAGCCGAAACTGAGAGTGTTTCGGCTGAGTTGCGTGTCCCCGTAGAATTCACCTGTAAACCCCAGCGCGCCTCGAATCGTGTGGGAAAATGCCAGATTGAGCTGATCGTTCTGATCGAAGCCCGGCGCTCCCACACGGCCGATCAAAAAATGGGTAGCGTTGAAATCGAAGTGAAGACCCGCAATGTCCTTACTTGCAAGAGACGTGAACGAGTGATCCACGCGGCCGGTCCCCAGGCCATCGTTGCTGCTGGCGGAAGGAATCTTTGTGGCGTAGCCTAAAGCGAGCGTCGGCCACCGTTTTGTCTGTCTGTGGACGCGAACCTGCGGCCCGAGCCAATTGTCGCCGAAACTGCGATGTGTGCCGCTGGCATCAGTCTGCGCAAGGAACGAAGTCGTGGTCCAGCGCAACTCGACGTCGCAGAGCAACCCGAATTTCAAGAGACCGCCGAGTGAGGTCTGGCGGACCCCTGCACTTGGCCACGTCCGATCCCAGCCATACTCAAGCTCCAGCACGCCGTACTGTGTGATGTCGGCGGGATTCGCGACGGTAGGTCGGTTTGGATTGGCGGCCATGGAATCAGCATAGCAACCGGTTTGTTTGCCGATCCAATGCGGCCAAGCCGGAGTGCTCGCGAGCACAGAGAACGCGAATAGCGCCTTGAGAAGTCCTTGTGAAGCCGAGCTGCGGTTCCTGATAGTTCCGGCGGTCTTGGCTGGAGATGTTTTGAGCAGCCGCACTTCAACGATTATCCTTCAAGCTGAGCGACCCGATGTCGAACAGGTTACCCTAGTAACCGCCGGTTGGCCTAAACTCAGCATTCCTGCCCAGTTTCGCGCCTCCGCGAAACTTTTTCGATTTCCCAGGGTTTCAATCCAACGTAGGCAGCAAGCCTCAGGAGAGAGAAGTATGCGACGAAGCGTTCTCAGTTTTGGGATGATTTTACTGGCCGGTGCAATGGCCTTTGGTCAGAGTGCAACCTCTTCCACCGATCTTGGGCAGGATCGAAAAGACGTCCGCAAAGACGGACGCGACTTGCGGCAGGATCGCCGGGACCGCAACAAAGACCGGCGTGACCTGAATCAGGATCGGCGTGACCGTAACGCCGACCAGCGCGACATCAACCATGATCGCCAAGATCTGAACAAAGACCGCGCCGACCTGACCCGAGACCGGAAAAACGGCGACACAGCCGATGCCCGCAAAGACCGGGCCGACCTCCGCAAGGACCAGCGGGATATCAATCATGACCGCGCCGACCGCAACAAGGACCAGCGCGACATCAACCACGACCGTCGCGACCTGCACGCGGACAATCGTGATATCCGGCATGACAAGAGGGATATCAAGCACGACCGCAAAGACATCCGGCACGACAAGAGGGGCAAGTAACACTCAGCCACGGAAGCGAAAGCGGCGAGCGATGCTCGCCGCCTTTTTCCGTGAAGGAGCACGCCTATCGCACCGAGTCTCCGATCCATTCGAGATAGGCAACACTGCCATCCTCGATCGCGAGCGCAATGCACTCTGGGGTTTCGTACGAATGAAGTTCGTGCAGAGCGTCCCGTAAACGCGCGAACATGCCGGCCGTGGTCTTGATCGCGAGCAGGCACTCAGTTGCTGTCTCCACTTTGCCCTGCCAGCGGTAGACCGACTCGATTTGAGGAACGATGTTGACGCAAGCGGCCAGTCTTCGTTCGACGAGCGCGTGCCCAATCTTCCGTGCTTCTTCCCACGAGCCGCAGGTCGTCAGAACAATTCTCTTGTCAGTCATATAGAATCTGGCGTTAGGCCGTGGACCTTCGGCGCTAGGATTTTACATGTCCATGGCTGACGAGTGCTCTACCTGGTCGCCGAGAGCCGAACGCCTAAAGCCCGATTCGAGGCACGTAATGACTACTGACATTAAGTTTGGAACCTCCGGATGGCGCGCCGTCATGGCTGAAGAATTCACATTTGCCAATGTCCAGCGGGCCGTTCATGGCATCGCCCGCTACGTGGTATCGCAGAAGGCGGAGGGGGCGAAAGTCATCGTGGGACGAGACCCGCGTTTCCTCGGCGAAACCTTCTGCTCCATAGCTGCCGACATCTTGGCCGGCTATGGCATCACTCCGCTCGTGATCGCCGAGGCTGCGCCTACGCCGACGATTTCGTACGCCGTCATTCAGTCGAAGGCCGAGGGCGCGATCAACTTCACGGCCTCACATAATCCACCGGAGTACAACGGAATCAAATTCTCAACGCCCGACGGCGCGCCGTCGCTGCCGGAAGTAACCAAGGCCGTGGAAGCTGCGATCGCCGCGCACGATGCGAGTCCCCAGCCACCGCGCGCCAACAAGGCCGGCGCTCAGCCGATCGATCCGCGCCGCATGTATCTCTCTCGCCTGCGGGAAATCGTGGATCTGGAAGTCATCGCGAAAGCCGGGGTGAAAGTCGCCTTCGATCCGATGTGGGGCGCGGCGCGCGGCTATTCCGACGCGTTGCTTCGCGAGGCAGGCGTGACGGTTGCTACCGTCCATGATTGCCGCGATGTCTTGTTTGGCGGTCATGCTCCGGAGCCCGACGATCATCTGCTCGAAGATCTACGGCACAAGATGCGTGAGATAGGCGCCTCCATCGGCATTGCCACCGACGGCGACGCCGACCGCTTTGGCATTGTCGATGCGGATGGAACTTTCCTCCAGCCGAATTACGTCATCGCCCTGCTGTTTGATTATCTGGTGGAAAGCCGCGGTTGGAAGAATGGCGTTGGCAAATCGGTCGCCACGACGAATCTAATCAATGCCCTGGCGGAAAAGCACAAAATCGAACTGCACGAGACGCCAGTGGGCTTCAAATACATCGGGGAACTCATTAAGCAGGACAAGATCGTCATCGGTGGCGAGGAAAGCGCGGGCCTGTCCATCCGCAAGCATGTGCCGGAAAAAGACGGTGTCCTGGCTGGCCTCTTGTGCTGCGAGATGGTCGCTCGGCGGGGAGCGTCGCTCGGAAAACAGCTGGCCGACGTATTTGCCAAAGTTGGTTCCTTCTATCCTTTACGGGAAAACTTTCGCTTGACGCTTGAAGTGAAAGAGAAGTTTACTAAGAAGTTACGTAGCGATCCGGCCGAGTTTCATGGCAGCAGAGTTGCGAGCGTGGTCAGGACCGACGGACTCAAACTGGTTCTCGCCGACGGATCGTGGGTGTGCTACAGGCTCTCCGGCACGGAGCCGGTGGTGCGAGTGTACTCGGAAGCGCGCAGCAGGGATGAACTCGCCAAGTTGAGTGCGGCAGCGAAATCATGGATCTTCGATTAGGACCATCGACGAGAGCGCGCATCCTCCCACGGGGAGAGGACAGCCTGCGCGCCGTCATGGAGCAAGCCCCGCGAGCCGAAGCGCTGGCCGCTCGCTATGTGGAACGCACCCGCCCGGTGTGGACCTGGGTTGCGTTGGAGTGGAGACGGCTGGGGACCGTGGCGGCGGTCGCGCTCATCTTGGGATTGATGCTGCACGCCATGTTCGGCGCCAACGGTATGGTGGCGTACCAACAGAAGCACGCTGAGGTGCAGTCGCTCAAAGCCGAGGTCGATCGCCTGCAAAAAGAGAACGAAGAGAGCGCGGCGAGGATTAAGGCGCTCAAGTCGGACCCGAAAGCGATCGAGAAAGAAGCTCGGGAGCAGTTTGGATACACAAGACCCGGAGAAGTCGTTTATGTCAGTCCTGCGACGCCGCCCACACCTCCCACAGGACGCGCCAGGAAATAGCAGCCGGCGCCGCGACAGCCCTAACGATTTCAAAGCCTGGCGTGCAAGGTCTTTAGGTCCTGTGGTAGAGTTCATGGAGATTCCAAACCCTGTGGGAAAACCAGATAGAGGAGGATGCATGCGGAAATTCCTGTGCACAATTTTTGCTCTCACCTTGTTGTTCGTGGTGGCAACGCCAATGTTTGCCGCCGATGCTGAAACCGTGAATGGATGGGTCAGCGATTCCAAGTGCGGAGTCAAGGGAGCCAATGCCGGCGCCGCTGAATGCACGAAGAAGTGCATCGCCGAAGGAGCCAGCATGGTCGTAGTAACCGACAAGGACCAAAAGGTTCTGACGGTCGAAAACCCCGATGCACTTAAAGGACATGAAGGCCATCACATCGCGGTCACGGGACACGTTGACGGCGACAAGATTCACGTGGAAAGTGCGAAGATGCTGTAGAAAAAATCGGAATCAGCGGAAAAAACGCGGGCGGCCTGAGGGCCGTCCTTGTTTTTTGTGGAGAGAAGGGCGCCGAGCCGGTCTACCGCACCACGCCTTCCAGCGGCGAACTGGCCGTCGCGTAGAGTTTCTTCGGCATGCGCCCTGCCAGATATGCTTGCCGCCCTGCAATCACCGCGTGCATCATCGCTTCGGCCATCAGCACGGGTTCTTGCGCGCCGGCGATGCCAGTATTCATCAACACAGCGTCGTAGCCGAGTTCCATGGCGAGGGCTGCGTCGGAAGCGGTGCCGACTCCCGCATCCACGATCAGCGGAACTCCGGTGATCATCTCGCGGAGGATGCGGAGATTAGCCGCATTCTGAATTCCCAGCCCGCTGCCAATTGGCGCGCCCAGAGGCATGACAGCCGCTGCTCCGGCCTCTACCAATCGCTTAGCGAACACGATGTCGTCCGAGGTGTACGCCAGCACGGTGAATCCTTCTTTCGCCAGCACGCGCGTGGCTTCGAGCGTGGCCTGCACATCGGGAAACAGCGTCGCCTGGTCGCCGATTACTTCCAGCTTGATCCAGTCGGAAAGGCCAACTTCGCGTGCGAGGCGCGCGGTGCGGATGGTGTCGTCGGCAGTGTAGCAACCGGCAGTGTTGGGCAGAAGGAAATATTTATTCGGATCGATGTAATCGAGCAGCGATTCCTTGCTGCGGTCCAGGTTCACCCGGCGCACGGCCACGGTTACCATGTCAGCGCCACTGGCCTCGAGAGCGCGGGCAGTTTCCTGAAAAGACTTGTATTTGCCAGTCCCAACAATCAGGCGGGAACGGAATTGCTTGCCGGCGATTAGGAGTGAATCCGTCATGAGGCTATTGTACGGCGATGAAGGGCTGGGGATCATTCCCTGTTTCCCCAGCCTCTTGGAATGATACAGTTAAGTGGTCAAAACACTCCAAGATACAGACTCGCAGGACGATGTTTCGGGATGTGGTTTTGTGAGTGTAAATCGGCCACAATCGGTGGGCCTTAGGCTGTGAAAAAAGGCACACTCAGGATGCCTCAGGGTATGCTCTGATGCGAATCTCTCGACTTCCACTACAAGGCTGCTTACCTGATATTTCAAAGATGGTCCCCACCTGCGGGCCCCCTGAGAAGGATTTTTGACGCAAGAGCGCTGGAGATGGAGTTGGAGGAGCGTTTGAGGGTGCCTCCTCCCTCTTGGCCAAGCCGTTCATTCTCTATTTAGGTTGCGATTGCTAGGATCTGCCTCGTGCCAACCACTTCGCCGACACAGAATCCCAAGCCGCAAGGCAACTGCCCAGGAGGCACTACCGATGAATCGACAATCTCACCTAAGACATGCGCTGTT
>Ga0075021_10001494_pt1 | contig 12023 bp, 4 predicted proteins | sample ColStrG_CSR_2012_FD_72749 | JGI IMG/M metagenome (GOLD analysis project Ga0075021, IMG submission 72749) | Freshwater sediment microbial communities in response to fracking from Pennsylvania, USA - Cold Stream Run_MetaG_CSR_2012 | ecosystem: Environmental > Aquatic > Freshwater > Creek >...
ATCGCGCACCATCCGTATTCCCGTTCACATGAACGAGAGCATGAACAAGTTCCTGCGCGCCACGCGCGAGCTCGAAAAGGAACTCGGCCGCGTTCCGACTAACGAGGAAATCAGCCGCCGCATGGACATTCCGGTGGAGAAGGTCCAAAAGCTGAAGACCATTTCGCGCGACCCGGTGTCGCTCGAAACGCCCGTGGGCCGCGACGGCGAATCGGCGTTGGGCGATTTGATTGAGGACCGCTGGGTGGGATCGCCGGTGGATGCGGTGATCGATTCAAACGTGCGCGATGAAACGGCTAATATCTTGAAGACTCTTTCGCCGAAAGAAGAAAAGGTGATCCGGCTGCGGTTTGGGATTGGGTGCGAGCGCGAGCATACACTGGAAGAAATTGGCCAGGAGTTTGATGTCACGCGCGAGCGGATTCGCCAGATTGAAGCGAAGGCGCTGCGGCAGTTGCGAAGCCCGGAACGGGCGCGGCATTTGCGGGCGCTGTTGGCGGCAAGATAACAAATCACCTTCGCCCAACCACCTCGTATAGCACGAATCTTATGAAGTTCATCCTCCTTGGGTCTTCTCATACTGGAATGAGTTGGTAATTCCACTTCCAAGTTCGGTAGTTGACGCGGCTTACGGATCAACATATCCACCTATTTGTCAGGGATTTAGCGATTTTGGCCATATGGTCTCTGAATTGCCCTCCCCGGTTTGTAATTAGTTTTGGTTATGACATCGAATAAATAGGTAGATTTGCCGTGTATACCGCACTGGGAAATTTCCCTAGGTAGTGAGAACGTCTTATAACCAGCTATACTCAAGGGGGTAAAGGAGTTCTTACCATGGGAAACAGGTCAAATTGGCGTACAGTCGCCAGCATCGTTGGCGTCCTTTTCGCTTCTGTTCTCACCGCATCGGCTCAGACAATCACATCGGGCGATGTAGCCGGAACCGTCACCGATCCAAGCGGTAGCGTGCTGGTTGACGCGAAACTTGTCCTTACAAAGGCTGATACTGGTGTCACTCAAGGGGCGAAAACATCCCAACAAGGGTCTTTCCGTTTTGCCTTTTTGCCGCCCGGAGCTTACAGCCTAACGGTAGAGGCCGCAGGCTTCCAACCGGTTAAGCGCTCGTTCGAAATTCAGGTAGGACAGACGGCTCGTGTGGATGTCGAATTGGCGGTGGGATCTTCTACCACGATAGTGGAGGTCTCAGAATCGGTGGCCACCGTGCAAACCGAGAACGGCGATATCGCCACGACATATAGCGCCACGCAGATTGCCGAACTACCAAATCCGGGTAACGACACCACCGCAATTGCCTACACCTCACCGGGTACGCTCATAAACACCGGCGGCGGCTACGGCAATTTTTCCACATTTGGACTTCCCGGAACGGCCAATCTGTTCACGACCAACGGCCAGAACAACATGGATCCGTATTTTAACCTGAACAACAGTGGCGCAACTAACCTGTCGCTGGGTAAGAACGAGGTTGCCGAGGCCTCAGTGATAAACAACGCTTACTCGGGGCAATATGGCCAGTTGGCCGGTTCTCAAGTGAACGTGGTAACACAATCCGGCAGCAACCAATTTCACGGTAATGCGGCTTGGCTTTGGGCCGGATCTCGCTTCGCCGCCAACGATTTTTTTGCGAACTCAGCGGGTAATCCCCTCACGCGTTATAACGATAATCAATGGGCCGATAGCATCGGTGGTCCCATTTGGAAAAACAAGACGTTCTTCTTCTTCAACAATGAAGGTATCCGCGTACTGCTGCCGGCGGCAAGCACGCTCGTGAAGATTCCGAGCCCGCAGTTCGAGCAGGCCACGATCGCCAATCTGAACGCAACGGGCCAGAGCCAAGCGGTGACGTTCTATCAGAAAGCTTTCGATCTTTTCAATTCGGCGCCTGGCGCGAAGAATGCCAGTGCGATTCCCGGCGGCGGCTGTTCCGCCGGCAATGTTACGTTCACGCTGCTCGGTAGCGGTGTGCCGTGCGCCCTTCAGTTTCGCCAGAGCGGTACGAACTTCACTCACGAGCGAATTTGGTCATTGCGAGTCGATCAAAAGATTGGTAGCAAGGATCAGCTCTTCGGGCGCTATTATGACGACAACGGTTTGCAGGCCACAGGCACAGACCCAATCAACACCGCGTTCAACGCTTACAGTCCTCAACCCGCCTACCAGGGCCAGTTGAGCGAAACGCACACGTTCTCCCCGACGGCGGTGAATCAGTTCCTGTTTTCGGGGTTTTACTATAGTGCGATTTTCGGCCAAACCGACTATAGCGCGGCTAAAGCAGTTTTTCCGGTTCAACTCAATGTGGCGGGTTTCACCAACCTCGCACCCATTGGAGCCTATCCCCAAGGCCGGATCGTCAAACAGTGGCAATACGTCGATGACTTTTCAAAGGTTGCTGGAAAGCACGAAATCAAGACCGGTTTTAACTTCCACATCAATCCATTTGCCGACATCGGAGCCCAATCGAACAACGTAGGGACAATCACATCGTCCAACCTATATGATTTTTATAGCGGAGGGTTAGGCGTCACGGGGCATCCCGCGAAGAATAACCTTACTCAAGCATTCCCAACCACACCGGAGAACGATTTTCATTATTACCAGTTTGGCGCCTACGTGCAGGACGCCTGGAGCGTTAGGCCGAACCTCAAGTTGACCTTTGCTTTGCGCCTTGATCACAACAGCAATTTAAGTTGCGATAACAATTGCTTTGCGCGGCTAACCACGCCGTTCAATTCCTTATTGCACGATTCTACTGTTCCGTACAACTCGATCATCAAAACCGGGGGCGGCAATGCCGTCCTGGCAGAGGACGGCGTAGTATGGGAGCCGCGTTTCGGTTTCGCATGGACGCCGGGAACAACCAAACGCACAGTGATTCGCGGCGGGGCCGGTATTTTCGGCGATTCGATTCCGTTGACCTTCCTCGTTCCGATAGGAGTTAACAGTCCGAACCTCTTCAGCGTGCGCGCCGCAAACTTGGCGCTTACGCCAGGCGTTTCCGGCGGCCTGTTCGCCGCGGCGAGTTCGGCAAACCAGGCTTTCCAATCCCAGTTCTCGAATGGCGCGACTCTTGCCACACTCAAAGCGGCGGTACCCGGCTTCTCCACACCGCGCTTCACAAACGCCGACAATCCGCTCCACTTACCCCGCTATTACGAATGGAATATTGAAGCGCAGCGAGATCTCGGCTGGAACACAGTACTGAGTGCGAACTATGTCGGTCACCACGGCATCAAGGAAATCGTCCGTAACTTCGGGCTGAACGCCTACTGTGATCTCGCCTCCTGCGGTGGCTTTGCAGGCCTTCCAACCTCCGCTCCCGATCCGCGCTTTGGCCGAATCACGGAGTATCAGAACTCGGGTTTCTCCAACTATGACGGTCTCACCCTTGGGCTGCGGAAGAATTATGCGCACGGCTTCCTTTTGAATCTTAACTACAGCTACGGACATGCCCTGGATGTCATCTCCAATGGCGGAAGGTTACCGTTCGTCGCGACAACCAATGTCAGCGAAACCGCTGCTACTAACCCCTACAATGTCGTAGGTTCCATGTATGGAAATTCGGATTACGATGTTCGCCACAACTTCACAGCCAACTTCGTCTACGAAGATTTCATCCATCGTATGGCGCGCCGCGGCCCCAAAACGCTCGTCAGCGGCTGGACGATTTCCGGGACGTTCTTCCATCGCACGGGTCTTCCATTTACGGCCATAGACACTGGCACGACGGCTTCACTAGCTAACTTCGGAGCGGCTAACGTTAGCGACCTGTTCGCGCAGATTACGGGATCTGCACCGCATTCTTGCGGGAAATCCGCAGTGGACACTCCGTGTTTTTCAGACACTGCGTTTTCATCCCCAACTGGATTCAGTAACCAAGGACGCAATCAGTTTTTTGGTCCCAACTTCACCAATATGGACCTGAACGTAACGAAGGATTTTCGTTTCAGGGAACGTATAACGTTCCGCATCGGAGCCACGGCATACAATTTGTTCAACCACCCAAATTTCGATCAACCGAACAACGACATCGCCAGCGGCCTCGTGTCCCAAGGCGGGAACTTCGGCCAAATAACATCGACGGTTGGTACTCCCACTAGTATTTTTGGAGCCTTCGTCGGCAGCCAAAACGCTCCGCGGGCACTGCAGTTCAAGACTGAAGTAAAGTTCTAAATTAATTTGGGAGATTCCATTTCGGAGGTCGCAGAAAAACTTTTGGGGCCAAGCGCTGGGCGGTTGGAGCATCGGGCGTCTATCAGTTCTATTCTGGCCATCCACTGAAAATTTACACCTCTCGTCCGGTTCGCAAGGGTAATGCGAAGGACGCGAACGGGATCGCCGAAAATCTGGGCGGCGATTGCAACTATGACAGTGTCGCCAACGACAGGCCTACCTATATTGGCACAGGCAATCCCTATTCCGGCTGCAGCCCTGCAGACGGAATATTTACGGACAACAACTTTATCGGCTGCGGCTATGCTGGAGTAACGATTGCCAATAGCCTGTTCGTAAATCCTGCTGGCCTTGGCCCCCGCTTCGGAGCGCTCGGTCGCAACGTGTTTCGCGGCCCTCCTTATAAATGATGTGGACTCTTCGCTCTTCAAGACCCTCAAAGCGGGCGAGAGCGTGAGAATCCAGTTCCGGGCCGAATTTGTGAATTTGTTCAACCACCAGAACTCCGATCAAATCACGACCGAATTGAACAGTTCAAAGTTTTGACCGGGCGCAATTGTTGGTGGGTCCGGGAATTATGGGGGTCGAACCGCAATCGACGGCAAAGGCGCGCTGTGTGCAGATGGCGTTACGGCTGAGTTAAAGCCAGGCGGCACGGGTTTTGGCTGTCGCTGCGCCGGTATTCTTCCCCTATCGGGATGCTAGCGGTATGATCTTCCAGATTTGGTAAGATCCGCTTGCCTTCAAATCTAATAGAATCAATCGTCTGATGTCTTGGCAGCCAAATTGCTAATATGAATCCTTCAGGGAGATTTTCATGCCTAGCAGTTTCTTGAGAGTTCTTACCACCGCCCTTTTGCTTGCGATGTGCGCGTATGGGCAGGCGACGGATAGTACCATCGTCGGTTCGGTGACGGACCCTTCGGGTGCTGCCGTTCCCAATGCCAACATAGTCGCGTTGAACCAGTCGACTGGGGTAAAGTACACCGCGCTCTCGAATGGCGATGGCGCATATCGCGTCAACAACGTCCCCATTGGCAGGTACGACGTGACAGCGAACGCCAATGGCTTCAGTCCGGCTACCGTTTCTGGCGTCGAACTACAATTGAACCGAACCGCAACCGTAAACCTCTCGGTGACGGTCGGTTCTCTTACCACTACCGTGCAAGTGACTGAGGCGCCGGCTGCAATCGATACGTCAACGGCGCAGTTGCAATCGACATTTGAAAGCAGGCAGGCAGTGGACCTTCCCTCGGCTGGTCTATCGAAAGTAATTAATGGGGCGGGGATCTACAATCTGAGCTTGGTAGGTGCCGGCGTAGCCTCCTCAGGCGGGATCGGACAGGGCATGGGACCAAGTGTCTCTGGTCAGCGTCCCGACGCCAACAGTTTCAATATTGACGGCGTGGGTAATGACGACAATTACAATCCGGCCGCGCAAATCTACGTTTCAAACGAAGCCATCGCCCAGTTTACGCTCTTGCAGAACCAGTTCAGCGCCGAATTCGGTGGTGCATCCGGCGGAATTTTCAACGTTGTCGTGAAGAGCGGCACAAATCAAATTCACGGATCGGTCTACGACTACATGCAGAATCGAGACCTGAATGCGGTCGATGCAGTTTACGTCCATCAGGGTATCTTTTCAAATCCGCGCTACGACACAAACCGGCTAGGCGGCGCCATCGGCGGACCAATTATTAGGGAAAAGCTTTTTTACTTCGGAGACTTTGAATACAACCCATTAGGTCAGGCGCCCCCACCGCCCAATACAGTGTGCGCGCCGACTCAAGCCGGTTTGGGGCTGCTCGGTAACATGGCGGGCCTTAGCAAGGCGAACTTGGGTGTCTTTCAAAAGTTTGTTCCTGTGGCCACGGCGGGTGCCAGCGATTGCGCTAGCGCGAATACCGACGATGGTAAGCCGACGACTGTGAATGGTGTCGCAATTCCGACGGGCGCGCTTTCGATTGCGGGTCCGTCGTACAACAACGCTAAGAACGCCGTCGTTTCTGTGGATTACAACATGACATCCAAGGACCAGTTGCGCGGACGGTATTTTTACAGCAATTCAACCGGAATTGATACTACGGCAAATCTGCCGGTCTTTTGGTTGCCCACGCCAACCACTGGCAATTCGGGATCTTTCTCGGAATTTCACAATTTCTCGCCGTCCACGCAAAACGAGTTGCGTTTGTCGTTCAGCCGGTTTAACAACAGTGTTTCCTCCGGCGACTTTCAGTTCCCAGGCTTGAATGCGTTTCCCAATCTCACCTTTGACGATTTAGGGCTGCAGGTAGGACCGGACGGCCCTTCGGGCTATGTCGAAAATAAGTTTCAGGCACAGGAGAACCTCACGACGACATGGGGGAGACACACTTTCAAGGCTGGCTACAACCTAACAGACACAATTCTGACTGGTTACTTTGTGCAACGCGTGCGTGGTGACTACGACTACGCCAACCTCGAACAGTATTTGCAAGACATGTCGCCGACAGGCGGTGCGCTCAGCGGAGTGGCGGGCGAACGTAGCGTTGGCGCAGGCGCCGTTCCCTTCGGATTCCTGCAACACGCCGGTTATGGCCAGGACGATTTTCGAGTCCGGCATAATTTAACGTTGAATCTCGGAATCCGCTACGAATATGTGACTGTGCCCGTGGGTTCGCGGTATCAGTCTGCGAGCGCCTTGGCAAACGTTCCGGGAGTCATCACGTTTGATTCTCCGAAGTCGAATGCCAACGAATGGTCTCCGCGCATCGGGTTCAACTATTCTCCTGGAAAGGACGGTGTGTGGTCGATTCGAGGAGGTGTGGCACGTTCCTTCTACAACACGTACATTAACCTGAATCAAAATGCGTCGCCACCATTCTTCCAGACAACGGTGGATGTGGGAGCCACATCGACGCCGAATTTCCTGGCCAATGGCGGCTTGACAGCCGCATTAGCTAGTGGCGCACCTACCGTAGCGGGAGCCCGCAAAGCGGTCGCTTCGTATACTTTCGATCAGACCCGGCCGTATGCACTGACGGGAACTATCGGAGTCCAGCGCTTGCTGGCTAAGGACTACACGGTGGAGGTTCGCTACGTCTATACCAGAGGCGTGCATCTTTACAATCAGACTCGCTTGAATCGCATTACGAACGTCACACCTTCATTCAGTATTCCCACTTTCTTGAGCGTGCCCTCGGCGGCTACTCTGGCGGCATTGCCAACCACGTTGGGACAGATCCAAGCGCTTCCGACGAACTCGCTAGCTCAATACGGCTTTACCAGCAATATTACGGGTTACCATCCTTGGGGTAACTCACGATATAACGGGTTGCAGGTTCAGGCAAACAAGCGTTACTCGAATAACCTCTCCTTCATCGCCGCTTATACTTGGAGCCACGCACAGGACGACGCCACAGCAACGAATTTCTCGACGATTCTTTCGCCGCGGCGTGCGCAAGACTTCCAAAACCTGAGGGCGGAATGGGCTTCGTCGGCTCTTGACCGCCGGCACCGCTTCACTTTCACGCCGGTCTATGACTTCAGACCCTTCCAGAACGGAAATTGGATGATGAAGAACGTGGTTGGAAACTGGAATATCTCAGGTACTTACACGTTTCAATCGCCAGAATACGCGACGATTCAAAGCGGTATCGATTCTAATCTCAATGGTGACAGTGCCGGAGACCGAACGGTGATCAATCCGAACGGAACATGGAACGTGGGAAGTGGAGTGACTGGATACAACGCGGCCGGTCAGGCGGTAAAAGCCGGAAGTGCATCGATAGTTGCATACGTTGCCAACAATGCCAACGCCCGTTACATTCAAGCGGGATCGGGCGCCTACGCTAACGGCGGACGAAACACCTTCCCGCTTGGACGTATCAACAACATCGACCTTGCCCTGATGAAACGGTTTAGCTTCCGGGATCGGTTCAACTTGGAAATCGGCGCGCAGGCGTTCAACGTGTTCAACCACTCGCAATTCATTGGCGGACAGATCTCAGATGTTAGTTCGTTTTCGACTTCTGCCCTCAGCCGGGCCTTTCTCACGCCCACGGCGGGGGTCTTCGGCCAATACGATCAGGTTTTCTCAAATAATGCGAGGACGCTACAGTTGGTGGGTCGGTTCCATTTCTGAGTTGATCCTCAGAACAGGAAGAAGAGCGTTTAACGGTAATTAGATAATCGGGGAGCGGCTGATCCGCTCCCCATTGCGTTTTGAATGCCCGATGATGTGGCGTAAAGACAGGATAACCTGCGAGAATGAAAGATACGATTTCCCGTAAAGCGCTTTTATCATAGATGCTGGAAATTGTTAAGCCTTTTTGTTTCGAAGGCTGCTTCCCTGGATATAGAATTGCCCTGCATTTATGGTTAAAATTTAGCTTTGGGCTGTTTTGATTCTTGTGTTCTTGCAAAAAAGTTTTTGAGGAGATTATGAATTCGAAAGTTCTAAAATTAGGCGTCTGTGCGATCATCGCGCTGCTGAGCGGCCTACCGCTTTTCTCGCAAGCAACCAGCGGCAACTTGACAGGTACAGTTTACGATCCATCGGGCGCCACCATCTCTGACGCAGTAGTTAGCGCCAGGAACGGCGCTACGGGTGCGGAGAATTCGACCCACACCACATCTACCGGCGACTACCGGTTTGAAAACCTGCCCGTAGGAAATTACACCATTACAGTTGCCTCGGCCGGATTCTCAAAAGCGCAAATCAACAACGTAAATATTCAACTGAATCAAACGATCACAACCAACGTGACTTTATCGGTTACCCAATCGACTACCACGGTTGAAGTCTCAGAGGCCGTCGCCGCCATTGATACAACAACCGCTCAGCTTCAGACGACTTTCGAAACCAAACAACTTTCGGATCTTCCTTCCACCGCCAACGGTTCTGGCGTACTGAACCTCTCACTGCTGAATGCGGGCGTCGTGACAAGCGGCGCGGTGGGCGCGGGTACGGGTCCATCGGTGGCGGGACAGCGGCCGCGTAATAACAACTTCACCGTGGAAGGCATTGACAACAATAGCGGTGCCGTGACGGGGCCGTTGGTAAGTGTGCCCAACGATGCCGTAGCCGAATTCAGCACCCTGCAGAATCAGTATTCGCCGGACTTCGGCCATTCTTCGGGCGGCCAGTTCAATCTCGTGGTCAAGAGCGGAAGTAACCAATTCCACGGTCTTCTGTACGAATATTTTCAGAACCGCAACTTGGATGCTTCCGACAATCTTTCTATTGTCCAGAAGACACCGGCCCACCCCCGTTTCGACGACAATCGCTTTGGCGGCAACGTGGGCGGCCCGATTCAACGCAACAAGCTCTTCTTCTTTGCGGACTACGAGTATGAGCCAATCGGCCAGGCGGGCGCGGCGGGAACGCTGTTTGCTCCCACCCAAGCCGGTTACAATCTCCTGGCCGGCACTCCGGGAATCAATCAGACCAACCTTGGTATCTTGAAAAAGTACCTGGGCGTTGCGGGAAGCGCGGTAGCTCCTTCGGTGTTGGGCGTTGGCGGATACCCCGAGATCACGACGCCCGCTAGCGGTCCCGGCTACAACCAAAAATTGGTCAACAATAATCTGGTTGGCACGCCCGTCGAAGTGGGCCAGATTGGCGTTGCTAGTCCCAGCTATCAAAATAACGAAGTCGGCCTTGCGTCCATTGATTACAATCCGTCTGAAAAAGACGCCTTTCGTGGGCGATTCATCCTCAATCGCACCGGTTTGATTGATACCGGTGGCGGTCTGCCGGTTTTCTTTCAAACGCGTCCCGTTAACAGTTACCTCTTGACAATGTCGGAATATCACAGCCTTTCACCGACATTGGTCAACGAGATACGCCTGGGCTACAATCGTAACTCCAGTCAAACGCCGGCTACGAATTTTACCTATCCAGGTCTCGATCAGTTTCCCAACATTGTAGTGAGTGAACTCGGCGTGACCATGGGCGGAAACGGCAATGCGCCTCAGTTTGGATATCAGAATACGTATCAGCTGACGGACAATGTCACGTGGACGAAAGGCGCCCACACTTTTAAGGCAGGATTTGACGGAGTTCGTCTGATCTCGCCGCAAAGCTTTACACAACGCGCTCGTGGCGACTATGAGTACACCTATTTGAACGACTACCTGTTCGATTTCCAGCCGGACATCATCGCCCAAAGATCGGCCGGTAACCCGATTTACTGGGGCAATCGCTGGCTTTTTGGCTGGTACGCCAACGATAGCTGGAAGGTGCGTCCCAATCTGACTGTGAATCTTGGGGTTCGCTATGAATACGATACGGTTCCCGCGGCGGAAAACCGGCAGACCCTGAACGCGGTCGCGAATGTGCCCGGTTTGATCACCTTCGACGCTCCTCAGGCGCAAACGAACAACATCATGCCGCGCATCGGCTTGGCCTACTCGCCTGGAACGAGTGGCAAGACGTCCATTCGCTCGGGCTTCGGTATCAACTATGACGTACTGTATGACAACTTGGGTCTGCTGACCTTGCCTCCACAACTTTCTACAACGCAGGACGTGACGGGCTTGGGCGGGAGTAACTTTCTAGCCAGTGGCGGGCTTCCGGCGACGGGCCCGTCGGCGAATTTTTCCGCGGCCACTGCCCGTTCTAAAACCTCCGGCTATGTTTACCCCGTCGTGAAACGCCCCAAATCGTTGCAATGGAATTTTGGAATTGAGCACGAGTTTCGCGGCAATTATGTCTTTGAAACGCGCTACGTCGGTACTCGGGGGATCGACCTCGACACGCAAAACCAATTGAATCGACGGTCGCGGGTTACCGCCGCAAATGCTCTGCCCGTCTATTCGACGGCTCCGAGCCAGGCCCAACTCGATTCTTTGACCAACACGCTGTCCGCGATCACCGCAACCAGCAGTATAGTCCCGGCTTATCTGAGCGCCGGCTTCACCAGCACCATCACATCGTATTTGCCTAACGGCAATTCCACCTATCACGGGTGGGCGAACCAATTGACGCGGCGCTTCTCGAACGGCCTGACTTTTATTGGCGCCTACACCTGGAGCCACGCTATTGACGATTCGACGGCGGATGTGAATAGTACTTCGTCCACTCCGCGCCGCCCACAAGACTCGCAGAATTGGCGGGCTGAACGCGCTAGTTCGGCTCTCGATCATCGCAACCGTTTCACACTTTCAGCTGTCTACGACATGCCGTTCTTCAAACATTCCAACTGGTTTGCTAAAAACCTGGTAGGCAACTGGGAACTGGCGCCCATCTATACCTACCAGACCGGCACCCTTTTCACCGTGCAGAGCGCCGTGGATTCCAACCTCAACGGCGATACCGCTCCTGACCGCGCACTGGTGAATCCGAATGGGGATCCCAACGTCGGTAGCGGCACAACCGCGCTGAAAAACACCGCTAAACAGACCGTCGCCTATCTAGTGAACAACCCCAATGCAGGCTATATCGCCGCTCCTCAGGGCTCAATCGCTACGGCCGGGCGAAACACCGGCATGTTGAGGGCGATTAACGATGTCGATTTGTTTGCTGGCAAGCGCTTTTCGTTCAAGGAGAAGTTCGGCTTTGAGTTCTCCGCCCGCTTCTTCAACATTCTCAACCATCCGCAGTATACAGGTGGCCGCATCAACGACGTTGCTCCGGGTGGCGCCACGCTTAGCCAGCGCAACGTATTCATACCAACGAACGCGATATTTAACCAGCCCTCCCAGGCTTTCTCGAGCAATCCTCGAGGAATCACCCTAGGCGCAAAGATCATCTTTTGATTGGCTCCCCAAAAAAGAAAAGGAGCATGCCGTTCTATTTCCGGCGTGCTCCTCTTTCTCGCGCGAACTCGGAGGTTATCCGCGCTATA
>Ga0075021_10001496_pt1 | contig 12017 bp, 11 predicted proteins | sample ColStrG_CSR_2012_FD_72749 | JGI IMG/M metagenome (GOLD analysis project Ga0075021, IMG submission 72749) | Freshwater sediment microbial communities in response to fracking from Pennsylvania, USA - Cold Stream Run_MetaG_CSR_2012 | ecosystem: Environmental > Aquatic > Freshwater > Creek >...
TGGTCGTACATGCCTGATAAGAATCTCCGAACTCCACCGTGAAAACGTGTGTGAAATTTCAGAGATCGTCCCATCTTCGGGCCTCCTGGTAGGCATTTTCGAAGCAAAGAGCGTTGAAAATGGGTTTGGGGCAGCGTTGAGGAGCGTCTTGGGAAACGGCCACACCTCCTCCCTGCCCCGATCAACAGTAGATTGTCGCACCGGGCGGCTTCGAAGTCTGTGACGCCGCACACGGATGGGAGTGACAGCAGTTAAAACTCCAAGGCGGGTTCACGGGCTGATAGCGCCTCCCTGGCTGCCAAGTTCTCGCTCCGCTGCGGGCGCCCTTGGATCGTGTATACAACTTCGCGGACGTTGTGTTGGCAGCTTGTTTCAAGTTGTCAATCGGAGTTGCTACTTGATCGAGAACGGCCTGGACTCTCCGGGGATTCGACCGCGCAGCGCAAGGATAATCAGTGCGGGGCTTGGGGATTCATCTTGCTTTTTACCTCTGGCCACTCGCTGTCGAGGATGCTGAAGTAGACGGTGTCTCGAATACGGCCGGAGTGAGCGATGATGTGCTTGCGCAGAGTGCCTTCTTCCTTCGCTCCAAGGCGGAGGATGGCATTGCGCGATGTTTGATTGAGCGCGTCAGTTTTGAGTTCGACCCGGATTACGCCCCATACCTCAAAGGCGTGTCGCAGCATCAGATACTTGGCTTCGGTGTTGGCGGCGGTGCGCTGCCAACGTGGAACAATCCAAGTGGAACCGATTTCAACGCGCCGGTTGGCGCGGTCAATGTTCATGAACCGTGTACTGCCGATCACCTGCCCGGACGTGCGCTCGACGGTGGCGAATACGACGGACTCACCTCGTTCCTGTTCCTGCTGGGCGCGGGCAACGACGCACTCGAAGTCCTCGCGCGTCTTCATTGAATAGGGAATCCAGCGAAAAATATCCTCGAGACTCTCTTTGGCCACCTCCCAGAACAAGGCTGCGTGCTGAGGCCGAATCGGATCGAGGCGAACGACAGAGCCTTCCAGGGTCAGTGGAGTGACGATCTCCAGTGGAGGGGCAAATGTCATTTGGAGATTCCGTCCTGAGCAGTTCGACGGTTCAATGTCGAACCTGTGTCGAGCACCGGTGGTAAGAGTGCGTTTTTTCCCAGCGCGCTTTGCTCAATTTTCATGGCGATCGCTAAAGCTCCGCGATTTGAAAAATCGTCGTGCAGATGAAACGAAAGGCACCTGGGCTGTGGAAACCCCGGTGCCCTCAAGAAAGCCGTAGCTTAGGCGGCTGGGATGATGAGTTCCTGACCGGCTTTGATTTTGTCCGCGTCTTCGAGTTTGTTGGCTTGCATGATCTTGGCGTACTTGTTGGCGTCGCCGTAGAAGTGCTTGCTGATTTTCGACAGGTTGTCGCCGGGCTGGACGGTATAGGTCTGATCGGTATTCGTGAAGTCGATCTCATGCTTGAGATCGGGGAAATTGGGATCAACGGCCTTGATTGCGTTCCAGATCCGGTCTTTGCTGATCTCGGAGTTAGCAGTGACCTTCAGATATAACTGGTTGCCATCGAGGTTGAGGTTGTGTAGCTGGGCACCTTCTTTTTGAATCGTGTCCAGGACCGGCTGATATTTCTGCTTTAGTTGTTCGAATAAATCGGGCATGGGATCTCCTTCACGTAGTAGGGAATTTTCAGCATTTTAGGGCTGAAGACGAGTGGTACAAACTTGGCTTTAAGCATAGGGCAGGCGCGGCTTGCGGGTCAACCGGCGGATTCTTGCCTAAGAACCGGCGCCAGGCGCCGGTCAGGGCGATGAGGAAGAGGTTTTGTTTCTTGAAGGACCTGCGTCACATGAGCGAACTCTTTGCGCTGGGTCTTTCCAGTTTCGCAGTCCGTGGGGACGGAATTCCGAAGGTGCGTCCAATGAGCGCACCCGGCTGAAGCAAATTAGAGTGAAAAATCGAGCTTGGTCGCGGTGACGGTTCCGTGACTGATTCCGGTACCCTCAGTGGTGACGATTCCCACAAGAGTTCGCGGCTCCGAACTCGGGCATAGGATCCACTGTGAAGACCATGGTTCGGGAGCAAGATCCAATCCCACGAGTTGTGGGGGCGCCGCTCCCGAGACATTGACCCTTTGCATCCCGAACTCTTGGCTCGTGAACTCGACCCGCCCATCCTTGTGACAGACCGCGTTGGTAATTTCGTGCGCAGTTCGGAACTCACCTTGATAAGCATTTTCCTCGGTTTGTTCTCGTCCATGCACTTTGAAGAACAGGCGCCCGTGAGCCAATCCTCTTCCGATGTGCCCGTTGGGCGGGATGAAAAAATCAAAGGCGCCGTCAACCTGCGCATAGCTAGGAGACACGATCGGCATGTCCCTCCACTTATCCAGCCGCAGCTTGAAATCCCACCTCCCGGTGTAACCATGGACAATATCGGTGCGCGGAACTTTTTCGAGGGTAGCGGCCAAAGTAGAAGCCCAGGTACGCAACTTTTCCTTAGCAGGTTTGCTGATCGGCGAGTTCATGTCCTCCGCGCCGCAACCCATTTCGATAAGGGTGAGGCCGGTCAGGTCCGATGGCAATTCCGCGCCTCCATACCGGCACACCGCAACGCAGTGCGGGCCAAGACGACCCGCAACCAGGCCGAATTCAAGCAAAACGTTGGACCGTGGACACAGAATTTTCCTGCCGCGAACCTCAACCTCATCGTCAGGAGTGGCGACGAAAACCGCGGCACAGCATTGAAGCAGCATGTTCTCCAGTGCTTCAAACGTGAAGAAGCCTGGTTCGAAGAACTCCTTCCAGAGAACGCCCTTTGTGTCCTCAATGGAGGAGAGAAAGCGGCAAATGCTCTTCGCTTGATCAAGGGACTCTGTTGACGACCCTACAAAGATTCTCCGCATAGCGCTCACCCGATGATCCAAATACTATACGCGCTGGCGAAAAAGACCCTTCGGAATTTCGTTGGTTTCGTCAGTTGTGGCCCCCGCGCCTGGATACGCAAGTTGGTGCCGACGTCCATGAATTCTGGCAATCGCGCCACAAAGTGAGACCGTTCGAGCAGGCCCGGGGAGAAGGCTGGCGAGGGTTCGCGGCGGAGGACTCGGCGCACACGATTTTGTCCGCGCCATGAATTCAGCTCTCGGAGATATCTTTCCAGACTGCACAAATCTGTTTGACGTTACGCCGACTGGCGCACATAATGGCACCTCTTCTCTTGTCCCGGCCCCGAAGTCAGCAGACTCGTTAGTGAAACGTAACGTAACGGCACTGCACTATTTCCGTGCAGGGTTTCTTGGAGTACTGAATATTCCATATGTCAGAACTGAAAACCAAGATGATTGGGGAGTATGCTTCCTCCGGCTTTTGCCAGACAACACGGAGCCCTCCAGCTGTCGGGGTCTTGGAATGGGTGTTTGGCTCTTGCCATACGGACAAATTCGTAGCAGTAGCGAGTCCGCTTGCATGGATAGTTACTTGTTACCGGATGGCGGCAGTTTCACATTGGCTAGGAGAGATTGTGAGGGAGGGTTAAGTGCGAAAGGGGCTCCTGCGGTCAGTAGCTAGCTTGGGCTTGGGCTTGGGGTTGGTGCTGACTGCGTCCACGACCTGTGCGGGGCAGCCAACCGTTCGCCCTCCCAGAGAGGAGGGCGCAAAGCAAGTGCCTGCGGCGCCTCAGGACGTCCAGGTCGGTGCCTATGTGATGCACATCCACCAGGTCAACATCAGAGAGAACTACTTCACCGCAGACTTCTATGCCTGGTTCCGCTGGAATGGCGACAAGTTGAAACCTTACGACACCTTCTCGCTGGTGGACGCGCGCGAAGAATCGAGGTCGAAGCCAGTCGTCAGCGATTTGCCGGGCGGCTCTCACTACGCTTATGTCAGGATCGTAGCGAAAGTGACAAAATTCTGGGACCTCAGGCAGTATCCGCTCGACAGTCACGATTTGGATCTCAACATCGAGGAGGAGGCGAGTGAGGACCGCTTGGTCCGTTATGTCGCTGACGTGGAGAACTCCGGAGCAGACGAGAACCGGATCTCAATGCCGGGGTGGAAATTAGTGAAGACCTATCCGTTCACCGGCTTCGGCGTCTATCGATCAAACTTCGGCGACATCTCGCTTCCGAAAGACCAGGAAACGCGCTACAGCCGCCTCACACTCAGGATGAGGTTCGCCCGCGAGGGCAATCTGGTTTTTCTGAAGCTGCTCTTTGGCGTATGGGTTGGCACTGGCATCTCGTTTGTCGCTTTCTTTATCCCTCCTAACCGGATCGATCCGCGCTTCGGCGTCGGGGTGGGTGCGATCTTCGCTGCCATCGCGAGCGAGTACATTGTCACGCAATCGCTGCCCGATACGAACATTGTGACCCTTGCCGACAAGCTCCATGTGCTGGCCTTCGCCTTTATTTTCACTTCCATCGTGGAATCGACCTGGTCGCTTTACCTAGTCGAGAACGGCCGCCAGCCGCAATCCGAGCGGTTGGATCGGCTGGCCCGCTGGGCATTGCCGATCTCGTTCGGTCTTCTCAACACGCTCACCATCCTCATGCGCTGAGTTGCCCTGCCGGCGGGAGCCTGCTTAGAAGCGTCGCGTAAGTCCCTTGGTATCTGGACATTGCTTGTAACTCATGTGGAATCTTAACTTTGGAGTGCTTGCACCACCAAATCTATCATCCGGGACGCCAGGCGAGACGGTACCATCACTGACGCGCTTAGACACTCCGAGTATTGGGCAAGAAGCAGAGAGCAGAGCTGCCATCGGCTCGGCTCTCGCGATAGACTTTGCTGATGACCAACGGCTCTCAGAATCCGCTTGCCCGCGCTTCTTCCTCCTATTTGCGATCGGCGATGCATCAGCCGATTCAGTGGCATGAATGGGGGGAGGAGGCGTTCGCGCTTGCTCGGCGCGAGAACAAACCGATGCTTTTGGATATCGGGGCGGTGTGGTGCCACTGGTGTCATGTGATGGACCGCGAGTCGTATGACGACGCGGAGGTGGCGAAGATCGTCAATGAGAATTTTGTGGCCGTGAAGGTGGACCGGGATGAGCGTCCTGACATTGACAGCCGGTACCAAGCGGCGGTCAGCGCGCTGACGGGGCAGGGCGGATGGCCACTGACGGCGTTTCTTACGCCGGATGGCAAGCCGTTTTATGGAGGGACGTACTTTCCTCCGGCGGACCAGTACGGGCGGCCTAGTTTCAAGCGCGTGCTGGTTTCGATCGCGAATGCGTATCGCGAAAAGCAGGGCGACGTGCTGGAGCAGGCTAACGCAGTGACAAGCGCAATTTCGCAGGCGGAGTCGTTTGCGGGACGGGCAGGGAATGTTTCTGCAGCAGTGATTGAGGAGATTACGGAGTCCGCTCTGAAGATGTTCGACGAGCGCAACGGCGGGTTCGGGAGCGCGCCGAAGTTTCCGCATCCGGCAGCGCTCGATCTGGTGATGGACCAGTACATTCGCACTGGAAACGAAGAACTGCGCAACGTTTTTGTGAGCACACTGGAACACATGGCCCGCGGCGGCGTGTATGACCAGTTGGCGGGGGGATTTCATCGGTATTCGGTGGATGAGCGATGGATTGTGCCGCACTTCGAGAAGATGTGCTACGACAACTCGGAGCTGTTGAAGAATTACGTGCACGCGTATCAGGCGACGGGCAACGAGTTTTTCGCCGAGGTGGCGCGCGACATCGTTCGCTGGATGGATGAGTGGCTCAGCGACCGCGCGCATGGCGGCTTTTATGCTTCGCAAGATGCCGATTACTCGATGGAGGACGACGGCGATTATTTCACGTGGACTCTAGAGGAGGCGAAGGCGGCGCTGACGGAGGAAGAGGCGGCGGTCGCTTGTCTACACTACGACATCGGCGAAATTGGCGAGATGCATCACGATCCGGCAAAGAATGTGCTGTACGCGCGGGCCGGCGTGGAGGAAATCGGGCGGCGGCTGAGTTTGAGCGCAGAGCGGGTGCACGAGTTGCTGGCTGCGGCGAAGAGCAAAATGTATGCGGCGCGGCTCTCGCGGCCCACCCCGTATGTGGACAAAACGGTGTATGTGGGCTGGAATGCGATGTGCGTTTCGGCTTACCTGGAAGCAGCGCGGGTGCTGGACTTGGCGGAGGCTCGGCAGTTTGCCTTGCGGTCGCTGGACCGGGTGTTGTCGGAAGGGTGGAGGGCCGGGATCGGAGCAACCGCTGAGGATAGGGCGGACAGGAATGTCCGCCCCACACTTTCGCATGTGATCGCGTATTCGGACCCCTTGGCGGCGCGCCGCGAGACTGCGGGCGTGTTGGACGATTACGCTTTCAGCGTGATCGCCTGCCTGGATGCGTACGAAGCTACGGCAGTGTTGAGTTATTTCCGGTTTGCGCGGGCGATTGCAGACGCGATGCTCGCCCGGTTCTACGATCCGGTGGCGGGCGGGTTCTTTGATGTGGCGGGGGCAGCGGAGGGCGAGTCGGCGGAGGAATCGAAGGCGCTGGGCATTTTGGGAACGAGGCGGAAGCCGTTCCAGGACTCACCGACTCCGGCGGGGAATTCGGGGGCGGCGATCGCGCTATTGCGGCTGCACGAGTACACAAATGAGGCGTCGTATCGGGACGAGGCGCAGCGGACATTGGAAGTTTTTGCGGGCGGTGTGGCACAACATGGAATCTTCGCGGCCACGTACGGTTTGGCAGTCACGCACTTCAGCCATCCGCATACGCAGGTCGTCGTGGTCGGTCAGGATGAGGTGGCAAGGCGGTTGTTTCGCGCGGCGACGCGAGGTTTGGGAGTCAGCACCGCGGTTCTCCGTGTGGTGGCAACTGGGGCGGTGGTGCAGAACCTACCGCCGGCTTTGGCCGAAACGATTCCGAATCTGCCCGCGCTGCGGGAGGGGCGATCGTTTGCGGTGGTGTGCTCGGGTTTTGCTTGTCATCCGCCGGTTTTCGATGCGGAGGAGCTCGAGCGAAGTCTGCATTCGCGGGCGCGGCCAGCAGCGTGAGATGAGTCTCCGCGGCAGAGCGTGATGGGATCCTTGATCGAAAACAACTTGCTGGATTATTAGCAGGTATTAACCCACCGAACTGGGCGAGCGCGGTTTTTGAAGTTCGCTGCTTTTTTGCCGATGACCCTCATGGCGGGTAGCCAGCCATGTCTGCGACATTCTTCGACCATCCGGAACTATACCGCTCTCTGCTGGAGAGTTTGCCGATTGGGGTTTACATCCTGGACCGGGAGCGGCGGGTGCGGTTCTGGAACCGGGGCGCGGAGCAATTGACGGGACATCTTGCGCACGAAGCGGTAGGACAGGATGGGACCGGACACTTGCTGGAGGCCTGCGACCGGAAAGGGCGAGTGCTGATTGGGGACGACTCTCCGGTGACCGCGACGCTCGCCCACGGACATGGCCAACAGTTCACAGTGTTTTACCGGCACAAAAACGGCCATCGATTGGCGGTGCGTGTGCGGACGCGCGCGATTCTCGAGCACAACGACATGATTGTGGGCGCGATCGTTCTGTTCGAAGAGGCATTCGTGTTTCGCGAAGACTCGTCAGGACCTCCGATGTACGGCTGCCTGGATTCGACGACTGGGATTCCTTCGCATCGCCTGACGCGGGCGGTACTGAGCGAATGCCTGGCGGGGATGGAGCAATCGCAACAGGGCTTCGGAGTGGTGCGAATCCGCGTGCTGGGACTGGACGAGTTTCGTTCGAAACATGGCATCCAGTCGGCGATTCCGTTTATGCGGACCACGGCGCACACCCTGCGCCATAGTCTTGATCCAGAGAATTTTCTCGGGCGTTGGGGGGAAGACGAGTTCATTGCGGTGTTACCGTCGGCGAATCCGGTAGCCGCGGCGGCGACCGCGGAAACGGCCTGGGGACTGGTCCGGCACTCGGAGGTCTCGTGGTGGGGCGACCAGTTCCCGGTCGAGACAGTGGTTTCGTATACGGTGGCGCGCCCGGGCGACAAACTGGAGAAACTGCTGAACCGGCTGGAACCGGCGCATGCGGCAGCGGTAGGCCGGGCGGTGGGCGCAGCAGCCAGCGGCACATAGTCCGAAGCCACGAGAGGATGACGGTTTATGTTTTCGATCATTGGGATTGTGGTGGTGTTCGGGTGCATCGTCGCCGGCTACCTGATGGAGCACGGCAACCTGAAGGTGCTGATGCAGCCGGCGGAACTGATCATCATCGGCGGCGCCGCCGCGGGGACGGTGCTGATCTCAAACCCGCTGCACATCCTGAAAGACATTGCGGGGGGACTGGCAGGCGTGTTTGGCTCGTCGAAGTTCGGCAAACAGCGATACATCGACTCGCTGAAGATGATGTATGAACTGTTGAATAAAGCGCGCAAGGAGGGGTTGGTGGCGCTGGAGGCGGATATCGAAGAGCCGGACAAGAGCGCGCTGCTCTCCAAGTACAAAGACTTCGTCAAGAATCATCACATCTCGAATTTCGTGTGCGACACCATGCGGATGGCGGTCAGTGGGGGCGTGGAGGTCTTCGATTTGGACCAGATGCTGGAGAGTGACATGGAAGTGCACCACCATGAAGCTTCGCAGCCGGTGTCGGCACTTAGCACGATGGCGGACTCTCTGCCTGGGTTGGGCATCGTGGCCGCGGTGCTGGGTGTAGTCATCACGATGGGTGCCCTGGGCGGACCGCCGGAGGAAATTGGGCACAAGGTGGCGGCGGCACTGGTGGGGACATTCCTGGGCATTCTGTTGTGTTACGGGCTGGTGGGGCCGCTAGCGGCGCGGATGGGCAAGAACACGGAAGAAGAACATGCGTTCTTGCAGGTCATGCGGGTGGTCATGATTGCGTTTCTTAAGGGTGTGGCCCCGATTATGGCCGTCGAAATCGGGCGGAGGTCGGTGCCGGGGCATGTGCGTCCTTCGTTCAAGGAAGTTGAGCAGGCGTGCCGGGGCGGCGGGGCGGCAGCCGCGGCGGCCGCGGGATAGACAGGGCCATGCCGACGCCACCGATCATCATCATCAAGAAGAAGGGCGGTCACGGGCGACATCACGGGGGCGCCTGGAAAGTCGCCTACGCCGATTTCGTGACCGCTATGATGGCGCTGTTCATCGTGTTGTGGCTGATGAACAGCAGCAAGCAGTTGCAGGTGGCGGTCGGGGGGTATTTCAAAGATCCGACCGGAACCGCGAAAAAAGTGGGAAGCAACCAGTCCGGATCGGGCGAGAGCTTCCCACTGACGAAGAAAAACCTGGCGCAACTGAAAGAACAACTGCAAAAAAACATTCGAAGCATCAACGACCTGGAAAAGCTGCGCAAGAATATCGAGATGACGGTAACGGCGGAGGGGCTGCGGATCGAGTTGCTGGAATCGGAAAAAGGCACGTTCTTCGACAGCGGAAGTTCGACTCTGAACCAGAGCGGGCAGGAGATGCTGGTGCTGTTGGCGAAGGAACTGGGAAGTGTTCCGAATCATATTTCGATCGAAGGGCACACGGATGCGAAACCTTTCGCGGAAAGGGCGAACTACAGCAACTGGGAACTCTCGTCGGACCGCGCGAATGCGGCGCGGCGATTGATGCAGCAGTCGGGAATCCGCGGGGACCAAGTGTCGCAAGTGCGGGGCTTCGCGGACCAGCAACTGCGAAACCCGAAGGAACCACTGGAAGCCTCGAACCGGCGGATCTCGATCATCGTGCAGTACATCGTGCACAGCGACAGCGCGGACGACGCCAAGGAGAACGCGGCGGGCGCGAAGGAAACGGAAGGGGCGGCGAAGGAAGGCGGAGAACACGCGATGCCGAAGAGCGAGTGAAGGCGAGACTGGGTCCAAAAAGAAATATGGGCTGGCTTTGGACGCCAGCCCGGAAAAAATGCGATTACTTTTTGCAGTTTCTTAAGTTAAGAACTACCTGTTTCGTTAGGAAGTGCGACTACTACGCGTCGCAATTCGGTCCTTTTTTGGGTGGGCACAGAGGCATCGGCCCGATTTCTCGAGGAGCCCTCGGGATGGCTGCGTACGCGAATGTACCTACCAAACCTACCAACAGCAGTAAGGCCCTTAATGAACGTTTCATTTTCTTTCTCCTTAGGGTCGACAGAGACTCCCGGGAGACGGTAAGCCCCTGTAGGAGGTGGATTATACACACAGTGCGTCCATGAGTCAGTGCCTGTGGAAAACTCACTAGGGCGGAAGCTTCCCACCGCGAAACGTCTTGACAGGAGCGGGGTTCGGCCAGCCTGACCCCCAAAGTCCGCGCCAAATGCGCATCCGGAAAATTTCTTTCATGTAATTCTTCAGGGAAGCAACGGAGGCTTGACGAGGCTGGCTCGACGGCGCAGGAAGACTGAAAATTTCTCTTGACAGGTTTTTTTGAAAAGCGCCGCGCAGCCGCGATCGCGGGCTCAGCCGCGCAATTTGGAACCGGAGGTTGAGGAAGCCGCGGAAAGGCTTTTCGGGGCCTGGGCTGGCGCTTCGGGCACAGGCAGATCGTCGAGGTGCGAGCTTCGAGAGATCGCGCGTTCCACCATGCTTTCGAACATGGGAATAAGAGCATCCGACGGGACGGGATGTTGAATGTCCGCCAATCCCTGCTCCCAGCGCTGCGTCTGCAAAGGGTTCGCGGCAGATTGGCGGGCGGCACTGCGAGCGAGCGAGTACCCGACCCAAATGACGATTGAGAGATTGTAAATCGCCATGTTGGCGAGGTTGAAACCCTCCTTGCGCAGAAAGCCTCCAGAATCCAGCGCGAGAAGCATCAGTTCCATACCCGCGAAGAATCCGAAGCCCAGCGCGATTCCGAAGCTAAGCTGGCGACGGGATACGCCCAGGAAGCGAGAGAACAAGAGCAGGAAGAGGATCAGGCCGAATTGCACGAGCCGCACCGAACGCTGGAGCGTGGTCACGGCGTGGACCAGTGGGTCGCGATCAAAGGAATTTGAAAACGCCACGACCACCGAAACCAGCAGCATCACCACACCCGCCCATTTGAAGACTACGGTGCCGAGGTCTTTGAGGGTGTGATAGGGGCGGAACACGTCGAGAAAGACTTCGTGAATGACTTTGAAACCCAGAACGGCATTGATCGCCGCGCCTAACCAGTACACCCAGAAAAACCAGGTGTAGTTGTTCCGAACGGAGAAGGTCACGCCGAAAATTGCGATCTGGGCCAGGATGTAGGCGAAGAACACCGGGAAGTGCTTGTGGAGCGCCCGCCGCCAGAGCACGACGGCAACCACCGACTGGAGAATCGGGTGGGCCCACCACAGTCCGAATCGCATGATCTCGCTATTCACGTAAGAACCGTCGTTGTACGACGTTGGTCGTCCTCTACATCTTTAAAGCACTTGCCGCCCAGGGTCAACCTACGCAGGTAACCTTGGTAACATTACCTTCTTGTCAACGGCATCGGGCAGGCCATGGGATCAGCTCGCCTCGGGGGTGGAATGCAGATAGGCCCGCATCATCCGCACCTCGTCGTCCTTCTCGTTGAGGTCGTGGAGCAGGATGTCGCGGAGGGAGACGACACCGCGCAGCTCGCGGCCCTGGCAGACGAGGAGGTGACGAAAACCGTGGCGCCGCATCAGAGTCATGCAAGTTTCCAGGCTGTCGGTGGGCTCAACGGTGAGTGGATCTTCGGTCATGACCTCGCTGACCGGTGTGCGGGCGGGGTCCTTTCCCTCAACCACGACGCGACTCATGAGGTCGCGCTCAGAAAAAATGCCGGTCAATACACCCTGCTTGAGCAGGGGCACAGCGCCAATGTTGTGTTCCACCATCAGGCGAGCGACCTCGAGCACAGTCTGGTGAGCCGTGGCAGAAATGGCAACTTGGTTCTTAAGCAGATCGCGGATCAGCATTTGCGCCTCCCGTTACAGGTATGTCAAACGGCAACGTCGACCGGCGAGATGGTTTCCATTCGGTAGCGACGAAGGGAACAAACAGCGACTTCAGGCCCACATCCGGGCGGAGTATATGTCGAAAACGAGCGGGGTGAAAGAAAAAAACGCGAAAGTTGAGGGCTTGGCGTCGTCGGCTTGTTGTTCGGACGGATGGCGGTGCGGG
>Ga0075021_10001497_pt1 | contig 12011 bp, 12 predicted proteins | sample ColStrG_CSR_2012_FD_72749 | JGI IMG/M metagenome (GOLD analysis project Ga0075021, IMG submission 72749) | Freshwater sediment microbial communities in response to fracking from Pennsylvania, USA - Cold Stream Run_MetaG_CSR_2012 | ecosystem: Environmental > Aquatic > Freshwater > Creek >...
CTCGGTGAGTTCGAGGCAGCAGTCGGAGCGGGCATCGGCAGCGACGACCCGGACAACCGGCGCGCAGGCGATCAGCAGGCCAACCACGATCCAAGCTGCCCGATTGGAGCGGGGCTTTGTCAGGAATTTCGTCTCTGGCATCATCCCGCCCGCCGATTGCAACCAAAGGCCGGGCGTTCCGTCAGCCGGAGCCCCGCGCCGTCATTGCAGCCCATGGCGATTAAGCCGGGGTTAAGGGGCGTCGCATTTCGGGACTTGGGGCGGAAACAGGCGCCGGCCGATGGCCTGGGGTCGTGACTCCCGGCGGCATTGACAGCGCGCCCGGCACGCGCAAGGTCGTGCCATCATGACCGACGCAGCGATTTTCCCATCAACCGGCAGCTTCGACGTCGCCGTCGTCGGTGGCGGCCCCGCCGGACTAGCGGCCGCGCTCACCCTTGCCAACGGCGGCGCCAGAACAGCCCTGGTGCTGCGAGCCGGCCCCGCTGCCCCTGACTTGCGAACGGCTGCATTGTTTCCCGCCAGCGTCCGCCTTCTTGATGCCCTGGGCGTCTGGCAGGCGATCGAGGGCCAAGCGGCACCCTTGCGCGCGATCCGCATCCTCGATGACACCAGTTGGCTGCTGAAGGCGCCCGAGACAGTGTTTGAGGCCAGCGAAATCGGCGAGCGGGCCTTGGCCTGGAATATCGCAAACGCCGCACTGGTCGAAGCGATGATCGTTGCCGCTGGACGGTGCGGCTCTTTGAGCCAATTCACCACGGCGGACACGCCCGCTTACAGCCACGCGCATGGCAGTGTTGGCATCCGCCTCACGGACGGCAGCCAACTGACAGCCCGGCTGATCGTCGCCGCCGATGGCCGGGAGTCGCCGTTGCGCGAATTTGCCGGAATACGGCCGCGCCGGCGCCAGCTCGACCAGACCGCGCTGGTCACCAGTTTTGCCCATTCGCGGACCCATGGCGACGTTTCCACCGAAATCCACCGTGATGCCGGGCCGCTGACAATCGTGCCACTGCCCGGCAACCGGTCGAGCCTGGTCTGGGTCGAGCGGCCGCGCGAGGCGGAGCGCTTGTCGGGCCTGGACGCGGCCGAATTTCTGGCCGAACTCCAACGGCGGTTGCATGGCCTGCTCGGCGGCCTTTCGGACGCCGGGCCACGGATGAGCTTCAAGTTGCAGTGGCTTGAGGTCACCACCTATGCCCGTGATCGCGTCGCGTTGATCGGCGAAGCGGCGCATGTGTTGCCACCGATTGGTGCCCAGGGCCTCAATATTGGCCTGCGCGATGGCGCCGAGCTGGCCGAAATTGTCTTGCCGCTGCTCAAGACTGGTAGTGATCCCGGCGCGCCAGAAGTGCTTGCCACCTACGGCCGGGCCCGGCACCACGACTTGAAACCGCGCAGCTTGATCGTCGACATCCTCAATCGATCGCTGGAGTCGGGGACATTGCCCCTGCAACTCGCGCGTGGGGCGGGCCTGTTCGCCATGCATCTGTCGCCGCACTTCAAGCGCGCCGTCATGCGCCACGGCGCCGGCGGTCTCGGTCTGCCGGCAGGCCTGATGCCCGCACCGCAGCTTCTCCCGCCCCTTGTCCGGACTGCACGCCTGTGATGCCGTCGCTGCTCGATTTGCGCAACCGGCTTGAGTACGGCGCGCTGCGGGTCCTGGTCGGGCTGGTGCGGCTGGCCCCGCTTGATCTTGCCGGCGACATCTCCGCACGGATCTGGCAGCTCGTTGCCCCTTACGGCCGTCGGCAACGGCGCGCCCTCGACAACATTGGCCGCGCTTTCCCCGACATGCCGGAGACCGAACGACGGCGGATCGTGCATGTGATGTGGGGCAATCTTGGCCGGGTGATGGTCGAAACGATGCAGATTGACCGCATCATCGCGGACCCAGCGCGCATCGAATTTGTTAGTGAACGACTGTTTAACCGCTATCGCGGCAAGATGGGCCCGGCGGTCGCGATGGCACTCCACTTGGGCAACTGGGAACTGACGGCATGGCCGATGACTGAGACAGGCTGGCACCCGGCTGCCGTCTACCGGCTGGTCAAGAACCCCTATGCCGACCGTTATTTGCGGGCGCAGCGGCGTTCGATCTACCCGGCTGGGCTGTTGGCACGGGGGGCCGATTACGAGGGCGATGACACCGAGGGCCAGCGCACGGCACGGCGGATCATGGACTTCGTGCGCCAGGGCGGACGGCTCGGAATTGTCTCTGACCTTTATGACCGCAACGGCATCCCGGTCCCCTTCTTTGGCCACGACGCCCGCTCGACGCTCGTGCCCGCCATGATCGCGCGCCGGGTCGGCTCGCGGATCTGGCTCGCACGCTGCTTGCGGGTGGGCAATCGTTCGCGCTTCCGCATTGAATTCAAGGAGTTGAAGGTCGAGCGCACGGCCAATGCCAGTGATGACATTCGGACCACTACCGCAGCTGCGCAGCGCCAGTTCGAAGCCTGGATCCGCGAGGCGCCGGGGCAGTGGATGTGGTCGAACCGGCGGTGGAGTTGATCCCCGTGCGGCAGCCATGAGCACCCAATTGCCCGCAGTGCTGCGCGCTCGACTAGACGGCCTGCTTGAGGGCGTCTCGCGGCGCGAACTGGCCGAGCGTTCGGATCGGCTTTCGGCCTTGTACCGGGCCACAGGCTCGGCGCGGTTTCACGGCCGCGGCGATCTCATCGCCTATGCCGTCGCCCGGATGCCCGCCACCTTCGCGGCGATCTCGGCTGCCTTGGGCTGGACCTTCGAGGGCCTTGCCGATTGGCGGCCACGGACCCTGCTGGATCTTGGGTCCGGCCCAGGCACCGCGATCTGGGCGGCACGTGAGCTTTGGCCCGAAATCGATGCGGTGGTGGCGGTCGAGCACGACGAAGGAATGCGGGGACTGGCGGAGGAGCTAGCCGGAACGGACAACTCGGTCCGCCGTCTCGACCACGACATCGCCGATCCTGCCAAGCCGTTGCCTCGATCAGAGCTCGTGATTGCGGCTTATGTGCTGGGCGAACTCGCCGAAGCTGTTCGTGCCGGTGTTCTGGACCGGGCCTGGAGTGCGGCCGAGGGCGTTCTTTTGCTGGTTGAGCCGGGCACCCCAGTTGCGGCGAGCCGGATTGGCGCGGCGCGCACCCAGTTGATCCAGGCCGGAGCCACCATCATCGCGCCGTGCCCCAACGCGCTTGCTTGCCCGATGACCAGCCCCGGCTGGTGCCATTTCCCTGCTCGGCTCGCCCGCAGCCGCGCCCATATGGCCACAAAAGGCGCAACTGTCCCATTTGAAGACGAGAAATTCTCTTATGTGGCTTTTGCCCGAATGCCGGCGCCCGCGAAGCTTGGTGCCCGCATTGTCGGCCCGCCGGTGCTGGCCAAGCCGCACATCCACCTTTCCGTCTGCCAGGACGGCCAGATCAATCCATCGCAGGTGCCCCGTCATGACCGTCCAGCCTTTAGACACGCCCGCAAGCTTGGATGGGGCGATGTCCTCCCCAGAACAACCATCTGCAATGATTGACCAAATTGTCCCGGTTGGCCCGGGTCTTGCTTCCGAGCCTGCAGCAACCGCCCCTTTGACGGAAGAAGCAGACATGAGCACCGCCACACTGACCAGCCACCGCCCGAGCGACAAGCCCAAAACAATTCTTGCCGGCATCGATCTTTCGAGTTGGCTGAGTTGGGCCAGCTACAGCGTTGGCTTTGGGCTGGCCTTGCGCCTTGCCCCGGGAATGGCCGAGGATCTGACTTCGGGCGGGATCGGCCTGGCCATCGTTGCCTCGGCCGTCGTATCGTTCTTTGTTATTATTCTGCTCATTCAGCAGCAGATGAATGTGTCGCTCCGCAACACCAGTTTTGGGGCTCCGAAAAAGCTGGTGGACGGCGGCGTGTTCGCCCATTCGCGCAATCCGATGTATGTCGCGTTCCTGCTGCCCCTCGTCTCGATTGCCTACTACTCGCCGACCGCGGCCCTCGCGGCCGTCGCGCTCTACATCGTTTCGATGAACAGCTTGGTCATCTCGGTGGAGGAAGAGACGCTCGAGGCCAGTTTCGGCAACTCCTTCCGACGCTATTGCCTGGCTACGCCCCGTTGGATCATCTGGTAGTTTGGGCACCCTGGACCGGGATTGACAGGCCTGTCATTATCTCGTCATTGCTGTGGCAACGGCGTAGTCGTGACGAGACGGACAATGGGCAGCTCCCGGAAGGCGAAATTCAGGCTAGGCCAAGTGGTGCGCCACCGGCTGCATCCATTCCGCGGCATCATCTTTGATGTCGATCCGGTGTTCGACAATACCGAGGAATGGTGGCTTGCCATCCCGCCCGAGCTGCGGCCGGCCAAGAACCAGCCGTTTTATCATCTGCTCGCCGAGAATGACAAAACCGAGTACGTCGCCTATGTGTCGGAGCAGAACCTTTTGCCCGACGAGACTGGCAAACCCCTTCGCCATCCGCAAGTCCGCGAGATGTTCGCCACCGACGAGACCGGCGACTACCATCCCCTGTTCGTCGAGACGCACTGATTTGCCATGAAAAAGGGCCACCCGCTCGGTGGCCCTTGGTCAATTCGGCAGCTCGCGTCGGCGCGCTGTGTCAGTTGCTAGTTGTGGTCTTGTCGGCGGGCGCGGCATCGGCCGGTGCCGCGGCGCCGGCCGCCTTGGCGGCAGCGGCGTCCTCCTGGATACCCTTCAGTGCTTCGCCGGCGGCGCTTTGAGCCGCCTGCTGCTTGGCGATGAGCCGCTCGCGCAGCTGCATCAGCAGCGTCTTGCGGGCGTTAAGGAACTTGGCGGTATCGGTCGGCTTGCCGGCCATGGCCGTGGCAAAGCCGCCCATCGGCACCTTGAAACCGACCCTTGTGCCTTGCACGCTGATGGCAACCACGGTCATCAACTTGGCCTTGCCCATCTGGTCGAGGACCTCGGCGGTCGCCTCACCCTCGGCCGTGCAGCCCGATGGCAAGCAAGCGTCGAAATTCAGCTTGATGACCTTCTTCTCGTCCTTCTCGTCGTCGAAGAACACGCCGAGTCCCGCCGGAATGACCATGCCGAGCGGCACCGTCACGAGCAGGCCTTTCTTGTCGGCCCCCTCGACCTCGCGGATCGCCGAGGACACCAGCAGCGAACCCGAATTGGGATCGAACCGCTCGTGCTGCGTAACGCAAACCTGCTTGTCGATCGGCTTTGCGGTCTTGGCATCCTTGGCCGCTGGATCGGGGAACTGCATCTTGTCGCAGATCTTGACCCAGTAGTTGGATTTGCCCGCATCAGCCGGCTTGGCGGTCGCGTCAGCAGCAGCAGCGGCCGGCGCCTGGTCAGCCGCTGCCGGCGGATCCGTCGCGGCTTGCTGGGCCGCGGCCGGCGTCACACCCGCCGCTAGGGCGAGCAACAGGGCGCCAATCCCGAGCCCTGCAAATGCGCGCCCAAACCGCAGCGCCGATAAATTCGTATAAGCCATGAAATTCGACCTTTCATCCCCTGCCGGACGGCGACCCTCGCCACGTCCGGTCCTTCCCCAGTATGCTCGTGCCCCGCTGATCCCCGCGAAATACGGGGAGGGACGTGAAGACGGCAAGCCTTTACCCCAACAATTGAGGCAATCCCGTGACTGCCGCGAGGGCAGGGGCCCACAACTGTGGGTATTAGCGGCCGCTCGTGACCAGACTGCAACCACAAACTGGGGCATCGGCCTCGCCTTCGCCATGGCCCCGAGCTAGAAAATGAGCGGCGGCACGCGGCCGCCACCACGAGACCCCCATGACCGCCACGACCAGATCCGCCTTGTTCGCCGTTAGTTTGTGTGCCGCTCTTTTGATCGGCACAGCGGTCGCGCTCGCCGAACCGCGGCCCGCCATCTCGATGCTGGGCGAGCCGCGCTACAAGCCCGGCTTCACGCATTTCGAATACACCGATCCGAACGCCGTCAAGGGCGGAAAGCTGCGCCAGGCCCAATTCGGCACCTTCGACACACTCAACCCGTTCGTGATCCGGGGTGACATCGCGGCCGGAGTGCGCGAGCTGGTATTCGAGCCTCTTATGGCGCGCTCGTTCGACGAGCCATTCTCGCTCTATGGCCTCATCGCCGAGAGCATCGAGACACCACCCGATAGGAGCTGGGTGGTGTTCACTTTGAACAAGTCGGCACATTTCAGCGATGGCAAGCCGGTGACCGCCGAGGACGTGCTGTTCTCCTGGGAGGTGTTGCGCGATCACGGGCGCCAGAACCACCGCAACTATTATCCCAAGGTCGCCAAAGCCGAGAAGGTCGGCGAGCACGGCGTGCGCTTCACCTTCAAGCCGGGCAGCGACCGCGAGATGCCGCTGATCATGGGCCTGATGCCGGTGCTGCCGCGCCACGTCTACAAGGCCGAAACGTTCGAACAGTCGACGCTGACCGCATTGGGTAGCGGTCCGTACACGGTCGGGGAGGTCAGCTCTGGCCGCACTCTCAAGCTAAAGCGTGATCCGAACTACTGGGGCCGCGATCTGGCGGTGGCCAAAGGCCGGTTCAATTTTGATGAGATGGACTACGAATACTACCAGGACCAGACGGCCATGTTCGAGGCGTTCAAGGCCGGCACCCATGATTTCACCGAAGAGACGGATGCGGGCCAATGGCAAGCCGGCTACGGGTTCACAGCGGTCAAATCGGGCGACGTCAAAAAGGCCGAGATTGATCTCGCGCTGCCAGCTCCCACCACCGCACTAGTGTTCAACCTGCGCCGGAAGCTTTTCTCCGATCAGCGGGTGCGCAAGGCGCTCGACCTGCTGTTCGACTTCGAGTGGATCAACCGCGATCTGTATCACGGTACTTTCACCCGGCTCGAAAGCCTCTACGACCGCTCGGCGTTGTCGGCCCATGGCGTTGCGGCCAACGAGGCCGAGCGGGCCTTGCTGAAGCCGTTCGAGGGTGCCGTAACGCCCGAGGTCATGGCTGGCACATTGAGGTTTCCGGTCAGCGACGGACAGGGCTGGAACCGGGCCAACTCGCACGCCGCGCTCGAATTGCTCAGCGCGGCCGGTTGGGAGTTCAAAGGCAGCGCGCTCACCAGCACCAAAACCGGCGAACCGTTCTCGTTCGAGATCCTCGCGGCTTCGCGCTCGCAGGAGCGCCTCCTATTGGCCTACGCTACCCAGCTCAAGCGCACCGGCATCGAAGCGCATATCCGGCTGGTGGACGCGGCCCAATACCAGCAGCGTCTCAACACCTTCAATTTCGACATGGTGGAGTACACTTGGTACACGTCTCTCTCGCCGGGCAACGAGCAGATCATCCGCTGGTCCAGCAAGGCGGCGGACCAGGAGGGCAGCCTCAACATCGCCGGGGTCAAGAACCCGGCCGCCGACGCCCTGATCGAGGCGTTGATCCGGGCCAAGGACCAGGAGGCGCTGACGGCGGCCGTGCGCGCGCTGGACCGTGTGCTGCTGTCGGGCGACTATGTCATCCCGCTGTTTTATCCGGCGCACCAGTGGGTGGCGTACCGCTCGCATTTGCGCTATCCGGCCAAGACCTCGCTTTACGGCTACCTCTTGGATACCTGGTGGGCCGATCCGAATACGAAACCGAGCAATCCATGACCAGCAAATCCGCGCCATGCACTTTCGACGACTTCATGAAGGTCGACATCCGCGTCGGCACAATCACTGATGCACAGCCTTTCCCCGAGGCGCGCAAGCCGGCATTCAAGCTGGTGATCGATTTCGGCCCGGAGATCGGCACCAAAAAGTCATCGGCGCAGATCACCGTCCACTACAAGCGCGAGGAACTGATCGGCCGCCAGGTGGCGGCGGTGGTCAACTTCCCGCCCCGCCAGATCGGACCATTCATGTCCGAGGTACTGACGCTGGGCTTCCCCGACGACAACGGCGCGGTGGTGCTGTTCAAGCCGGACTTGAAGGTGCCAAACGGGGGAAGATTGCACTGAAGCGGCGCGCAGGCACGGGGACACGCTGTTCATCTTCGATCCGGCACGCTGAGCCATTCAGCACTTCTTCCCGGCGAAGATGAACAGCGTGTCCCCTCTGCTTACTCAGCTCGCCTTGGCGAGCTTGGCCGGCTGCACGGCGGCCATGTAATCGCCCATCAGCGTCTCGGTGATCTGGCCCGGCTTGAACTTGTTCGGACCGATCTCGCTGACCGGCGTCACCTCGGCGGCGGTGCCAGCAAGGAAGCACTCGGTGAAGCCCGGCAGTTCCTCGGGCATGATCACCCGCTCGTTGACCGCATAGCCCCGCTTCTTGGCCAGCGCGATCACTGTGCGGCGGGTGATGCCGTCAAGGAAGCAGTCGGGGATCGGCGTGTGCAGCGCGCCGTCCTTGATCAGGAACACGTTGGCGCCGGTGCATTCGGCAACCCGGCCGCGCCAGTCGAGCATCAGCGCATCGGCATAGCCCGCCCGCTCGGCGCGGTGCTTCTCGATGGTGCAGATCATATAGAGGCCGGTCGCCTTGGCCTTGCAGGGGATGGTCGCAGGGTCCGGGCGGCGATACTGGGCCATCGCCAAGCGTATACCTTTCATCTTGGTGGCCGGATCGAAGTAGGAGCCCCAATCCCAGGTGGCGACTGCCAGGTGAATTTTGTTGTTCTGTGCGCTTACCCCCATCATCTCGCTGCCGCGCCAGGCAATCGGGCGCACGTAGCAATCGACCAGCTTGTTGGCCTTGATGGTATCGCGGCAGGCTTGATCGATCTCGGCGAGCGAATAGGGGATGTCGAAATCCATGATCTTGGCGCTGTCGATCAGCCGCTGGCTGTGCTCGCTGAGTTTGAAAATCTCGCCGCCATAAGCCCGCTCGCCCTCGAACACGGCGCTGGCATAATGCAGCGCATGTGTCAGCACATGCACGTTGGCCTTGCGCCAGTCGACGAGTTGCCCATCGAACCAAATGAAGCCATCGCGATCGTGATAGGGTGCTGTAGCCATGTTTGCGTCCTCCACTGGCCGGGACTGGCGAGGCGCTGTCCCGGTTCTTCCTGCAATCTTGCACAAGCTCAAAGGTCTTGCCAGGGATCGCCCCAAGCCGTACTCAGCGCAAAGGGGGCAACGTGGCACCGACCCGCCGAGCATATGCCAACCGCACCGATTATGTCAACATGACTGACCTATCGAGCGAGATCGTGACACCTGCCAGTGGCCCGCCGCCCCGTGACGACAGCCGCGCCAAGGGCGAGACCACGCTGATCGAGTTGATCGAGCTGCTTTTTTTCGCCTATCGCGATTTCACCAACGATCCGGACGTGATCCTGGCTGAGTTCCAGTTCGGTCGCGCCCACCATCGCATCCTGCATTTTGTCGACCGCCATCCCGGCCTCAGGGTCGCCGATCTGCTCGATATCCTCAAAATCACCAAGCAAAGCCTTGCCCGTGTGCTCCGCCAGCTGGTCGCCAACGGCTTCATCGAGCAGCGGCTGGGCGAGGCCGACCGGCGCGAACGACGGCTGTATACCACCGCTACCGGACATGGGCTCGCGCGGCGTCTGCTGGCACCGCAGATCGAGCGGGTACGGACCGCGCTTCGCAATGCGCATGGCGATACCGAGCCCAAGGTTGTAGAAGCTTTTCTGTTCGCCATGATCGAGCCAGGTGAGCGGCGCCGGGTCGAGATTCTCATGGAGGAAACCGTGAGGCACGTGGCGCAAAGACGAGGAGAACAGCCTTGAGCCTCGCTGCCAACAACCCAAAATCCCGCCCGCCGCTGCCCGACGATGCCAGCCATGTGCTGGTGGTTGATGACGATCACCGCATCCGCGAACTCCTGGTGGACTATCTCCACAATCACGGCTTCCGGGTCAGCGCCGCCGCCGATTCGGCCTCGGCGCGTTCGGCCATGCGCGGGCTCTCGTTCGATGTTCTGATCCTCGATGTCATGCTGCCCGATGGCAGCGGACTCGATCTCGCCCGCGAGCTGCGAAAAGAATCGAAGGTGCCGATCCTCATGCTGACGGCGATGGCCGAGAAGGAGGACCGGGTCGCCGGGCTCGAGGCTGGCGTCGATGACTACATCCCCAAGCCGTTCGAGCCGCGCGAGCTGCTGTTGCGGCTCAACAACATCCTGCGCCGCTACGACCCCAAGGAAAGCTCGCGCGACGAAGTGCGCATGGGCGGCATCGTGTTTCAGATCGCACGCGGCGAACTCAAGCGCGGCGAACTGGCGATCAAGCTCACTGAGCGCGAGCGCGATCTGCTCCGCCAATTCGCTGTCCGGCCCGGCGTGGCGATCGCGCGGCATGAACTCGTTGGGCCCAGCCTGGAGGGTGATGCCACCGCCAGCGAGCGGGCTGTCGATGTTCAAATCAACCGGCTCAGGCGCAAGATCGAACCCGATCCGGCCAATCCAATCTATCTGCAGACGTCCCGGGGAAGAGGCTACGTCCTCTATACGGACTGATGATCGCGATCCCCTTTCGTAGGCTTTCGGTGCGATCGCTGCGCCAAATGCTGCGGGCGGCCTGGCACACGGTTCCAAGCCTGATGCCCAAGGGGCTCTACGCGCGGGCGCTCATCATCATCATCGCCCCAATCGTGCTTCTGGAATCGGTGGTCGCCTTCGTCTTCATGGACCGCCATTGGCAGGAGGTCACCTACCGCCTGTCGGCCGCGACCGCCGGTTCGGTCGGCGCCGTGGTCGACACGTTCGAGAGCTACCGGGCGGACGACAATTATCTCGGCCTCATCCAGATGGCGCAAAAGCGCTTTGGCCTGACCCTGGTGATCGCCCCGCCGGGCGATTTGCCGCCGCCACAGGAGCGGGTGATTTTCGATCTGCTCGACCGGATTTTGTCGGGTGAGATCGCCGGCCAGATCAACAAGCCCTATTGGATCGACACCTACGGCACCAACGATGTCGAGGTCAGGGTCAAGCTCGACAAGGCGACGCTGCGCATCTTCGTGCCGCGCAACCGGACCTATGCCACCAATTCGCACATATTCCTGGTCTGGATGATCGGCACCTCGCTGGTGCTGCTGTCCGTGGCCATCCTGTTTCTGCGCAACCAAATCCGGCCCATTGTCAGGCTCGCCGAGGCCGCCGAGGCCTTCGGCAAGGGCCGGCCGATACCGGAGGACTTCAAGGCCCGAGGCGCGCGCGAGATCAGACAGGCGGCGCACGCCTTCGAGGAAATGCGCGACCGCATCGAGAAGCACGTCGAGCAGCGCACCACCATGCTGGCTGGCGTCAGCCACGATCTGCGCACGGTGCTTACCCGCTTCAAGCTTCAGCTCGCCATGATCGACGGCACGCCCGGCGTCCCGGCTCTGCGTGACGATGTCGACGAAATGCAGGCCATGCTTGAGGACTACATGGCGTTCGCCAAGGGCGGCAGCGGCGAGGCCGCCAAGCCCACCGACGTGCGGGCCATGATGGAGGAAGTCCGGGACGGGGCGGCGCATTTCGGCAAGGCCATCGAGCTGCGCTTCCGGCGGCGGCGCAAGATCCCCGTGCCGCTGCGCCGGCATGGCTTCAAGCGCGCGATCGCCAACCTCGTTTCCAACGCCGCGCGCTATGCCGACAACATCCTGGTCACGGTAACCCAGGATCGCCACTGGCTCACCATCGACGTCCACGACGATGGCCCGGGCATCCCCGAGGAAAAGCGGGAAATCGTGTTCCGCCCCTTCCTCAGGCTCGATCCCAGCCGCAACCAGGACCAGCCCAACACGGGCCTGGGCCTTGCCATCGCCCGAGATATCGCCCGGGTCCACGGTGGCGACATCTGGCTTGAGCAAAGCCAAATGGGTGGGCTCAGGGCCATCGTCAGAATTCCGGTCTAGCCGGCCGGCTTGGGCACAGTTTGCAAAACCGCGCTAGCCAGCCATGATCCTATTGTGTAAGAGAGCCTCAATCCTGAAGCCGCCGCTCCGCTGTGAGCCGCCCCAGACTCGACACGAAAACACACCTCATGCTGGAAGTCCTGCTGGTCGTTCATCTCATGATCGCTCTTGCGCTCATTGGCAGCATTCTGTTGCAACGCTCCGAAGGTGGGGCGCTGGGCATGGGCGGCAGCAGTGGCGGCGGCTTTTTCACCGG
>Ga0075021_10001498_pt1 | contig 12009 bp, 14 predicted proteins | sample ColStrG_CSR_2012_FD_72749 | JGI IMG/M metagenome (GOLD analysis project Ga0075021, IMG submission 72749) | Freshwater sediment microbial communities in response to fracking from Pennsylvania, USA - Cold Stream Run_MetaG_CSR_2012 | ecosystem: Environmental > Aquatic > Freshwater > Creek >...
GCTCAAACAGGGTGGGCTCGGCTTCCCGCCCGAGGAGCGGAGCCGAACTCGCTTTGCCCCCGGGGGCGCCGGAACGAACGCTTGAGCCGTTGTTCGAGGTCATGGTCTCCTTGCTCATCACGCCACCGCCTTGGCCAGTGCTGCGGCATAGGCATCGATCTCCTCGGCCGTACGCCGCTCTGTGGCGGCGATCAGCAACCCGTGTCCGCCATCCTCGACCGCCCCGTCGAGCGAGATGCCGGCCAGGAAGCCGGCGTCCGCCATCCGCTCGATGACGGTGTCGGCAGCGATCGGCAGTCGGACGGCGAACTCACGTAGTACCGGAGCTGAGGCCCATGGAGTCACGCCGTCGACGGCCAGAACGGCGTCTCGGGAGTAGCGCGTGGCCCGGGCACACCGGGTGGCCACTTCAACCAGTCCGGAAGTGCCCAGCCAACCGAGCTGGATGGCGGCGGTCACCGCCATCAACGTCTGATTGGTGCAGACGTTGGATGTCGCCTTCTCCCGCCGGATGTCCTGCTCTCGAGCTCGCAACGTGGTCACGTAGGCGGTGCGGTCCTCGACGTCGACTGTCTCGCCGACCAGGCGTCCGGGCAGCCGGCGAACGTTGGCCGAACTGCAGGCGAAGAGTCCGAGGTAGGGGCCGCCGAAGCCGAAGGCGGTTCCGAATACCTGCCCCTCCCCCACCATGACGTCCGCACCCCAATCGCCTGCCGAGCGCAGTAGGCCGGTGGCGAGCGGATCGGCGCCGACGACCATCAGGGCGCCGGTCCGATCGCACAGATCCCGTACCGCACCCAGGTCCTCCATGCAGCCCAAATAGTTCGGATATCCGACCAGGACCACGCCAGGAGCCTCCTCCGATCCAGTCGGATCGTCGGGCCATGCGGTCACGCCGTCGATGAGGGGAACGATGCGGATCACGTGCCCCGTGCCCACGGCAAAGGTCTCGAGCATCTGTCGCCAATGGGGATGGATTCCTTCGGACACCCAGACGGTCTGGCGATTGGTGGAAGCCACGCCGAGGTTGACTGCTTCGACGGCGGCACTGCCCCCGTCGTAGAGTGAGGCGTTCGAGACCGGAAGACCGGCGATGCGGGCAACCATGGTCTGGAACTCGAAAACGGCCTGGAGGACACCTTGTGCAACCTCGGGCTGGTACGGCGTATATGAGGTAACGAACTCGCTCCGGCCTGCCAATGCCTTGGTAACCGAGGGGATCTCATGGTCGTAGGCGCCGCCTCCGGCGAAGCAGATCAGACGGTCGGACCGAGCACGGTTCTGATCGGCGAACTGCTCCATGTGGGCCAGAACGTCGGGCTCACCCGCCCCGTCGGCCAATTCGAGCGCACGCTGCAGTTTGACGGCTTCCGGCACGGCTGCGAACAGCTCGTCCAGACTCGAGAGACCGAGAAAGGCGAGCATGGTCGCGATCTCGTCATCAGTGTGGGGGATGTACGTACCCAACGTGCTCCTTCAGCAGTTGTCGGACGGTGAACGGTAGACCAGTGACCGGCAGGCCGGCGAAGTCGTCATAGAGGGGTGGCCCACTCCCCCGCCTTGGTGAACGGGGTCGACGCCACCGTGGCGGACCGGACCTTGCCCCGCAGCTCCAGCTCGACGGTGCGGCCCGGAGTGGAATCGACGACGGAGTCGACCAGGGCAAGGGCGACGCCGTATCCGAGCATGGGCGAGAAGTTCCCGCTGGTGACTGTGCCCACTAGCGAGCCGTCGACCAATACGGTCGCCCCTTCGCGTGGAGGCTGGCGACCCTCGGTGGTAAGTCCCACCAATCGACGGGCCACGCCTTGGTCGCGCTCGGCGGCCAGGGCGTCCCGGCCCCGGAAGTCGCCCTTGTCCCAACCGATCACCCAACCAAGCCCGGCCTGGAGAGTGGTGATTCCTGGACCGAGTTCATGTCCGTGGAGTGGCAGGGCCGCCTCGAGGCGCAGCGTGTCGCGAGCACCGAGTCCGGCGGGCACCACACCGGTTCCGACGACCGCCTCCCACATCGCTACGGCCAGACCGTTCGGGACCGCCACCTCGAATCCGTCCTCGCCGGTGTAGCCGGTTCCGGCGGCCACACACTCGCTACCTCTCCATTCGAACCGCCGCACGCCGAATCGGGGCACTGTCGCCGCTTCGGGCAGGACGGCCGCCGCCCGGGCGCGGGCGTGCGGGCCCTGGACGGCGATGATCGAACGGTCGCTGGTGGTGTCGGTCCCACCAATGGCGTCGACCACCCTGTCGGTATTGGAGGCGTTCGGCATGACGTCGAAGATGCCGTCGGATACCCACCAAACGATGATGTCGTCGACCACGGAGGCATCATTTTCGTCGAGGAGGTGGGTGTACTGGGCCCGTCCCGGCGCCACCTTGCGCAGGTCGTTGGTGAGTGCCACCTGGAGCCGGCCGAGTGCGTCCGCACCTTCCACCCGTACCGTGCCGAGATGGCTGACGTCGAACACAACGGCATCTTGGCGGCAGGCACGGTGCTCGGCGATCGTTCCGTCGGCGTATGCCAGTGGCATCTCCCACCCGCCGAAGCCGACCAACTTCGCTCCCATCGCCCGATGGACGTCAATCAGGGCGGTGCGTTTGAGGGCCTCTTCGGGCGGATGCCCAGCTTCGGAAGGTTCGGAGGAAGTGGTGTCCACTCGTGCAGGCTACCGCTGGCGGAGGTCAGGCGGAACGGGCGACCGCACGTTGTTCGGTGCCCTCACCAGCTAATCCGTACCTGGCCAATAGAGCCAGCGTGTCCCGTTGATAGAGGAGGGTGACCCGCACCTCCGGATAGAGCTCGGCCATCCGTCGGACCTTGCCGTTCTTTTTGGTCACGAGGCGTTGGTTGAGCGTCGTGACCTCCACGAAGAGGCCGGGCCGGGGCAGCCAGAAGTCGGGACGGAAAGCCGCCACGGGACGAAGGTCGGTGCCCCAGTCGAGGACGAACTCGACCGGCTCGTACTCCCATTCAACTCCGTAGAAATCGAGGATCCGGGCGAACCGTTGCTCAGACTCGTGGGCGAAGCGGACGATCCGACTGGACGCCGGAGTCGAGTTCCGCACGAGGTCCGAACGCACTATCGGGTGGTCCCGCCTGCCGCCAGATAGGCCGCCGCCGGATGGCGCTCGTCGGGAGCGGGCCGGTCGGCCAGAGTGGCCGGGGTCGCGGCGGTGAGTTCGACGATGGCCGCTTCGAGTTCACGGACCACGCCAGATAGCGGCAGGACATTGAAGACCCCCTGACCGCCGCCCAGTAGATCGACCAACTCACCGTCGGAGGTGGCCAGGATCGAGCGGCTATCGGCCAGTACCAACTGCGCTGAGGCCAGATCACGCCGAGGTCACCGCGTAGGCACTCGACGGCCTGGCGGGCTTGTTGAAGCTTGAGCCCGGCATCGAGCAACCGCTTGATCACCTTGAGTTCGAGGACGTCCCCGTAAGAGTAGCGACGCTGGCTACCGGAGCCGGTGGCGTCGACCAGTGAAGGACGCAACAGGTCGGTCCTCGCCCAGTAGTCGAGCTGGCGGTACGTGATGCCCACGATGGTGCATACCTGGGTACCCCGGAAGCCCTCGACCGGTCCAGTGGACAGGTCGACCGGCGCAAGGGACTCGACTGCCTCTTCGGAGTGACTGGCCATGGATTCCTCCACCTCGATAAAAGGTTCATGGTGACCTCGAACCTCACGGTCAACCTGGGGTTTAACAATATCACACGCTCGTAATTACGTACGTGTGATCGGAAATGCCACCGGGCAATTTGGCCCCGGCCCGTGCCCGGGTCATGATCGTTCCGTGCTCGCCACTCCAGTGCTCCCCCGAGACCCGGTCCGTTGATGGCAGTCGTAGCGGTCAACGTCCCACCACCTGATGAAGGTCTGGTGCCACTCCATCACCGTTCGATCAACTATCGGGCCTACGCCGACGGCGACGACCTGATGGTGGCCGGTCATCTCACCGACTCGCGCCCGTGGGCTGAGGACGGAAGTGCGGTGGCCACGGTCCACGACATGGAGCTGCGGGTTCGGGTGCGGACCTCTGATCTGACCATCACCGGCGCCACCGCCGAGATGTTCACCTTTCCCCACACCGAATGCCCCACCATTGAAGCTGCCTTCGGTGGCCTCGTGGGCCTCAACGTGGCCCGGGGTTACACCCGTGCGGTCCAGGCCCTCTTCGGTGGACCTCGAGGTTGCACCCATCTCGAGCACCTGGCCCGGTCGCTCGGCCCAGTTGTCATTCAATCGGTCACTTCCCGCCGAGCGCTCTCGGTGTGTCAGGGTGAATCCGAAGATCTGTTGGCCGGTACCGGGGGTTCGGGAAGCCCATGGGCCAGAAATTCGTGCCACATATGGGCAGAGGACGGAATCGCCGACCAGAAGTTGGCGGCCGGTTGGCGACCGGGAACGGGGCCCTACCCGTCCCCCGCACTGGTGACGTTCCTCGAGCGAGGCGATGGCCCGTGAGAGTGCGCCACCGAACGGTGACCGTTGGCGCGGCATTGGCAGTCGCCGGCTTGGCCGCCGGGTGTAGCAACGGCACATCGGTCAAGTCGCCGTTCTCCACCAAGCCCCCCGTGCTCCTCGGGGGTCCGGAGTACGAGGTGACCACCGGGACGGTTGACAGCTTGGGAACCGTAGTGATCGACGGCAGAGGAATCACCGTCTACATGTTCGCCACGGACGTGCGAGGTCAGCCTTCCCGCTGTTACGACATCTGTGCCGTTCAATGGCCCCCGGTGGTCCTGCCTCCGGGGGTGACCCGACCAGTGGTCGGCAAGGGTATCCGCCCGGCGCTTCTGGGCACGGCAGCCCGCACCGACGGGTCGGTGCAGATCACCTACAACGGATGGCCGCTCTACCTCTGGCCTCCGGACAAGGCACCGGGCCAGGCCACCGGTCAGGCCCTGACCAATGCAGGAGGGCTCTGGTACGCCCTCTCTCCCGCTGGCAAGCCGATCGTGACCCGGTCGCCGTGACCCCGAGAGGTTCGTCCGGGCGAACAAGTCGATCGGCGGCAGGCCGGGTGCACGCTCAATCGACGCGCACGAGCGTCTCGCGGTAGCGATGGCCGTTGGTCACGTACTCCTGGGCCGACAGGCGGATCATGTGGAGATCGGATCTGTCCGGTCGGATCTGTGCGGGTACGCCGATCGCCAGCGCTCCGGGCGGCACTGCCATCCGGTTCGGTATGACGGCATTGGCCCCGACCGTGGCCCCTGTCCCGACGACCGCCCAATGCAGGACCACCGAGCCCGAACCGACCAACGATTCATCTTCCATCGTGCACCCCTCGAGGTGAGCCAGATGTCCGATCACGCAGCCGTCGCCCACAATGGTCGGGAATCCGGGTCCCGCATGGATGACGGTTCCATCTTGTACCGATGACCGGTCGCCGATGATGATCTGCCCGTAGTCGCCTCGCAGGACGGCACCGGGCCAAACTGTCGATTCGGACCCGACGGTTACGTCTCCGATGATGACGGCATCGGGATGGATGAAGGCCTCAGGATGGATCCGGGGTACGAGTTCGCCCAGTCGGTAGATCGGCATCTTGCGACTGTACGGCACCTCCACACAGCTGTCGCAACCGGGTTCGTCAGCGCGAAGACTCGCCCGAGATCGACGTACACTGGTTCATGACCGTCGAACCCCGCCATGAGGTGATCGTCCATGCCTGACGCAAGCACGCTCGGGCACCCGGTTTTCGATGCCGACAACCACTACTACGAGGCAACTGATGCCTTCACCCGGCACCTCGACCCGGCCCTCGGGTCCCGAGTGATTCAGTGGTCCGAGATCAACGGCCGCAGCTATCACGTCATCGGTGGGCGGGTCAGCAGGGCCGTCACGAATCCCACGTTCGATCCGATTGCCATGCCTGGTGCCATGTACGACTACTTTCGGGGAAATCCGGACAATCGCAATCCGATGGAGTTCCTCTCACGACGGGAGCCGATTCGCCCCGCCTACCGCGATCCGGCCGCCCGAACGGAGACCCTCGACAAGCAGGGTTTGGCGGGCTGCCTGCTGTTCCCCACCCTCGGGATGATCTACGAGGAACCACTGGCCCACGATCCGGGGGCCGTCTGTCATCTGTTCCGGGCATTCAATCGTTGGATGGTCGAAGACTGGGGATTCAACTACAAGGACCGCATCTACTCAGCGCCCTATCTCACGCTGGCCGACCCGACATGGGCGGTCGACGAGCTCACCTGGGCCCTCGAGCAGGGGGCGCGGACGATCGTCATGCGCCCGGCTGCGCCAACCACCGAGCTCGGTCGGCGCTCGCCCTTCGACCCGATGTTCGATGGTTTCTGGCAACTGGCCAACGATGCCGGAATCACTGTGGTCGTGCACGCCGCCGACAGCGGTATCTCCTCCAACGGGTACGCGGTCGATGGGTTTGCCGCCACCTTCGGCGGCGGGTGGAAACCGTCGATCAAGTCGTTTGCTATCGAGCAGGCGATCCGGGACTACCTGCTGTCGGCCGTCTTCGAGAACCTGTTCGTGCGATTTCCCAACCTTCGCATGGCCTCGATCGAGAACGGCGCACAGTTCCTGCCCGACCTGTTGGGCAAGGTGCGGTCGACGGCCAACAAGATGCCGGGTTATTGGAAGGACGACCCGATCGACACCTTTCGGCACCATGTATGGATCAATCCATTCTGGGAGGACGACGTCAACCAGGTAGCCGACTGCGTCGGTCCGGACCGGGTGATCTTCGGCTCCGACTGGCCCCACATTGAGGCACTTCCGGAGCCGATCGACTACGTGCGTGAGCTCAAGGAGTTCGACGCTGTCGAAACCAAGCAGATCCTGTTCGACAACGTCATGGAACTCATCACCCTCCGACCGACCTGATCCTCCTGGACGGACCTGGCTGAGCCGGTCCGGATGGTCTGAACACTGAAGGCGGGTCGTTGGCAACTGTTGCCCCCGGGTCGGCAGTGGTCCCTATTCCTGTGGCGAGAATCGGTTGGCCGCAGGCGCGGTCCGCGTCCATTTTGAGATAGACCTCGATCGTCTCGGAGTCTGGGGTTGGCAGACAGGTCTGTGACAATCGGTTGCAGGGCTGGGTTGCAACAGGAGTTGCGCAGCTACTCAAGATCCACCGTCATCCGGTCGACACTGGTTGGGAACTCCAGCCGACGAAGGGTCGATTCAGCACCATGGGACAGAACAGCCAGTCACGCCGCCAAGCGCGGCGACCGGGCGCCATGATCGTCATCGGTCTGGTTCCTTTGGCCGCGGCATTGGTGGCCACAACGGGTGTGTACGCGGCGTTGTCTGCACAGTCTGTCGCAACGGACTCGATTTCAACCGGGACACTCAATCTCGTCCAGTCCGCCGACGTGGGCGTCGGCTTCAGCGCTTTCGTTGGCAAGATGGCCCCTGGCGACAAGCACAACGTCTACGTGAACCTGTCCAATACGGGATCACTGGCAACGGTGGCGGGAATGCGTCTGTGGATTCGAGCTGTACCCGTCACGACGCTGACCAATGGCGTGGCCGTTGGTGAGGGTCTCACAGTACAGATTGCCTCCTGTTCGGTGCCGTGGACTCTGGCCACGGGAGTCTGTCCCGGCACGACAACGGTCCACTTGGCCCCTACCGCGGCCAGCTCCATGAACTCGGCAGCCACGGCGCGGGCGCTCGCCAATGTGCCAGCCTTGGCGGCCGTCACGGGCAAAGTTGCCCATGTTCAGGTGTCGCTCGGATTGGTCGGCACCGAAAAGTCGGTCAACGGAGTACCGCCGGTCCGCACCATCCAGGGCCGTGCTTCGACGGTGACGTTCTCGTTCACGGTCCAGCAGCGTTTGGGTGTCAAGACCAACCAGTAGTTGGCAACCAAGGATCCGGAGTCATAGGGGTTTCCTGCGGGGACACCAACAGGTCACTGAACGTTCGCCGAACCGTGACGCCCCGTTAGAAGAGCGATTGCTAGAACGTTGTCGGCCCTCGGGGTACGGGCGCAACCTCACTCCGTGGGCAAGGGGCAGGACCGGCGGGTGCATAGGTTGGACGGTGGTCGTTGTAGGGGCAGACCACCGGCCGACCTATGTCATCCGTGTGCTTCCTCGACGCAATTCTGGCCTCCCCGAAGTGGCCGGCAAGTTGTCCGGACCGGTAGCCGGACTGCCACCCGACATCGAGGACCGGTTTCGAGCGCAAGTCATCGCGTTGCCCGCCGAGATCGAGGTGCTGTCGATGCGCGAGCTGACGAGCAAGATGGCACTACTCCAGCAGCGTCATCGGAGCGAGGGTCGCGGCATGTCCGCCGCCATGGTCGAGGCCCTCGCCGCGGCACATCGGCTCAGCGAAGGTATCGCAGTGTCGACAGGTGACGTCGGGCCGAATTTCCGAGACTCGGCCATCGCTGATGGCATCGCGTTCCACGCTCTGTAGTTGGATCGGGCGCTCATTGTGATTGGACGCACCCGCCACCGAGAATTGCCGGGCGCTCTCCCTGGCAAGAACGCCCTCCACCCGGTACTTGGTGACGCTTTTGGCTTGCGCTCGCGTTATCGAGATGTCTCGGCGGATTCTCGAGGCTCAGTCTCCCCGGGTGTGCGCGGGGAGACCGCGGGGATGGAGGACTCTGCCTCGCATCCCCGGGCGCCCGTAAGCGCCTGACCTGCTCTTATCGAGTCGGGCTGCCGGGATTCGAACCCGGGACCTCTTGACCCCCAGTCAAGCGCGCTAACCAAGCTGCGCCACAGCCCGTGGTGTTGATGCTGTCCTGACTTGTATTGCCATCTGTTTCCCCTTCGAGAGGTCAGGTTCGGCGCAGTCGAATAGACCAACAGGAACCTTGGATCGCTGGGAGGAAACGTGATGTCGATGCCAGGCCAGGCACTGCGACAAGGGCGAACCGCTCCCCCGCTGCAGCAGGAAACCACACTACCCCACCGCGACCCACCCGCCGTCGGGGACTCCGCCGTCGACGCTGACGTAGCCAGCGGGATAGTTCGATTTTCCGATCGCCATAGCGGTCAGGGGCGCGAGGATCCAGGCTTTGTCCTGAGTGGTCCCGAATCCGAAGACCACTTCGAGCCACTCCCCCGTCGGCCCCTACCCTCTAGGGCGGGTAGCGGGGCGGAGACGAATCCTCGGAGGTGGACATTCCTGGCGGGATGAACCGGCCCGATCATCAACACCTGTAACCTCCGTGCAGGATGCCTGTTTCCCAGTACCTCTCGTCCACGTCGCTCAACGTCGAACCCAAGGTGCGCCGAACCCGTGAGGAGCTCCGCGATCTGATCCTCGAAGCCGGGCGAGACGTCCTGCTCTCCGAAGGGCTGGGTAGCGGTGCGGAGCATCTGACCTTCAAGAGGGTATTGGCTCACGTCGAGGCCACCCAGGGAATTCGGGTCACCAACGCCTCGGTCATTCGTCGGATCTGGGACAATCAGAACGAGTTCCAGCTCGAAGTGATCCGTTCCATCGTGAACGCCCAAGGTGATATCGAGGTAGCGGCGACCAGCAGTGCATTCGACGCAGCAATGGCGACTATGGATCTGACCACGCCCGAGATGCGGCGGGCGTCGCTGGCCGAACTGATCCGCGTGTCCTGTGCCGGGTACATCGAATCGGCCTCGACTTCGGACGCTGCCATCCAGATGGCACTGGCGACCTACATTTCAGCCAACCTCCACACGTCGGCCGGCTCTTCGCTCATCGAACCGTTCCAGTCCGTCAACAACCGATTGACGCTCGAATATATGGAGCTCTACGAAGCCGGACTCAACCTGGTCGGATGGCGGATCAAGCCCGGACTTTCCTTGGAGGACGCCGCGGCCACCATCTCCGCGCTGGCCGAGGGAGTGCTGATGCGTATGGTCGCCGAACCCGGAGTCTTGGCCACCATCCATCAGGTTCGACCGATGGACGGAGCCACTGTCGAATGGTCGTTGCTGGCCATTGGGATGAATCAGATCGTTGATTTCTTTGCCGAGGCCGACCCCGATCGGAGATCCGAATTCTCGGATTGATCTGTCGGATCTGAAGTTGACCAGGCATCGTCGCCGTCATCGTCAGCGATATGCCTCAATGTCGTCCCACCGAGGCATACTCGATCACCCGGGTCATGGCGGCCTCCGATGCCTTGGCTACGGAACCCGAGTCGACGTGGGGTGTCGGGTCGTACTCGATCATCAATTGGGCCGCCTCGGCCGCCGTGCGGTCGACCATGAGTTCGACCAGGCGCAACGCCATGTCGATGCCGCTCGACACCCCAGCTGCGGTGATGATCCGCCTGTCGAGGTGCTCGACCACCCGTTCGACTGTCGGGGTTACTCCGAACTTCTCGAGGTCAGCGTAGGTGGACCAGTGGGTGGTGGCAGTGAGTCCGGTAAGGAGCCCTGCCGCAGCCAGGACGAGTGATCCGGTACAGACCGAGGTTGTCCACGTAGTCGAGGTGTGCACCTGTCGCACCCAGTCGAGGACGACGCGGTCCTCCTCGAGCACGCGGGTGCCGAACCCGCCCGGGAAGACCAGGACGTCGGGGCCGGGCACTTCGTCGAAGGTGGCGTCTCGAACGATGCCGAGCATGCCGTTCTCACTACGCACTTCACCTCGCTGGTGCCCGACGAAGACCACGTCGATGCTCGGTATCCGCTGAAGGACCTCGTAGGGTCCGATGGCGTCGAGGGCGGTGAACCCGTCGAACAGGGGGATGGCGACCGTCGTCTGTCCCGTCATGATGTGATCCTTTCGGTGATTGTCGAGGTAGTTCTCGTGGTGGTTCTCGTGGTGAAACGGCGCCGGTAAGCATCGGGACTCGTGCGAAGCCGCCGATGGAAGGTGCGCCGAAGGGTTTCGGAGCTGCCGAATCCGCATCGTGTGGCGATGACATCGAGCGTGTCGACAGTCGATTCGAGTTCGCGGCGCGCAGCTTCGATGCGGACCCGCTCGACGAACCGGCTCGGGGTCTCCCCTACCTCGGAGGTGAATACTCGGGTGAAGTGACGCTCGGACAACGAGACCGACTCGGCCAGCACCGCGACGCGGTGGTCATCTGCAGGAGCCGCCTCCACCCGGGCCTGCACATTGCGCACCGGCGACCGCTTGGCCCGTTGCACCCAGACCGGCGTGGCGAACTGGGTCTGACCACCCGGTCGGTGGAGGAACATGACCAACCATCGGGCGATCAGTTGCGAGACGTCGGTGCCGAGGTCATCTTCGACCAGTGCCAGGGCCAGATCGATCCCGGCGGTCACTCCCGCACTCGACCAGATGTTGTCGTCGCGCAGGTAGATCGGATCGGAATCGACCTCGATGACGGGGTACTCGGAAGCGAGTTGTGCGGCCCGGGCCCAGTGGGTGGTGACCATTCGCCCATCGAGCAGTCCGGCTTCGGCTGCCAGAAAGGCCCCGGAGCAGACGGTGGCGATCCGCCCCGACCGGCCGGCAGTTCGGCGGACCCAATCGACAAGTTCGGGGTCCTGACGCGCCTCCTCCACGCCCCGGCCCCCTGGGATCAGAAGCGTGTCGATTCGCGCCGTTGACTCCGGCAGGGCTGAGGCGACCAGGGCGATGCCGCTCTCAGTGGTGACAGGGCCGGGTTCGGCGGCCACAACGGTCACGTCGTAGCCGGCATCGATACCGTTGGCGGCAGATGCCCGCCGGGCCCCGGCGAAGACCTCGAACGGTCCGGTCACATCGAGTGATTGGACCCCGGGGTAGGCCAAGATAGTGACTGGGCGGACGGCCATGGAGTCATGGTGGACCTTCGAATGGGTGGCGTCAATGACACGTATCCCACAAATACCGCCACGATCGACTGTGTGCCGACTTGATTCCAAGAACACCACACCCCCGGCTGGAGCCGGTGGTGTGGGCGGTGTCGGTTCGGGGATGGCCCGGTCGTCGGCTCAGAGTTTGGCGAGCTTGGCCACGATGAGGCTCCCGATGAAGTGGTAGCCCTTGGTATTGGCATGGATGTCGCCGAATGTCGATGGATCGCAGAACCAAGTGATCGTGCACACTTCGACGACGGGTGCCGG
>Ga0075021_10001500_pt1 | contig 11992 bp, 6 predicted proteins | sample ColStrG_CSR_2012_FD_72749 | JGI IMG/M metagenome (GOLD analysis project Ga0075021, IMG submission 72749) | Freshwater sediment microbial communities in response to fracking from Pennsylvania, USA - Cold Stream Run_MetaG_CSR_2012 | ecosystem: Environmental > Aquatic > Freshwater > Creek >...
GATTTCACACACACCAAATGAACACCGGTGGACTTCCGCGCAGCGGCTTTTGATCGCAGCCTTTGGGTTAGCGGTCGTGCTTGTGGCCTGCGCCACACCTCGCTCAGGGCCAGCCGTGCCGGTCACGGCTGTGCCGGCGCCCATGACACCCGCCCAGGTCATCCTCGAAGCGAGGCACAGCAATGTCTCGTATCTTCCATCCGGCAGCACGACCGAGAAGCCGGTCAGTGAAGGCAAGCCGTTAGCAGTACAAAAGGGTGATGGCGTCACGGTTGATCTAGGTGGTGAGGCCTGGGTAAAGTTTATCGACCTCTTGACGGTGCGCGTATTTCGCAAGTCCGACGCCGAATTAGACCTGCAGGGCATCGCCGATCCCAACTTGTCGCCGGCCGAGTCGGTTATCAAGCTGCATAATGGCGCGGCCTTTGGCATCCTGGCTGAACAGGCCAACAAGCGTTTGTCGGTGCAGACTAAATGGGCGGTCGTGCAGGTGACTGGCACCGAGTTCTGGGTGTATTACGACCCAGTGAGCGAGATCACCTGGGTCGTGGTGGTGAGAGGCCACGTCGATGTGACGGCTGGTGGCGCGACGGTGACGGTGCCCGAACGATTTCAGACGTGGGTGCCTCCAGCGGCCCCACCCGAGCCGCCCATCCCGGCCACACGCCCCATTGTCGGTGGGCTGTTCCCACTAGCCGATGATTTGACAAATGGCGCCCTGACCGATGGCTTCTTGCTCGGCAATCCACAGTGCACTGTGCGACCGGCGTCGCTGGTCATACGTGCGGCGCCGGATCTGGCAGCGGCCGTCATCGGCACGACCACGCTTAGCCTGCGTTTTGAGGCAGTGGGTAGAACTGTCGATAATGCCTGGATATTCGGCACAGGTGCAGGAAGTGTGCAAGGCTGGGTCGACAGCGCAAGCCTAAACTGCGCCTATCGGGTGGCAGACTTGCCGATTACCAAGACCGTCGCGCTGCCAGCCACCGTGACCCCGACCATCACGCCGACAGTCGCGCAAGCGATCACACCGACCATCACACCCACCGTGCCACCGTCCGTCCCGGCGATCGCGTTTGCCGTGACCGCGGTGCAGGCGGCCGCTCGTCAACCCGAAGGGAACACGGCCTGTCCGACTAGCCTACGCTTCTCGGCCACCATCCAGGCAAGTGCAGCCGGCACCGTCTCATACCGTTGGGTTGGCAGCGACAACTACGCCAGCCGGGTGCTCACCGTAGCCTTCAGGGAGGCTGGCTCACGCCCGGTCGCCCTGGCGCGCAATTTCACCCGAACCAGCGCAGGTCAAGTATGGCTAGGGGTGATTGCACCAAACGACGTCCAGTCGAACGTGATCAACTATGCGGTGACCTGCCTACCAACGCCCATTCCGACAACGCCCGTTCCGCCGCCGCCCATTCCGACAACACCGGTTCCGACAACCGTTTCACCGCAAGTCAGTTTCGTCGCCGATACCACCACGATCACGGCCGGTCAATGCACGACATTACGGTGGAATACGACCAACGTGTTTGGCGTGTTCTTGGGTGGCAAGGGTGTGGCTTCACCGGGTGCGCAACAGGTGTGCCCGACGGTCACGACGACCTATCAGCTACTGGTCCAGTTCAATGGTGGGGGCAAAGAGATCTACCCAATCACGATCGTGGTCAACCCCAGCGGTGGTCCATCTTCGGTCGATTTCACCGTCCAACCACAACGCATCAACCCAGGTGAATGTGCAAGTGTGTCATGGACGACGCAAAACGTGAAAGGCGTCTTCTTTGAGGGACAAGGCGTGCCCTCGCCAGACAGCCGCAAGGTTTGTCCGCAGACAAACACCACCTACTCGCTGCGGGTGCGTTTCAACGACGGGCACGAGGAAACCCGGCGGGTCACGGTTGAGGTAGTTCAGCCGAACACGGGCGTCTTTACGGGCAATTGGGTCAATACCAACCCAAACACAGGCAGTTGGACACGGCTCAGCGTTAGCGTCGACGGCACCAGAATCATTGCGCACGTGTGGGGAAGGTGCCACCCAACTGACTGCGACGCTGGTAGTGCCGGCGGCGCGAGCAGCGGTAACTCAGCCCAACTGACGCTAAACAATGGCTTTGCCGAACGACAAATGCGCTTCACACTGTCCGGCGACACATTACAAGTCACAACGGTCACGCACTTCACCGACAATTCGGGCCGCAAAGACTATAGTAGTTCAGATACCTTTGTAAGGGCGCCAGTGCCTGAGCGTAGGTGATCGCACTAACAACGGGGCGTGCCTTGATCCTGTGAGGTGCCGAGTACCAAAGGGTCGGGGGCATGCTCTATTTCCGCCCGCAGCGCCGGAGGCCGACGTTGATGCTGTCTTGGATGTCGCTGTTACCTGTGGCAAGTGCGGCTGATCGGGTCCACATCTCAACGGCTTTGTCGCACTCCTGGATCCACTGCAGCGCAAAGCCGTAGTTCAGGTAATCAAGGGCGGTGAGTGATTGGCTGAGCTGAAGGCTGACTGTGATCGCTTGGGAATAATCCTCAGCGGCGGGGAAGAACTTGTGTTCGGCGAAATGGACCTCGCCTCGCCGCGTCCAGGCCCTCAGCCGCAGGGGGTTGAGTTCGACGGCTTTGTCGAGGGCTAGGGCCGCCTTCCCGAACTCACCTTGATACTGATATGCGCCACCCAACAGGTAATACGCTTCGTCGTTGCCCGCATCCATGGCGATAACGCGCTGGAAGGTTTTGACGGCATTGTCGGCATTGTTCTCGAGCAAGTAAACGCGCCCGATGGCATTCATCACGTGCGGCATGTTGGGTGCCTTATCCAGTGCCCGGTTGTAGTGATACATGGCCTGGTCATATTTGCCAAACACGTCATAGATATAGCCCAGGTTACGCAGCGCGTCGGGGTTGCTGGGGTCGAGGTCAACGGCCGTCTGCGCTGCCGATAGCGCCGCGTCAAAGTTGCCACTATCGGCCTGGGCTTCGGCCAGATAGGCATAACCGTTGGAAAATTTTGGGTCGGCCGCGGTGACTGCGGTGCATTCGTCGATGGCTTCTTTTAGGTGCTTCTGCCACTCCAGCGCCATGCATAACACCGCTCGCGACGGCAAATGATTGGGGTCGATGTCGAGCCCTTTGCGCACCCGTTGCTCGGCCTTTTCGGGTTGACCGATGAACACCATCAGCCGGGCGGCGCGCCAATACAAGTTAATGTCGTTTGGCTTACGACGGCTGGCCTTATCCAGCGCATCGATCGCGGCCCGATAGTCGCCCCGGGCTTCGGCTGCAGCGGCAACCTCAAGAAAATCGTTGACACCGCGAGTGGGCGTGATCGTCAGTTCGACCGTGGGGGTCGTGACATTCCGGCCGAGCTGCAAGCCGTGACCGAGACGGCCTTGCACGACAAAATAACCGCCGGTGAGCAAGGCGGCCATCACAAACAGACCCGTCCAAATCAGGCCACCGATGCCAATGCCGTGGCGACGGCGGCTATAACTGCTGCAGCCGCCGAGTTTGCGATTTTTCAAACGCACGGCGCGATGTTAGCACGCTGGTCTGAGGGGCAAACAAAAGAGGGCGCGTATGCGCCCTCTGTAAATCGGTTTTATGCGTGCTGCAGTTCGTAGAGCATGCCTTCCAAAAGCCGCTCTACCGCCATGGTGTGACTATCCACACCGTGACTCTTGAAGTATTCGGAGTTACAACTCCACTGGCCATGATCGTATGTGACCAGATGGTCACCGTTGTCGCCGCGCACCATCACTTGGAAGGTGAGGAATGTGAAGCGTTCACGTTCTTCCGCGTAGCGATGCGCCTTTTCTACCTTGCCGATCATGCTTGAATCCATCATCTTGGTTACCTCCTAGTAAATCGGAAATCAAAAAGGCACGCAGCGTTATGCATGCGTGCCGGATTCACGGAATGGTCTGTTCTTCGTTGGACATGTGCGAAGGCATCTTTGCATTCGTCATTGCCCCCAATTGTATCGAACGCACGGCATCTGTCAACTCGGATAAGTGTGGAACACATCATCTGAACAAGGCTTCAACACGGTGATGCGTAAGGGCCGCTTGGGGGCGAGGCAACCATAACTTCTCAGCCAGTGGCCCAGAGCGATGTAAGAATACGACCCAATATGTGATTCATGCCACCTAAGTCGCCCCGGTCGCATTGACAGGCACGCTGAAAGTCTGTAGGCTTTGATATACCGGCGGCACGGGACCGGTCCAGGACGTAATTGTTTGTATTGGTTTTGGTCACAGGGATGATTCGTTCACTAAAGCTTCGCGCACAATCAGCTCAGTTAGGGACACGCAGCCCACGGCCTCTAAAAAGTCCACCTGCCCAACCCAACGTGGCTCAAGAAGCCGCGGGCTCAGGAGGTGCTGAGCCAAACAGCGGGGTTGATCTTGACAGCGCCTTTGCGTTATGCCTCGACATCACCCGCCATCACTCCAAGTCATTTTTCTTTAGCACCGCATTTTTGCCACCCGCCAAGCGGGCCGCCATCCGGGCCTTCTATGCCTTTTGCCGCACCACCGATGACATGGTCGATGTGTTGGCCCAAAGTGACGCCGAGAAGTATGCCTGCCTTGAGGCCTGGCGGCAGGACGCGCGTTTGCCTACAGACGAGCAGCATAACCCAGTCATGGCGGCCTGGACCCATACCAAACAGACCTACGGCGTGCCGCAAGGGTATGCCGAGGAGTTGATCGATGGCTGTGAAATGGACTTGACGGTCAAGCGCTATGCGACCTGGGCCGAGCTTGAGCACTATTGTTATTGCGTCGCCAGCACCGTCGGACTGATTTCGATGCACATCATCGGCGTTAGCAGCGACGATGAAAGCTTGTTCACCTTGAGTCAGCCTCCGGCAATCGAACTCGGTATCGCGTTGCAATTGACCAACATCTTGCGCGATGTGGGCGAAGACCTCAGTCGGGATCGCATCTATTTGCCCCAAGAAGACATGCGCCGGTTCGGGTATACCGAGGACGATCTGAAGCGTTGCGTGATCGATGACCGCTTTCGTGCACTGATGCACTTCGAGATTGAGCGCGCTCAGACGCTTTACCGACGTGGTCTGCCCTCCATCGCCAACCTTAAATCTGATGGGCGGCTGGCCGTGGGCGCCGCGATCATGTTGTATCGGGCCATCCTAGACAAGATCATCGACAACGACTTTGATGTGTTTCAGAAGCGGGCGCACCTAACGCTCGCTGAAAAGCTAGGGCGCATGCCGCGCATTGCCTGGCAGGTATGGAAGCCGGTGCCGAGTGTGCGCCGCAGACCATGATGGACCGCCAAGTCGCGTTACCAGCGCATCGCCCACTTCGCCTGCATCGCCCACTTCGCCGGCTTCAGCCTGCGAGGAGGCTGCACCGATGATGGTGGACACACCCTCCCCAAAGCTATCCCAGCGCGTCTCACGCCACCCCGCCTTATCCCAACTATTCTTCGCGCTGTGGCTCGTATCGCTGCCGGCTTATTGTCTGATCCGGCTATTTGCCCTGGCCCCTGTGCTCGATGCGGCGACAGCACTTGTTGCGCTTAGCCTGTTTTTGTTGTCGCTGTCTCACTGCGTCGAAAACCTTGGCTGGCCGCGGTCGCTGGCAATGCTTGGGGCTGCGTGTGGCATCGCGCTCGCGATGGAATATCTGGGTAGCGCTTACGGGTTTGTGTTTGGCCGGTATAGCTATACCAACCGCCTTGGCCCGCTGGCATTCGGACAGGTGCCGGTCCTCATCCCGGTCGCGTGGTTCATGATGCTGTATCCGGCCTGGGCTGTCGGAGGGCTATTTGCCAGCGCGCTCCAGCTTCGAGAGAAGAGCGGCCAATGGGTCAGGCGCCCCGTCGGAGATACCGCCACAGGCGCACGAGACTATCACGCGGCCACCGTTTTGGCGGGGCTCGCGCGGGTCTGTGTCGCAGCCCTAGCGATGACGGCTTGGGACCTCAGCCTTGACCCACGCATGACCGCTGACGGCGCTTGGGTGTGGCACACGGCTGGGCCCTACTTCGGCATTCCGCTCACCAACTTCGTGGGTTGGTTCGTGACATCGGCGCTGATCTATTTGGCTTGGTCGCGACTCGACAATGACACCCTGTCGGCGCTGGCGTCGGTGTATGCGCCTGCGGATCCGGATTCTTCTGACACATACCCTCACGTACGCGACACGCACGTTCTGCTACTGCCAATCCTGGCCTATGTCCTGCAGTGGCTGGGCGAAAGCCTGGCCAACGGGCTATTCTGGGGCGGGTTGGGCGTCGCAGCGTGCGTGTTTGTCGGCATGGGGCTGTTTGCCGGACCCGCGGCCTATATCCTCTGGCAGCACTCGCAGCGCACCCTAGCCCGCGGCCCAGTCAAGGGTCACGCATCCATGGAACAGCCGGGCGTTCTGCCAGATGGCTGACGTCGCTCGTGGTCAAAAGCCGGACACATACCTATAAACGCATCAGGCCCACTCTCCCACGCCCACGGGCCTTTTAACGCTCATGTCAGCTACACCACGATATTTACCAACCGGCCCTTGACATAGATCACCTGCTTGGGCGAGGTGCCGTCGATAATTTTGCGCGCACCCTCGGTCGCCAGCGCCGCGGCTTTTACGGTCTCGTCCGCAGCGTCGGCCGGCATTGTCACGCGGTCGCGCACCTTACCGTTGATCTGCACTACGATGGTGATCTCGTCGTCCTTGGCCGCGACAGCATCCGCCACTGGGAATGGCTGCTGATGGATGCTGTAGGCGTTGCCAGTGCGCTGCCACAGCTCCTCGGCCATGTGCGGCCCGATCGGCGCCAGCAGCTTGACTAAGATATCGATCGCTTCGGCCCAGGCTGGCGATCCAGCCAAGCCAGCCTCACGGGCTTTGTAGATCGTGTTGGTGAACTCCATCATCGCCGCCACGATGGTGTTGAAGCTAAACGCCGCCAGATCACGTTCGTAGCGCTGAATCGTTTGGTGCGCGGCCCGGCGCAAGTCACGGGCTGTCATCTTTCCCCGGCCATCGCCGCGTGAATCGGTCGAGGGCTTACCCGCCTCATCGTCACCCAGCACAATCCGCCACACGCGGTCCAGCCAGCGCCGCACACCCGGCACCCCTTGCGTGCTCCACGGCACGGTCTGGGTAAAGTCGCTGATGAACATCTCGTACCCACGCAAGGCATCGGCACCGTGCTCGGCGATCACTTCGTCGGGCGTGATGACGTTGCCCTTTGATTTGCTCATCTTCTCGTAGAATTCGCGACCCTTCTCGTCGGTCTTCTTTTGCGGTGACAAGACCATGCCCTGGTTGCGCAAGGCAGCAAACGGCTCGAAGAAGCCGATGATGCCCAAGTCATACAGCACCTTTGTCCACATGCGCGCATACAGCAGGTGCAGCACCGCGTGTTCCGCGCCACCGACATACATGTCCACCGGCAGCCAGTATGTGATCTGGTGTGGATCACCCAAACTGTGATCATTGTGCGGGTCGGCAAAGCGGATGAAATACCACGACGAGCAGGCCCAGGTCGCCATCGTGTCCGTCTCGCGCCGGCCGCTAGGCGCATTCACGAAATCAGGGATGCTCGCCAGCGGCGACTCGCCGTTGGGTCCGGGCTCGTAGTCCTTCACGTTTGGCAGCAGCACGGGCAACACGCTCTCGCTCACCGTCACCGGGCCGTCGTCGGTATGCACGATCGGGATCGGCGTGCCCCAATAGCGTTGGCGGCTGATCAGCCACGGCCGGATGCGATAGTTCACCCGCCGCTGGCCGAAGCCGTGCGCTTGGCAGTAGTCGGTTGCGGCCCGGATGCAGGCCTTGCCGTCTTCGCCGGTGCTCATGCCGGTGATCGGGCCGCTATCAGCCATCGTGCCTAGCTTGTCCTCATAGGCATGGGCCATCGTTACACCGTCCAACGTCTCGCTCGGTGGCTGAACCACCACTTTGACCGTCAGGCCAAACTTGCGGGCAAAGTCAAAGTCGCGCTGGTCGTGCGCGGGCACGGCCATGATCGCGCCGGTGCCATAGCCCATCAGCACGTAATCGGCGGTCCAGATTGGGATGTGCGCGTGGTTGACTGGGTTGATGGCATACGCGCCGGTGAACACGCCGGTCTTGTCTTTGTTCTCGGCTGTGCGCTGTTCGTCGGTCTCGGTTTTGGCCTGTGCGACATAGGCCGCAACCTCAGTCCGCTGCGCGGTGGTCGTAATCTGCGCCACCAGTGGATGCTCCGGCGACAGCACCATGAACGTCGCACCCCACAACGTGTCAGGGCGGGTGGTGAACACCCGGATGGACACCAGAGGCCCAGGCTGAGCGGGGGCGGCATCCACCTTGAAGTCGACTTCCGCGCCCTCCGACTTCCCGATCCAGTTGCGTTGCATGACGACGATGCGCTCGGGCCAGTCGACCGTGTCCAGGTCGTTGATCAAGCGCTCGGCGTAGGCCGTGATCCGGAAGAACCACTGCCGGATGGTGCGCTTGATGACCTGGGCACCGCTGCGCCAGGCGCGGCCATTCTCGACTTCTTCGTCAGCGACCACCACCTTGTCAACCGGGTCCCAGTTGACGGTGCTCTCCTGTTGAAAGGCCAGGCGGAAGTGACTCAGGTAAGCGTTCTGCTCCCGCTTTGTCATCCCACGCCACGCAACAGGCGAGATCACCGGTGTGCCTTTCGTCACGGCTCCGATGTGTTCGGCATGTGTGTCGATGTAGTCGAAGATCGCGCCCGAGCCGCTTTCAGCCAGTTCGGCTTCCAGTGTCGTAATGGGCATCGCTTTGTCCTGGCGTGGGTCATACCAACTGTTGAACAGTTTGATAAAGATCCATTGGGTCCAGCGATAGAAGTCGTCGTGAGCGCTGTTGAACAGGCGTGACCAGTCGTAGCTCAGGCCCATCAGCTTATATTGGCGCACGTAGTTGGCCGAATATTTCTCGTTCAATAGGTGCGGGTCGACCTTCAATTTGATGGCGGCATTCTCGGTCGGCAAGCCAAACGCGTCGAAGCCCATCGGGTGCAACACGTTGAAGCCCTTCATGCGCTTGTAGCGCGCGATCACATCGGTCGGCACGTAGTTGCGCGCGTGGCCGACACTCATGCCTTCGCCCGATGGGTATGGGTAAAAGTCAAGGACGTAGTATTTCGGCTTGTCGCTGGCCGGCCCAGGCTTATATAGCTGATCATCCTCCCAGCGGCGCTGCCACTTGGGCTCGATCTCTTGCGGATTGTATCGGTCTATCATGTCACACCTCCATCGTGCGCCACGCATCTCACGCGGCCCCTTTTGCCCGGCATCTTCACCATGACCCTTTGCTGCGGCGTCCTGGCCGCTGTTATCCCTGTTTGAACGAACGTGCATCCTTTAGCTTTGGACGGTATGCTCTGACGACTGACACCCGTTGTCTCCAACCCACCCTGCTCTGCTCAGCAGTTGCCAGTGGCGTTTGGCTCGCCCTGCCACTCGGCCTGCGCAAGCCTTTGACATGCAGCCCAGACTAGACCCGTGCGATGCATGGCAAGGTTGGAAAACGCACAGAGCCCACTCATCCAACGTCAGGGACGAGTGGGCCCGTGGTACCACCCTGATTCATAGCCAAGGCCCTTGGCCTTTAGCTATCTTCATTTGCGCGATAACGGGCGCACCCGTGCGGTTGCAGCTCACAGATGAGTTCGGTCTAATGCGCTCTCTGTAAACGCCGTGCCAGGCTCTCACCTCGCTCTCCTGGCTCGCTGCAGAGATGACCTACTACTTCCGGTCTTTGCTGTCCTAAATCGCACCGGCAACCTGAGACAGGCTGCTGCATGCGATCTCTCAATTGATGGACCTGAGGGGATTCGAACCCCTGACCTTCTCAATGCCATTGAGACGCGCTCCCAACTGCGCTACAGGCCCGCAAGTGCACAAATTATACACGACTGTGTAGTGCCAGCCTCGCAGCCGTCTGTCCAGGTGCATTGAAACCGGACATCGCATGCCACCTGTTGCGCATCGCCTGTTGCGCATCGCCTGCTATGCACTGCACATCCGACCCGTGTGTATCGTCAGTGCCAGACCCGAGCCGGCAGATGAGCTGTGTGGCCGCGTGTCGCGCCTGGTCAGCGCTGCATATACGGCCTCTACTGGTCTGCCCATTTAGTTTTGCATATCAAAGGTGAGGTTCTTCGGCGCAAATCTTGATGTTCACTCGTCAAAATTAAGTGGTCAGACCACTACAGCCTCATACAGACGCGATAGTCGATCAAGCCAATGATGTAGGGTGATGCCACGACGTGATGCCACGGCGCAATATTGTTGCAAAGTCATCGGCAACAAAGTTGCACCGAAGCGTGCTTGCCTTCAGAGCGACGAACGAGTTTAGGCAAGCCAGTTCAAGCGCGATTTGGTCACAGCCTGAATCTTGAGCGATTCGGATGTTTGCGAGGCGATAGATAACAAACCCTTAACTCCTGGGGGCTATATTGTTCCGCGCCTGCTGGTGTGGATCCCACTCTGCCATCAGAGCATACGGGATCAAACAGGGACGGCTTGAGGGCGCCGGTTCTTAGCATGTAGGGGTAAGTCAGCCAGGCGTATCGTCTGCTGGAAGGCATGTTCTTCTGCCCTTCCACATCGGTCTATATCGCTTTTCATTTGTCAAATACGTTCTTCGTTCGTTGAGATCAAGAGTTCAAGAGTTGCTATGCAAAAAAGACTCCTATTTCCCGCCGTTGCAATGACAGCGATGCTGGCGATGTCGCCAGTCGCCTCCGTCCTTGCCCGGCCATCAAGTGACGATGATCAGTCTTCACGCGTCAAGCATGTCCTACTCATCAGCATCGATGGCTTGCATGCCGCCGACCTGAAGCGCTTCGTGGCTGAACATCCGCAGTCCACCTTGGCGATGCTCAGCGAGCGCGGCACGACCTATACCAGCGCCAGCGCGTCGCGGCCGAGCGACTCATTCCCTGGGCTACTGGCGATGATCACGGGCGGCACGCCAAAGACCACGGGCGTGTATTACGACGATTCGTATGACCGCAACCTCTTGCCACCCCTCACCTTTAAGGCGGGTGATACGCCGGGCACAGAGGTCGTCTACGACGAAAGCGTCGACAAAGATTTGAATGCGATTGATGGTGGCGGGTCGATCAACCCCGACGCCCTGCCCCGCGACCCGGTCACGAAGAAGCCGGTCTACCCCCACAGCTTCCTGCGCGTCAACACCATCTTCGAAGTCGCCAAAGCCGCCGGCAAGTACACCGCTTGGTCGGACAAGCACCTGTCCTATGAGATTGTGAACGGCCCTTCCGGCAACGGCGTTGACGACCTATATACACCCGAGATCGCCGCTGGGGGCACGACCGGCAGCATGACACTGACCCTGACCTACGATGGCCTCAAAGTCGCGGCCATCCTGAATGAGATCAATGGCAAGGATCACACCGGTCAGAAGAACACGCAGGTGCCGGCGATCTTCGGCATGAACTTTCAAGCCGTCAGCGTTGTCCAAAAGCTGCCGGGCAATGGCTACCTGGATGGGAACGGCACGTTTAGCCCAGGTCTGGCTGATGCCTTGTCTTTTGTCGATGCGTCGCTCGGCAAGATGGTTAGCGAGATCAAAAAGCAAAAACTGGACCCCTCGACGATGGTTATCATTACCGCCAAGCACGGTCAATCGCCGATCGATCCAGCCCAGCTCAAGTTCATCGCCAAAGCCACGCTGACCAATGGCGTCGACAGCAACATCGCCCAATTGACCGCCGACGATATCGGCCTGATCTGGCTGAAGGACGCATCAAAGACCAGCGCCACCTTGGCTGGGCTTGAGGCCAACAAGCAGAGTGCCTCGATCAAGGACATCTATTCCTTTGGCGCTTCTAACCCAAAATGGCTGTATGACGATCCGGCAAAGGATTCGCGCACACCCGATATCGTCTTGAGTTTAGAGCCCTGGATAGAACATTCGTTCAGGGCATTGCAAAAAATTGAAACTGCTGCACAACTGGGGTATGACAAGCCCAATTGAAACAATACAGC
>Ga0075021_10001501_pt1 | contig 11989 bp, 12 predicted proteins | sample ColStrG_CSR_2012_FD_72749 | JGI IMG/M metagenome (GOLD analysis project Ga0075021, IMG submission 72749) | Freshwater sediment microbial communities in response to fracking from Pennsylvania, USA - Cold Stream Run_MetaG_CSR_2012 | ecosystem: Environmental > Aquatic > Freshwater > Creek >...
CTACATGGCGCTGCGCGTCGCCCGTCAGGCCGGACTGGACGAAGCGGCCGTCAAGGGCTTGCTCGGCGGAACGATCGCGCGCCTGCTCGACGACGCCCATGAAGAGTGCCGGCCCGACGAGGCTGCCGTAGTTATAGACACGCGCAAGCCGGCCTGAGAGCTCGATCGACGGACCACGCCGCGGTGGCGTGGTGGGCGGTAGCTCGCCGTCGTCGAACAGGCGCGCGATCGTTCCGCCGAGCAAGCCCTTGACGGCCGCTTCGTCCAGTCCGGCCTGACGGGCGACGCGCAGCGCCATGTAGAGGGTCGTCGCCGGCATGCCGTAGGGGGGGTCCGAGGCGAACACGATCCGCTCGGCCGGCACGCGCGCGAACAGCTCGATCACGTCGAGCGGGAAGAAGCACGAGATGTCGTAGAGGACGCCGGGGTGGTCGGCGAGGCGCGTCGTCAGGATGCCCTGGTCGCAGATCGCTCCGTGCGCCAGGATCAGCACGGCGCCCGGATGGCGCAGCGCCAGGTCGACGAGCCCCTCGGCGAGCGGCGGCAGGCCCCGTCCGGCGTGGATCAGGATCGGCACGCTCGCGCGTTCTGCCAGCGCGAAGATGTCGTCCATCTCCTGCCCGTCGAAGCGGAAGTCCTGCGCGCGCGGATGCAGCTTGATGCCGCGCGCGCCCGCCGCCAGGCAGCGTTCGCCCTCGCGCGCGGGATCTTCGGCCGGGTCCAGCCGGCAGAACGGCAGCAGCCGCCCGTCGCTTTCGCCGGCCCACGCGAGCACGCGATCGTTGGGCAGGCTGTATGCGGGCTTGCGCTCGGGGTCGTGCAGCGGGAACACGCACGCCCGTCTCGCGTTCGCGTCGTCGAGCTGACCCAGCAGCTGGGCGAGTGTCAGCGAACGGCCGTCCTCGTCGAGGCCGAGGTGGGTGTGGGCGTCAATGACTTCGGTGTCGTCAGGACGCAGTCGGCGCACATCCTCGAGGAACGGCGCGAGCGCGTCGGCATAGAGAGAGTGGTTCACAGCCTGCACCCTATTGCGTCGTCACGGCTTGGCAGGTCGTGATTGCCGGCGGCGGATTTGCGGGCTTCTACGCGGTTCGGTCACTCGAGCGCCTGCTGCCCCGTCACCGGCGGCCATGTCACGATCGCGAACCGGCGCTCCGCCGCGGCCCGCCTACGCCGCCGCCGGACTCGTTCCGGGTGACGCCCGACCGGCGTATCCTGGAGGGACGATGCCGGTTGACGAGCAGATCAAGGCAGACCTGAAGGACGCGATGCGTGGCGGCGATAAGCAGCGCGTCTCGGCGCTGCGGCTCGTGCTCTCAGAGCTGCAGAAGGCCGCAAAGGACGGCTCGGACGACGAGTTGACGGTGCTCCGCCGCGAGCGCAAGCGCCGCCTGGAGGCCGCGCGCGCCTATCGCGAGGCCGGCCGCGAGGACCTCGCGGCGGGCGAGGAGGCCGAGGGCGAGCTGATCGGCGGCTATCTGCCCGCCGAGCTGTCCGAGCCGGAACTGGCGGAGATCGTCGAGCAGGCCGTGCGCGACAGCGGTGCGGTGTCCGCGAAGGACATGGGCGCCGCGATGCGCCAGGCGATGGCCGCCGTCGATGGTCGCGCCGACGGCAAGCGCGTGTCGGGGCTCGTGCGGGCGGCGCTCGAGGGATGAGGACGCAGATCGAGCTCTCCAACGAAGTCGCCGCGGAGCTGGCGGGCAGCCAGGACGCGGTGCTGCGCGCGCTCGAGGCGCACCTCGCCTGCCGGGTGTTCCTGCGCGGGAACGTGCTCACATTCGACGGCGAGGAGCGCGAGACGGAGATCGGCGAGCGCGTCGTGCGCGAGCTGAGCGAGCTGATCGCGCGCGGGCACCAGATCGGGCCCGGCACGATCACGGCGGTGACGGGCGCCCTGGACGCGCACGAATCGCCGGCGCGTGTGCTCGAGGACGTCGTCTGGAGCCACCGCGGCCTGCGTGTCGCCCCGAAGACGGTCAACCAGAAGCGCTACGTCGACGCGGTTCGCGGGAGCACGATCACGTTCGGCGTCGGCCCGGCGGGGACGGGTAAGACGTTTCTCGCGGTCGCGATGGCCGCCGCGGCGCTCTCGCGACACGAGGTCAACCGCATCATCCTCACGCGACCTGCCGTCGAGGCCGGCGAGCGACTCGGCTTCCTGCCCGGCGACCTGATGGCCAAGGTGGATCCCTACCTGCGGCCGCTGTTCGACGCGCTGCACGACATGCTCGACCCCGAGAAGGTCTCGCAGCACATCGAGCGCGGCGTGATCGAGATCGCACCGCTCGCGTTCATGCGCGGGCGCACGCTCAACGACTCCTTCGTGATCCTCGACGAGGCCCAGAACACGACTCCCGAGCAGATGAAGATGTTCCTCACGCGCCTCGGCTTCGGCTCCCGCATGGTCGTCACCGGCGACATCACCCAGGTCGACCTGCCGCGCGAGCAGCAGTCGGGGCTGATCGTCGTCGGCGACATTCTCGACTCGGTCGAGGGGATCGACTTCGTGCGCTTCGGCGGCGAGGATGTCGTGCGGCACAAGCTCGTGCAGCGGATCGTCGAGGCCTACGACAGCCACGGACGTGACGAGCGGCCGCGTTCGGAGATCGCCCCGCCGGCCGCCGCCGGGCCACGCCCGGCGATCCGCAGTGCGTGAGCGGGCATGATCGACGTCGAGCTGTTCGGCCTGACGGGCGCGCGCGACGCGCCGTCGGCGGCCGAGTTGCGGAGGCTTTGCAACGCGGCCGCTGCCAGCCGCAACGTCGCTGATGGCCACGTGGCTGTCGAGTTCGTCGGCGCGGCGCGCATCGCGGAGCTGAACGCCCGTCACCGCGGCCGGCCGGCCCCGACCGACGTGCTGTCGTTCCCGATCGACGGCATCGGGCAGATCGGACGCGCGGCGGGCGCCGACGGCGGGCGGGCGAGCACAGGCATCCCCCGCGAGCTCGGCGACGTCGTCATCTGCCCCGAGCACACCGTCGACGTGCGCGAGGCCGTCGTCCACGGGATGCTGCACCTGCTCGGCATGGATCACGAGCGCGACGGCGGCGAGATGCTCGCGCTGCAGGACCGGCTGCTCGCCGGCGGCGGATGAGCCGCAGCGGCTTCGTCGCGCTCGCCGGGCGGCCGAACGTCGGCAAGTCGACGCTCGTGAACGCCGTCGTGGGGGAGAAGGTCGCGATCGTCTCCGATCGCCCGCAGACGACGCGGCGCGCCATCCGCGGCGTGCACGTCAGCGGCGACTGCCAGGTGGTGCTCGTCGACCTGCCGGGCGTGCAGCGGCCGCGCGACGCGCTGACGGCGCGCATGGCGCGGCGCGTCAACCAGGAGCTCGAGGGCTCCGACGCGGCGCTGCTGGTGCTCAACGGCCAGCAGGGGATCGGGCCGGGCGACCGCTTCATCGCGGAGGCGATCGCAGCGGTCGAGCTGCCGGTGGCGATCGCCGTCAACAAGGTCGACCGGCTCGCGCGCGCGCCGTTGATGGCCGTGCTCGAGCAGACGACCGAGCTCGGTCTCGACGGCGAGGTCTTTCCGATCTCCGCGCGGCGCGCGACCGGCCTGCCCGAGCTGATGGCTCATCTCGCCGCACTGATGCCCGAGGGCTCGTTCATGTACGCGCAGGGCAGCACCTCCGACCAGGAGCGCGACGTCCTGCTCGCCGAGCTGATCCGCGAGGCCGTGATCAGACGCACCTTCCACGAGGTTCCGCACGCGGCCGAGGTGATCATCGAAGACATCGAGAGCCCGCGCGCCGGCCTGACCCGTGTGCGCGCGCTGATCTGGGTCGAGACGAACTCGCAGAAGGGCATCGTGATCGGTGCGCACGGGCGCATGATCAAGGCGATCGGCGTCGCCGCGCGGCGGGAGCTCGAGCGCGTGATCGGCTCGCAGGTGCATCTCGATCTGTCGGTGCGCGTCCGTCGTGACTGGCGCGCCGACGAGGGCCTGCTCGACCGGCTCGGGATCAGTTAGATGGTCGATTCCACGGCTACGCACCGATCTAGCCGCTCGCGCCGCGGTTCAGCTCGTCTGCCACCGCGATGACCGACGTGCGCTGGTAGAAGTCAACCGCGACGATCGCGCCCTTCGCGCCGCGCTCGCGCGCGCAGCGCTCGACGCGGCCCCGCAGGAACGGGGTCGTTCCGATCCCCGCGTTGGCGGTCGCGCTGGGCGGGAACGGCGGGATCCAGTGGTTGATCAGCAACAGCGGGCCGTCGGTCTCGCCGCGGAAGTGGGCGCAGCTCAACCGATCGGGGCGGATCGCGCCGAGGGGTGTGTCCTGGATGAACGAGAAGGCCGGCATGTACCACGGCGGCGATCCGCCGCTGGCCTCGGAGAACACGACCAGGCGATGTCCGCCGTCGATCAGCTCGCCGAGCGTCGGCAGCGGCCGGCCGCGCTGGAGCGTCGAGACGTAGCTGTCGAGCCCGGTCTGCGCGAACGCGCGCTCGACGGTCGCGGGCGGAATGTAGTCCTCGACGATCACGATCACGACCTCGCGCGGGTGCTCGCGCAGGAAGCGTGCAAGCACCTCGAGTTCCCTGTTCAGCGGCTCCGCCCCGAGCTCGCACAGCGTGTGGCAGAGATAGGGCCCGGGCGTTCCCGCGAGCGCTCCCACGCCGACGCGTCCGGCGACGCGATCAGCGACCCGCAGCGCCTCTGGCGGAACCTGCTGTGCGACCTTGTTGCGGTCCGATCCCTCGGCAGCGAGATCGGTGCGCACGTGTCCCGTCGCCTGGTCATGGACGCCGTAGTGGATGTCGATCAGCAGTCCGCGGATGCCGTCGTCGAGCTGGCGCGCAATCGGATAGCGCTGGTTCGCGAAGTGCCACCCGGGCTCGGCCGACGCGGCCATCGAGTTGTGGGTCGCGGGGAAGAACACTTCGTCCAGGCGCTTGGCGCAGAGGGTGATCGAGCCGTTGCAGCTGGACGCCTGCGGGCTGGCGCTCGGGGAGGATGCCGAGCGCGAGCAGCCGCCGAGCAGCGTCACGAGCGCGAGCAGTGTGAGCGTCGCGTGGAGCCTTGCCGGCTTCATCAAGCGATCTTGGCGGCGAGGCGATCGGCGATCCCGCGCACGGCCTCCAGATCGATGCCCTCGCCCCACACGAACGGCACGCCCAGCACCTCAAAGGTGCGCCGTCGCAGGCGCGCGAGCTGGTTGTGCTGGAAGCGCGAGCGTTCGTGCACCGCTCGCGCGGCGCGTGCCGCCGCCCCCGCCACCGCGCGCGCCTCGTGCGCGCTGAGGCCGCTGGCCGCGAGGCTCTCGCGAGCGAAGTTGCCTTCTTCCAGCGCAGCGATCTGACCCATCTCGGCCGGGCTGAACCGTCGCGGCAGCAGCGCGTTGACCACCACCGCGTCGAGCCCGCGGTCGAGTTTGTCCTCGAGTCCCTGCTGCAGCTCGAGCGCCTCCGTGACCGCCATCTCGGTCGCGAGCGCGACCGCCACACAGGCCGTCCGTGCGGGGTCGCGAAGCAGCGCTTCGACCTCCTTCGTCTGCGCGACGATCGGGCCGACGCGTGCGATCGCGCCGAACGTCTTCGGCGAGCCGAGCATGCCCAGCGCGTGTCCGGTGGCGGGCGCGTCGAGCACGACGAGGTCGTGCGCGCGGCCGCGCCGCCCGCCGCGGGTCAGCTGCCAGATCTTGATCATGCTCACGATCTCCTTCGCGCCGGGCGCGGCGGCCGCGAAGTACTGGAACGTTCCACTCGAGGCGAGCAGCCGTCCCGAGACACGTCCGCCCAACGCCTGAAGCCACTCGAGCAGCGCACGGTCCGGATCGAGCGACAGGCTCGTCAGGCCGGGCTCCAGCGTCGCCTCCTCGCCCGCGCCTGGCGGCGTCACGCCGAACAGTTCGGCGACGCGGCTCTGCTCGCCGACCTCGACGACGACCGTGCGGCGCCCTTCGCGCGCGGCGAGCAGCCCGACGGCGGCGGCGATCGTCGTCTTGCCGACGCCGCCCTTGCCCGTGATCACGAGCAGGCGGCGGTCGAGCAGCGATTGCATCGGCGGGAGTCTGTCTCAAACCGCGGTCGTTCGGCTGGACCTACAATCGTCGCCATGAGCACGAGCGGCGAGCAGGACATCGACGGCGCGGTCGTCTTCGACGACGATGGCCTCGTTCCGTGCGTGGTGCAGGACTGGAGCAGCGGCGAGGTGCTGATGCTGGCGTACATGAACGAGCAGGCGCTGCAGCGCACACGCGCGAGCGGCGAGCTGCACCTGTGGAGCCGCTCTCGCGGTGAACCGTGGCACAAGGGTGCGACCAGCGGCAACGTGCAGGCGCTCCGCGCGCTGCGCCTGGACTGCGACGGCGACACGCTGCTCGCGCTCGTCGAGCCGGCAGGGCCGGCCTGCCACACGGGCGAGCGCAGCTGCTTTCACCGCGGACAGCTCGACGGTGCGCCCCACGAGACGCTGCCCGCGCTCGAGCGCACGCTGCGCGAGCGCGAGCGCGAGCGCCCCGAGAACTCCTACACGGTCGAGCTGCTCGAAGACCCCGAGCGGATCGGCGCGAAGGTGATGGAGGAGGCCGAGGAGGTCGCGCGCGCCGCCCGCGAGGAGTCCGACGAGCGCGTCGCCGAAGAGGCCGCCGACGTCCTCTACCACCTGCTCGTGCTGCTGCGCAGCCGCGGGCGCTCGCTGACCGACGCCGAGCGCGTGCTCGATGGCCGTCGCTCCTAGGACGCCCGGCGCCGCGCACGGCGCCGCGGCGGTCGTGCCGGACCTCGAGCGAGCGCGAGAGCTCTCACGGTCGCACAACCTGATCCCGCTCAGCCTCAGCTACATCGAGGACTGTGAGACGCCCGTGTCGGCGTTCCTGAAGCTGCGCGCGCTCGCGCCCGGTGAGCCGGCGTTCCTGCTCGAGTCCGCCGAGCAGGGTCAGCGCGTCGGGCGCTGGTCGTTCATCGGCTTTCGCCCACGTGCCGTGCTGCGCTGGTCGCTGGCGGACGGCGGCGACCCGTACGCGCTCGCCGCCGAGCGCGTCGCCAGCTTCGATCAGGCGCCACTGCATGACGCGCCGCCGTTCACCGGCGGCGCCGTCGGCTTCTTCGGCTACGACCTCGTGCGCGCCGTCGAGCCACTCGGCGAGCCGCCCGGCGGCGACGATCCGCTGGGCCTGCCGGACATGGCGCTGATGCTCTCCGACACGCTCGTGATCTTCGACCACCTCAAGCACACCGTCACGATCCTCGCCAACGCCGACCTCGCCGGCGAGCACGACGTGGAACGCGCCTACGAGGCGGCCGCGAGCACGATCGCCGACGTGCGCGAGGCGCTCGCCGGCCCCGTGCCGCGGGCCGAGGCCGTGCCGGCGGACAGCCGCCCGGCGCCGCAGTTCACCTCGAACATGCCGCGCGAGAGCTTCGAAGCGATGGTCACGCGGATCGTCGAGTACATCTACGCCGGCGACGCGTTCCAGGTCGTGCCGTCGCAGCGCTGGTCGGCGCCGGTGCCGGTCGAGGCGTTCTCGATCTACCGTGGCCTGCGCGCGGTCAACCCGAGCCCGTACATGTACTTCCTCGACTTCGGCGACTTCCAGGTCGCCGGCGCCAGCCCTGAGCCGCTGCTGACGGTCAACGGACGGCGCGTCTCGACCAAGCCGATCGCCGGGACGCGACCGCGCGGCGCGAGCCCCGAGGACGATCGCCGCATCGCCGCCGAGCTGCTCGCCGACGAGAAGGAGCGCTCCGAGCACGTGATGCTCGTCGACCTCGGCCGCAACGACCTCGGACGCGTCTGCGAGTACGGCAGCGTGACCGTCGATGAGCTGATGGAGATCGAGCTCTACAGCCACGTGATGCACATCGTCTCCTCGGTCTCCGGGACGCTGCGCGCGGACGTCGGCGCGATGGACGCGTTGCGCTCAGTGCTCCCCGCCGGCACGCTGTCGGGCGCGCCGAAGGTGCGCGCGATGCAGATCATCGACGAGCTCGAGCCGGTCAAGCGCGGCGGCTACGGCGGCGCGATCGGCTACCTCAGCTATGCCGGCGACCTCGACACGGCGATCCACATTCGCACCGTCGTGGTCAAGGACGGCATCGCGCACGTGCAGGCCGGCGGCGGCACCGTCGCCGACGCCAAGCCCGACTACGAGTACGAGGAGTCGCTCGCCAAGGCGCAGGCCGTGATGCGCGCCGTCGCGCTCGCGTGCGCGCAGGTGGACTGGTCGTGAGGGTCCTCGTGCTCGACAACTACGACTCGTTCACGTACAACCTCGTCCAGTACCTCGGTGAGCTGGGGGCGGAGGTCGAGGCGGTGCGCAACGACCGCGCGGGCGTCGAGGAGCTGCTGGCCGCCGGCTACGAGCGGTGCGTCGTCTCGCCTGGCCCGTGCACGCCCAACGAGGCTGGCATCTCGCTGGAGCTCGTGCGGCGGATGCCCGAGGCGGGCGTGCCGACGCTGGGCGTCTGCCTCGGGCATCAGGCGATCGCGCAGGCGTTCGGCGGCCGCGTCGTGCTCAACCCGCCCGTGCACGGCAAGGCCACCTCGATCGAGCATGACGGGCGCACGATCTTTCGCGGCCTCAGCTCGCCGCTGACCGTCGGGCGCTACCACTCGCTGTGCGTCGAGGACGAGCTGCCCGATTGCCTCGAGGAGTCCGCGCGCGGCGGTGGCCTGCTGATGGGCCTGCGCCACCGCGAGCTCCCCGTCGAGGGTGTCCAGTTCCACCCTGAGTCCGTGCTCACCGAGCAGGGCCGCGAGCTGCTCGCCAACTTCCTCGAGCCCGCCTGAGGCCCGCCCGCGTTCGCGGATGCGGAATCATGCGCCCACGATGCCCAACCAGATCCTGACCGGCGCGATCGACACGCTCGCATCGCGTCGCGACCTCAGCGCCGATCAGGCTGCCGAGGTGCTCGCCGAGATCATGCACGGCGAGGCGTCCGAGACGCAGATCGCGGCCTTCCTGATCGCGCTTCGCACCAAGGGCGAGACCGTCGATGAGCTCGCGGGCCTGGCGCGCACGATGCGCGAGCTGGCCGCGCACGTGCCGACCGAGCGCGACGACCTGCTCGATACGGCCGGCACGGGCGGCGGACGCAGCTCGTTCAACGTCTCCACCACCGCAGCGCTGATCGCGGCCGGGGCCGGCTGCGCGGTCGCCAAGCACGGCAATCGCTCCGCGACCAGCCGTTCCGGTTCCGCGGACCTGCTCGAGGCGCTCGGCGCGCGCATCGACCTCGGGCCGGTCGAGGTGGCCGGCTGCATCGAAGAGGCCGGCTTCGGCTTCATGTTCGCGCCCGCTCACCACCAGGCGACACGGTTCGTGGTCCCGGTGCGGCGCGAGCTCGCCGTGCGCACGATCTTCAACCTGCTGGGCCCGTTGACCAACCCGGCCGGCGCGCGCCGGCAGCTGATCGGCGTCTCCGACGCGGCGTTCCTCGAGACGATCGCCGGGGCGCTCGCCCGCCTCGGCGTCGAGCGCGCGCTGGTCGTCGCCGGCGAGGACGGCCTCGACGAGGTCTCCGCGGGCGCGCCGACGCGCGTCGTCGAGGTCAACGGCGAGGAGGTCCGCTCCTATGTGCTCGATCCTGCCGACGTCGGCATCGAGGCACTCGACGGTGCCCGCGGCGAGGGGCCGCCGGGCGGCACGCCGCAGGAGAACGCCGCCGTGACGCGCGCGATCCTCGAGGCCGGCGCCGGCGTATCGCCGCGGCCGCCCGGCGAGCAGCTCGCGCTGATCAACGCCGGCGCCGCGATCTACGCTGCCGGCCGCGCCGAGACGATCGGCGAAGGTGTGCAGGCCGCGCGCGAGGCGCTCGCGACGGGCAGCGCGGCGAACGCGCTCGACCGCTACGTGCAGGCGAGCGTGGCGCGCGCGCCCGAGGTGCCGGCGCCGTGAGCACCGGCACCGGCACCGTGCTCGACCGCATCCTCGCCGAAACGCGCGCCGAGGTCGAGCGCCGCAAGCGCGACGTTCCGCTGTCCGCCGCCGACGCGCCCGCCGACGCGCCCGCCGCCGGCGCCGAGGGAGGGCCGGAGCGCCGCCTGCGCACCGCGCTCGCCGCACCCGGGATCGGTGTGATCGCCGAGTTCAAGCGCCGCTCGCCCTCAGCCGGCGCGCTCGGCGTGCGCCCCGACCTGGGCGAGATCGTGCCCGCATACGCTCGCGGGGGCGCCGTCGCCCTGTCGATTCTCACCGAGGGGCCGAACTTCGGCGGAGCGCTCGCCGACCTGCGCCAGGCGCGCGCGCTTTGCTCGCTGCCGCTCCTGCGCAAGGACTTCATCGTCGACCGCTACCAGCTGCTCGAGGCGCTCGCCGCCGGCGCTGACGCGGTGCTCCTGATCGTCGCTGCGCTCGAGGACCGTGCGCTCGCCGCGCTGCACACCGAGGCCGCCGAGCTCGGTCTCGACACGCTCGTCGAGGTGCACGACCGCGCCGAGCTGCACCGCGCGCTCGAGCTCGGGGCGGAGATCATCGGTGTCAACAACCGCGACCTGCGCGACTTCAGCGTCGAGGTCGAGCGCACCGAGAGCCTGATCGAGGACATCCCCGACGGCGTGCTCGTCGTGTCGGAGTCGGGGATCGCCGCTCCCGAGCAGTTGCAGCGGCTTGAGCGGCGGGGCGTCAGCGCGGTGCTGGTGGGCGAGGCGCTGATGCGCGCGCGCGACCCTGCGGTCGCGCTCCACGAGCTGCGCGGCGTTTAGACGCTCGGGGTAAGACATTTACCCGCTCTTGACCGCGGCCGTGCATCCTGGCTACCCATGAGACGAATGTTCATGATCCCCTTCATCGCCGCCCTGATCGGGGGCGGCGTCGTCGTGGCCATCCTCGCGGCCGCCGGCGACCTCGGCAGCAACCAGACGACGGTGACAACGCTGCAGGCCGCTCCGGCCCAACCGTCGAACGCTTCGAACATCACCCACGGCCTGACGCCGCACGAAGTCTATGTCCGCGACGCGCCGGGGGTCGCCTTCGTGACCTCGACGATCGTGCAGAAAACCGCATCGCCGTTCAACCTCTTCGGAGGTGAAAACGAACGCCAGGGCCAGGCGACCGGCTCGGGCATCGTGATCGACTCCAACGGCACGATCCTGACCAACTACCACGTCGTCGAGAACGCGATCAAGGTCACGGTGAGCTTTGAAAAAGGCAAGACCGTGAACGCCCAGATCGTCGGCAAGGACCCCTCGAACGACCTCGCGGTGCTGCGCATCTCGACCGACGGTCTGACGCTGCACCCGCTGGCGCTGGGCGACTCGAGCGCCGTCACGGTCGGCGACCCGGTCTACGCGATCGGCAACCCGTTCGACCTCGAACGCACCCTGACCACGGGCGTGATCTCGGCGCTTCAGCGGCAGATCACGGCGCCCAACGGCTTCGCGATCAACAACGTGCTGCAGACCGACGCGCCGATCAACCCCGGCAACTCGGGCGGCCCGCTGCTCGACGCCCAGGGTCGCGTGATCGGCATCAACTCGCAGATCGAGACCGGCGGCAGCGGAGGCGGCAGCGTCGGCATCGGCTTCGCCGTCCCGATCAACACCGCCAAGGGCGAGATCGCACAGCTCGAGAAGGGCGGGACCGTTCGCGGCGCCTACCTCGGCCTGACCTCGCTGACGATCGACGGCTCGCTGTCGGCGCTCAACCTCCCCGTCAAGGCGGGGGCCCTGGTGCAGACGGTGCAGAAGAACACCGGCGCCGCGCAGGCCGGGATCCACGGCGGCGCCGTGACGTCGAACACCGAAAATGGCCAGGTCTCCGTCGGCGGCGACATCGTCACCTCGATCGACGGCAAAGCCGTTGCCGGCTCGGAAGACCTCGCCAACGTGATCGCCTCGAAGAAACCCGGTGACACCATCAAGGTCGGTCTCCTGCGCGCGAACGGCAAGGGCGGATATACACCGGTGACGGTGACCGTGACGCTCGGCAGCCGACCGAACTCCGTCCCCAACGCGAACACCCCCGAAGGCTAGGCTCACCCATATCGGGCGCCCCGCTACCGTGGGGGCATGTCCGATAGCTCCTCATCGGCCAAGGTGGCCG